>Ga0194132_10009502_pt1 | contig 13345 bp, 13 predicted proteins | sample TA2KigOf80mmetaG_FD_148612 | JGI IMG/M metagenome (GOLD analysis project Ga0194132, IMG submission 148612) | Freshwater microbial communities from Lake Tanganyika, Tanzania - TA2015054 Kigoma Offshore 80m | ecosystem: Environmental > Aquatic > Freshwater > Lake | place: Tanzania: Lake... | reverse complement strand
CATTGGATCAACTACTTAACAAAATCGTCGCCGACGAAATTCCGGACATGTCCGCTAACCAATTGAATTTATTCGATTAACGTCCGGACACTACTGAAAGACGGTAACAACAAATCGAGCACCGGGCGGGTGCTGTTGGAGGTGCGCAGCGTGATTAAGGGCACTTGTATAAGTATTTGATTTTATTCAATATTTTTTGGACTATAACAGCGCCTTCACCGCCTTCAAGCGCGTCACCGAATCGCCCGCGATATGCGTCCAGATGATCGCGTCGCGCACGAGTTTCTCCGCTTGCGCGCTGATCTCGCCTTTATTTGCGGCACGATGAATATCGAGATTGAGATAACACACGCGCTGCATCGCATCGGTGGAGAAATTCATCAAGAAGCCGTTGTGTTTGCGCGAAATCGGCGCGGTGACGTCGGCCTCCATCGCCACGCGCATCACAAACGAGCGCAGCGCTTCGGTGAGCATGTGCATTTCGGAAAGCTTTAACTGAAACAACTGATGTTCGTTCAAGCGTTTGCCTGCCTGCCGATGCGCGCGGCCGTGCGCGGCGGCCATTTCAATCGCGGCGTCGCAAATGCCCAGCGCATTGGCTGAATATTCCATTTCACCGAAGCGGCTGTTTTTGCCGCCGTGTTTTTTGTGCGCGCCGTTGATGGCGCCCAAGCGGTTGCTGTCGGCCACGCGCACGTTCTCAAAAAACAACTCGGCGTTTTGGTAAAAGCGCCAGCCGTGCTTGTTGAACACCTTGCCGACCTTGAGCCCCGGCGTGCCCGGCTCCACCGCGAATATGGTCGTCCCCTCGTGCACCGGCGCGTTGGGGTCGGTGCGCGCAAACGCGAAAATCAGTTTGCCGATATTGGCGTTGGCGATGTAGCACTTCGAACCGTTTAACACCCAGGTGTCGCCGTCGAGTTGCGCCTTCAGTTGCAAGCCGGCTTTGGGGTCGTCGCCCGGCGGCAAGCGGTTGTCCGAGCCGGCGTTCGGTTCGGTAATGCCGCCGCCCATCACGAACTGATCGTCTTTCACAAACGCATCGAAGAAGCGCCTTTTTTGCTCGGCGTTGCCTTGGTCGACGATGAGATGGCTCCACTTCCAACTTTGGCTGAAGGTCTTGGCCATCGCGCTATCGGCCTTGGCCATCTCCGTGATCATCAGCGCTTGCGTGGTGAAATCGATGCCGTGGCCACCGTATTCGACCGGCACCGCCGCGGTGCGGATGCCCAGTTGCGAGCCTTTGCGCATGAGCGCCCAATCGAAGGTGCCGGCGGGCTCGGCGATTTGGTCGCGCGCCAGCGAGCGCGGGCGGATTTCGGCGTCGGCGAATTCGCGGGCTTTTTGTTGCCAGGCGCGTTGGGTGTCGGTGAGTAGGTGGTCCATGGTTTTAACTTCAAAATCTTCACCGCAGGAGCGCGGAGGCGCAGAGTTTTCGCAGAGAACATCAAACCCAAATTTGCTTTTCTCTGCGTGTCCTCTGCGCCTTCGCGCCTCTGCGGTGAAGCAGTTTTTTTGTAGCGTATCACGTTACGCCTGCCAGCCACGCATGCTACGATCCCCGTCGTTTTCAAAGGAGCCACCATGATTGAACTCGAATTTCACGACCCCGCGGGCGCGCTGGAAGTCACCCAGCCGCACGCGCCGCGGTTAACCACGTTGGCCGGTAAAAAGATCGGTTTTGTCAGCAACGAACAATGGCAGGCGTTTCGCACGCTGCCGCTAATCAAAAGCTTGTTCGAAAAAGATTTTCCCGATGTGCAAATGCTGCCCATTGACGCCTTTCCGCAGGGCAACGCGCTGATCGGCGAGGAAAAAACCGCGATGATGGTGAAGGATGCCGGCGTCGACGCGGTGATCATCGGCAACGCGGCTTGAGGCTCCTGCGCCACAGCATGCGGCCGTGCAGCCGCTAGAATCGAAGCGCTGGGCATACCCACCGTCACCTTGACGCGCGCCGACTTCAAGGGCGTGATGACCAATGCCATTTCCGGCTTGGGGCTCGCGCCCGACGCGGCGATGATCACGTTTCCGATCGGCTTGTTTTTACCGGGCAGCGATATCGCCGGCATCGAAGCACGCAAGCAAGAGTTCTACGATGGCCTGCTGCACTGGCAATCGTCGCACGCCAAAAGCGCGGGCGCATCGCGCATGCTCAAAGTCGAAGCCAACAGTTACGAAGAAGCGCTGCAACGTGCCAACGATCTCGCCATCACCAACCTGTGGGGCGACGGCCTGCCGCTGTGGCCGGCGACGCGCGAGCGGGTGAACCGCATGCTGCGCGGCACGCCGTTGCCGCGTACTCACGTGATCGGCAAATTCCCGCCGCGCGGCGGCATCACCACGGTGGAAACTTGCGCGATCGCGCTGGCAATGGCCGGCGGGCGGGCGGAATATTTACCGGTGCTGATCGCCGCGGTGGAGGCGTTTTTGCATCCCGAGACCAATGCCGAGCAGTTGCAAGCGGCGTCGGGCAGCGCGTTTCCGGTGGTGGTGGTAAACGGGCCGATTGCCAAGCAGATTCGGTTGAACTCCGGTTTCGGTTGCTTGGGCCCCGATCCGCAGCGTCCCGCGGGCGCGAGTATCGGCCGCGCGCTGCGCTTGATTCAGCAAAACGTAGGCGGCGCGCTGCCGGGTATCGGCGCGATGGCGAATTACGGCGGCATGCGCAATGTCAATCTGGTGTTCGCCGAGGACGAAGACAACATCCCGGAAGGCTGGCCCCCGCACGGCACTGAGCACCACGGTTTCGCGCGCGAGACCAACTCGGTGTCGGTGTTTTTTTGCAACGGCGCCACCAACGCGCGCCGCCGCGGTGCCAAAAAAGAAACGCCGGAAGAAGACGCCACGCAAGGCATGTATCGTTTGGCGGAATTCATGCGCGTGCCCAACTACACCAACTTGTCGGGCTACGAACAAGGCACGCCGGGCGCGATTTTGATTCCCGGCGTGGTCGCCAACAACATGGCCAAGCTCGGCTGGACCAAGCCGAAGATGCGCGAATTTTTTTATCAGCACTCGCGCATCCCGCAGAGCGAAATCAAACGCAACGGCGGCACCGCTTGGATCGAAATCGATGCAAGCCCGATCACGCGTGAAAGTTTGAAACTCGATCCATGGCCGATCACTTCGAAGCCGGAAAACTTTATCGTGCTGGTGTGCGGCGGCGGCCATCCGACGAATAGCTTCTGGCTGCAAGGCTACAGCCCGCGCGTGATCGGCAAGGAAATCCGCGTGCCGGAAACGTTCGAGCAATTGTTGACGCAAGCGGATCGAGATTTGGGGTGTGGGGATGATGTGTGTCGGATTTGAGTAGCGGTAGGGTGCGCATCGTGCACGCGTTATGTACCGATACGCGTGCGCGATGCGCACCCTACTTACTGTGTCCTCTGTGGCTAAATGGGTTTTGATGCTATATAGTAAGTATTTGAATTTATTGAATAATTTATGACCTCATATTTGGGCCTTTATGCGGCATCGGCGCTAGCGTTGACCTTATGCGCCGGCGCCGTCATGGCACAAACTTACCCATCGAAGCCCATCCGCGCCATCGTTCCCTTCGGCCCCGGTGGCCCGGGTGATTTTTTAACGCGAACCCTCGGCGCGAAATTCGCCGAAGCGACGGGCCAGCAGTGGATCGTCGACTATCGCGCGGGTGCCAATGGCATGGTCGGCACCGAACTGCTTACGCGCGCCGCGCCCGACGGTTATACGCTGTCGCTTGCCACCAACGGCACCCACGGCATCAACGCGAGTTTGTTTCCCAAACAGCCGTTCGACAGCGTGAAGGATTTCGCGCCGATCACGCGCATCGGCATGGCGCCGTTTTTGTTCGTCACCCATCCGTCATTGCCGGTGCGCAACGTCAAGGAATTGATCGCGCTGGCACGCGCGCGGCCCGGTGAAATCACCTGGGGCAGCGGCGGCAGCCCGACGCAGCTCGCGGCGGAGCTCTTCAAAAAAACCACCGGCGCGAGCTTCATCGTCGTGTCCTACAAAGGCAACGGGCCGGCAGTGACCGCGACGATTAGCGGCGAGGTATCGGTGTTGTTCGCCAACGTCGCGCAATCGGCGCCGCAGGTCAAAGCGGGGCGGTTGCGCGCGATCGGCGTCGGCAGTCTAGAGCGCTCGCCGGTGATGCCGGAGGTGCCGACCGTCTCCGAATCCGGCGCGCCGGGTTTCGAGGCCGGCGCGTGGTACGGCATGCTCGCGCCAGCCGCCACGCCGCGGCCCATCGTCGAGCGTTTGCACACGGAACTCACGCGCATCCTGAAACTACCCGACGTGCAACAGCGCCTGCGCAACGAGGCCTATCACATCATCGCCGACACGCCGGAGCAATTCACCCAGGCGATCCGCGCCGAGGTGGCGAAGTGGGCACCCATCGTTAAGCAGGCCGGATTGCGCAGCGAGTAGCGCGGCCTTGGAGGAAGCCTAGTTGAAGTTAAGCTTCAACCCCGCCGTCGGCCATTGCATCACGCCCAAGCAGCCGGTGGCCGACAACGTCACGTAAGCCGTGCGCATATCCGCGCCGCCGAAGCATAAGTTGGTGACATGCCCGTCGGGCATTTTCACCGAGCGCACCACTTCGCCCGCGGGGTTAAATTCAGTCAAGCAGCCTTCAATCAGCGTGGCCACGACGATGTTGCCGTTGGCGAGCACTTTCAGGCTGTCGAACTTGGCCTTGCCGCCCAAGCCGCCGATGATGCGGCCGCTGTGCGGCGAATATTTCGGCGGCGGCGCGATCTTGCCAAGGCCGACGATGTCGAACGCCCACAGCCGCGCGGTGTCGGTTTCGGCGGCGTAAAGGGTTTTGCCGTCGGGCGAGAGGCCGCAGCCGTTCGGACTCAATATCGGATACGCCACTTCGACAATTTTCGAGCCGTCGGGCAGCGCATAATACAAACCGCCGAGCACTTTGTGCGTGGGCATGCGTTTGCCCAAATCAGTGAAATAAAAACCGCCTGCCTTGTCGAACACCAAATCGTTGGGCGCGGAGAGCATGCGGCCGTTGCATTCTTTGTAGAGCAACTTGGCTTCGCCCGTTTTCGGATCGATGCGCTGCACGTAACCAAACTGATAATCAGGATGCGGCCCCATGCCAAGCGGATGGCCTTCGATATAGCGATTGCCGCCGTTGTTGGTGTGATAAAAAAATCCGTCGGGGCCGATCGCCAAACCGTTCGGCCCGCCGCCGGCCTTGCAGAACAGCGTTACCTTGCCGTCGGGCGCGACGCGCGAGATCACTTGGTTGCGCAGCTCCACCACCATGATGGAGCCGTCGGCACACACCACCGGCCCTTCGGGGAAGCCCAATCCGGTGGCGAGAATTTTTATGTCGTCCATGATGTGTGAATCTCCGTACTAGTAGTTCAAAGCAATGTATGCCTCGTATGCTTGTGGGTCAACCGCTTGCGTACACGCCTGATCGGCGCACACTAACGGCGCGGCTGAATTTTCTCGCCCAGCTCTTCGCAGCACCTCCCACTCACTTTCAAACGATGGAGTTCACCATGGCCCGACTGCCTTCCATTACCCAAAAAGATCAAGTGCCCGCGCAATATCACCACGTCTACGATGCCGTGTCTGCCAGCCGCGGCGGCGTGCATGGGCCGTTTTCTATGCTGATGCATTGCCCGCCGCTCGCCGCGCACTTTGTGACGCTGGGCGGCTACGTGCGCCTCGAAGGCGAGCTCGACAAACGCATTCGCGCGCTGGCCGCGATGGTGGTGGCGCGCGAGTTCGATACGATGTACGTGTGGGGCGCGCAAGCGGGCTCTTCGCGGCGGCTCGGCACGGCGGAATCGACCATCACCGCGGTGCGCGAAGGGCACTCACGCGGCGTGCCTGCGGACGACGCGCAGATCATCGACTTTACGCGCGAGCTGATCCGCAAGCATCGCGTGAGTAATGAGACGATGGCCGCGCTGCAAAAACGCTTCGGCAATTTTCAGTTGGTCGAATTAACCGGCAGCATCGGCTACTACGCCATGCTGTGCATGACGGCGAACGCAACCGAATTAGAAACCGGCGCCGGCGCGGACGTGTTGCCGGTTTAAGTTGGATTTAAAGCGCAAAAAATAAATATTTAATAAAATCAAATACTTACAATATATTCTCGATTCGAAACTATATCGGTTAACGGAGCGAACATGCTGATCATCGATTCGCAAATTCACATCTGGCAAAACGGCAAGATGAGCGCGCACCATCGCCAGATACCGACCTACTCGATAGACGACGCGCTGGCGGAGATGAAATCTGCCGGCGTCGATGGCGCGGTGATCCATCCGCCGAGCTCGCTCGGCGAAGCGGTTAACGTGTACGCCGAAGAAGCGGTGCGGCGGCATCCCGACAAGTTTTGCATCTTGGGGCACATGGACTTATTAAGCCCCGATCGCGAGAACATTGTCGCGAATTGGAAAAAACGCACCGGCATGCTGGGGTTTCGCTTCACCTTCGCCAAGCCCGAAGAAAAATCCTGGTGGACGGATGGCTCGCTCGATTGGTTTTGGGCGGCGTGTCAAAAACACGATTTGCGGGTGGGCCTACTGGCGAGCGGCGCGAACATCGCCGCCTTCGGCAACATCGCGCGGCGTTACCCCGGTTTAAAAATGCACATCGATCACATCGGCCGCGGCGGCGGACGCGCCGATTTAAAAGACGACGCGATCTACGCCAATCTGCCCGACATGCTGGCGCTGGCGAAGCTGCCCAACGTCGCGGTCAAGTTATCCGGCGCGCCGAGCACATCGAGCGAGCAGTATCCGTACACCAACATACACAAATACCTGCGGCAAATCGTCGAAGCCTTCGGCCCCGAGCGTTGCTTTTGGGGCACCGATATCACGCGCATGCCGATTTCATATCGGCAGTGCGTCACCATGTTCACCGAGGAAATGCCGTGGTTGAAAGGCCGCGATCTGGAGTTGGTGATGGGCCGCGCGTTTGTCGAGTGGCTGGGGTGGAAGCGGCCAGCGTAATTTTTTCCCGTTCGTCCTGAGCCCGTCGAAGGACGAACGCTAATTTCCAACAAACCAATCTTTCAGGAGAACAACATGGATCTAGGACTCAAAGGCAAAAAAGCCATCGTCACTGGCGGCAGCCTCGGCATCGGCAGAGCCATCGCGCGCGAACTGGCATTGGAAGGCGTGGATGTCGGCATCGTCGCGCGTAACAAGGAGCGCCTCGAGGCCGCGGCGAAACAACTCTCCGCCGAAACCAAGGGCCGCGTCATCGCGCTACCGTGCGACGTCACCAGCAAGTCGCAAGTCGAAGCAGCGGTGGCCACTGCGATGTCGCAATTTGGCAGTGTGGATATCTTAGTGAACAGCGGTTCCTCGCCTGGCGGCTCGGCCAGCGCCATCGGCCCAATCGAGACCGTGAACGACGACGATCTTTTGATGGATTTCAACACCAAGTATCTGGGCGCGGTGCGTTTCGCGCGCGCGGTGCTGCCGCACATGAAAGCCAAAAAGTGGGGCCGCATTATCAACATCAGCGGCACCAACGCGCGTAATGCCGGCAACTTGAGCGGCGGCGCGCGCAACGCGTCAATGGTGCACATGACCAAAACGCTGGCGGTGCAAAACGGCCGCTACGGCATCACGGTGAACTGCGTGCACCCCGGCACCACGCGCACCGAGCGCACGCCCAGCCTGCTCGCCAAGCAAGCCGCCGAGCAGGGCATCAGCGCCGAGGAAGTCGAAAAGCGCACCTTCGCCCCAGACGCGCCGCGCAGCAACGCGATTTGCCGCATGGTTGATGCTTCCGAAATTGCCTTTGTGACGTTGTTTTTGGCTTCGGAAAAATCTTGGGCGATTTGCGGGGAGCTGGTGGTGGCTACGGGTGGGGCGGGTAAGAACGTTTATTACTAAGCGTGCGCAACAAAATGGCCGTTCACCCTTCGATGCTTCGACGCTGCTCAGCATCAGGGCGAACGGCCATTTTGAAACCCGTTCGTGCTGAGCTTGTCGAAGCATGAACGCACTTTTTCTCATTTTGTTACGCGCTCTCAGCTGCTCGCTCAATCCGCGATAGCAAAGTAACAGCGCAAAACCCCTGGTGTCGTTCCCGCGCAGGCGGGAACAACAAGGTGGTTAGGCGATTGCTTTTTGCTGAGGCGCAGCGTGTGGAGCGCGGCCGAAGCTACTCAAACGCATAACGAAACGCGTCACCCTTGCGCACAATCTTCCCCGCCGTAGGTGCCGGAAAATGCCCCGGCAGCAAACGCATGCCGCTCTCGGCATACTCTTCAATCAGCCGCGTGCGCGTTTTTTTCGACAACTCGCGATCGGTGCACGCAAGCGTAGACCACGCCGGCTGCATCAACTGAAATTGGTGGTGTATCACATCGCCTAAAAACACCGCGCGATTCTCACCAGAACGCGCGTGAATTACCACGTTGCCCGGCGTGTGCCCCGGCGCGGGTTCGAACCACAGGCCATCCTCGAACGCGTAATCGTCGTTCACCAGCACCGATTGCCCGCTCGCCACCACCGGCAGCACGCTGTCCTCAAACGCGCGCGCGTGCGGCGATTCTTCGCCGCGTTTTTGAAATGCTTGCCAATGCTCGAATTCGCGCCGTGCCATGATGTAACGCGCGTTGGGAAAGGTCGGCACCCACTGGCCGTTAGTGAGCCGCGTGTTCCAGCCGACGTGATCCCAATGCAAATGCGTGCACATCACGAAGTCGACTTCCTCCGGCTTTACACCCACCGCAGCGAGGTCGGCGAGAAACGGCGACTTGATTTGATGAAACTGCGGGCGCGTCGGACGCGGCTTGTCGTTGCCGATGCACGAGTCGATCAAAATCGTATGGCGCCCGGTCTTGACCACGAAGCTGTGAAAGCTGAACACCAGTTTGCCGGTGGCCGGGTCGACCAAGCGCGGGCCCGCCATGTCGGGGTTCGCTTTCAACACTGCCGGATCGTAGTCGGGAAAAAACACGTGGGGCTCGATAAACGGCCCTTCATACTCGCTCACGCGATGCACTTCGAAATTGCCGATGCGTGTGATGGTCATGGGGCCTCCGCTTGAAGGTCTGTTTACCCGCGCAGTATACGAAACCGCTTATCGTCGTCCGCCGCCATTTGATTGGCGAGGTTGATCTCCCACGTCAAATACGCGTTCATTGCTTCCTCGACACCCTGATTTTGCTCGCGCGCGCGCAGCCGTATGTCGTCCGGCGTGCACGCCATGCGGGTAGCGCCTTGCTCCAGCGGAAAACCCGCCTGCCGCCACGCGTTGGTGCCGCCCTCGAGCGCTTGCACCGCGATCGATGCGGCCGCCTTCACATCAAGCGCCGCGAGTTTCGCCAGAATGCCGTTGCCGGAGGTGATCACCAACGAATGCGAGGCCGGCATCTGCGGCAAAATTTCACCAAGCCGCGCGCGCAGGCCAAACCACGCGCCGGGTATGTGGCCGGCGAGATAATCGCGGCTCCAATCAACGTCGAGCACGGTGACGTTGCCGGCATCGAAACGCTCGCGCAGCGCCGCCGCGTTGATCGTCGGCACCACGGTGTTTTGCAAGCCCAGCGCCCGCGGCTGCCACGCGCCGCCCTGTTGTGTGTGCGCGCGCAGGTCGATGGTCATCGCGGCCGCGTCCCAGCCCATTTGTTTCATCCAATGCGCGGTCATCACCGCGCGCACGCCGTCGTCGTCCACCAGCACCACGCGCGCGCCCCAGGTGGCGCAATGGCGATCGGTTTCTTGTATCAGTTGGCCGCCGGGGACGTTTTTCATGCCGGCGAGGTGGCCCGCGGCGTATTCATCGGCGTCGCGCACGTCGATGACGTAAGTCGTGCGTTGCGCTTCGGCCTGCCACGCGGCGAGTGTTGCAGCGTCGATGCGCGCGATGCCGAATTTTTGCGCAACCCGATCGGCCGCCGCTTTGGCCTGCGCGTGGCCCGCCGGCGTGACGTTCGGCGCCTTGGCGTTAGAGCCCTTCAACACCTGATAACCCGACAGATGCCACGCTTGCGTGCCGTTTTTAAGAGACACCACTTTATTGGGCACGCCGGCGTTGATCAGCGATTGCGCGCCGATGATGCTGCGCGTGCGCCCGCCGCAGTTGACGATCACCATCGTCTTGGGGGAAGGCACCATATCGGCAAAGCGATACACCAGTTCCGCGCCCGGCACGCTGATCGCGGTGGGGATGCTGTTCACGTGAAACTCCTCGAACGAGCGGCTATCGAACAGCGCGATATCGGCTTTGTCGTCGATGAGTTTTTTGAGCTCCTCGGCGGTGATCCATGGCGTGCCCGCTTCATGCTCTACCACTTCGGCGAACGCTTTGCTGGGCACATGCACGCCGCTGTAAATGGCGTAGCCGGCCTTTTCCCACGCGCTGACGCCGCCGGTGAGCACGGCGACATCGCCATACTCCAACGCCGTCATGCGCGCCGCCGCGCGCTGCGCCAAACCTTCACCATCATCACACCACACCACGCGCGCGGAACGGCGTGGCACCGAGGCATCGACGATCAACTCCAAGCGGCTTAACGGCACGCACGCCGCCATCAGCATATGGCGTGCATCAAACGGCACTTCCTCGCGCGCATCGAGCAGCGCGATTTCGCCGCCGTCGTGCAGCGCGGCTTTCAGGGTTTTCGCGTCGATCGATTTCACCGGGTTACTCATGGTTTTTCCTCTCGGCCTTAATTCAACGTCAAAAACTTGTTGACGCAGATTAACGCAGATTTTCGCAGATTGTTTCGGGGGTTAATCCGCGTAAATCTGCGTCGAAGATTTTGAATTTGCAGTTGAACAACCGCGACACACTCATTCCTTGCCGTCGTGCGTACACACCGAAATGCGCGCATTTTTATTCGAGCGATTGCTCCACGCGTGATTGGCGCCGCGCAGCACCGCGATTTCGCCTTGCTTCATCGCCACCTCCTCCGTGTCGAGCACCAGCGTGATCTCGCCGTCGAGCACGCACACAAAATCCACCGTGCGGGTTTTTTGCATGTACGGATGCGGCGCATTCATAGAATAAGTTGACGCACCCGGCGAACCCATCGCTTTAAAAAACGCCTTCACTTCGGCCTCACCCACTTTACCTTTCCAACTCGCGTCTGGCGGATAGTCGATGACGCGGCACACGCTGCCGTTTTTCGGCGGCTCGATGGTGTGCGGCAGGTGCAGCGTCTCATAGACCATCTTCGGCGGATAGGTATCGGCCACCCACAAGCGGTGCGCGGCATAACCGGGACGCGCGGGGTCCAGCCGAATGTCCGGCGCGGCGGTGTCAGCGACCAACTCGCCGCGCCCTTCAGTGCGATCGATGGTAACGATGCGCCGCGCGGGCTTAACGCCCGCGGGCAGCTTGGGCGCAGGCAGCGGTTTGTCATTGCCCACCGCAAGCCCCTTGCCATCAGCGCCGAAGTCGCCCCAAATCATGTCAAACGCCATGCGCGCACCCTCGGGGAAGCGCCACAAATGCCAAGCGCCGACTTGCACCACGATGTCGCCCACCGTCATCGGCAGCGTGCAATCGTCGAGCACCAGATCGCGGCCGTTGTGAATGACGATGCCATAGTCGAGCGTCTGCGTTTTGTGCATCGCCGATTCATATAACGAGTTGCCGCCGCGATCCCACAAGCCCTGGCCCGGCACGCGCGGCTTGGGCGCGTGGGGTGCTACCACTTCCGGGTCTTTCGCTCGATCGTAGCCGGGCTGCAGCGCGCGCGCTTGCACCACGCGAAAATGGCCGCCACCGATGGGGCCGGAGAACACATACGGCAAGTTGCCGTCGTCATTGGCGCCGTTGATCGGCAGCGGCGTCTCGTGCCACACCCAAATGTCGGTGTGGCCGCGGCCGGTACCGAGCGAGCCTTCATGTTGATTGGGCGCGGGCCCGTCCCATTGAACTTTGCTGCGGCCCTGTAGGTCTTTGCCGGTGACCACGCGGCGGATCGGGGTAAGGCTCGACATAACGGCTCCTTCAGACAAGATTTGACCGCTGACAAGCGGCATTATGACATGCCGGCTTTATGCCCCCGCCTTGCCCTTCGGGCGCATGCACACAAGCGGCACTTGTTATCCCGTACGTAAACGCGAATAATGATCCGCCCGCTTCAGCCATCTCGAAACGTCCCGGTTTTACCCAGCATTTCACTCAGGAGGCCTTATGGCACGACTCAACGTAAACGGCAGAAATTACACCATCGATGTTGAACCCGGCATGCCTTTGTTGTGGGCGATCCGCGAGCACATCGGCTTGACCGGCACCAAGTACGGCTGCGGCGTCGCGCAATGCGGCTCGTGCACGGTGCATATCGATGGTGCGCCGGTGCGCTCGTGCGTGATGCCGGTGTCTGCGGCCGAAGGCAAAAAGATCACCACCATTGAAGGTCTCGCCAGCGGCAACATGCTGACCAAAGTGCAACAAGCGTGGGTCGATCACGAGGTGCCGCAATGCGGCTATTGCCAATCGGGCATGATCATGGCGGTGACAGCGCTGCTTAACAGCAAGCCCAAGCCCACCGATGCCGACATCGATGCCGCGATCACCAATATTTGCCGTTGCGGCACCTTCCAACAAGTGCGCGAGGCGATTCACGCCGCGGCCAAGGCATAAGGAGAAGCGAACATGGATATGAACACAATGCCTAAATTCAGCCGCCGTTCGTTTTTGATTACCACCGCTGGCGGCGGCTTGGCGCTGGGCTTAAGCCTGCCCGGCTGCGCCACCTCGGAGGGTACCGCCGCCCCCGGCGTGGAAGTCACACACTGGGTGGTGATCAAACCCGACGACACCGTGGTGATCCGCATCGCGCGCTCGGAAATAGGCCAGGGCACGCTCACCGGCCTCGCCCAATTGGTGACCGAAGAACTGGAGTGCGATTGGAACAAAGTCACCACCGAATACCCGACGCCGGGCGAGAGCGTGAAACGCAAACGTGCCTGGGGTGACTACTCCACCGGCGGCAGCCGCGGCATCCGCGAGTCGCATCTTTACGTGCGCCAGGGCGGCGCCGCCGCGCGCATGATGTTGATCCAGGCGGCGGCGAATCAATGGAAAGTACCGACCGCCGAGTTAAGCGCCGCCAATAGCGTGATCACGCACAACCCCAGCGGCCGCAAACTGCGTTACGGCGAAGTCGCCGAAGCCGCATCAAAATTGCCGGTGCCGGACAACAAGACGATTAAGGATACGCTGATCAAGTAGGTAAAAGGTGCGCCCGAGGAAAGCGATGATGCCGATTAGGCGAAATGAATGCTGATTTCATCAGGCCGAAGGCGCTTTCGATGTTTAATTCGGTGTTTTTCGCCGTTTTAGGCTTCCGCTGCACGCACTTATCCCGTGAGCGGCCTATCCCATTTGTAAATGTTCA
>Ga0194132_10009501_pt1 | contig 13346 bp, 13 predicted proteins | sample TA2KigOf80mmetaG_FD_148612 | JGI IMG/M metagenome (GOLD analysis project Ga0194132, IMG submission 148612) | Freshwater microbial communities from Lake Tanganyika, Tanzania - TA2015054 Kigoma Offshore 80m | ecosystem: Environmental > Aquatic > Freshwater > Lake | place: Tanzania: Lake... | reverse complement strand
CGCACAGAGCCCGTAACCTGAGGGCGGGCTGGAGGATACGGTGCCGCGGTTGTCGCTGATCAGTTTGAGCCAGAGGCGCGGACGCATGGCGAAGGTCCTGGGGCTGAGGTAGTCAGCGGACAATTGCCGGCAGAGTGGCACCAGTACAAATCCGACCAGCCCCATGTCGTGATAGAAGGGCAGCCAGGACACCAGCCGATCTTCGGCCGTCATGCAGACACCCTTGTCGGCAATCTCGTTGAGATTGCAGATGACGGCACGTTCCGTCATCTCGACACCGCGCGGGAACCGGGTGCTGCCCGAGGTGTACTGCAGATAGGCCGGATCATCGTCGGAGAGTGCAGACAATTCGCACTCCCGAACAGGCAATGCTGCCAGCGCCTCGGCACCACCGTGCCATACCAGGTCGCAGTCTTTGGCAGCACGATCCAGAAGCTCTTCATATCCGGGCGGAGCGATGGCAACGGACGCCGTGCAGCTCTGCAACAAGCGGCGAATCTGGTTCACATAGCTTTCGGCGCCGCCCATGAAGAGCGCAGCGGGCAACGGTACAGGAATGTAACCTGCGTACTGGCACGCAAAAAAGACCTTGTGAAAGAGCGGTGTCGTATCGGCGATGATCGCCACACGCGCGAGTCGTGGCAGACCCAGTGTCGCGAGCTGTCGGGCGAGATGCAGTGCCTCGATTCGCAAGTCGTGATAGGTCAGAACATCCGTCAGCCGGCCGCTGCCGTTGTAGAAATTGAAACCACTACCACCTCGCGCAGCGAAATCCAGCATTTCGGCGAGGTTGCAAAGCGTCGAAACTGGCCGCGTCAGGCCCGAATGGGTGGGCGTGGGGGTCAGGTTCTTTTTCCCGAATTGTTCGTCGTTCAGTTCTTGGCTATGCATGGCTCAGTTCTGAAGAGATTCCATGGCTTCCGAGTGATGCGCGGCGGACTTGAACCTGTTTCGAGATGTAGAGCGTCGCTTCTGCCCACGACAAAACAGCCGCCTGCAAACGCGTCAATGAGTGGCGCGGACCGTTCCGGTACGAACAACAGCGGCTCCCCCAGTCCTGTGACCACCTTCCCGTTCCGGACAGTACCCGGTTATCAGGTTCCGCTTTTCTGGCGGTGCCCTTGCCGGAGCGTTGCACGAATGAACGTTTCCCTGCAGGCTGTAGCAGACTGACATGAAATGGTAGCGATTCGACGAACGCCCAGAAACCCCTCATGTGCTTTTTTTTCCGTTCCAGTACACCGTTTCTCGTTTTTTGTCCGAAATTCCTCCTTTTTTGATCCTGGGGCGAGGGTGGTGCCGGGCAGGTAAAACACGGGAAAACGGGATTGGCGCGAAGGTAGGCCCCGGAGGTGGCGTGACCTCGCCGGGATAACCGCGCTCATAGGCATAGTGTTCCCGGTCGTTGGCGCCCGGAGGTGGCGTGACCTCGCCGGGATAACCGCGCCCCGTCCCTCCATCCGCGCTCCAATCAGCCCTTCGAGCATGATGGTCGCCGTCATGGCCGGTCGCCGTTCTGGCCGGTGCCGCGCAGCAGTTGGGACGTCCTCACACCAGTGCGTTGTACAACATCCTCCCGCCGACGATGAGCAGGAAAACACCAAACACCCGGCTCAACCGTTGCCTAGACAATCGGTGTGCCAGACGGGCGCCGTAAGGGGCGAAATAGGTGGTAAGCGGGGCAATGAGCAGGAACCCCGGCACATTCACGTAGCCGATGCTGCCCGGCAACGCTGCTCCGTCGTTCCAGCCGGTGATGATATAGGCGAGAGTTGCGGGAATGCTGATCACGAGACCCAGGGCTGCGCTTGTACCCACAGCGGCGTGTACCGGATGGTTCAGCAGCGTCAGCGTCGGTACCCCCAACGTTCCGCCACCGATACCCATCATGCTCGATACCGAACCGATGCCGAACGGGATGAGGTGGCTAAGTGGTCCTCGAGGAACTGCATCCAGCAACCGCAGGTCCTCACGCAGTAACAGCATCTTCGCTGCAACGAGCAGTGCCACCGATCCGAACACGAGTGCGAGAAAGTGGCTGCTCACCATCGAGGCAAGGACCGCACCGAATGCTGAGGCAACCAGCGTGGTAGTCCGCCATCGGTGGAAGAGCGCCATGTCCACCGCGCCATTCGAGTGGTGGGATCGGGCTGATGAAATTGAAGTGGGAATGATCGTGGCGAGTGAAGTTGCCACTGCAAACTGCAGCCGAACTGCCGGATCCACACCAAGCAGCGCGTATGCAAAATCGAGCACTGGCACGATGACGATACCACCACCGACGCCAAGCAGGCCGGCCATGAGGCCACCCACCACGCCCGAGAGCACCATCGCCACGATCACGGGCGTATATCCGATCAGTTGTGCCAAAGGCGTGGAGTCCATCAACGGGTCCTTGAAGGTCGTGCCACTCTCCCGTTTTGGTTCGCCCTTCGTCAAATCGCACCAGAGGTCGCTGATCTGGAACGGGGTACTCAAGTCAGGAGCGCCGTAATACCATGCGGTAAATTCATTCGAAGTGATTGTGGGGGAGAAGGCAGCGATGACCGAGTATCAACGGGTCAAATACGAGACTTTTGATTCCGGTGTGGCGCGAGTGACGCTGAACCGGCCTGAGGCGCGTAATGCCCAGGACATGCGGATGACTTACGAGCTGAATGATGCCCTGACGCGGGCCTCATTCGATGACGCCGTGAAGTGCATCATCCTCGCCGGAGCGGGCCCGCACTTCTCGTCGGGCCACGATACCCGCAACCGTGAACCCTACGAGATCAAAGCCGTCGGCATTTCTGGCGGATTCAGCAAGCCCGGTACCGAAGGCCATCTGGCGCTCGAAGAAGAGATCTACCTCAACATGTGCCGTCGCTGGCAACAGCTGCCGAAGCCGACCATTGCCCAGGTGCACGGCAAAACCATCGCCGGTGGCCTCATGCTGATGTGGGTGTGCGATCTGATCGTTGCCAGTGAAGATGCCAGCTTCATCGATATCACCGTCGATTTCGGAGTGAACGGTGTTGAGTGGTTTGCGCATCCATGGGAATTCGGCATCCGCAAAGCCAAGGAGATGTTGTACACCGGTGAGCCGGTGTCGGCGCAAGAGGCCTACAACCTCGGCATGATCAATCATGTTGTGCCACAGGACTCCCTGGATGCGTTCACGCTGCGTATGGCAGAGAAGATTGCGACGCGGCCTTCGTTCTCCCTGAAGCTCGCCAAGATGTCCTGTAACCAGGCTCTCGATGCCCAGGGTTTCTGGACGGCCCAACAAGCCGCCTTCAACCTGCAGCATGTGGGCCATTCGCAAACGCGCGAGCGGATGTATGCGGCGCGTATCGAAGAAATGAAGGCGAAGCTCGCCGACGGCAGCAAAGCCGGGAAATGACCCCGTGGTAAGGCACCAACAGTTGATTTGAGGGGGGTGGTCAATTGGCGCAGAAAATCGCTCTGGTTACTGGCGGTTCCACCGGCATCGGCGCGCAGGTTGTCAGGCAGCTCACCGCAAAGGGTGCCAGAGTCGCAGTCTGTGATGTTAACGCGAAGTCTGGCGAATCCCTCGCTGCCGAAGTCGGTGGAGTGTTTATTCCCTGTGATGTGACGCAGCTGTCATCGGTTACGTCCGCGGTGAACACCTGTGAGCAGCAGCTCGGTGTGCCGGACCTCGTGCACCTCAATGCCGGCATCATGGTGGTACGCACGGGCGATCCGTTCCTTAAAATCGAGGACGTCTCGCTCGAACAATACCGGCGCATCGTCGGTGTAAATCTCGATGGCGTGTTCTTCGGCGTGAAAGTGCTGCTGCCGAAAATGCGGCAAAAAGGTGGTGCGCTCACCATTACCGCTTCCATCGCCGGTCTTGGTGTGTTGCCCATCGATCCCCTCTACGCAGCCACCAAGTACGCCCTCATCGGCTTTGGACGGAGCATCGCCGCAGCGAACGAAGGCACCAACGTGAAGATCAACCTGATCTGTCCCGGTGTCGTGGATACCGGCATCGTGCCAGATGCGTTCAAACGACCGGACATCATGGCGCCGGAAGTGATGGCAGCGGAAGTGGTGGACCTGCTGCTCAACGCACCTAATGGTGAAATCCGCGTGCGCCTCGCGCAGAAACCTGCATTCGCGGTCTATCCCCAGGATCTCAACGCCTGATGGTACGGTTATGGGGCCACTCGCTGACATCACTATCATCGATTGCACCATGGCACTCGCCGGACCATTTGGAGCGGCCTTACTTGGTGATCTCGGCGCCAACGTCATCAAGGTGGAACCGCCTGGCGGCGACAGCTCACGCAGCCTGCCGCCGCTGCTGCCGGACTATGCAAATCCCGGCACTGAAGTACCGGCGGGTGTGGACTACGGCGGCTATTTCGCCAGCATCAACCGCAACAAGCGCAGCATCGTGCTGGATCTCAAGAATCCAGATGATCGCGAGACTTTGCTCAAGCTGTGTGAGAAGGCCGATGCCATCATCGAGAACATGCGGGTTGGCGTCATGGACCGCCTCGGCACCGGTTATGACCAGATCCGGGAGCGCAATCCACGGATCGTTTATGGTGCGATACGGGGTTATGGCGATCCGAGAACGGGGGTAAGTCCCTATGCAGATTGGCCTGCCTACGACATCGTCGCCCAGAGCATGGGGGGCATGTGCACATCACCGGACCTGAGCAGGGTGGTGGCTATCCGGGCGGAGTGAGTGTGGGTGACATCTATCCCGGTACGCTGCTAGCACTCGGCGTGGTTTCAGCGATCCACCATGCGCGACGCACCGGTGAAGGCCAGTTCCTCGATATGGGTATGTACGACGCGATCCTCGCACTCAACGAAACCGTCATTACCAACTACGGTGTTGCTGGCATTGAACTTGGACCGCGTGGACAACACCACCCAAATCTCATGCCGCTCGGTATCTATCCGGCGAAAGACGGTGGCGTGGCGATCGCCGCGCCGGGTCGCGGGCTCTGGGCAGAACTTTGCCAGGTGATGGGACGGCCAGATCTGATTGATGATCCACGCAGCCGCAATGTGCACTTACGGCGCCGCAACCAGGACTTCCTGGAACCGTTGATCTCCGCCTGGACAGGAGCAAGAACCAAGCAGGAGATCGTTGCACTGCTCGGTGGGCGAGTGCCGTCTGGACCGGTCAACACCGCCAGTGAAATTTTTGCTGATCCACACGTTGCCGCGCGAAGCATGATCAACCGGTTCAAGCCGCCCGGAGACAATCCCGAAGTCGGCATCGTTGGCAATGCGAGCAAGTTCACGGTGACACCCACAGGTCTCCGACAACCACCCCCGCGGCTTGGTGAACATACGAACGAGGTGTTGCAGGAATTCGGAATTCAGAAGTCCGGCGGAGTGCAGCCTGAAAGTTCAAAGCAGATTCAGAACTAATAGGATCTATAAGCCATGCGACTCGGTGCGCTTCTTGGACCAGTGACGACCCCAACCCAACCTGACTTCATCGCGAGACAAGCGCGGATCCTGCAATCCGCCGGTTATTCCAGTCTCTGGTCGGCACAGGCGATCGGTCGCGGTTTCATGATCACCGATCCCTTTATTGCCTTGTCGACTGCAGCTGCCGTTACCGAAGGTGTTGAGCTCGGCACCGCTGTTGTGCAGGCATCGCTCTATCATCCTGCCGATCTTGCCCATCGCATCCTCTCCCTGTCGCAGGTCGCCGGTGACCGCCTGATCATAGGATTGGGAGCCGGATCCACCGAAGCCGATTTCAAAGCCTATGACCGGAACTACGCGACACGGTTCTCGACGTTCCGCGGCATGATAGGCCCGGTCATGGGTTTCCTTGAATCCGGTCAATCCGGCGACACGCAACTCTCGCCCTGGCCGGAGGTGCTCGGCCGAGTGAAGGTCTTCCTCGGTACCTGGGGAAAAGGTGTCGAACGTGCAGCGCAGGAATTTGATGGCTGGATTGCATCCGGTCACTACCGCACTCCACCCGAAGTGACCGAGGCGCTCAGGCGTTATCGTGCCGCCGGTGGTGGCCGTGCCATCGTCTCCACGCTGATCCTCAACAAGGCAACGGACACAGGTGAGCTGAAGGAACAGCTGCAGACGTTTGCGGCCGCTGGTTTTGATGACGTGGTATTGATGTTTCATCCGGGTGCGCCGGATGTGGATACCGTACGCAGGCTGTTATGACCCCGTTGCACGGCCTGCCGACTGCGAAACTGGAAAACGCCGAAAGTGTCTGAACCCTTGCGATTGGAGGGGTTTGCGATTGCGACAGGTACTGATCCGGCGGAGGACCATATCGGTCCTTTCTGGTTTCGTCGCAATGTCGAGGGCTACTGCACCGCCGTCGGATTCTGGCCGGAGTATCGGCTACCAACGGTGTTCGCTCCGTGTATGGAGGCGTACTGTCAACGCTTGCCGATGTATCGTTGTGTGCACTGTCGCGGGATGTGCAGGTGGATGCCCACATCGTCACGGTCAGTCTGCAAGTGAACTTTGTGTCTTCGGCGCCAGCTTGCCAGTGGCTCATCGGCACGGGTGAGGTGGTTCGGCAAACGCGGACGCTCGTATTCGTTCGCGGTGTTCTTTCGAGTGTTTCGAATCCGGCAGAGTTCGAAACCAACCAGGACGCAGTGGTTTCGTGGCATGGCATCGGCCGCCGGATCGCGAGCGCGTGATGCACGAGCCTCGGATCCTCAAATTGCGGTTGGAGGAGGCACCATGACCCGCAACCCGTTGATGCAATCGGCTGAACTCGCAGCGCGTGCGCGCCAGGTGCTGCCCAGTGGCTGCACACGATCACAAGTCTGGTTTGCGCCGCATCCCCCCTACATGGTGAAAGGTGAGGGCGCGTGGATCACCGATGTCGATGGCAATCGTTATCTTGATCTTGCCAACAAACTCGGTGTGCTCATCCATGGTCATGTGCATCCAGACGTCGTGCGTGTCGTGCAGGAACAGGTGGCCCTCGGCGCGTGTTTCGCAGCACCCACTCCGCATGAAGTGGCGTTGGCGGAGTTGTTGCAGAGCCGCGGGCCTTCGTTCGAGCGTATCCGCTTCATCAACACCGGCTCGGAAGCTGTGGATCTGGCGTTCAAGGCGGCCCGCGCCTTCACCGGTCGCAGCCGCATCGTCAAGCTCGAAGGGGTTTACCACGGTTCCAATGATTTTGCGGAAGTCAGCAACTACTCCACTCCGGAAAACTGGGGTAACGAACCGGCGTCTGTCGCAACGGTACCGGCGACTCCGCCGGGAGTTCTGGACTCAGTACTTGTCACAGCGGCGAATGATCTCGCCATGGCGGAGCGGCTGTTGTCACAACATGCCACCGAGATCGCAGCGGTCATCGTGGATCCGGTACCCCCACGAGCGGGTATGCGTCCATTGGAGCGTGACTTTATTGAAGGGCTTCGGGCGCTGACGAGGCGGCTCGGGATCCTGCTCATTTTCGATGAGGTGATCGCTTTCCGTTTCGGGTTCAGCGGTGCCCAGGGGCGATTCGGCGGTGCTCCTGATCTCACCGTACTCGGCAAGATCATTGGTGGTGGTTATCCCGTAGGCGCGGTTGCCGGTCGGGCAGATGTCATGGAAACCACGGCCGCGTCGGTCGCGTCGAGCGGGACGTTTACGGCCAATCCGGTAACGATGCGGGTGGGGTCTGGCGAGCATGCAGCTGTTGACGCCTCAAGCCTTCACCTCACTCGATGCAATGGGCGAGCGGCTGCGCGATGCACTCACCCGCTTTTTCGAAGACGAAGCCCTGCAGATACAGGTCAGTGGTACCGAGTCGGTCTTTTCTCTCTACTTTCATCGTCGCGACGTCACTGACTACCGCAGTTACTACAAGCTGCCGGAAGAATTGTGGCTTACCGGAGCGTTCTTTCGCGCCATGCTCGAGCGCGGCGTATTCATCGCATCCACCGGTACGGTATTCCTGTCGACCGCCATTGGAGCTGCGGAAGAGGCTCTGTTTCTGGAGGCATGCAAAGCCAGTTTGCGTGAGATCATGCATCCGCCCGTACGCTCTGCATGAGTCGTTTCATCCGCTGGAGCATGATCGGGATCGTCGCCCTGCTGACGGTCGTCCTCAGTGGCACATGGATCATGCTGTGGTTTTCGATACCCTCCGATCCACCACAGCTGCAAGCGTCCGTCGGCGAAATCGTCGCGGTGCATTACGACCGATGGCGGCGACCCTTCGTTCGCGCAGCTGTACTCGACGATGCGCTTTTTGCCCAAGGCTGGCTGCACGCGCGGGAACGTCTCTGGCAGATGGAGCTGATGCGCCGAGCCGGCAAAGCGCGACTGGCTGGACTGTCGGGGCGTCACTCCTCGCGACGGATGTGGAATTTGTCCGTGCCGGAGTGCCCGCGCTTGCGATACAACTCAAAGCCAATGCTTCGCCGCGTTTGCTGGAACGGGTTGAACGTTACGTGGCTGGCATCAACCAGGGCCTTGAATCAACCCGCGTTGCACCGCCGGAATTCCTCTTGATCCGCAGCACGCTTGAACCTTGGGCCGACGATGATGTGTTTGCAGTTGCCGCGCTCACGGCGTTCGAGTCGGCCCGAAACCATCGTGAAGAATTGCTGAGGCTCGCACTCAGGGGTGCGGTTCCAGATGATCAGCGATTCACTGTGTTTTTGCCTGATGAACCGGCGTTGCCGGAGTATCCGTCGGTCGTGTCTGCGCAAGTTGCGCTCGGCCTCCATCGGCAAACCGCGCAAGCTGTGGCCGAACTGCAACCGCTCTTGGCCGGCCTGTCACTTGGCAGTAATGGTTGGGCGGTATCGCCACGTCGAAGCGATTCTGGCCATGCGCTCTTTGCGTTTGATTCTCACGATGCTTTCAGCGCGCCCAACCTGCTGTTCGAAAATCATCTCTTCTATCGGGAAACAGCCGACCGGAATGCCAGCGGTGCGGAACGGTCGATCCGCGGATGGTCGGTTCCCGGCCTTCCCGGGGTGATCAACGGGTTCAATCAGCATATCGCCTGGGGATTCACCAACTCGGGAGACTCACAAGACCTGTTCCTCGAACGTCGGGACGCGAACGGGCAGTTCGTCGGGCGCAGTGCGTCCTATTCGGCACGGATTGAACGCGTGGAGATTCCCGTTCGGGATGCACCAGTACACGTGCATGAAACCGTGATCACCGAGAACGGCCGATTGATCAGCGAGAATCCTCCCGTGGCGCTATGCTGGATTGGCCATGATGTGCACGGCTTCGGTCTCTACGCGCTGATTGACCTCAATACGGCAACTGACTGGCCCACTTTTGTTGCGGCGATCGATGGCTTCGCAGCGCCGAGTGCCAACGCGACCTATGCGGACACGAGAGGCAACATCGGTTCACATACCGTTGGGGCGTTACCCGTGCGAGGAATCGGCCAGGGGCTGGTCCCTTTAGCAGCCGAACATCCGCAGAGTGGCTGGTCCGGGTCCATTCCGAAGGAAACACTGCCCTCGTCCCTTAATCCCGAGCGTGGTTTTGTTGCTGCCACAAATGCCGCCGTGAATCCGGGCGAGCCGTTGGTGTCAGCGGAAAATGCGCCTGCGTGGCGCATGCACCGGCTGGTTGAAGTCTTGTCCCGATCGGAACCAGTGGACGTGCAGGCCATGGATCGTCTGCAGGTTGATCGCTGGAATAAACAGGCTGAAGCACTGTTGGCGGTATTGTTGACCGTGCTGTAGCCCGGACTTGCCGATGATCAATCGGCGCACATGCTCGAAGCACTGCGTACCTACGCCGAGCGGCCGGAGAATGAGCCATCGTCCCTCGGCGCCGTGGTTTTTGAATTGTGGTACGTCGAACTGGCACGTCAGGTGTTTGCGCCAGAGCTGGGTCCAGAGCTTTTCAAGGAGCTGCTCAACAACAGCTACATGCTGAACCACGCGCTTGATCGTCTGGTGCTGTGAGACATCGACTCACCCTGGTGGTCCGGTCGACGTGCTGACCTGATCAGCGCAGCCTTTGGCAACGCCATGCAAGCGCTGACCGCGAGCCATGGTCCTGATCCGAACAGATGGACGCTTGCTGAATTGCAGACACTGCTCTTCAGACATGAACTGTCTGGTGCGTTTCCCGGCTCCTGTGCGCTCTTTGATCTGCAAACGACCGGTTTCGGGGGTGGAAACTCGACACTCGGGCGAGCCCGACATCGCTACACATCGCCTTTTAAGGCTACCGGGTGTGCAACGGTTCGGGTGGTACTTGAAATGTCGGACCCCATACGGGCGTACGCCGTGACTCCGGGTGGACAATCCGGTCATCCCTTGAGCCCTCACGACAGTGATCAGCTGGATTTCTGGATGTCCGGCCAGTTGTTGCCGCTGGCCAATTCCCCGGAAGACGCGAGGCCGGCGATCACGGTCCTTCATCCGCAGAGCTGATCGACGCAGGCGATGACAGGTAGTTTCCGTGGTGGAATTCCCGGATACTTCCGCTCCCGTCGTTCCAGGGCCCGCCGAAGTCCATCATGCCAAGACTGCGCCAGCTCCGTCGCAATGAAGTTGATCCCTCCGTTTTGCCGCTCTATGACGCGGTCTTTGGTCCTGACAGGGAGCCCGTGGATCAACCCGGCACAGCGACAGGTACGCCGGGCAACTGGTGGACGGTGTTCGCCCTGGTACCGGATGCGCTGCATCACATGGTGGCGGGGTTCCAGTTTTACCGCTCGAAGAAACGCAAGCTGAGCCCACGGCTCCGGGAACTGGGTCAGGCGCGAGCGGGATTTGCACGCGGCAGCCTGTTCGTGTTTTCACAACACTGCAAAGCGCTGCGTGCCGCGGGTTTCACCGAAGAACAGATCGCAGCGATTCCGCATTGGGCGTCAACAAACCTTTTCACCGACGCTGAGCGCGCCGTGCTGGCGTATACGGATGATCTGGTTCTCTCCGGCGGTCGTGTCGCCGATGGCACGTTTGATGCGCTCAAGCGGCATTTGTCGGATCAGGAGATCATCGAGTTCACTTACATCACCTGTACATATGAAATGCACGCGACGATGACCCGGGCCCTCAGACTTGAATACGACGACGTCCCGGAACGCCTGGTGGAAGTGCCGGTTCCGGAAGGCGAAACCCGAAGCATAGATTTCATGCGGGTGGTTGATCGCGGCCATTAGCGTCGCCATACCGGTCGCAAGCAGTAAATCCACACAGTTGGCTGAAGGTACATCGTGCAGAATTTTGACGTGATCATCGTGGGAGCCGGCCTGTCCGGCATTGGCGCCGCCGTTCATCTGCAGCGCGACTGTCCGCGCAAAACCTACACCGTCCTCGACGCCCGTAACGCCATCGGTGGTACCTGGGATCTGTTCCGTTATCCCGGCGTTCGCTCCGACAGCGACATGCATACGCTCGGCTACGACTTCAAACCCTGGCGTGAAGCAAAATCCATTGCCGATGGCCCGTCGATTCGCCGCTATGTCTGCGAAACCGCGAAGGAATTCGGCATTGACCGCCACACCCAGTTTGGCAAGAAGCTACGATCAGCTGCCTGGTCCACTGAACAGTCCCGTTGGGCACTGACAGTTGAAGACGTCGCTTCCGGGGCTACGGAGTCCTACGGTTGCCGTTTCCTTGAGTTGTGCAGCGGGTACTACAACTATGATCAGCCGTATGAGCCTGAAATCACCGGAGTGCGGGATTTCAAGGGAGCACTTCTCAGGCCGCAGTTCTGGCCGGAGTCGCTGGATTATTCGGGCAAGCGGGTGGTGGTGATCGGATCGGGTGCGACGGCGATGACCGTTGTGCCGTCGATGGCCGACAAAGCCGCACACGTCACCATGGTGCAGCGTTCGCCCACCTACGTGGTGTCGCGGCCCGACCAGGACCGCATCGCCAATACGCTTCGCAAGTTTCTACCGGAAATGCTTGCCTACCGCATCACCCGGTTCAAGAACACGCGGCTGCAGGCCTACATATACAACCGCACACGCACGTCGCCTGATCGCATGCGCGATCTGCTGCTGAGCGGAGTACGCAAGGCCATCGGAGAAGACCAGACGCGCAAACACTTTACGCCTACCTACAACCCCTGGGACCAGCGGTTGTGCCTCATTCCCAACGCGGACCTGTTTGAGTCCATCAATGCGGGGAAAGTTGACATGGTGACGGGGAACATCGATCGCATCACTGTGGACGGCGTTCGTATGCAGGATCGCACTGAAGTCAAAGCCGACATTCTGGTGATGGCCACGGGTCTGAATCTTCTGTTGCTGGGTGGTGCAACCTTCACGGTGGATGGCGAGACTGTCGATTTCCCGAATACTGTCAGCTACAAGGGCATGATGTATTCCGATGTGCCGAATCTGATTCAGACGTTTGGTTACATCAACGCATCCTGGACCCTGCGCGCCGACCTCACCGCTGAGTACGCCTGCCGCGTGATCAATCACATGGACAAGCTCGGTGTCGCCCAGGTGACACCACGCCTGCGCATGCAGGAGATCAACGCCGAGCGTCGCCCGTGGATCGAGGACTTCTCTGCAGGCTATATGCAGCGGTTGATGCACCTCTTCCCAAAACAACTTGCTACGGATCCCTGGCGCAATACGCAGAACTTTGATCTCGACCGGAAGATGGTGCGGCATGCGGCACTCGAAGACGGCGCACTCATCTTTAGCAGATCCGGTGTGCTCCGATCGTTGCCGACTCGTACCGAAGTGACGCAAGAGGCGGTGTCCGCTGGCTGACGACCCGCCCCTCAGCAACCTCGTTTCTGGCCTCCGGCGGTGAACAGCCTTCTCGACGGCGTCATCGTCTTCGGAATGATGGTGCTCACCACCTGGTTTGGGTACTACCTCAGCGGCACGAGCAATGACAGGCGCGGCTTTTTTGAAGCCCGCGGGTCACTGCCCTAGTGGGCTATTTCGTCGAGCATCATCGCCTTTCTCGTCAGCTCGGTGACATTCATTTCCGTACCGGCCGCAGTGTTCCGGGATGGCGGCAACCTGACTTACTTCCAAGTCATTCTTGGGCTCGCTCTCGGCAAACTGTTCATTGCCGCCTTGCTAGCGCGGCCGTACTACCAGAGCCAGGGCGTGCGAACCGCTTACGAGTACATCTCGGCGCGGATCGACCCTCGTACTGGTGAGTTCTCGATGGTGCTGGGGCTCATCCTCAACGTAATCAACACCGGCATCAAACTCCTCACCGCGTCACTGGTTCTCGATGTCATCACGGACTGGGGAATTCCGGTTTGTGGTCTCGTGATCGTGCTCTTCAGTTTGTTGTGGAGCGCACTCGCCGGCCTAAAGACCGTGATCTGGACAGAATTCATCCTGTTTCTGGTATTTGCAGCAGGTGGTGTGTGCGCGCTGTTCTATATCGCCGGTACCTTACAGGGCTCGCTCGCGGATGCATTCC
>Ga0194132_10009500_pt1 | contig 13348 bp, 10 predicted proteins | sample TA2KigOf80mmetaG_FD_148612 | JGI IMG/M metagenome (GOLD analysis project Ga0194132, IMG submission 148612) | Freshwater microbial communities from Lake Tanganyika, Tanzania - TA2015054 Kigoma Offshore 80m | ecosystem: Environmental > Aquatic > Freshwater > Lake | place: Tanzania: Lake... | reverse complement strand
GCGCCGAGGGACCCGCTATCAACAGGAGACCTCCCCCTGCAACTGCCGCACAGAGAACAATGATGATCCCTGTTGTCGCGCGCTGGAGCATCACACGGCATTGTCGCAGAATCGCGCCTGGGGGACAGCCGCGCAGCAGTTCCCGTCGGGTACCCCCCGACTTCGGGCGATGCAGGTGCTGCTGCATACACTGTTGAACCCCTGAAACACATCTGAGGTGCGATGCGTTTCGAACCCAAAGAACAAGGAGAAATGATGCCACACTTTCGAAAGCTCGTGATTGCCTCGCTCACCCTGCCCGCACTCATCGCCTGCGCAAGCATGGCTCGACCAGATGATGCGGCAAAGAAACAGACCGACACACCAGGAACTGGTGCGCCAGCTGCGCAGACCACGGCCGCGGCGGCACCCGCCACGCCCGCCCCAGACTCGACCGAGGCGGAGATCAAGCGCCTTCGGCAGCAAGCCGAACTCCGCGAGCAGGAGTTGAATGCGCAGCTCGCGAGCCTGCGTGCTGAGAAGACGAGACTGGAAACCGAACTGGCGCTGACCACTGCGAAGCAGAACTCGCAGGCGGAGCCAGACAAGACAAAGCTCGATTCCATGCAACGGGCTGCAGCGCTACGCGACGCGACGCTGCGAAGCGAACTGGCGAGCAATGCGGCAGAACTCGAAAGGATGAAGCAGGCACAGGCGCTCGCACAGGCGAAGGTCGAAAGCGAACTCGCCGCGAACAAGGCGGAGATGGACCGCATCCGCTCCGCGCAGGACCTGCTGGACATCAAGCACCGCGCGAAGCTTGCGGACACGCGCCGCGAGCAGGAGACGATTGCAGCGGACAACATGCTTGCGGCCGAGAAGCGAAAGGCCGAGCAGTCCAAGATGGCGGACGAGCAGATGCGTGCGGAGATTCAGGCACGAACCTCCGCTGCGCTCCTGCAGGAACGGGATGGCACCGACAAACTGCGCGACCTTGTCACTTCGCCGATCACTTACACGGCTACCCCCTTCCAGAACGGCGTGCTGACGGTGAGCGACCGCAAGATCGCACTCGATGGCCCGATCGTCACAGGCACCGCGGACTATGTGTGCGACCGCATCGACTACTTCAACAATCAGGACCGCAAGGCACCGATCTTCATCGTGATCAACAACTCGCCTGGTGGCAGCGTGATGCAGGGCTACCGCATTCTGAAGGCGATCGAAACAAGCGGTGCGCCCGTGCATGTCGTGGTGACGAGTTTCGCGGCGAGCATGGCGGCGACGATCGCAACGCTCGCACCCCACAGCTACGCCTATCCCAACGCGATCATCCTGCACCACCAGATGTCGGGCGGCGCATCGGGCAACATGACCGACATTGAGCAGGAAGTGAAGACCATGAAGGAGTGGGAGCGTCGACTCGCCGAACCGATCGCACGCAAGATGGGCATCTCGCTCGATGAGTTCAAGGCCCGCATGTACTCCGCCAAGAAGAACGGCGACTGGGATGAATTCGCGGACAAGGCTGTGCAGCTGAAGTGGGTCGATCATCTCGTGAACGAGATCCGCGAGGAAGGCATCCGCAGGAAGCCAGGTGGCGGCCGACCTGAACAGATGTGGTTCGTCATGATGGACCGCGATGAGCAAGGCAAGCCGTTCATGCGCCTGCCACCGCTCGAGCCGTATGACTGCTACTTCATGGTCAATCCACGCGGCTTCTACCGAGTGGACGGGCGCTGAGTTCCACCCACAGGATCGCATCGATGAGCACCATCAACGCACCGACTACCGAAGTCAAGGCAACGGGCGGCACCTGCCCATTCCGGGGCGCGTTCACGCGCGACCCTGCAAAGGCAGCAACCAACCGTGATTGGTGGCCCGAACAATTGGACCTCACAGCGCTCGCGCGCAACTCCGCGAAGTCCGATCCGATGGGCGCTGGCTTTGACTACGCCAAGGAGTTCATGCAACTCGACTTGGCGGCGGTGTGCGCCGATCTGCGCGTGCTCATGACGCAATCACAGTCGTGGTGGCCTGCGGACTACGGGCACTATGGCCCGTTCATGATCCGCATGGCATGGCACGCGGCGGGGACCTACCGCATCAGCGATGGCCGTGGCGGTGCGGGTTCGGGCATGCAGCGCTTCGCGCCGACCAACAGTTGGCCGGACAATGTCAATCTCGACAAGGCTCGGCGGCTTCTTTGGCCGATCAAGCGCAAGTACGGCAAGCAGCTGTCGTGGGCGGATCTCATGATCCTCGCCGGCAATGTGGCGCTCGATTCGATGGGCTTCAAGACCTTCGGATTCGGCGGCGGCCGCAGCGATGTGTGGGAACCCGATACGACCTACTGGGGAAGCGAACGTGCATGGCTTGCGGACGAGCGGTACACGGGTCAGCGTGAACTGGAGAATCCTCTCGCGGCCGTGCAGATGGGTCTGATCTATGTGAACCCCGAGGGCCCCAACGGCAAGCCCGATCCACTGCTCGCCGCGCACGACATCCGCGAGACATTCGCGCGCATGGCGATGAACGATGAAGAAACGGTCGCTCTTATTGCGGGAGGTCACACCTTCGGCAAGACGCATGGCGCGGCATCGCCTGCGGCGCACGTGGGTCCGAATCCGGAATCCGCCCCGCTGCACGAGCAAGGGCTCGGTTGGCGAAGCAGTTTTGGAACGGGACACGGCAGCGCCACGATTTCCAGTGGCCTTGAAGGCGCGTGGACGCCGAACCCGACCGCGTGGGACAACGGCTACTTCGACACGCTGCTCGGTCACGAGTGGGAGATCACCAAGAGCCCCGCAGGTGCGTGGCAATGGGTGCCAAAGGGAACGCTGTCTGGACAGACCAGTGTCACCGCGCCTGATGCAGGCAACGCATCGAAGCGGCAGACGGTCATCATGCTGACGACCGATCTGTCGCTGCGCATGGATCCCGCCTACGCGCCCATCTCTCGCCGTTTTCACAAGGATCCGAAGGCGTTTGCGGATGCCTTCGCGCGCGCGTGGTTCAAACTGACGCACCGCGACATGGGACCGCGCTCGCGATACCTCGGCGCACAGGTGCCCTCGGAAGAGTTGATCTGGCAGGATCCGGTGCCGAAAGCCTCGCATCCACTCGTGGGCGAGCAGGAGATCGCAGCGCTGAAGGCGCAGGTCCTTGCATCGGGATTGACCGTGCAGCAACTCGTTGCGACCGCCTGGGCATCGGCGAGTTCGTTCCGCGGCACCGACAAGCGCGGTGGCGCGAATGGTGCGCGCATTCGGCTCGCTCCGCAGCGCACCTGGGTCGCCAACAATCCGCCCGCACTGGACATTGCCCTGCGCGGACTTGAGGACGTGCGGGCGGCATTCCACTCCAGTGGTCGCGGGCACATCTCGCTGGCGGATCTCATTGTGCTCGGCGGGTGCGCGGCGGTCGAGAAGGCCGCGCTCGACGCGGGCGTGAAGATCAGTGTGCTCTTCACGCCAGGGCGCACCGATGCCACGGCTGCGCAGACTGATGCGGATTCTTTCCGCGTGCTTGAACCATCCGCGGACGGCTTCCGCAACTTCCTCTCGCCTGGACTTTCCCGCCGCGCAGAGCATCTGCTGGTGGAGAAGGCTGATCTGCTGACGCTGACCGCGCCCGAGATGACCGTGCTCGTGGGCGGTCTTCGTGCGCTCGGCGCGAACTGGGATGGATCCGCCCTTGGCGTGTTGACCGCGACTCCTGGACGGCTGACGAACGATTTCTTCGTTCATCTGCTCGACATGAACACCGTGTGGTCGCCCGCATCGAAGGATGAGGAGACATTCAACGGACGCTGTCGCAAGACAGGGCAATCGAAGTGGACCGCCAGCCGCGTGGATCTCGCGTTCGGTTCGAACTCGCAGCTTCGCGCGCTCTCGGAGGTTTACGCGAGCGATGACGCGAAGCAGAAGTTTGTACGCGACTTCGTATCCGCGTGGCAGAAGGTGATGATGCTGGACCGCTTCGACATGCGCCGCCCGTGACGACGCGGCGGTATCCGCATGATCGACACGCACTGCCACCTGACGTTTCCTGAGTATTCGGGGCGTGTGGACGCGGTGCTTGCGGCGGCTCGCGCTGCTGGCGTTCACGGCGCAGTCACCATTGCAACCACCACGGCGAACGCACTCGAGTGCGTCGCGCTCGCCGCCGCACATGAGGGCGTGTATGCGTCGGCGGGCGTTCACCCGCTGTATTCGGATTCGCCGTGCGACTGGGAGCAGATGCACCGTGCGGCGCTTCACCCCAAGTGCGTGGCGTGGGGAGAACTGGGGCTTGATCGCCACTACGCCAAGCCGCCGTTCGATGTGCAGCGCTCGGTGCTCGATGAACAGTTGTCGCAGGTCCGTCGCTGGAGCGAGGAGGGACTCGCGAAGCCAGTGATCGTGCACTGCCGCGAGGCATTCGCGGATCTCGTGCCGATCCTCGCATCAAGTGGTCTGCCTCGTGAACGCTTCGTGTTCCACTGCTTCACTGGAACGCCCAGCGACGCGCGCATGGTGCTCGACTTCGGCGCGTGGATCTCCTTCACGGGTGTCGTGACCTACCCGAGTGCGCGCGAAGTGCGTGAAGCCGCGAAACTGGTGCCGACCGACCGCATGATGGTCGAGACGGATGCGCCATTCCTCTCGCCACAACCCGTCCGCGGACAGTGGCCGAACGAGCCGCGCCATGTCGTGCACGTTGCGCACGCGCTTGCCGAGCTCCGTGGCGTTGATCCCCATGAGTTGGAGCGCGCGCTCGACACGAACGCCGAGCGCTTCTTTGGTGTCCGCTGGACGCGCTGAACGCCGAAGGCATGGACTAGGATCGCGTGGCATGCTTGGCGGCAACGACGCATCCCGACCTGAGGCGACCATGAGCTTCGGCGATCATCTCGAAGAACTTCGCCGCCGCGTCTTCTTGGCGCTTGTGGTGCCGGTCCCCGTCATGGTGCTGTTGTTCATTTTCGGTGCGAACGTGCGGCAGTTCCTGTGCGAGCCGCTGCTCTGGGCGATGCGCCGCAACGGCATTCCCGCGCAGCTGTCCGTTCTGAGCCCCACCGAAACGATCATGGCCGATCTGAAACTGTCGATCATTCTCGCCATCGTTGTGGCGGTGCCGTGGGTGCTCTGGCAACTGTGGCAGTTTGTCGCACCTGGGCTTCACCGAAGTGAGCGGCGCTATGTGCGCCTGCTGCTGCCGGGCAGTGGCGCCTTGGCGCTGACAGGCGTCGCGCTTCTGTACTGGGTCATGCTGCCACTGATGCTGAACGTGCTCGTTGGTTTCAGCATTCCGCCACAACAGCTGCTGCCTGCGGGGGCGGCGACGGATGCGGTTGCAAGCACCTCGCCCGAGAACCCTGCGCCCATGGCATTCGTCAACGGCAACCCCACGGCGCCGCGTGCCGGTCAGATGTGGATCAACACGGCAACGAAGCAACTCTGCATCGCCATGCCCATCGAGGGCGACGCGGCACAGGTGCAGATCGCATCGGTCGCGCTTGAGAATCCGGGCGAACTGGTGCCGTCGTTTCGCCTCAGCGAATATCTGGATTTCGTGCTGCTGTTTGCGGCGGGCTTCGCGCTGGCGTTCCAGTTGCCCATCGTGATGTTGCTGCTCAGTTGGCTCGGCATCGTTCACCCCGACATGTTGCGCCGCCATCGACGCTACGCGCTCTTCGGCGTTGTTGTCATCGCCGCGCTCATTGCGCCCGGTGATCTTCTGTCGCTGGTCATCGTTGCGGTACCGCTCTACCTGCTCTATGAGTTCTCGATCTGGCTGATCGTGGTGGCTCCGCCATCGAAGGTGTCGGGCGGGCGCGTACTGGCGCAGTTCAGTGAACGCCTGCGCGTGGGGCGGACCCGTGAGGGTGATGTCGGCGACGAGTGATGCGGGGGCTTGCGTGATGAGTGTCAACGCATCCGCTTCCGCGTCATGGCGACGCCGCACTTCACGGCGGATGCGCAGTCTGCCGCGCGGTGCGACCCGTGAGGACATTGAGATGATGCGGCGCGCCATCGCGTTGGCGGAGCAAGCCGCGGCGCGAGGCGAGGTGCCCGTGGGCGCCGTCATCTACCGCGAAGGCGTGGTGCTTGGCGAAGCGTCGAACGACCGCGAGGCAACGGGCGATCCGACGGGACACGCAGAAGTGGCGGCGCTGCGTGCGGCATCGATCGCGGTTGGCGGCTGGCGTCTTTCGGGCTGCTCGATCGCCGTCACGCTCGAGCCCTGCCCGATGTGCGCCGGCGCGCTCGTGAATGCGCGCATCGAGCGGCTCGTCTACGGCGCGCGCGATCCCAAGGCGGGCGCGGTCGACACGCTGTATGACCTTTGTCGCGATCCGCGTCTCAACCACCGCATGGAAGTGATCGGCGGCGTGGATCGCGTGCGCTGCGGTCAATTGCTCACCCGCTTCTTCCGCGCACGTCGTCAAGAACGGCGCACCTGAAGGCCATCAGCGACATGAGCGACATGAGCAAAGCGCCACGACCACCGCGGGTCCTCTGCCTCGATCTCGGCGGCGTTGTCGTTCGCATCTGCAGATCGTGGCGAGAGGGTTGCGCCGCGGCAGGCGTCCCGCACCGCGCGGCGGCTGCGGAGAGTGATCCTGCGTTCGTACTTGAACGCGCCCGACTGGTGGACATCTATCAGCGCGGCGCACTGCCACATGCGGACTTTGTTGCTGCGGTTTCCGAAGCCTTCGGCGGAGCACACACGCCAGACGAAATCGACCGCATCCACGGCGCATGGATCCTTGGCGACTACCCCAGCATGCGTGAACTGCTTCAGGAAGTGCAGTCACTTGGCATCCGCCTCGCATGCCTCAGCAATACGAATGGTGTGCACTGGCAGCAGATGCTTGACACCAGTGATGCATTCAACACCATTGAGATTCGCCACGCGTCGCATCTTCTCGGCATGAACAAGCCGCACGCGGACATCTACCGCGCTTTCGAGACGGCGACGGGATTCGAGGCGGCTGACATCCTGTTTGCGGATGACCTGCAGGAGAACATCGATGCTGCACGTGCGCTTGGATGGAACGTGCTGCACATCGATCATGCGGGCAGTCCTGCGGAACAGATTGCGCGCGCGCTTGTTGCATGTGGTGTCCCGGTGCACGTTCCTGCGGTTCCCGAAGCAGCATCGGTACGCAGTGGCGCGATTTCCTCACCGCTCTCGCCACGCACGCTGCTGAACGCGGACGGACCCAATGGTCGCATCAAGGTGCGGCCGGAGGACTTCCTCGTGGATGAGTTGCCGCTCTACGAGCCAAGCGGCGAGGGCGAACATCTGTTCATCTCCGTTCAGAAGCGCGACATGACACACGATGAACTCGTGAAGACTGTGGCACGGCATTTCGGCGTTCCACCGCGCGATGTCGGCTTCGCCGGACGAAAGGACACGCATGCGATCACTCGTCAGGTGCTTTCGGTCAATCTGACGGGACCAGAGCCCGCGGCACAACTGACACATGAACGGCTGGAGGTGCTCTGGACCGCACGCCATCGACACAAGCTGCGCCTCGGTCACTCGGCGGGAAATCGCTTCGTGATCAGAGTGCGCGAAGTGGATCCGCTGCAAGTGCCTGTGGTGCACAAACGCCTTCAACACATCGCACGCGTCGGCATGCCCAATGCGTTCGGTCCTCAGCGATTCGGCAATCGACAGGATGGCCATCTGCTTGGCGCATGGTGCGTGCTTGAGAAGTGGGATGCACTCGCCGATCACCTGATTGCCTTCGGTGATGGAAGTGTTCCGTTTCCCGCGCACCAGCGCGAGGCACGCGAGGCGTGTGCGCAGGGTCGATTCCAGGACGCCATCCCGCTGTGGGGCGCGGGCGATCACACTGAGCGGCGCGTCACGGCCGCTTTCGCGCGTGGCGCAAAGCCTTCTCGTGCGGTGAAGGATCTGGGTGGCGGACAGCTGCGACTTTGGACGAGCGCGTGGCAGTCGGCCGTATTCAACCGGGTGCTTGGTGCGCGACTCGATGACGGGTCATGGAACGCGCCGCAGGAGGGAGATGTCATGCAGGTCGGCGACACTTCTCGCTGCTTCATGATCGGTGCCGAGGACAACCTTGCTGACATTCGCAGTCGCTGTGCCGCGTTCGAAACCACACCAACGGGACCGCTTCCCGGCACATCTGTGCGCACACCAACGGGTGCGGTGGCAGCCCTCGAATGTTCCGCAATGCAGGATCTTGGTGTCTCAGCGGATCAGATGACGCGTGCCGCACATGCGCCATCGGGCGATCGGCGCGCACTGCGCGTGGCCGTTCGTGCGATGACCGTGGAATCGGGGGTGGACGAGCATGGCGGCTTCATCCTGCTCCGATTTGAACTTCCCGCCGGTTCCTACGCGACCACGCTGCTCACTGAACTGCTCGGTCCTGTCCAAGACTCCCCTCGAGACGCCGACTGATTCGTGGGGCAACGCAGCCGCGGTCCGCGTCACGACTTTTCTTCATCTTCGTCGGACGCACCCTCATCCTCCCACCAGTTGCCTTCCGGATCATCCTCGTCTCCCGCGTCAGTCTCCGAATCATCATCATCCGACTCCGAGTCCTCATCGACCGCAAAGGGCAGCGATGGCTGCGCGGCTTGCACGGATGCAGCAGCGAGCACATGCTCGGCGACAAAGATGGGCGCATCGATGGCCACACCGACGGCGATCGCGTCCGAGGGACGCGAATCAAGGGTGAACTCATCGGTGCCGCGCCTGAGAACGACATTCGCAAAGAATGTGTTGTCACGGAGATCGCAGATCTCCACGCGAGCGACCGTCGCGCCAAGCACTCGGATCACGTTGGCAAGCAAGTCGTGCGTCTGCGGTCGCTCCGCTTCGGTACCGCTGCGGCGCCGTTCGATTGCGCACGCCTCCACCATGCCAATCACGATTGGAAAGGAGCGCTTGCCACCGATCTCCGTCAGCTCGATGATCTGCAAGTCGGTCATCTCGCGGATGTAGATCCGCGTGAGTTCGACAGGAACGAGTGTGACGTTGCCCTTCATGGCAACGAGAATGTTAGGAGCCTGACCAGGCTGAGAGGAGCGCGGTCAAGTCAGTGCCATCCACGACACAGTCGGCGTTGATATCCGCGACGCAGCTGCAGCCGGTGCAACTGCCCCACTGCGACAGCAGGATTGTGAGATCCATGCCACCCACCACCGCATCACCATCGAGATCAGCTGGGCCTGGGTTCAGCGCGGCGGCAGCTGCCACACTTGCGGCTGCGTTCACGACACCTGCGCCGGTCATCTCGTCGAAGCCAGCTGCTCCGATGTCGCGTGCATGCTGCATGAGAACGGTGCGGATCAGCGTGCGGTTCATGCGCGGGTAGACCGCACGCATCAGCGCGACGGTGCCCGTCACATGCGGACATGACATGCTCGTTCCCGTTCGAGTGCCGTAACCGTTGTTCACGGCCAGCGAGTAGATGGATTCGCCGGGCGCGGTGACATCCACCTCGGGACCGTAGTTCGAGAGGCTGTAACGCTGGTCGAAGCGGTTCGATCCTGCAACGGCGATCGTCTCCGAGAAGCGCGCTGGGAATGCGACTGCCGCATTGCTGTTGCCCGTCGCCGCGAACATCGGCACATCGCGCGCTGCCGCGTACTGCACCGCCGTGAGCAAGTACTGCGACCCGACCGTGTACTGCAGGCTCATGTTCACAAGATCAGCTCCCTGATCGACTGCCCACACGAGTCCGTCTGCCACATACGACTCCAATCCCGAGCAAGGGTTGACGATCACCACCGGCAGGATCTTCGCGTTCCAACAGAGACCCGCGATACCAGTCTGGTTGTTGCCCGCAGCCGCAATGATCCCGCTGACATGCGTGCCGTGCCCACCACACACTTCGCTCGTGTCGCTGCTGTTGAGCGGAACATTCCGTCCCGGCAGGATGCGGCCTGCCAGTTCCGTGTGCGGAAAGAGGCCGCTATCAAGCACGCCGATGACGATGTCTGGGTTGCCCGACACGATGTCCCACGCTCCGGTCGCGCGAATGTCAGCACCGACGGTGCCGCCGTTTTGTCCCGTGTTCAGAAGCGCATACTGCACATTGAAACTTGAGTCGTTGGGAACGCTGGCAAGACCGCCGACCCCGTCCACTTCGGAGACCTCGAAGCCGTTCCACGAAGCCTTCAGAAGATCCGCCACGGCGAGCGCGTTCGATCCCTCTGGAATGTCGATGCGCCACCAACGGTCAAGTCCAACGGCCACGGCGGTGTCCGCGTGCAGAGGTGTGAACGGCAGCGGCCGAACGATGTTGCTGACCCCAACGCCGCGCATGATGCGCGAGAGCGCATCGAGTTCCGCGGCACCCTGTCCTGCCGCAGCGCCCATTTGGTTCGCCCTGTCGTTCGGCTGCACCGAACGCGCGAAGGTCCAGTCGCCGCCCGCATCCTGACGCGCCTCATATCCGGCCTGCACTCGAACCAACACGTGGGTCGTTGCGAAGAGCGCATCGTCCTTCCCCTGTGCATACAGCGGGAGTGCAACCGCGCCAAGGAAAGCAACAGCCAACACGACCGAAGCGGCGCGACCAAGTCGGACGCGTTCTGCGGAGTGTTCAGAGGTTGCGTGCAGTGGCGAGTCGACTTCTGGCATGGATCTCCATCAAGGTCCGTAAAGGCTAGGCAGGTTGGCGTTCCAACCACCGACAAGTACATTGTCCGACTGCCAAGTATTCGATCAGGAACCCAATATGCCAAATCATTTTTACACTTTCACCTCAGAATCCGTATCCATGGGGCATCCGGACAAGGTTTCGGACCAGATTTCCGATGCCGTTTTGGATGCCATGCTCACGGTTGACCCCCAAGCGCGGGTCGCCTGCGAGACCCTGGTCACGACCGGCTTGGCGGTCGTCGCTGGCGAAGTCACCTGCGCCGGGGAGGTCGACGTTGCGAAGGTCGCGCGCGAGACCATCGTGCGGATCGGATACGACGCGGCGGAGAAGGGATTCGATGGTCGTTCCTGTGGCGTGCTTGTGACCCTTGGGCGACAGTCGCCCGACATTGCTCGCGGCGTCAACACAAAGACCGCCAGCAAGAAGAAGAAGGCGCAGGGCGCCGGCGACCAGGGCATGATGTTCGGCTACGCCTGCCGAGAGACGCGCCAGCTGATGCCGCTGCCGATCATGCTCTCGCATCGACTTGTCGCGCGTCAGGCAGAGGCGCGCGAAATGGAGATCATCAAGGGGCTGCGCCCCGACGCGAAGAGCCAGGTTGCCGTCGAGTACGACGGTCGCTCCGCGCGCAAGATTGAGAATGTCGTGCTATCCACGCAGCACCACCCAATGTGGAACGACTGCCAGGATCGTCTCAAGTCCGAGGTGATTCGGCACATCATCAAGCCTGTCCTGGGCGATTGGTGGCATGACGGTATCGCGGTGCATGTGAACCCAACGGGTCGCTTCGAGATCGGTGGTCCGCACGGCGACTGCGGACTGACAGGTCGCAAGATCATCGTGGACACCTACGGCGGTCGCGGACGACATGGTGGCGGCGCGTTCAGCGGCAAGGATCCGTCGAAGGTGGATCGATCTGCCGCGTACATGGCTCGGTATGTCGCGAAGAACATCGTGGGCGCGGATCTGGCGGAAGTCTGCGAGGTGCAGGTCGCCTACGCGATCGGTGTCGCGGAACCGACATCGGTGCTCATCGACACGCAAGGCACGGGCAAGATTCCCGACGAGAAACTTGCCCGAATCGTGCGCGAGCACTTCGATCTCACGCCGGCAGGCATCATCAAGACGCTTGATCTGAAGCGTCCGATCTACGCGCACACCGCGTATCACGGGCACTTCGGTCGTGAGCCCGGTTCGGCTGGCAAGGGCAGCTTCTCGTGGGAGCGGACGGATGTCGCGTCTGCACTCCGCAAGTCCGCTGTCCGCGTGCGCGCCAAGTGACTTCCGTTCGCAAGACGATGCCGCGTGCAGCGGCGCTCGATCACCTGCTGCCGCAGGTGACTGCGTTCCCCAATCTGCTGTTTGATCAGCGGCGTACGGCAGCGGTCGCCGATTCCACCGCCGAGACAGGTCGTCACGAGAAGGATGCGGTCGAGGGGAATGCCGATGGTCGCAGTGGGCTCGCGGCAGCGATCGAGCGAGCCACCATTCGCCATTGGCTGACGGCTGAATCCATCGCGCGTCCACTCTGCACGCGCCCGTGGCTCGAAGTCCAACCGCCCGCGCGCGCGGCGCTGCTCGCGGGCATTACGCAGCTTCTTTACATGCCGCGCGAACCGACTCATGCAGTTGTCGATGACACCGTGGGCTGGACACGCAGCAGACTGCAGCATGGTGCCGCAGGGATGGTGAACGCTGTTCTGCGACGAGTCGCAGGGCTCCGCCGCGAGACGATCACCCGCGAGAGCTGTGCAGACTGGTGTGAACGACGCGACCTGCTGCCACTCCCGGACGGACAGTTGCTGCTGCTGAACGAACCACTCCTTCCTTCGGATGCCGTGGCGCGGCTGGCCGTCCAGACGAGTCATCCGCATCCGTTGATCGCACGTTGGCATGCGACCCGCGGTCTGCCGATTGCCCGGCAACTTGCCCTGCACAGCATGATGCAGATGCCGCTCGTCATTCATGATGGTTGTCCAGATCACGCATGCAGTGATCTGGCCGCACTTTCAGGTCTCTCGCCTCACTCGTGCGCCGGCTTCTTCGTGCATCATTCAGGTGGTGCTGAACTTGCACAGCTGCTGCAGAATCATCCGACGCTGATCCTGCAGGATCCTGCGAGTGCGCAAGCCGTTCTCGCGACCCACGGCCTCAAACCGCGTCGCGTATTGGATGCGTGCGCCGGGCGCGGGACAAAGTCCGTTCAGCTGGCACTGCTGCATCCAAGCGCGGAAGTGTGGGCGACAGATCCTGATCCTGTGCGCCTACGCACGCTGCGTGAGCGTGCGAAGGGAATTGCAAATCTGCGCGTCTGTGAGTTGTCGGAACTCGGACCGTACCCCCGCTCCTTTGATCTCTTGCTTCTTGATGTGCCCTGTTCCAACACGGGGGTCTTGGCACGGCGCATTGAAGCGCGCTACCGATTCAGTGATCATGCCATGGCGGAACTGGTGGCACTGCAGCGGGCAATCGCCACTCATCACCGTGGACTCGTGGCGGAGCGCGGTCATGTGGTCTGGAGCACATGCAGTCTCGACCCGACCGAGAATCAGGAACAGGCGCGGTGGCTGGCACAGCACTGGCGCGGGCAGATCGTGCACGAGACGGAGTGGCTGCCGCGCGGATCGATCGGCGATGCCGCGGACCTTCTCACCGATGGCAGTTATCATTCGATCGTGCACTTGAGTGCCTGAAGGAGATCCTGCAATGACTTCCATGACTGGAATGCCCCCG
>Ga0194132_10009497_pt1 | contig 13351 bp, 11 predicted proteins | sample TA2KigOf80mmetaG_FD_148612 | JGI IMG/M metagenome (GOLD analysis project Ga0194132, IMG submission 148612) | Freshwater microbial communities from Lake Tanganyika, Tanzania - TA2015054 Kigoma Offshore 80m | ecosystem: Environmental > Aquatic > Freshwater > Lake | place: Tanzania: Lake... | reverse complement strand
GTGCGGGCCGTTGGTGATCTACGGCTCGAATGCAATCACGATCTACGCCGCGTCCGGATTGTTTGCGAGGATGCTGAGCCTACTCGGCTGGCGGCAGCCGCTGTATGACGGCTTCTTCGGCGCGGTCGCGCCGCCCATGCTCGCGTCACTTCTATACGCGCTCATGCACGTCGCCGTCATGTACTCGCTCGCGTGGACTTTACATCGCCGCGGAATATTCCTTCGTTTCTAGTGGAGCTAATTTCCATCGGGTCCGCGCGTGCTTAGGTGAGACCCAATATGAAAATTAGATTCCATGTTTTCGCAGCCGTTCTATCCGCGCAGATTCCCGACTTCAAGCCCGCGACACCAATGCTTGAAGCGGCTTTGCGCAACAACGCCGCGGGCGTTTCCAAACTGCTCGCCAGCGGCGCAAATCCGAACACTGACCGCTTCTTCGGCTTCCCGGTATTAACGCTAGCCGCTGTTCAAAACAACGCCGAGATGGCGAAGCAACTCATCGTCTCCGGCGCCGATCTCGAAGCGTCCGACGCCAACGGCAACACCGCGCTGATGTGGGCCGCGGATTCGACATTGATGGAGCTACTGCTCACAAACGGCGCCGATGTAACCGCAAAGAACAAGTTCGGCGAAACCTCGCTGACGATGGCGATGAAGCGCGGCGACATGCAAGCGGTCAGTCGGCTGAAAGCTGCCGGCGCATCGGACGCAACCGCGATCCGAAGCGCCGTCGAGAAGTCGATCGCCGCGCTGCAGAGAAGCGGGCCGCAGTTCGTCAAGGTTTCGGGCTGTTCGTCCTGCCACCATCAATCGCTGCCGCAGATGTTGACGGGCGCCGCGCGCAAGCGTGGTTACGCGGTCGACGAGTCCGTCTCGGCGCAGCAACTGAAAACCGTGATGGCGATGTCCCGCCCCATCCGCGAAAAGCTCGTCGATGGCAGCGTGACACTACCCAATCCGGGCATTAGCGTTAGCTATTCGCTGCTCGGACTTCACGCCGAAGGTCACGCGCCCGATGAAACGACTCACGCGATGACGCTGGCCATCGCGCGAACACAGACGCCCGACGGCAGTTTCGCTGTGTTGCCCGCCCGCCCGCCGATGGAAGCGAGTTCCTTCACTTCCACGGCGCTCAGTGTACGCGCGCTGCGCATCTACGGCATCGATGCCGACGACCGCATCGCCCAAGCCCGTGCATGGTTGATCAACGCGCGCCCAGTGTCGAACGAAGACAGAACGATGCGCCTGCTTGGGCTCACGTGGGCCGATGCGCCGAAAGCCGATATCGACAAAGCGGTGTCGGAATTGCTAGCCGCGCAACGCGCCGACGGCGGTTGGGCGCAACTCGATGAACTGGAAACGGACGCCTATGCGACTGGCCAGGCAATGGTCGCACCCATCATGACCGGCCAGCGCGTCGACCGCGGCGTCGCGTATCTGCTGCGCACACAACTCGCCGATGGGACGTGGCACGTTCGCACGCGGAGCAGCCCGTTCCAACCGCTAAAGGACAGCGGCTTCCCGCATGGGCGCGATCAGTGGATCTTGGCGGCCGGTACAAGCTGGGCAGCGATGGCGCTGACGCTCTCGCAACCGGAAGTGGACTGATAGGCTAGCGGGAGTGAGTCTCTCCCGCCGCCAATTCACACTCCTCGCGCTCACGCCGCCTCCGCGGAAGCCCAACATCGTCTTCGTACTCGCCGACGATCTGGGCTGGGCCGAACTCGGTTGCTACGGCAACACGTTCAACGAAACACCACACCTCGATCAACTCGCACGCGACGGCGTTCGCTTCACCCAAGCCTACGCCGCCGCGCCGGTGTGCTCTCCAACGCGCGTCAGTCTCATGACGGGCCAGCATCCGAAGACCGTCGGCATCACCGACTTCTTGCGCGCCGACGACCCTGTTCATCTTTCACCCACAAAATATCGCAGCGTCGCCAAACGCCTCGCTGAAACCGGGTATCACACCGGCCTGATCGGCAAATGGCATCTCATGGGCGACTACACCACACGCCGCGGCGACCCCGCCAAACACGGCTTTGCCGAAGTGATCTGCAGTGAGTCGAAGTACATCGGTCCCGGCTACTATTTCCCGCCGTATCTACACATGCCCGAAGTGCAGCCGAAGCAGACGGGCGAATACCTAACCGATCGCCTGAACGACGAAGCTGTCGCCTTCATCGAACGGAGTTCGGCGCCGTTCTTTCTCTACGTCGCGCACTACACCGTACACACGCGCCTCGCCGCGAAGAAAGACATCGAAGCGCGTTTCGCGGCGAAGCCTGGCGCGAGCGCAAAGAAAAACAATCCCGCGCTGGCGGCGATGTTGTGGTCGCTCGACGAATGTATCGGCAAGATGCGTGCGGCGTTGGAAAAGAAGGGCGTTTTCGACAACACGCTGTTCGTCTTCTGCTCCGATAACGGTGGGGAGGATCGCGTCACCGTCAACGGCGCGCTGCGCGCCGGAAAATCGACGCTCTACGAAGGCGGCATTCGCATTCCTTTTATCACGAGGTTCCCACACGGGCAACATGCGGGAAAGGTCAGCGATGTCCCCATCGACACGCTCGACGTGATGCCGGAATTTTTGCAACAAGCCGGATCGCCGCTCACCAACGAACTTGCCGGCCGCCCGTTCAGCCGGGCGTTCACAGATACGAAACTCTTCGCGGCGCGTCCGCATTTCTGGCACTATCCGCTCGCTGCCCCCCACTTCTTAGGCGGCCGCTCGGCCGGCGCGGTTCGCGAGGGCGATTGGAAGTTGATCTGTTTTTACGACAACAACACGCAAGAGTTGTACAATCTCAGACTCGACCCGAGTGAGGCGCGAAACGTAATCGCCGAACACCCGGCCGTCGCGGCAAAGTTGCGGCGGAAGTTCGAGGCATGGAGGCATTCGTGAAACAGACAAGGCGTGAGTGGATGGCGGTGGCCGGCGTGGGTGCGATGGCGGGGTGTTCGTCGTCGGAGCCCTCGCCGTTCCAAGTGATCGATAGCGACGTTGCGCTCGGCGGCCAGAAGGCCGTGATACTGAAACGCAACGGGGTAAGCGAACCGCTGACGTTGACTGAAGCCGAGATCCTGCCAGGCCGCGGCTTCAACACGTGGCAACTTCGCGGAATCGTGGCCGGCAAGGGCGTCACGGATCTGTTCACCGCGCCATCGCTCGCCGAAGCGGCGAAGCTCATGACGCTCGGCGAGAACGACTATCGCGGCAATGAATCGTTCAAGAACGGCGGGTCGCCGCTGGTGCCATTCGCCAATCGCATACGCGGCAAATTGGATGCAAAGGCGCGGACAATTGAAACTTCCGTCGGCGGCAAGACCGTGAAGTTGCCCGCGAATTGGAAAGGCAAGAACCCCGGCGCCGAACCGCACTCCATGCACGGCCTCATACTCGGCGAGCCGTTGAAGGTCACCACGCGCGACACCAAATCCCGCGCCTACATCGAGGCCATTTACGACAAAACATTCGCCGGCGAATGGCCCGGGCAGATGGCGGTTCGGTGCTCGGCCGAACTCGACGCCAGTTCCTTCATGCTCACGATTACCGCGAAGAATACAGGCTCCGAACCGCTGCCGATGGGCATCGGCTGGCATCCGTACTTCAACATTCCCAGCGGTGATCGCACGCAGGCGAAACTGCGGATCCCGGCGAAAACGCGGGCTCTCGTCGACAACTACGACAACGTTTTCCCGACCGGCGAGATCGAGCCTACCGAAGGCTCGAAGTTCGATTTCCGCGAAGCGCGCACGATGGGCGATCAGTTCCTCGACGACTGTTTCTTCGACCTAATTCGCGCGGCCGACGGCACGGTGACCGCGGAAATTCACGATCCGAAGTCCGGCTTCAAATATGTCGTGACATCGAAATCGAAGGAGATCAAGGCTTATCAGTGCTACGCACCGCCGGACAAATCGTTCATCGTGCTGGAGCCCCAATACAACATTGGAGACCCATTCAATACGAAGATCTGGCACGACCGCGACACGGGCATCGTGATGCTCGCACCCGGTCAGGAGACCACCTACGACGCAACCGTTCGCCTGTTAAAGATCTGATGGGAACGTGAGAGGAATCGCCGGTTAAACACACTATGTAATTGAGGTACGTACGGATGCGTTTAGCCAGGTTCGCGGGTTTGGACGGATTCAGCCGGGAGTCGCTCCGCCGCTTGGCGGAAAATTGGCGCGAGTCACCTTCTCGGCCGTGCGTCAGCGGCAAGATGGCCTTGGCGTGGCACCAGCGGGTGAGCGAGTGGGTCAATGATCCCGATGCCCCGTTGCTGGTGCGCTGCAGTAGAGGCCATCGCGGCGAAGTCGTCCCGCATCCGTGCGGCCGTGTTATTGTTATCGTCGACGACGCGCCGGCGCATTACTTCCTGTCGCTCGCGCTGGAAAATCGCCTTCCTTCGCTCGTGCAATTGCGCCGAAATATTGAAGAGGGGCGGTTCCCCGTTGCGCGCTCGCTCACGCAATCGGAGCGCTTCGACGCCCGCTACACGGGCACTCTCGACTCGATGGACGCGCCCGATCTGCGCGACCTCGGCTACTCGCTTTGTCATGTTACGCAAATCGGCATCCGACGCGGCACGCTGGCCGAACGAAGCATCGTCGAACTACTCGCCCACTCATTGCTGTTGTTGAGTCCGATCAATTCGTATGTCGTGCCACGCCAGTACGGCGCGCTCGGCGAGTTGCCCGAGTTCGTCGACGAGATGGACGACGCGCGTTCGTTCGCGGCCGGGTGGTGTTGACTTACAGCTTCAACTCCCAACCCTTCCGGAACATCGGCTTCACATACTTATTCGCTTCAACCGAATTGGTGAACCGCAGATTCTTCGAATCCCAATTTAGCTTCCCGCCAACGCGGAACGCGATCACGCCGAGCACCATCCACTCCGTGTAGGGACCCGAAATTCCGAAATGCGAACACGACGGCTCCCCGCCCTTACACGCGCGCACCCAATCGGCCATGTGACCTGGTGAACGCGACAACAACTGCGGCGGCAGCGTGTAGTTCTTCCATCGCTCGGCCGGCAGCAGGTGCACGCCTTCGCCGCGCTCCACCGTGGCCATGATTCCCTTCGATCCGACGAACACCGCGCCGTTGCCGGCCAGCACGCCCGGCTGGCGCTCCAAGCCGAACGACCCTCGTCCATACACAGGCACCCCGGGGCCGCCTGGGCCTGTCCGTACGCCGCCCGTAGGGCGTGGCCGATTTGGAGGCGCTCCGCCACCTGTGCGCGATCCGCCACGGCCTTTGTCGCCGAGATTATTGCTCGGCGGCAGTATCATCTCGTTGTCGATGCCGGGCACCTTGTAGGCCTCCGGTTCGCCCGGATACGCCGAGTCGTGCCAGTAGACCGACACTGGCGGCAGTCCGCCGCGCTGCGGGAAATCGAACCGAATCACCGCGCGATCAGGGAACGTGAAGTCACTCTTCTTCTCGATCGAAACCAGTTCGACGCTTGTCGGCGCTCCGAGTTGCAGAGCCAGGTTCACCGGCCCCATCGTGTGGATGCCCCAGTTGCCGATCTGTCCCGTGCCGAAGTCGAAGAACCCGCGCCAGTTGTAAGGCGTGTACTCGGCCGCATACGACCGCATCGACGCGCCGCCCAACCACAAGTCCCAATCGACGCCAGCCGGAACGCCTTTCTCGTCCGGCCCCTTCGCCAGTCCCGTTGGATGCGTGCCCGGCGACGCCGACACGTGAACTTCCTTCACGTCGCCGATCTCGCCCGACCACAATATTTCCGCCGCCACACGAATGCCCTCGTGCGAATAGCCCTGATTGCCCATTTGCGTCGCGACGTTGTATTTCACCGCCGCATCGGCCAGCAGCCGTGCTTCCCATGGCGTGCGCGTCAAGGGCTTTTCGACGTATACGTGCTTGCCTCGCTGCATCGCGTTCAGCGCCACCGTCGCGTGCATGTGATCGGGAATGCCAATCGTCAGCGCGTCGATGTTCTTGCCCTCTTTATCGAGCATCACGCGGAAGTCTTTGTACTTCGGCTGCTTGGTGAACTTCGAAAAATTGGCCGCCGCGCGATTTTCATCGACGTCGCAGAGCGCCACGATGTTCTCAGTCGGCGCGACTTGATTTAAGATCACCCCGCCCTGTCCGCCGCACCCGACAGCCGCGACATTTAATTTGTCATAAAACGGTTTGTAACCCAGAGCGCGCAGCGACGGAACCGATCCAAACCCGGCTTGCGGCACGGCGCCCGCCAGCAGCGAGCCAAAGAAAAAGTGACGGCGTGAAGTAGACATTGAAGTCAATCATATCGCGGCTGTGTTATCTTGATCGCCGCACGTATGAAGATCCTGCAAGCTCTCCTAACCGCCTCGATAGTTCTCGCCCAACCCCCTGGAATGGGAGCGAACACTGATGTTTACTACAAACTTGGCCCCGACTCGCTCTCGCAAGACGGCGTGCCGAAGGGCGAAATCAAAGGGCCGTTTGTCATCCCCAGCCAGGCGTACCCGGGCACGCAGCACACCTACTGGGTCTATGTTCCGGCCCAGTATGATCCTGGCAAACCGACGGCGTTGATGGTCTTGAACGACGGCCAAGCCATGATGTTCGCCGAAGGTGATGTCCGCGCGCAGAACGTCTTCGATAACCTGATTTACCGCCGCGAAATTCCAGTTATGATCGGCGTCTTCATCAACCCGGGCCGCACACCGGAGCAGCCGGAACCCCATCCGAAAAACTGGGCGACCGCGATACGAACCGGCCGGCCGAATACAATTCGCTCGACGATAAGTACGCGCGCGTGATCGTCAACGAACTCCTGCCCGCGTTGACGAAAGACTACAACATTTCAAAGGACCCCGAACAGCGCGGCATTGGCGGCGCCAGTTCCGGCGCTATCGCCGCATTCACCGTCGCCTGGGAACGGCCGACCGAGTTTCGCAAAGTGCTCAGCATCGTCGGCAGCTTCGTCAACCTGCGCGGCGGACATGCCTACGCCGACATCGTCGCCAAAACGCCAAAGAAGCCGCTGCGCGTGTATTTGCAAGACGGCCGCAACGACAACCGCGGGCAGCGCCGCGACGGCCAGTACGATGAAACCCGCGACTGGTTTGCGCAGAACGTCCGATTGATGAAGGCGTTGACCGCCAAGGGGTACGACATCAACTACACCTGGGGCATTGGCCGCCACGGCCAAAAACAGGGCGGCGCAATCTTCCCTGATATGATGCGTTGGTTATGGCGCGATCAAACGGTATCGACCGATGTGAACGACAAAGTCGAGCGGTCTTTCCGCGCGCCGGCTGCCAGGCCGTAGTCCTACTTTTCGCCGCGGCCGCTCAGCCCCCGCTCGGCCAACAGATCTATAAGGCCCGCTGCGCCGCCTGCCACGAGCAGGAATCGGCGCGCATCCCGCACACCGAAACACTCCGCAAGATGTCGAAGGCGCGCATTCTTCGCTCGCTCGATTTCGGTGCGATGATGACCATCGCTTACACAATGGCTCGCGCCGATCGCGAGGCCGTCTCGAACTACCTCGGCACATCCAACATCACTGAAACGCCTGCAAAAGAGGCAATGTGCGGTACGGCACCCCTCACAAACGGAAAGCCGGTTTGGAACGGTTGGAGTCCGTCCAGCACGAACACGCGCTTCCAAAACAACTCGGGCATCACGCTCGACAACGTCAGGCGGCTGAAGCTGAAATGGGCATTCGCGCACGCGGGCGACATCAACACCATGGCGCAGCCGACTATCATCGGCGACGTACTCTATACCGGCAGTGCGTCCGGCGCGGTGTACGCTCTCAACGCAAAGACCGGATGCATCCACTGGGTCTTTCAAGCCAACGGCGCCGTACGCACGGCGCCACGGATCGAAGGCAACGCCGCGTTGTTCGCCGATCAGATCGGCTGGGTCTACGCCATCAACACCCGCGACGGCAAGCTGATCTGGAAGAAACGCGTCGAAGATCACGAAGCTTCGCGTCTTACCGCCGCGTTCGCCGTGTACAATGGCATCGCCTACGTGCCCGCTGCGAGTTGGGAAGAGACGCGCGCGATCAACAATAGCTATGGGTGCTGCACCTTCCGCGGCAGCGTTTCCGCACTGCGAATCAAAGACGGTCAGCTGATCTGGAAGACGTTCCTTGTCGACGAGCCGAAGCCCACCAAACCCGGCAAATTCGGACCTTCGGGCGTGGGCGTTTGGTCGACGCCAACCGTCGACGCCGCTCGCAACCGTCTTTACATCACCACCGGCAACAATTACTCCTCGCCCGCCACAAACACGAGCGACGCGGTCATCGCGCTGCATCTGCAAACAGGCGGCATCGAGTGGGTAAAGCAAACCCGGGCCAACGACGTTTTTTCGAGCGCTTGCGTCGCTGGAGGCGCGAATTGCCCCGAAGAAAAAGGTCCCGATTATGACTACGGCTCGCCCGCCATGCTCGTCTCGAACGGCAAGAAAACGATCCTCGTCGCCGGTCAAAAATCGGGCATCGTCCATGCATTTGATCCCGATCGAATCGGCGAGGTCATTTGGCAAAAACGGGTCGGCACCGGCGACAGTTTGTATGGCGGCGTGCAGTGGGGCATGACGGCCGACTCTCAAAATGTGTACGCGGCAGTCTCCGACATGAAACTCACGCGCAACGTTCCCAAGGACCTCGCGGATCTTCGCCGCTATCTCTATGATCCCGTCATCGGTGGTGGGCTCACCGCTCTACGCATCGTCGACGGCGAACAGAAATGGCGAGCCGAAGCCGCGCCCTGCGCCAAGCCGATCCCCGGTTGCAGCCCCGCTCAATCCGCCGCGTTAACCGCAGTGCCCGGCGTCATTTTTTCCGGCTCGATGGACGGGCACGTGCGCGCCTACTCCGCAGAGAGTGGCGCGGTGCTTTGGGACTTCGATACGCTGCGCGAATTCGACGGCGTGAATGGCCACAAGGGCCGGGGCGGTTCAATCGACGGCCCCGGCCCAGTTATCGCCAATGGCATGCTCTACATCAACAGCGGTTACGCGCGCTTCGGCGGTATGGGCGGCAATGTGCTGCTGGCGTTTACGGTAACTCCTGGCGAGTAAAGACCGCGCGGACGATCGACACCAGTCCGATGTCCTGTCCGTTCCCCGCCTTGATGCTCGCACTAACCGCATGACCGCCGTTGCGATTGGTCACGATGAAGTGGAACACCTCCTGGGTCGGCGGGACAACAGGCGGTTCGCCATCGTTCGGAACCGCGACAATCGTTATGGTTCCAAACCCATCCGGCGTTACTGTGTAGGTTCCAGACGCGGTTTCGCGGACGACTTGTCCGCCGAAGTTGACATACCGGCTGCCACTAGCTTTTCCAGCGCCGTCAAGAATGACCGTGCCGATGGCGACGATCGGAATCGGTTGGCCTGTAGTTGTGCGGACCACCGTCCCTTCGAAAAAGAAGGTGTACGTTCCACGGATATCGCGCGCCGTAAATCCGGGCTGTGTCCAGGCGAGCGAGGAAGAAAGAGCGATCAGGGTGAGTAAAGATTGGAAACGGGTCATGGGGTAATCCTGGCATCGGACGGCGCGTTCACCAAGCGAATTTGCCTGCCAAACAGCCCATGGCACGTAATGACGTACTCTGCTTACAATATTTTTGTGCCGGAAAGTGAAGAAATCCTCCGCTCTTGGAAAGAGATCGCGGCCCATCTTGGCCGGGGCGTTCGAACCGTGCAGCGCTGGGAGCAAGCGGAGGGCCTCCCGGTTCATCGTCATGAGCACCTGGAACGTAGTTCGGTCTATGCGTACCAGAGCGAGGTCGACGCTTGGTGGCAATCGCGGCGGCTCGCCCTCGAACCGGCGGCGGCGCCGATACCACGCCCGAGGTGGCCAGTATTCGCCGCGGCCTCGGGAATCGCGATCGCCGCCGCCGCGTACTGGCTTCCCGGCCGAACAGCCGACCTGGCGCCAAAGTTCTTTCAAGTCACAAACGACGGACGCCAAAAATTCACCAACTTCTACAACTGGTCGACGCCAATTCTCTCCGATGGCGCTCGTATCTACTTCACCGCCGTCGTACCGGGCGGCTACGGCATCTTTCGGGCCGGCGCAGATGGCCAAGGCGAACCGGCACAAGTCCCAACACCCGTTCCGAATCCAACGCTTGTGCATCTTTCGCCCGACGGCGCCGAACTCCTCGTCGCCGAGTTCGGCTACCGCGAACGCCCCCTTTGGATCGTGCCCGTCAGCGGTGCTGCGCCGCGCAGGCTCGCCAACGTTAGCGCGCTCGATGCCGCTTGGTCGGCCGACAAGACTCGCCTCGTGCTCACACGGGACAACGAGATCCTAATCGCCAATGCCGACGGCTCCGAGCCTCGCCGAATCGCGCAAGTCGACGGCGTTCCCCGATGGCCCCGTTGGTCGCCTTCCGGCGACAAGATCCGTTTCACGCTCTTCCATCGAGAACATCGAAACACGTCAATCCACGAGATCCCCGCCAGCGGAGGCGCCATCCAAAAACTGCCCGGCGCTTGGAACGAATCCGGGTCGGCGTGTTGCGGCGATTGGACCGCCGGCGGACGGCATTATGTATTCGAGTCCAGCCGCAGCGGTGTGTCGACCATCTGGGCGTTGAAAGAGCGCCACGGCCTTCTGCAGACGCCCTCGCCCGATCCCATCGCGCTGACCACGGGGCCCATGGAGTGCCGCGCCGCCGCACCCAATCCACGCGGAGGCATCTTGTTCGTCGGCATTCATCGCCGCCGCGAACTCGTGCGTCACGACGCCGCCTCGAAACAGTTCGTTCTTGTATCCGGAGCGGCCGGCGCCGAAGGCGGGGAATACTCGCGCGACGGCAAGTGGTTTGCCTACCGTTCCTATCCCGACGGCATTCTCTGGCGGAGCCGCGCAGACGGCTCCGATCTCCTTCAGTTGACTCAAAGAACGCCGCGCGCCGCCCATCCCGCCTGGTCCCCCGACGGCAAGTCGCTGGCGACGATCGTAACGCGATCGCGCGCCGTTATCATTCCGGCAAACGGCGGCGACATTCAGTACATTACGGGCGAAGACATCAAAGCCTGCTTCACTTCTTGGTCGCCCGACGGCAAGTCGATCATGTTCGGCGCCTGCCCCTTCAATCCGGCCGACAAGGATCCCATCAACCCCGGTATTCGTATCATCGACATCGCCACCCGCGCGATATCAACAGTGCCGGGCAGCAAAGGCTTACAGTGGCCGCGCTGGTCGCCCGACGGCCGCTACGTATTGGCGCTGGGACAGGATCACTCCAAACTCGTCTTGCTTGACCGCCAAACAGGCGTGTGGCGCGACTGGGTAAACTATCCGGTTACATGGCCCCTTTGGTCGCGCAAGCAACCGGCGGCGTACTTCGTCAAGCTCACCGGCGCCGACTCGTCCGTCATGCGGATCGCCGTTAACGGCAAAGAACCGGTCGAAGTCGCCAACCTCAACTCCCTTCGCCGAACCGGCGAGGGTGGATTCTGGCTCGGCCTCACTCCGAACGACGAGCCGATGGTGCTGCGCGATGCGGGCAGCCAGGAAATTTTCTCGCTCCAGTTTGCGGTGCAATAGAACGAGTGCCAGAACCACTTCTATTCACGCCGCTCGTCACACGCGGCGTCACACTGCCCAACCGCATCGCCGTCTCGCCGATGTGCGAATACTCTTCGGTCGATGGTTTCGCCACCAACTGGCACTTGGTTCACCTCGGCTCGCGCGCCGTCGGTGGCGCGGGAATCGTCATGACCGAAGCCACCGCCGTCGAATCGCGCGGCCGAATTTCCTACGGCGACCTCGGCATCTGGAGCGAGCAACACGTTTCCAAGTTGCGCGAAATCGCGAGCTTTATCAAAGAGCAAGGCAGCGTACCGGCGATTCAACTCGCGCACGCTGGGCGAAAGGCCAGCACGCACGTTCCCTGGGATGGCGGCGCGGTGATCCCGCCCGATCAGCCGAACGGTTGGCAGCCCGTCGCGCCTTCGCCGATTCCGTTTCGGCCGGGCGATCCGATCCCGCACGAACTGACCGTCGACGAAATCGGCGAAATTACCACCGCGTTCGTGAACGCAGCGGATCGCGCCATTCGCGCCGGTTTCGAAGTCATCGAGATCCATGCCGCGCACGGCTATTTGCTCAACAGCTTTCTCTCGCCTCTCTCCAATCACCGCGGCGACGAATACGGTGGAACGTTCGAGAATCGCACACGCCTACTTCGCGAAGTCATCGCCGCCGTGCGACGCGTCGTCACCGGCCCGTTGTGGCTGCGCATCTCCGCCAGCGAGTGGATCGAAGGCGGCTGGACGATCGACGACTCCGTAAGGCTCGCGCAATCGCTCGACGGCATCGACCTCATCGATGTCTCCAGCGGCGGCAACGCCATCGACCAAAAGATCGAACTCGCGCCGGGATATCAAGTCCCTTTCGCCGCCCGCATTCGCCGCGAGGCCAACATCGCAACCGGCGCGGTCGGACTCATCACGACCGCCGAACAAGCCGAAGCCGTTCTGCAAAACGGCGAAGCCAACGTAGTCCTCCTCGCCCGCGAAATGCTGCGCGACCCCTATTTCCCGATGCACGCTGCGAGTGCGCTCGGCGTTCCTGTCAAAGCACCACCCCAATACCTCCGCGCCTTTCCTGGCTCAATTCGACGTTGACTTCGGCGTCGACCAGTGTTGACGATACGCGCGCCGCAGCATCTTGTTCGCTTCCTCGTCACCGACAATCTTCTCGGCCGATGGGTCAAATCGAATTGATCTTCCGGTCCGCGCGACGATGTTGCCGAGGTGCGCCAGCGAACTCGCCCAGTGGCCCTCCTCAATCTCCACCGCAGGCCGTTTCCTGCTTCGCACGCAGTCGAGAAAATTCCGCGCGTGCGGGGCGTCGATCGACGTCCCATCATGTTGCGCAGTGTAAACCTCGCGGCCGGCTTCTCCCTCGAACACACGAAAACTCCAATCGCGCCCACGGAACTTTCCGAACTGGGCGACACCCTTGTCGCCATACACCGCAACACCGTTGTCGCATCCTTCGAGACCATACGGGTTCCACAACCGCTGCTCGTAGGAGATCCATTGCTGGCCAAAGTCGTAGCTGATGTCCATCGTGTCAGGCGTCTGCTGATCGTCGTCGAAGTACAGCTTCCTTCCTGCGCCGCTCACGCGCACGGGCATTGTCACGCCGAGCGCACGCCGCGCGATATCGAGTTCATGCACGCCGTCGTTGGCGATGTCCCCCGCCCCGTAATGCCAGTGCCAGTTCACCGTCGAATGAAACCGGTTTCGATTAAACGGCAACATCGGCAGCGGGCCGGTCCACGTTTCGTAGTCGACGCTTTGCGGTACCGGCTCATCGGCCTTGCGGCCGATATTGCGCCG
>Ga0194132_10009496_pt1 | contig 13354 bp, 11 predicted proteins | sample TA2KigOf80mmetaG_FD_148612 | JGI IMG/M metagenome (GOLD analysis project Ga0194132, IMG submission 148612) | Freshwater microbial communities from Lake Tanganyika, Tanzania - TA2015054 Kigoma Offshore 80m | ecosystem: Environmental > Aquatic > Freshwater > Lake | place: Tanzania: Lake... | reverse complement strand
GCTCGACCGCTACGCCGCCCCGCATCGGTCGTCGTCGGCCCCGGACCTGGCCGCGGTGGCGGCTGCGCTGCACGACCGGCCGGTGCCGGCGGGTCCGCTCGGCACGTCCCGTCCGGCGAGTGTGCCGCTCGCGCTGGAGTCGCCCGCGGCGGCGGCGAGCAATGCTAGAGCGCTGGCGGCCGCCTGCTCCTCGCTCGCCGCGCTGCGTGCCGCGCTCGCGGCGTTCGAGGGCTGCGCGATCAAGCACACGGCGACCAGTCTGGTGTTCGGCGATGGCAACCCGGAGGCGCCGGTCATGTTCATCGGCGAGGCCCCCGGCGCCGACGAAGACCGCGAGGGACTTCCCTTCGTCGGAGTCAGCGGCCAGCTCCTCGATCGCATGCTCGCGGCGATCGCCCTGGACCGCCGCTCCGCCTACATCACCAACATCCTGCCCTGGCGTCCGCCCGGCAATCGCAAGCCGACCACCGCCGAGACCGTCGCCTGTCTACCCTTCATCGAGCGTCACATTGCGCTCGTGGCCCCGCGCGTCCTGGTGTTCGTCGGCGGCACCGCCGCTGGCGCCCTGATGGCGACGAGCGAGGGCATCACCAGGCTGCGCGGCCGTTGGCTGATCTATCGGCCACCCGAGGCACCCGAAAGCAGTGGGATTCCGGCACGGGCGATCTATCACCCGGCCTACTTGCTGCGCCAGTCCAGCCTGAAGCGCGAGGCATGGCAGGACCTGATCTCTATCAAAGAGAGATTGGACGAGGAGATTAGTAACCACAATATATAGTGGTGATGGATTTTTCTTCCCAAGATATGCCATTAAGCATCTGTAAAGGTTGCCGAAGTCTGACCGTTCGGCTAAGAACGGACCAATGCAGTGGGGGGAGACCACCGCCGCTCAAGACGGCCCCAACGCCGCAGCGGCACCCAGGGAGGACGACAAGCGGCGGGGCGCCGTGGTCCTTGCCATGGTCGCGGCGCTGTTGATTGCCGGCGCTGCTGGGGCCACGCCGGTGCCGCGGGTGAAGCCACCTGCGAAGCCATCTGCGGTCACGGCGGTAGACGCGCCGATCACGCTCGCGCCGATTCCGCTGGCCAAGCCGGACCGGTCGCGCCAGGCAGCGTCCCACCCGGTACGGCGAGACAGGCCCCAGGGCGTCGTCCGGGGCGTGGTGCCGCTTTTCTGGGCGGCCGAGGCGGCGGCCCTCAAGGTCGCGGAGCCGCCGATCCCTCCGGAGTGGCTCATTCAGCCCGCGCTCGCGCCCGAGTCCGACCTGCGCGTCCTCTCGGCCGCCGATGCCGCGCGCTATGCCCAGATCTTCACGTTGCAGCGCGACGGGATGTGGCGGGCGGCCGATGCCGCTATCGCCGAGCTGGACGACCGCGTCCTCCTTGGCCATTTGCGGTACGACCGCTACATGCACCCCACCCGCTATCGCTCGAGCTACCCTGAACTCCGACAATGGCTGATCGACTACGGCGATCACCCGGGCGCGTGGCGCGTTTACAAGCTTGCGCAGTCGCGCAAGCCGGCGGGCGCCAAGAAACCGCCGGCCCCCACGGTAGGGGAGGCCACCCTCGCTTGGCTTGATGGCGCCGCTGCCGCCTATCACTCGGCGCGTGCCCGTTCGGCGCGGGAGGCCCGCGCGATCGCGCGGCTGCAGGGCGACTTCGCAGCTGCGGTCGGTCGCGGCGATCTTGAGAGCGCTCACCGCAATCTCAGCGAGCGCGTGCTCCGCGACCTTCTCGATCTGGTCGAGTTCGACGATCTGCGCTCGCTGGTGGCGCGGGGCTACTACTTGAAGGGCAGGGACGAAGAAGCGCTTCGCCTGGCGGAGGAGAGCGCGCGTTCGCGCAGGCACATCCCGGGGGCGGATTGGACCGCTGGGTTGGCCGCGTGGCGGCTTCAGGACCATGAGCGCGCGCTCTTCCACTTCTCGGCGCTCGCGAGCAATACCAGGGCCGACGCGTGGTCGGCCGCGGCCGGCGGTTTCTGGGGCGCGCGCGCCGCGCTCGTCAGCGGTCAGCCCGAGCAGGTCAGCGTGCTGCTCGCGCGCGCGGCCGAGCACAAGGAGACGTTCTACGGCCTCCTCGCCGCGAAGCTGCTCGGCATGGACCTGGGGCGGCAGTGGCGCAATCCGCCGCTGACGACGGCCGATCGCCAGCGCCTCCTGTCGGTGCCGGCCATTCGCCGGGCGGTCGCGCTGGCCGAGGCCGGCGAGCACGAACGGGCGGACGAGGAGCTCAGGGCGCTGAAGGCGGATCCGGGCAGCCCCCTCGGCGAGGTCGTGCTCGAGGTGGCGACCCGCCTCAACCTCGCCCGCACGGCGATCCTGCTCAGCCGGCTGGCCGAACGCGACGGCAGCGCGTTCGCCGACTTGGCGGCATTTCCGGTGCCGCACTGGGCGCCCGCCGGCGGGTTCACGATGGATCGAGCCATCGTCTACGCGATCATTCGCGAAGAGTCGAAGTTCAACGTCCGCGCGACGAGTCCGGCAGGTGCCCGCGGGCTGATGCAGCTCATGCCGCGGACGGCCAGCTTGATGGCCGAGGACCAGTCGCTGCGTCAGAATCGCGACCGGATCTACTCACCCGAGGTCAACCTGGCCCTCGGGCAGAAGTACCTAGCGCTCCTGCTCGATGAAGATTTCATCGCCGGCGACCTGTTCTTGTTGGCGGCGGCTTACAATGGCGGACCGGGCAACCTCCGGAAGTGGCTCGACCAGGTGGAGTATCAGGACGACCCCCTGCTGTTCATCGAGTCGATCCCCTCGCGCGAGACGCGCGCGTTCATTCAGCGCGTGATGGCGACGTTCTGGATCTACCGCATGCGGTTGGGCGAGGAGACGCCATCGCTCGATGCCATCGCCGCGAACCACTGGCCGACCTATCTGCCCACGGCGGACGCGGCACGGAAGCTCGCCGATCGCGGGCTGAACCTCGACTAGCCTCCGGCGTGGTCCGCGCTGGCGGACGTCCGCCGCGCGATGCTAGCCTGTGGTGGCGGCGGCAGGTGCTGCACGGGGGTCGTGACATGGCAGGAATCGATACGACGCGGCCGTTCGTGCCCGTGCACATTGCGGTGCTCACAGTGTCCGACACCCGCACCCTGGCCGAGGACCGCTCGGGTGCCGTGCTCATCGAGCGCCTGGAAGCGGCCGGACACGTCCTGGCGGATCGTGCCCTCGTCCGCGACGAGGTCGCGGCGATCACGGCCAGGCTGAACGCGTGGATCGCCAATCCCGGTATCGAGGTGGTCCTCGCCACCGGCGGCACGGGCGTGACCGGTCGCGACGTCACGCCCGAGGCGTTCCATGCGGTCTACGAGAAGGAGATCCCGGGCTTCGGCGAGCTGTTTCGGCAGTTGAGCTACGCCAAGATCGGCTCATCGACCATCCAGTCGCGGGCGAGCGCGGGGGTCGCGGGCGGCACCTATCTGTTCGCGCTGCCCGGATCGCCGGGCGCCTGCAAGGACGCCTGGGATGACATCCTCGCCTACCAGCTCGACGTGCGGTACCGGCCCTGCAACTTCGTCGAACTGTTGCCGCGGCTCACAGAGCACATGCGCCGCGCGGGATGAGAAGCGCCGCTCAGAAGAACCGATCGAAATGGACCTGCGCTGACGGCACGCTGTTCGCCACGAGCATCCGTTGCATCGCCTCGGCCATCGGCGGCGGACCGGCGAAGTAGAACTCGAAACGGGCGAGGTTTGGTGCGAGGGCGGCTTCGACCAGGGTATGCACGAATCCGGTCGGCCCCGGCCACCCCGCCGCCCGGGCCGCCTCCGGATCCGAGACCGCCGCGTGGTAGGTGAGGCGCTCGCCGTAGCCCGGCAGCACCGCGAGGAGGCTCTCGCCGCAGATATCCGCCGGCGTGCGCCCGCCGAAGAAGAAGTGGAGGCGCCGCGCCGGGTGGCCCTTGCCCGCCGCGAAGCCGCGCGCGATCGCCACCATCGGCGAGAGCCCGGAGCCGCCGGCAACGCAGACGATGTCGCGCGGCCCCTCGCGGAGGTAGGCCAGACCGAACGGTCCGTCGAGGACGACCTCGGTGCGCTCGTCGAGCGGGCCGAACAGGATGCGGCTCGCCCTGCCGCCGGGCACGGCGCGAATGTGGAAGTGCCAATCGCCCTCGGCGTTGGCCAGATTGCACATCGAGTAGGCGCGGCGCGCGCCCACCCCCGGCAGCTCGAGCAGGGCGTACTGGCCGGGGACGAACCGCGCCGGCGCCGCGGCGCGGAAGCGGAACTCGCGCATGTCGTGCGTCACCGGCTCGCTGGCGAGGAAGGCCACCCGCTGCCGCGCCGCCGGCACCGGCAGGACGTACGCCGCGCCCGGCCTGAGGTTGATGGTGCAGTCGGTGAGGGGGCGGCTCTGGCAGGCGAGGCGACGCCCCTTGCGGCGATCGCGTTCGCCGAGCCCGGGTGCCTCCGCCCACAACGTCTCGACCCGCCCATCGAGCAGCTCGTATTTGCACGTGCCGCACGAGCCGACGCTGCATTCGTAGGGCAGCCCAATGCCCGCCCGGAGCCCGGCGTGGAGCAGGTTGTCGCCCGCCGCGCACGGAAAGGCGACCGACCCGTCCGCGAGGCGGACGGTCGCGATCACGCGCCGTCGTCCTCGATATGAAGGAGGTCGCGCTCGATCACGGGTCGGTAGGCACGGATCGGGACGGTGCACGGTGCTGCCGCCGGCCGGCCGGTCGCGATCTCGAAACAGCCTTGATGGAATGGGCACTCGATCAGGCCGTCCTCGATCACGCCCTCCGACAAGGACGCCTCGCCATGGGTGCACGTGTCGTCGGTGACGTAGAACGTACCGTCGAGGTTGAAGGCGGCAAGAGGCGGGCGCCCGGGAACCTCGATCTTGATGACGCCATCCATCGGCACGTCCGCCGTTCGACACAGAAACAGTAGCCGCACGCTCTCAGCCCTTCCGCCGGCATCGCTACGCCCCGGCGAGTGCCGGGGATGCCCCACACCGTGCCCTGCCCCGGCGCGGCGGGCAATCACCGCGGCGCGAGGCGGGGCGGGGAGGGGCTAGCCGATCTTCTCACCGTGCTCGGCGACGAACCGGCTCTCCTCGAACGCATAGGGCACGTTCGGATCGCCGCGATAAAGCTCGATGTGCGGAGCGACCTCGGCGAGCGACAGCGCAAGGAAAAACAGGCGCTGCGAGGCCTGCGGCAGCTCACCAAGGGGAAACGTGTCGACGTGCTTCAGAATGCTCGGCAGGACCGGGAGCATGTCGTCGTAGAAGTCCTGCAACTCGGCGGTTGTTGACTTGCGCCGGCGCGCCTGGCGCCGGTTTTGGGTCGGCAGCGCCCAGCGCTTGACGAAGCGCTCGATCGCCTCGAACCCGGCGGGAAGCGCACGCCCCTTCCTCACCGGGATCCTCTTGCTCCTCGTTCCGGCCTGTCGCTTCGCAGCGGGCGAAGCGACGGTCTTGGCGCTCCTGAGCCGTTTCGCCGCCGTCCTCGCGGACTTGCCGGCCGCCGTCACGGCTTTTTTCGATCGTTTCGAAGTGGTGGATTTCATGACTTACTCCGCTGCAGCGAGGCGATCCGCGAGGACGTGCGCGTTGTGGCGAATGAGGATCTCCTCATCCTGCAGGTTGAGATAGCGCTTGGCCCCGGATTCAAGCGCTTTCTGGGTGTTCTCCATGGTCTGCGTGTCTTCGAGCCAGGCGTTGCGCTGCAGCACCTGGGCGTACTCGAGCGCCCAGCGCTGACTGTTGGTTTGCGCCGCCCGGACGTAGTACTTGCCCTCCCAGATCGTGCGGTTGCGCGCGATCGGCCAGAACTGGTGCGTGAACCAGATCCCCTCCGCCACGTGCAAGAGGAGGTTGGGGAACAGTGTCGAGAGCTCGAACGCGAAGTCGTGCCGCCCCGAAGGGTTGATGCTCGGTGGCAACATCCGGCGCTCCGCCGCCTTCTGCACCAGCGAACCGCGGTGCACCGAGCCCGCGACGACCGCGACCTTGGTCGGCGCCTGGGTGAGATTGAGGCACACCGCACACGTGCGGTGCGGCCCGAAGAACTGGACGTCGGCGAGGCCAGTGGAGAACACATTGGGAAACGATCCGGCATGAATCGTGGTGACGTGATAGGCCTCGGAGAACGAGTCGTGGCCGATCTTCCAGTTGCAATCGAGATAGGTGGTGTAGCTGTAGCACTCCGTCAGCGCGGCATACGGGTAGCCGCCGAAGTGCCCGGCGTAGCCGCCCAAAAACTCGGCCAGCGTGTGAAGTGGCCGCGGGTCCAGATTAATGAAGACGAACCCCTCCCACACGTCGGTTGCCACCGGCGTCAGGCCGTTGTGCCCGCGCTCGAAACAACTGTAGAAGCGGTCCTCCTCGGGCACCGAGACGAGCGTGCCGTCGGCGCCATAGACCCAGCCGTGGAAGCGGCACGGCAGAACGGCGGACTTGTTGTGGCCGAACGTCTCGTCTCCGGTCTCGGTCACGACCGTGTTGCCGCGGTGCGAGCAAACGTTGTGGAAGGCCCGCACCACGCCGTCCTTGGCGCGGACGATGATGATCGCGGTGTTGGCGAAGTGCAGCCGTTTGACTTTGTAACTGCCGGGCTCCGGCACCTCCTCGACGCGCGCGACCCTGAGCCAGCTCTTCTTGAAGATCAGCTCGATCTCGCGCTGGTAGATCTCCTCCGAGACGTAGGGCTCGGTCGGGATGGGCCCCTGGCCGAGCTCCGGATAGAGCTGCGTCCAACGGTGCCGCCGCACCAGCTCACCCGTTGCCGTCGCCATCGCCTCACCTCTCGAAGATGTTGAGCGGCAGGATCGCCGACACCATGAAATTCGGGACATCGACGAGCTGGCCTATGCGGAGATCGACTGCCACCGCGGCAACGGTGTAGGCCTGCTCACGCGTCAGGCCGCGCTCGGCGACCATGTACTCGATGATGTTGATCAAGGCATCGCGCGTCGCCAGCGTCAGGTCCTCGGCGACGTTCTCGAGCGCCTTGAGCTTCGGGCTGTCGAGCCACGCCATCTGCGGCGGCAGCTCGCCCGCTTTCTTCAGCGGCAAGCCGGTCGCGGCGTAGAACTGGGTCGGCTCGGTCTGCTTGAGCTGCGCGCCGCCCTTGAAGTGCGGGTATCGCAGGTTCTTGCCACCGCCCTTGATCACCTCGCACTGCACCGTCACCGTCGCGTCCATCTCGATCGCGGTGCCGGTGACCTCGCCGTCGCCCTGGGCGAAATGCACATCGCCGGTCCACAGCCCGGCACCCTCGACCAGAACAGGAAACAGGATCGTGGTGCCGACCTGCATCTCCTTGATGTCCATGTTGCCGCCGTTCTCGCGCGGTGGCACGGTGCGGAGCGCCTCGCCCTTGAACCGGCCGCTCGGCCCGAACAGATCGGCGGGCAGCGCATTGGTCGGCTCGGGCATCAGCACCATGCCGCCGGCCGCCGCCAGGGCACCCTCGCGGGCCAAGGCCTTCTTCACTTCCGGCTCGCCCGGCAGCACCCCGATCGACCCGGGGAAGGCCGCGATCGGAATGCGCACACCGGGCACCTGGGGCGAGACCGCAGCGAGGCGGTCGAGGCGCCAGTTGGCGATGTAGGGCTGGGTGAACAGGTCGCGGAGGAAGCCGAAGCCGGGAATGATGCAGGTGTAGCCATAGACGTCGGGCGCGATGTCCACGATCGTCACGGCCAGCGCATCGCCGCGCTCGGCGCCGGCGACGTGGACCGGTCCGGTCATCGGATGGACGCGCGTCAGGTCGGCCTTCGCCACCTCGGCGTTGGTGGTGCTGAAGCTGAACTGGTGGTCGAGCGCGTCCCGGGTCTCGAACACGAGGTAGTCGCCCGGCTTGACCCGCGCCACCGGGCTCAGCGCATAGTGCAGCCGGTTGAAGCAGCATGGGTCGTCCTTGGCGACGGCGCCGCTGCGTTTGATGGTCACGGTGTCAGGCATATCATACTCCCCGATCCTCCTCGCGCCCCGCGATGCCGGTCGGCATCAGCCGTCGGCGGCGAGGAGCTGGCGTATGCCCTCGCGCGTGCGCTCGATATGGAGTTGCGCGATCGCGCAGGCTTCGTCGACGCGGCGGGCGAGCGTGGCTTCCATCAGCGCCCGGTGCTCCTCGTGCACGTCGCGGCGAATCGGTTGGCCGAGCAGCGACAGCCGCCGGTAGCGCTCGGACTGCGCGTAGAGGAGCGCGTGGAAATGGAGGAGCAAGCGCGAGCGGCAGGATGCGAGCAGCGCCTGGTGAAAGGCGCGATTGCGCTTCTCCCATTCGTCCGCCACCTCGGCGGCGCTGTCGACGACGCGCTCCTCGATCCGCGACAGCCGATGGTAGGCGGCGAGAATTCCGGCTTCCCAGTCGTCATCGCCGGCGGCGATCGACTGGCGCAGCGCCTCCGATTCGATCAGCTTGCGGGTATCGGTGACGTCATCGAGATCCGTCGAGGAGATCGGCGTCACGCGGAAGCCGCGCTGACCCTCGCTCACCACCAGCCCATCGGTGATCATGCGCGAGAGGGCCTCGCGCAGCGTGCTGGCACCGACGCCATAGCGGCTGCGTAGACGGGCGACGCGCAGCTTGCTTCCCGGCTTGAGCTCGCCGTGCAGGATGTCGCGCCGGACCGCATGGAACGCGAACTCGACCAGCGTCCTGTGCGCACTCGGCGCGGTCTCGGTACTCGGTGCGGTGGTCACGCTGATGACGGAGGGCTCCGGCCGATCCGGGCGGGGTGGCCGGCCCGCGACCGGGCCCGCTCATCCCAGCGCTACTTGCGATCCATGAAGAACGGCATGATCCACCCCGTCGCGTGCGGCGTGAAGGCCACGTCGTCCTTGTAGGCGGCGGTCGCGACCGATTGCAGGAGCGGGATCGCCAGCGATCGCTCCGCGACCTGGATGTGAAGGTCGCGGTAACCCTGCATGCGCTTCTCGTAGTCCGCTTCGGTGAACAGCTTGTCGAGGATGCGCCCGATCGACTCCTCGCGCCAGAAGCTGAACGGGAAGCGCGGGTTGAGCATGTAGCCGGTGTAGATCTCGGGGTCACCGCTCGAGTTGTCCCAGCTATAGAGCCACGCCTCGGGCCGCGACTCAGTGGTCGTCAGATCATAGAACTTCGATAGCTCGATGACCTCGAGCGTGGCATCGATGTGGACCTTCTTCCACATCGCCACGATCGCGCGCGCCATCTCATAGTCGTTGGGGAACGCGCCATTGCTGGCATAAAATGTGAGCTTTACCGGCCGGTCGGGGCCGTAGCCGGCGTCGGTCAGCAACTTCTTCGCCCGTTCCGGATCGTAGGCGAACTCATAGCCGGCGACGTAACCGGGCGAGTCCGGCGTCACCGTGAAGGTGAGCGGCGGCGAGGTGCCCTGGAACAGCGAGTCGGAGAGCGCCTTCTTGTCGATGGCGTGGTGCATCGCCAGCCGGACGTACTCGTCGAGCATCTGGTTCTTGTTGGCGATGCCGATGTAGAAGATGCGCGAGTACGGATAGGCGACCGCACTGATGCCATCCTCCTTGTCGAGGCGGAGCGCCTCCCGGATCGGGACGTTGATGGCCATGTCTGCCTGACCCGACTGGATTGCGGCGACGCGCGCGGCGCTATCAGTGATGATCTGGAATGTGACGTTCTTGATCTTCGCCTTGCCGCCCCAATAGCCGTCGTAGGCCTCGAGCACGATGCGCGAGCCGCGCTGGTAATCGACAAGCCGGTAAGGACCCGAGCCGACCGGCTTCTCGAGGAAGCCCTTCAGGCCGCCGGCCTCGGTATAGTACTTCTTCGGCAGGATGTAGCTGCCGAGGAACGACCACCACTGCAACACGGTGGGCATCGGCGCATTGAAGTGGACCACCGCCTCGGTCGGCGACAGCACCTCGATGTCCTTGATGTACCCCATCCACACGCCGGCGAAGTCGATCGGCTCTTGCTTGTTCCGCGGCCGGGTCTCGAAGCTGAACTCGAAGTCCTCGGCGGTGAGCTTGTCGCCGTTGTGGAACGTCACGTCATCGCGCAGCGACACCTTCAGCGTCAGCGGGTCGCCGTTGACGTACTCCCACTTCGAGATGACGTTCGGGATGAGCTTGAGGTCGGCCGCCTGCATCAGCGGCGAGTCGTAAACGGTCTTGTAGAGCGACATGCCCGTCGGATAGTTAGCCGAGGGGTCCCAATGCTGGAGATCGGCCTCGTAGGCGATGACGAGGCTCTTGTCCTGGGCCGCCGCCTCCGTCGTGAACACGACTGCGGCCACCGCCGCCACGGCCGCCCCACAGGCCGCCTGCCGCACCAGTTGCCGCAACCGCATGCTTGCCTCCCTCTGTGGTCCCGGCACGGTCTTACGCCGTGCTGCGGCTGAGACGATACATCAGACTTCACCTAAAATCCCGATCTTTTTGTAGAATCCCGACATTTTCGCCGCTGCCCCTCTCGGTCACGGCGGCGCTATCGTGGTACCGGCCGGCCGTGAGGCGCGGCCAGGGGGAGGAGATGTACGGGGCCGAGCAGTGCGCCTTGGGCGCGATGCGCGCGCACGCATCGGGGCGGCTGCGCGGCCGCGCGCGGAGGCCGTCGTGCTGCGCCTAATTGGCGGCATCGTGCTCAGGCGCGTTCTCGTGCTCGTGCCGATGCTGTTCATCGTCTCGATCATGATCTTCGTGGTGCTGCGGCTGCTCCCCGCCAACCCCATCGGCATGCTCATCGCGCCCAACGCCACCGCCGAGGACATCGAGCGGCTCCGCGTCTACTACGGTCTCGACCGGACGATCCTCGAGCAGTATGGGCTCTGGCTCGGCCACGTCTTCGCGGGCGATCTCGGGGATGCGATCAGCTTCCGCGCCGACGTGCTCGGACTCATTGGCGAGACATTGCCGGCGACCATCGAGCTCGCCCTGATGGCGCTGGTGTTTGCGGTCGTGATCGGGCTCAGCGGCGGACTCCTGCTGTTTCACTGGCGTGGCAAGCGGCGCGAGACCGTGGCCGACGTGACCTCGCTCGCGATGCTCTCGACGCCCGACTTCTTGTGGGCCCTGTTCCTGATTCTCACGTTCGGCGTCGCGTGGACGCTGCTGCCCTTCGCCGGTCGCGCGGCGCCCAGCCTCGTCCTGCCCGACATCACCGGATTCGTGTTCATCGACTCGCTGATCACCGGCCAGCTCGATCTCCTGGGCAGCTGGTTCCTCCACATTCTCCTGCCGGCGCTGGCGCTCGCGCTCGCGTTCGCGCCTCTGGTGATGCGGGTGCTGCGCGCGAGCCTGTCGGAAGTGATCAACGAGGATTACATCACGCTGGCACGGCTTCGCGGCGTGGGTGAGGGGCGCATCCTGCTGCGCCACGCTTTCAAGAACGCGGCGCTGCCGACGCTCACGCTCATCGGCGTCCAGTTCGGCTTCGTGTTCGGCGGCACGCTCCTGGTCGAGATCATCTTCTCGTACCCTGGCATCGGCAATCTGATGGTGCGCGCCGTCCGCAACCAGGACATGCCGGTGATCCAGGGCGTTACCCTGACCTACTGCGCGGCCGTGCTCTTCACGAACCTAGCGGTCGATGTGCTCTACGTCGTGCTGAACCCGAAGCTGAGGCGCGAGTGAACGCCGCCGCCAGCGCAAACCGGCCGGGCCGCGCGCTCCTGCGCTCGGGCCGTGTCGTGGCCGGCGGCGTGCTGCTGCTGGTGCTGATCCTCGCCGCGGCGTTCGCGCCGTGGCTCGCGCCGCACGATCCGGCCGAGCAGGACCTGCTCTTCGCGCTCGTCCCGCCCGCGTGGGACGCGCTCGGCGATCCGAAGTACCCCCTCGGCACCGACAGCCTGGGCCGCTGCGTCCTCTCGCAGCTCATCTACGGCGCGCGGGTGGCGCTCATCGTTGCCGTCTGCGCCGCGACCGGCGCCATGCTGCTCGGCGTCTTCCTGGCGCTGATCGCCGGCTACTTCGGCGGCCGCGTTGACTGGCTGATCTCGCGCGCCGTCGACCTGTGGATGTCGTTCCCGCCGGTGATCCTCTCGCTCATCCTGATGGTCGGTTTCGGAGTCGGCGTGGTCAACGTGATCCTCGCCATCGTCCTGGTGGACTGGACCCGCTTCTGCCGCGTGATCCGGAGCGAGGTGCTGGTGGTGTGTCAGCGCGACTACATACCGGCGGCGCGGCTCCTCGGCTTCAGCCACCTGCGCACGCTGTGGCGCGAGGTGCTGCCATCGGTGGCGCCGCTGATCGTGACGCTGATGAGCCTCGAGATGGGGATCGCGGTGATCGTCGAGGCCATCCTGAGCTTCGTCGGCCTGAGCGTGGAGGCCGACGTGCCGGCGTGGGGGGTGATGATCGCGGACGGCCGCGACTACGTGTACCAGGCGGTGTGGGGCCTCGTCTTTCCGATTCTGGCGATCATGATCACGGTATTCGGTTTCAACCTGCTCGGCGACGGGCTGCGCCTGACGCTCGACCCGCGGCTGCAGAGCCGGCAGGCGCGATGAGTCTGCTGGAAGCGCGCGGGATCTGGCTCGGCGCCCGCATCGGGGCGGCTGACGTCGATGTCCTGCGCGATGTCTCCTTCACGCTCGAGCGCGGCGAGACCCTCGGCCTGGTGGGCGAGTCGGGCGCCGGCAAGACCATGATCGGACGCCTGTGCTCGCAGCTCCTGCCGCCAGGCTTTTCGGTGAGCCGTGGTGAGCTTGTGTTCGCGGGCGAGGACCTCTTGCGCATGGCGCCCGAGCGCCGCCGCCAGCTCCTCGGCCGCGCGATTGCCTTCATTCCGCAGGAGCCGCTGACCGCGCTGAACCCGGTGCTGACCGTTGGCGCCCAGTTCGACGAGCATTTCCGGCGGCTCGGCATCGGCAGCGCGGCGGCCCGGCGTGAGAAGGCGGTGGCGAGCCTTGCCGCCGTGCACCTGCCGCAAGCGGCCACGCTGCTTGGCAAGTTCGCCCACCAGCTCTCGGGCGGGATGTGCCAGCGGGTGCTGATCGCGCTGGCGTTCGCGAGCGACCCGGCGCTCGTGATCGCCGACGAGCCCACCACCGCGCTCGACGTTTCCACCCAGGTCCGCATCATGGCGCTGATCCGCGAGATGCAGGGACGGCACGGCACGGCGATGATCCTGATCACGCACGACCTGCGCCTCGCGGCACACGTGTGCGACACGATGCTGGTGATGTACGCCGGCGATGTGGTCGAGAGCGGGCCGGCGCGCCGGTTGCTGAGCGATCCGGTGCACCCCTACGCTCAAAGCCTTCTGCGCGCGAGCCCGAGCCTGAGCGGCCCGCGGCGGCGCCTGCCGACGTTGCCCGACCACATGCCGGGCCTCCTGGAGTTCGGGGCGCTGCCCGGCTGCCGGTTCGCGCCCCGCTGCCCGGTCGCCGATCCGGCCTGCACCGGGGCCATCCCCGACCTCGTCACGATCA
>Ga0194132_10009490_pt1 | contig 13362 bp, 9 predicted proteins | sample TA2KigOf80mmetaG_FD_148612 | JGI IMG/M metagenome (GOLD analysis project Ga0194132, IMG submission 148612) | Freshwater microbial communities from Lake Tanganyika, Tanzania - TA2015054 Kigoma Offshore 80m | ecosystem: Environmental > Aquatic > Freshwater > Lake | place: Tanzania: Lake Tanganyika... | reverse complement strand
GTATCCGCCGTGCCCGCGCGTTTGCGGTCGTGAGCAGAGCCGTTGCGGGACGCCTGCTCGCGCCGGCGCTCCCAGTCCGGCTTCAAGACCTCCATGAGCACGAAGTCCATGCCGCTCCGGCGCACCGTGCGCACTTCCCGGAACCCCGCGCGTTCGAACGACTTGCGCGCCCGGTGGTTCCAGTCGAGTGTGTGCAGGTACACCCTGGTGAGCGACGTGGTGGTGAAGATGTACTCCAGCAGCGTCCCGACCGCGTCGGCGCCGTATCCCTTGCCCCAGTACTCCCTGTCGCCAATCATGATGCCCAGCTCGGTCTCGCCGCGGCGCAGGTCGATGTCATAGAACATGCAGTTGCCGATGTGCTTGCCGTCGAGGGTGTCTATCGCGAACTTACGCGACCAGCGGCTCGAATAGCCCACCTCGTCCTCGGCGTATCGGTAGTACTCTTTGAACGGCATCTTGATGGGCGTGGTGGCGTCGAGCTTGGACAGCTCGGGGTCGCGGCGCCACGCGTAGTCGTTGGCCGCGTCCTCCAGCCGTTTGTCGCGGAGCACGATCATGTCGCCGACCACGTAGAACTGGGCGTCGCCCTCGTCTGCCGGATCAGGCTCCCTGCGAGACCATGGAAAGGCCTTTTTGAACAACCTTTACCTCGTTCGGATAGCTCAGGGTTTTCATCGCTTCGTCCACGGGCACCCAGGCCACGTCGTCGAACTCGTGGTCGTGCCTGGACACATCCCCGCCCCTCGGCTGCATCAGATAGAAGTACACCGTCTTGTGGAACCGGTGCGGCTCATCCTTCGGCACGAACCAGTAGTCTATCGCCTGGATGAACCCGGCGATGTCGACGTCCAGCCCCGTCTCCTCGTTCACCTCGCGCAGCGCCGTCTGCTCCCTGGTCTCTCCCGGGTCGGGCGTCCCCTTGGGCAGCGCCCGCAGCGGGGGCGCGTTCCTGCCGCACACCACCACCTCGACACCCCGCTCCCCCACCCTGTACACCAGCCCTCCGGCGGCAACAAGCTCCTTCACACTCCGCCTTCGCTCCATCCTCGTCATCACCTTGACACGTGGTATCACACCGCAGAAGGGTGTCTGCGATGCGGTTCTCAGAGCATCATATCGAGAAAGAAATGCCCCCGCAACGCAATTTCGGCACTTGAACGGCGAGACCCGACGGGGTACACTTATCCAGGCTCGGATACATGAGCCGTCGCGACGCGGTCCTTTAAGGCAGTCCAGAGAGGCTGGCAAGGCGCGAACAGTGCGGCCCCCCGACGCACGGGGCCCGCTGAACAGGGGTACGACAGGACCTCTTGCCAGCCCAGAGGCAAGAGGTTTTTTGTTGGCCACGAGAACCATACTCAACGCGGACGAGATACGCCGGACACTGGCCCGGATGGCGCACCAGGTGCTGGAGCACAACAGGGGCGTCGAAGGCCTCGCTCTCGTCGGACTGCTCACCCGCGGCTACCCCATCGCGCAGCGCCTCGCCACATGGATCGAGACCATCGAGGGTGCGGCGCCCCCCGTGGGCGCGCTGGACATCAGCCTCTACCGCGACGACCTCGCGGGCAAGATGCGCCCGACCATCCACCGCACCGACATCCCGTTCCCCATCGAGGGGCGGCGCGTCGTGCTCATCGACGACGTGCTGTACACCGGGCGGAGCATCCGCGCCGCCATGGACGCGCTCACCGACTTCGGGCGCGCCAGCTCCATCCAGCTCGGCGTGCTGGTGGACCGCGGGCACCGCGAGCTGCCGATACGGGCCGACTTCGTGGGCAAGAACATCCCGACCGCCAGGGACGAGGAGGTCGCGGTGAGGCTGGCCGAGATCGACGGGGCGGACGAAGTCCTTATCGTGAACTCGGTGAAGACTGCATGACGATGCCTGCGCGGGCCAGAAAGCCGGAGCCGTACGCGGGCGCCGCCGTGGCACTCCCGCGCAAACACGTCCTTGACCTGGACGACTTCACGCTCGACGAGATAGAAACGACGCTCCAGAATACCGACGCCATGCGCGAGGTGCTGGGGCGAGAGATACGCAAGGTGCCGACCCTGCGGGGCAAGACGGTGCTCACGGTGTTTTATGAGGCTTCGACCCGCACCCGCGTCTCCTTCGAGCAGGCAGGCAAGGTGCTGAGCGCCGACGTCATCAATGTGTCGTCCAGCGGCAGCAGCACGGAGAAGGGCGAGTCGCTGTACAACACCGCCCTGACCCTGCAGGCCATGAACGCCGACATCATCGTCATGCGCCACCCGCACTCCGGCGCGCCGTACTTCCTGGCCCGCCACCTCAAGTCGTGCGTCATCAACGCGGGCGACGGCACCCACGCGCACCCGACGCAAGCGCTGCTGGACATGTACACGATGAAGCGCCACTTCGGAAAACTTCAGGGGCTGAAGGTCGTCATCGTGGGCGACATCCTGTACAGCCGCGTGGGCCGCTCCAACCTGTGGGGCCTCACCAAGGCGGGCGCGGAGGTTACCCTGTGCGCGCCGCCAACGCTACTCCCCCCCGACTTCATGTCCACATCCCGCCAACATCATGACCACCCCTTCGCCAACGTCCGGGTCGAAACCAACGTCGAGAAGGCCGTCGAGGGCGCGCATGTGGTCATGGCCCTGCGACTCCAGCTCGAACGCCAGCGGTCGGGCCACCTGCCGTCGCTGCGAGAGTACTCGCGCATGTACTGCATCAACCCCAGGCGCATGGCGCTGGCGCACCCCGACGCGCTGGTCATGCACCCCGGCCCGATGAACGAAGGCATCGAGATCGACCCGGAGGTGGCCCACGGCGCGCGCTCGGTCATCGAGGAGCAGGTCACCAACGGCGTTGCCGTGCGAATGGCGCTGCTGTACAGCGTCGTGACGCCCGTGCCGTCGGAGAGGCGGCCGTCGTGAAGAGCCAGCCCATCCTCATCAAGGGTGGACGCGTCATCGACCCGGCGGGCGGCCACGACGCCAGAGCGGACGTGCTCATCAAGAACGGCACCATCGCCGACGTGGCGAAAACCATTGCGGGGCCGGACGGCGCGCGCGTCATCGACGCCTCCGGCCTCGTCGTCGCGCCCGGCTTCATCGACCTGCACACCCACCTGCGTGAGCCCGGCTTCGAGGACAAGGAGACCGTCGCCACCGGCACCCGCGCCGCTGCGAAGGGCGGCTTCACGACGCTGTGCGCCATGCCCAACACGAAGCCGCCCGCCGACAACCCCGCCACCATCGACTACGTCCTGCGCAAGGCCCGCGAAGACGGCGTCGTGCGCGTCCTGCCCATCGGCTGCGTCACCAAGGCCAGCGCGGGCAAGGAGCTGGCGGAGATGGGCGAGCTGGCCCAGGCGGGAGCTGTCGCCTTTTCCGACGACGGCCACCCCGTGGGCGACGACAACCTGATGCGCCAGGCCCTGGCCTACGCCTCGGCCTTCGACCTGCCCATCAGCAACCACTGCGAGGTGGACGAGCTGTTCCAGGGCGGCGTCATGAACGAGGGATGGGTCGCAACACGGCTGGGGCTGCGCGGCGTGCCCAACTCGGCCGAGGAGGTCATGGCCGCCCGCGACATCTCCCTCGCCGCCCTCACCGGCGGACGCATACACCTCGCCCACATCAGCACCGCCGGCACCGTCGAAATCGTGCGGCGCGCGAAGGAGCAAGGGGTGGCCGTCACCTGCGAGGCCACGCCGCACCACCTGACGCTCACCGAGCAGGCCGTCCTGGGCCGCCTCGACGATAACGGCCCGTTCGAGCCGCTCACGACGGCCTCGTATAACACCTACGCCAAGGTGAATCCGCCGCTGCGCACCCGCAAGGACGTGGACGCGGTCGTGCGGGGCCTCAAGGACGGCGTCATCGACATCATCGCCACCGACCACGCGCCGCACAATCGCACCGACAAGCTGTGCCCCATGGCCGAGGCCGCGTTCGGCATCAGCGTGCTGGAGACCGCGCTTGGCTCCGTGCTCTCGCCCGTCCACGGGAAGGCCGTGGGCCTGCCGCGCGTCATCGAAGCCCTCACCGCCGCGCCCGCCCGCATCCTCAAGCGCACGGACATCGGCACGCTCAGGAAGGGCGCACAGGCCGACGTCGTCATCTTCGACCCCGACGCCTCGTGGACCGTGGACACCTCGAAGTTCGTCTCCAAGGGCAAGAACACGCCGCTCGAAGGTGCGACGCTCAAGGGCCGCGTCACCGCCACCATCTTCGGCGGCGCCGTCGTGTACGAGGCGAAGGCCTAGTATGACGAAGCCCGCGTACCTCGTGCTGGAAGACGGCTCCGTTTTTGAAGGCCGCGCCTTCGGCTGGACTGCAGGCCCCGCCTTCGGCGAGGTGGTCTTCAACACCTCCATGACCGGCTATCAGGAGATGCTCACCGACCCATCGTACGGGGGGCAGATCCTCATGCCGACGTACCCGCTGCAGGGCAACTACGGCATCAACGCCGACGACTTCGAGTCGAAGCGCATCCAGGTCGCCGGGTTCGTCGTCCGCGAGCATCACCTGCAGCCCAGCCACGAGGGCATCACCATGACGCTCCACGACTTCCTGGAGTCGCAGGAGGTGCCCGCCGTGAGCGGCATAGACACCCGCGCCGTCACCCGCCGCCTGCGCACCCGCGGCGTCATGATGGGCGCCGTCGCCGTGGGCATCCCGCCCGAGGAAGCCCTGGCCCGCCTGCGTGACATGCCGCCCTACGGGGACACCGACTACGTCCTCAAAATCACCACGGACAAGGTCTACGACTGGCCCGTTCCCGACGGCGTCGAGCCGAAGCACCACGTGCTGGTGAGCGACTACGGCGTTAAGTACAACATCATGCGCTCGCTGGCGAAGCGGGGGTGCCGTGTGACCGCCTTCCCGGCGACCACGTCTGCCGACGAACTGCTGGCGCACAAGCCCGACGGCATCGTGCTGTCGCCCGGCCCCGGCGACCCTGAGCTGCTGGACTACGCCGTGGAGACGGCCAGGGGTATCGCGGGCAGGGTGCCCATCCTGGGCATCTGCCTGGGCAACCAGGTGCTGGGGCGCGCCTTCGGCGGCAGGACGTTCAAGCTCAAGTTCGGGCACAGGGGCGGCAACCACCCGGTGAAGGACCTGCAGACAGGCCTTGTCCACATCACCGCCCAGAACCACGGCTACGCCGTCGACCCGGACAGCCTGCCGCCGGACATCGAAGTGAGCCACATCAACCTCAACGACAACACCGTCGAGGGCCTTCGCCATAAGAGCCTGCCCATCATGAGCATCCAGTACCACTCCGAGGCGTCGCCCGGCCCCCGCGACAACGAGTACATCTTCGACCAGTTCGTAAAGCTGCTTGCCGATGCCCGCAAGTAACCCCCGCGTCATCGCCCACCGGGGCGCGTCGGCGTACGCGCCCGAGAACACCCTCGCCGCCTTCGACGCGGCACTGGCCCTGGGCGCGCGCGAGGCCGAGATGGACGTCCACCTCACCCGCGACGGGCACGCCGCCGTCATCCACGACGCCACGGTTGACCGCACCACGGACGGCTCCGGCCCCGTCGCGTCCCTCGCCCTTGCCCAACTCCAGGCGCTGGACGCCGGCACGTGTTTCTCGCCGGAGTTCATCGGGCAGCGCGTCCCGTCGCTGGACGAGGTGCTGGCGCGCTATAAGGGCCGCCTGCGCCTGCACATCGAAATCAAGCCGAACTCGGCAACCCTCGCACGCCTCGTGGCCGACCTGGTGCGCGAGCACGGCATGGCTGCCGATGTGTCCGTCATCTCCTTCCGCCACGGCCTCGTCCGTCTCGTCCACGGCTACGCGCCGGACATCTCCCTGGGCCTGCTGGCGCGGTCGCCCGACGACAAGACTGTCCGGCTCGCGCTGGAGACCGGCGCGGCCGTCTACGCACGCGCGGCGTCGCTCACCGGCGCACGCGTCCGCCGCCTCCACGGCAAGGGCCTATCCGTCGTCGCCTGGGACGTCCCCGACGAGCGTGTCATGGCCCGCGCGCTGGACGGCGGGGTGGACGGCATCGCCCTCGATTTCCCCGACTGGGCGCTCGCCTATTTGAAACACTCTTTCCCGGAGACCGTTCATGCCCGCTAAGCCCTCGAAGGTCCTCGTCATCGGCTCCGGCCCCATCGTCATCGGGCAGGCGGCCGAGTTCGACTACGCCGGAACGCAGGCGTGCAAGTCCCTTCGCGAGGAGGGCGTCACCACCGTCCTCATCAACTCCAACCCGGCCACCATCATGACGGACGAGGACATAGCCGACGTCGTGTACATCGAGCCGCTCACCGTCGAGGTCATCGAGCGCATCATCGAGAAGGAGCGCCCCGACGGCCTGCTGCCCACCCTGGGCGGGCAGACCGGCCTCAACCTGGGCATGGACCTGGCGAAGGCGGGCGTCCTGGACAAGTACAACGTGCGGCTGCTGGGCGCGAATGTCAGGACGATCGAGATGGCGGAGGACCGCGAGCTGTTCCGCGACATGCTCAAGCGCATCGGCGAGCCTGTACCGCCCAGCGCAGTGGCCGACACCATGGACGAGGCCCTGGCCGCGGCGAAGGAACTGGGCCTGCCGCTGGTCGTCCGGCCCGCGTTCACGCTCGGCGGCACCGGCGGCGGCATCGTCACCACCGATGCCGAGCTGCGCCGCATCGTGAAGGGGGGTCTCAAGGCCAGCCCCATTTCCCAGGTGCTGCTGGAGCGCTCGCTGGTCGGCTGGAAGGAGCTGGAGTACGAGGTGATGCGCGACGGTGCGGGCAACTGCATCACCATCTGCAACATGGAGAACATCGATCCCATGGGCGTCCACACCGGCGACAGCATCGTCGTCGCGCCCAGCCAGACCCTCACCGACAAGGAGTACCAGACGCTGCGGACGGCGAGCCTGAAAATCATCCGCGAGCTGGGCATCGAGGGCGGCTGCAACGTCCAGTTCGCCCTCGCCCCCGGCGACGTGGTCGGCGCGACACTGCCGCCGCTGGGCCCGGACGAGCCGCGCTACTACGTCATCGAAGTCAACCCGCGCGTCAGCCGCTCGTCCGCGCTCGCCAGCAAGGCGACAGGCTACCCCATCGCCCGCGTCGCGGCCAAGATCGCCGTCGGCAAGCGGCTGGACGAGATACCCAACGCGGTCACCCAGAAGACGCTCGCTGCCTTCGAGCCCGCCCTGGACTACTGCGTGGTGAAGATACCGCGCTGGCCGTTCGACAAGTTCCCCAGGGGTGACCGCTCTCTCGGCACGCAGATGAAGGCGACGGGCGAGGTCATGGCCATCGACCGCACGTTCGAGGCCGCGTTCCAGAAGGCAGTACGGTCGCTGGAGATGAGCGGTCGCACGCTCCTGTGGGAGAAGCCCGACTGGAACACCGACCCCGACACGCTGCTCACGCGCTTGCCCCTGAAGCCCACCGACGAGCGGCTGTGGGCGCTGCTGTCCGGCGTGCGGCGCGGCGTCGCCCCCGAGGAGATGTCGCGCAGGACGGGCGTGGACCCGTGGTTCACGCGAGCCTTCAAGCGCATGACGGATATGGAGCAGCGGCTGCTGACCTCGCACATGTCACGCGACCTGCTCTGGGACGCCAAGCGAGGCGGCTTCTCCGACCACAAGATCGGCATCCTGACCGACCGCACCGCCGACCAGGTGCGGAAGCTGCGCCAGGAGTGGAACATCCGGCCCGTGTACAAGATGGTGGACACGTGCGCGGGCGAGTTCGAGGCGCACACGCCCTACTTCTACTCCACGTACGAGCAGGAGAACGAAGCGGCGCCCATGCCCGAGGCCAAGTCCCTCGTCGTGGGCAGCGGCCCCATCCGCATCGGCCAGGGCATCGAGTTCGACTACTGCTCCGTCCACGCCGCCTGGGCGCTCAACAGCGAGGGCATCAAGAGCATCATGGTCAACTCCAACCCGGAGACGGTGTCCACGGACTTCGACACGTCCGACCGGCTGTACTTCGAGCCGCTGGACGCCGAGAGCGTGCGCGACATCCTGGAAAACGAGATTGCCCCCGTGAACGGCGGCGACCCGGCGCCGCCGCCCTCCATCGTCCAGTTCGGCGGGCAGACGGCCATCAACCTGTCGCAGCACCTGGACGCCGCCGATCTGCCCATCCTCGGCTCGTCCGCCCACGCCATCGACGTCGCGTCCGACCGCCACCTGTTCGAGGAGTTCCTGGGGCGCATCGGCATCCCCAACCCGCCGGGCGCCGCGGTCGTCAACGCCGAGCAGGCGCTGGAAGTCGCGCACCGCGTCGGCTATCCCGTCCTCGTCCGGCCAAGCTACGTCCTGGGCGGGCGGGCGATGGAAATCGTCCAGAACGACACCGAGCTCATGCGGTACATGGGCGCCGCGTTCGAGGCCGCCGCGGGGCGCCGCATCCTCATCGACAAGTACTACGAGGGCCGCGAGGTGGAGGTGGACGCCGTCGTGGACGGCAACGAGGTGCTCATCCCCGGCATCATGGAGCACATCGAGCGCGCGGGCGTGCACAGCGGCGACAGCATGGCCATCTACCCCGGCCTCACGCTCACCGAGGCCGAGGTGAACACCATCGTGGACTACACCACGCGCATCGGCCTGGGCCTGGGCGTGCGCGGCCTCATGAACATCCAGTACGTCCTCATGGGCGGCGGCGCGTACCGCAGCCCCAACGCCCGCAACGGCGACGCGGCACGGGCGCCCGAGGTGTACGTGCTGGAGGTGAACCCGCGCTCCAGCCGCACGGTGCCGTTCATCTCCAAGGTCACCGGCGTGCCCATGGTGCGCCTGGCCGTCCGCGTCATGCTGGGCCGCACGCTCAAAGAGCTGGGCTACAAGGGCGGCCTGTGGAAGCGGCAGAAGCTCGTCGCGGTGAAGGCCCCCGTGTTCTCCATGTCCAAGCTCATCGGCGTGGACACCTACCTCGGCCCCGAGATGAAGTCCACGGGCGAGGTGATGGGCGTGGACTACGAGTTCCGGCCCGCGGTGACGAAGGCGCTCATGGCCTCCGGGCTCATGCTGCCGCCGAAGGGCAAGATTCTCTTGAGCATCGCCGACCGCCACAAGGCCGAGGCGGAGTCGCTGGTGAGAGACCTGGCGGCGGCGGGCTACGGCCTGTACGCGACCGGAGGCACCGCCAAGATGATCGAGGCGCTGGGCATCCCCGTCGTCGCTATCACCAAGCGCCTCAACGAGGGCCATCCCAACGTGGTGGACATCATCGCCGACGGCACCGTGGACGCGGTGGTGAACACCGTCACGGGCGACCGCGACGTGCTGCAGGACGGCTTCGACATCCGCCGCGCCGCCGTCGAGCGCCGCATCCCCTGTTTCACATCGCTGGACACCGCGCGCGCCGCCGCCGAGAGCCTGGCCGCGCCCGCCGACTACAACGTCAAGCCCGTCAAGGAGTACCTGCGCAAGAGGTAGCGCCTTCACGCAACGATCAGCACCAGGTACGCCCAGAGCACCAGGCCGCCGGTGACGTCCAGCAGGACCCCGTTCCGCACCATCTGGAGCATCGTCACGCGGCCAGTGCCGTAGATGAGCGCGTTGGGAGGCGTGGACACCGGCAGCATGAATCCGAAGCTGGCGCCCATGGTGGCTCCCAGCGCGGGCGCCGTCACCGCCACACCCGCCGCCTGCGACAACGACAGCATCACAGGCACCACGATGTTCGCCGACGCCGTGTTGGACGCCGCCTCGCTCACGATAAGGCCCGACGCCACGGCCGCCCCGGTGATCCCCTTCACGCCCGTCAGCCCCGTCCCCTTCACCAGCGCCTCGCCCAGGGCCAGCGCTAGCCCCGTGTCCGCCATCGCCCTTCCCAGCGCGATGCCCCCGCCGAACAGCAGCACCGTCCCCCAGTCGATGGACGCCGCCTGCTCCCACGTCAGCGTCGCCCGGCGCTTCTTCCAGTCCACCGGCAGCACGAACAGCAGCGCTGCAGCGCCCACGGCCACCGCACCCTCGGGTAGCCGCGCCCGCAGCGTGACGTACAGCGGCGACCCCTCGCCCGCGATGGCGGCTGCCGCCCCCGGCAGCACCCACAGGCACACCGCCGCCACGAACGCCACGAGCACGTTCCGCTCTCCCGCCGTCACCGGCCCCAGCGCGCGCAACTGGCCTCGAAAGTACCCTTGCTCTCTCGGCGCCTGCGCCAGCGAAGGACGATAGACCGCGGCCACCAGCGCAAAGACCACCACCAGCATCAGCCCCGTCAACGGGAGAGCTGTCCGCACCCATTCCAGGAACGTGATGTCCACGCCACCCTGCTCGCGCAAGAACGCGATGCCGATGAGGTTCGGAGGCGTCCCCACCGGCGTCGCCAACCCGCCCAGCGACGAGGCGTAGGCCAGCATGAACAGCAGCGCCACGGTGTACCTGTGCGAGCGTGGCCCCGCTCTGTCGTCCGCCTCTCCCGCCATGTGCGGGCCCACTGCCAGCGCCACCGGCAGCAGCATCGCCGCCGTCGCCGTGTTGCTCACCCACATGGAGAGCGCGGCGGCGGCCAGCCCGAACGCCGCCAGGAACGCCAGCGGGCTGCGCTCCACCAGCGGCAGCGACAGCAGCGAGTACGCCATCCGCCTGTCCAGCCCGTGCACCGACATGGCCCGCGCCAGCACGAAGCTTCCTATGAACAGGAACACCACCTCGCTGCCGAAGGCCGAGAAGGCCCGCTCCGCCCCCGCCACGCCGAGCACGACCATGAGCACGGCGCCGGATAGCGCCGTCACCGCCAGCGGCAGCGCCTCCGTCACCCACCACACCACCACCAGCGCCACCACGCCCGCCAGCAGATGCGCGTCGCGCTCCAGGCCGGGGATTGGCGACAGCATCACAGCCAGCGCCGCCGCCGGGCCCAGCGCCAGCCCCACCGTCCGCCTGGGGTCACGTATCGTCAGCGCGGCCTAACCCCCCATGGGAATGATGCTGAACTCCGCCACGTCGTCCATCGCCGTCAACGCCGCCGACAGGCTCTGGATCTTCCGCACGTCCCGCTTGCGGATGGTCATCTCGAACTTGGGGCCTGTGGAGTCCATGAAATAGCTCGTCTCATTGAACTTCATGCCGTGTTGCGTCACCACCTCGACCAGCTTGGACTCGGTGACCTTCGCCGACGGGCGGAACCGCACCGTCAGACGGTCATACCGGAGCATCGGGGCCTTGGTCTCCAGCCACCCGAGCCACGCCAGCGTGACGAGCGCCAGGCCGACCGCGATGCCGCCCGCCACGTACAGCCCCATGCCGACGACGATGTCGATGGCCTCCGTCATCCAGATGGAAGCGGCGGTGGTGATGCCGTGGATGGTCAACTCTTCCCGCAGGATCACTCCCGCTCCCAGGAACCCGATGCCGGTCATGATGCCCTGCGCCATCCGCGTCGGGTCGATGGTGACTGCGCTCACCCTGCCCGCCGACATCTCTTCGTAGAACAGCGCCACGAACATCAACAGGCACGACGCCGTCGCCACCAGTGCGTGCGTGCGGAACCCCGCCGGCCTGCCGTGGTACGTCCGCTCCAGCCCGATGAGCGCGCCCGCTCCCAGCGCGAACAGGAGCCGGACGATGATGGTGACCCACTCTTCCTGCATGAGCGCCCACCTCCAACGTACTGCCACCTGTTGACGGTGGCCGGATGCAGTCTAGGCCATTCGCCGCCTCGTGCCTAGCGTGGCCTGTGCTATGGCCCTGGAGCCTTTTTTGAAGGTTTACAAATTCTCTATCGCCACCGGCTCCAGCGTGTCCGCGGGTGTGAACCCGAACACCTTGGAGAAGAAGTACAGCTCGGCGTCGAGGCAGCGCTTGATGGTGGATGCCTGGCGGAACCCGTGGCCCTCTCCCTCGAACGTGAGGTGCGCCACGGGCAGTCCCTTCTCGCGCAGCGCCGCCGCCATCTCCTCTGACTGGCCCGGCAGCACCACCGTGTCCTCCAGTCCCTGAAAGAAGATGACCGGGCAGTTCAGCCCCCGCGTGAAATAGATGGGCGACCGCTCGATGTACTTCGTCCGCGCCTGCGGGTACGGCCCCACCAGCGTGTCCACGTACCGCGACTCGAACTTGTGGAAGTCCTTCGCCAGCGCCTCGATGTCGCCGAAGCCGTAGTAGCTCGCGCCCGCCTTGAACACCTTGCGGAACGTCAGCGCGCACAGCGTGAGGTACCCGCCCGAGCTGCCGCCCTCGATCGCCATGCGCTCCCCGTCCACGGCGCCCCGCCGCACCAGGTACTCCGCCCCGTTCACGCAGTCGTCCACGTCCAGCACGCCCCACGTCCCGTTCAGCCGGTGCCGGTACTCCCGCCCGTACCCCGTGCTCCCGCCGTAGTTCACGTCCAGCACCGCGAAGCCCCGGCTCGTCCAGAACTGTGTGCGCAGGTCGAGCGACATCGACGCCGATCCCGTTGGTCCTCCGTGCACCTTCACCAGCAGCGGCGGCTTCTGTCCACGCGGGCCGTCGTAGTCGCGGTTCTTCGGGTGGTAATAGAACGCGTGCGCCGTCCTGCCGCCCTCCGTCGGGAACTCGACGGACAGCGGCTCCGACAGGTACGCCGCGTCGGGGATGGCACCCATCGCCGTCCGCAACACCTCGAACTTGCCTGAGGCGACGTCCAGTTTCACAACCGCCGATGGATATCTCGGCGAGCCGGCTATGAAGACGGCGGCGGAACCATCCGCCCGTCCTTCGATCCTTCGGCTTCGCTCAGGACAGGCAGGCTCGCCATGAGCGGGTAGTGGGGCCACGCGTACGCCGGAGAACTCCGTGAACGGGAGGTCGTACGGCGTGAGACGCTTGCTCTCCGTGTCCAGCGAACCCAGCGTCCACCGTCCGCGCTGGTTGTACGCGCAGACGATGCGCCCCCCGCCTGTCGGGACGAAGCCGTACGTGCGCATCCCGAACACCCACTGTGGCGTGGCGAACTCGGCCTCGCCTTCCGCCATCGCCTCGACGCGGCCGTCGCGCCAGCGGTACAGGTTCGCCCAGTTAGCGGACTCGGCCACGAAGTACAGGCCGCTGTCTCTTCCTGCCTGTGCCACGTCTGCTTGTCCGCGAACCGATTGCCCCCGCCGTTCTTCGACAGGCTCAGCACGAGCGGAGGCGCGCCCCGGCGACCAGTCGGGCTGGAACACCCACTCCGTCTTGCCGCCCGCCACCAGCGTCGGCCCGCCGAGCGACCCGTCCGGCAGCACATCCGCGACCCACAGCTCGCATCCGTCCCAGGGCATGTTGGGCAGGTCCCAGGACAGCCAGCAGAGGCGGCGGCCGTCGGGGCTGATACGGGGGTTGGAGTAGAAGTCGCTTCCCGTGACCAGCACCCCCTGTTCACCCCCGCTTGTCCCCCCCTCAAGCGGCACGCTCACCACCTGGTTCATCACCTCGAGCTCCCCCCCGTGCACCTCGCGGACGCACACCA
>Ga0194132_10009489_pt1 | contig 13363 bp, 8 predicted proteins | sample TA2KigOf80mmetaG_FD_148612 | JGI IMG/M metagenome (GOLD analysis project Ga0194132, IMG submission 148612) | Freshwater microbial communities from Lake Tanganyika, Tanzania - TA2015054 Kigoma Offshore 80m | ecosystem: Environmental > Aquatic > Freshwater > Lake | place: Tanzania: Lake Tanganyika... | reverse complement strand
CCTGGGGTATACCACCAACGCGCCAGCCGGGACATTCACCGACAACCGGGTGAACCTGGCGCTGCGGACCATGGACGGCCCCGGCCGGGTGTGCGTGTACACCACCAACTCCTTCGGCGCCCCCACCATCGCGTTCAACACCCGAGACGGCATAGCGGCGGCCGACGCCGTGACGCTGGAGAGCCAGAGCCACGGCCACTGGAACTGGGCGTTCGACGCACCCGGCACCTACCGGCTGGGGTTCGAGGTCTCGGGCCTCACCAGCAACGGGGTGGTGTCCGCCAACGTGGCCTACACCTTCGAGGTGGTGGGCGATGGATCCGCAGCGACCGCCACCCCAGCGCCCGCTACGCCAACGGCAACCACGCCGGCAAGTCCCGCGGCCACGGCCACAGTCGTCGCGACCAGTACCGCGGTGCCGGCCACGGCCACACCGGAGGCCACCGCAACGCCCGAGATCACCTCGACGATGCCGCCGCCGCGAGTACGCACGGCGACCCCAGTTGGCGACCAGCCCACACGTACCAGTGCACCGACCCAGGCGCCCGCCACGCCACCTTCGCTCCCACCCGGCATCACGCCGCCGGCACTCCCGAGTGCGGCGGCCGGCGGCGCCGCACCCGCGGTCACGGGGGCTGGGGCCACAACGCGCAGCACGGTTACCGGCACATCGGCCACGCCCACCGCTGGCTTGGCAGCCCGCACCACCACGGCCACCGCCACGCCAGTACCCGTCGCAGCGACCGAACCCGAGGACCCGGGTAAAGCGCTGCTGCTGGCCCTGGGTGCTGCCATAGCGGCGCTGGTGGGCAGTAGCGTGTACCTGCGCGCCAAGGGAATGTAGCACCGCTCAGACACTTGATTACTCAGGCTGAGAGCGGCCCCGAGATGACGCGGCCCATCCGAAGGCCGTTGCTGGGCGTCCTACTGTGACAGCCTGCCTAGCACAGCTCCGCCCATTGACGGACGCCACGTCCCACCGCCAACCGACTCGGCAGAACGCACCCCCGTGACAAGATACCTCACTAGACGCCTGTTAAGGTATCGTTGGTTGGTTACAATCCCACCGATATCACACAATTTTCATACCCGGAACCCACGCCCCTCTCCGTCGTGGCAATCGGCGTCGGGCACCTTAACAGGCGTCGCAGGCCGCCCTTGTTGGTGAGCCGGCGGGTGCACGCGTCTTCCCGCCCTCACGCACTCATGAACTTGGTAGCAGAGGGACACCCTCCGCACCTCCGGGCAGGAAGGGCGCGCTCTCCTGCACTATCCCCCTCAGGGACAAGGTCGCTTCTGTATCCAAGAGGTCAGCACTTGCTGCACCCTGGTGGCCGGGGTTGCGCTCCGGGCGCGAGGCAAGTACCTTACCCACATCACTCAGAAGGACAGGCCATGATCTACGAAATCCGTACCTACAACCTGAAGCCGGGCGCCGTACCCGAGTACCTGAAACGCTTCGCCGAGGCCTACAAGGTGCGCGAGAAGTACTCGCAACTGTTCGGGATGTGGACCACCGAGATTGGCCCGCTGAACCAGGTGGTGCACATGTGGGGATACGACAACCTGCAGCACCGGGCCGATACCCGCGGCGCTGCGTTGAAGGATCCCAGCGGCAACTGGCCGCCCGACACGAACGACCTGCTGGTGAGCCAGGAGTCGGACATCCTGAACCCGATCAAGAACTCACCCGAGGTGAAGGGGCCACAAGAGTGGGGCGGGCTGTACGAGCTGCGCATGTACACCTATCAGGGCGGTGGCCTGCGCGGCGTAGCCGACAAGTTCTCGGAGAAGATTCCGGGGCGGGCTGAGCTCTATCCCGTGGCCGGTATCTTTACCAGCGACCTGGGGAACCTGAATCGTCTGTACCAGCTATTCCCCTACAAGAACTGGGCGCACCGTGACCAACTGCGCGGCGAATACTTGAAGAGCGGTGTATGGCCGCCGCACACCGACGCGACCCCGCTGACGCAGTTGGTTCGGCACCTGATTCCGGCGCCTTTCTCCCCGCTGCACTAGCGGATTGCACCCATCCACCAGCGCGGGGGCAGTGCTTCACCGGTTACGGTGTGCGCTGCCCCCATCGTGCGCCCGGTCAGGTGGCTTGGTGAGGAAGCGGGCGTGTAGCGCGGGTGGCGGCGCGCCACTCAGCAGCAATAGTGTGTACCCGCAGCAACCAGCGCACCCACACCAACAGCAGCATGGCCAGTACAGCAATGAGGGACCACAGCCACGGGGCTCCCGGGGCGAGCCAGCGCAGCAACGGCGCCAAGAACGCACCGACCACCAGCACCACCAGGGTCAAGTCCAGTGTTTCGCCGGCTGCCACGCCGAACTGGCGCCGTACCTCCAGCACATCGGCCCACGAGGCCGGCCGGTAGCCACCCAACAACGCCACCTCCAGCCAGCGGGCCAGCACGTGCTGCACCGGCAACTGTAAGGCGTCTCGGGACAGCAGGAGCACCGCCGTCAACTGGGCCGCCAGCGCCAGATGCACCACCAACACGGGGGTTTGGTCGCCCTGAGCCAGCACCGCCGGGCCAAGGAACATCTCGAAGGCAGGCAGGCTTAGCAGCAAGGCCGTTGCGAGGCCCCGCACCCTGCCCAGCCAGGTAAGCCGGAAGGCGAGCACCAGCCACGGCAGTGACAACGCGCCGGCGGTCAACAGCGCCGCTCGCAGGGGCGAGACCACCGTGCCGAAGAACGCGATCAGCAGCGGCGCCAGCAGCACGCCGCCCAGCAGGCCCACCACGGTGTCGCCAGCGGCATCCAACCCTCGCAGAACGCGGCGCCGCTCCAGGGCAGCCTCCTGGCCCCCGGGCGGTGAGGCGCTCAGCAGAGTCTCAGTCAGGCGGGTAAGCACCCCCAGCAGAGGCCTGTGCAGCCAGACCCGCACGGCGGCCAGCAGCACAAGCAATCCCAGGAACCACGGCCAGTCCCACAGCAGTGGCCGTGGCCCCGCCGTGACACAGAACGCGCCTACCAGACCGAGCGCCGGCAGTGCGCCCAGCGTCAGCACGAGGCGCCGGCGGTGCGCCCGATGGTCGTCGGCAGCTACGTCGGCCACAGCTTCGGAGAACGCGGCAGCGAACAGTGTGACGTTGCCAAACCGCTGGTCAGGCCGATCGGACAGCGCTCGGTTGAGCACCGCCGCAACGGAGGCCGGCAGTGGTGCAGCGGTACTATCGAAGGGGCGCGCTGGGCGGAGGCCGGTGAGCACTTCCCAAGCCACCAGCGCCAGGGAGTACTGATCGCTGGCCGCCTCCACCCGCTGGCCGTGTTCGTGCTCGGGCGACATATAGGTGAGGGTTCCAGGCAGCCGCCAGCGGCCGACAGGGTTCCACACGGCGTCGGTGCGGGCTGCCGTGGCGAAGTCCGCCAACAGCGGCCAGTCGCCTTCCGCCAACAGGATGTTCCCAGGCTTCACGTCCAGGTGCACCTGGCCGTGGTCGTGCAGCGTCTGCAGTGCAGAGGCGACCAGCGAGACCATACGAGCGGTCCATGCCAGCGGCGGGGGGCCATTGCTGCGCTCCAGCATGCTGCGCAGGCTGCCCATGGGGGCCAGCGGCATCACGAAGTACGGCACACCCTGCTCTTGCCCAACCGCCAACACCGGCACAATGTTCGGGTGGTGCAACGCCTGCAGCCGCTGGGCCTCCTGCGCTACGGCGGCAAAGTGACGCCCGCTCGCCTCCAACGTAGGGTCCGGGAGCTTTACTGCGACATCCTCGTTACGGGAGCGCGAGAAGGCGCGATAGACCACCGCGCCTCCGCCCCGGCCCAACACCGACAGCAGCTCGTAGTCATTGCCGACAAGGCTGGGCGAGCGATGGGCTGCTTCGCCGGTGGCGGGGATACCGGGAGTGACCACCAGGTTACTCAAGCACTTGGTTCGCCCGTTTAGTCATGCGCTGCTGTGCGCGCAGCGCATCCAGCCGTCCCAGGCCCAACTCTGCCAAGCTGTCGCCAATGATCTGGCGCACGTCCTGCCATCTCCGGGCATTGGGCTCGGTCTTGCCGTTCTCCTGGGCTATGCGGAACGCATCGGCAAATTGTGGCTGCGCCTGCACCTTCTGCAGATTGGCCGGCACATCCAGCACGCTGCGGCGCAGCGGGAAGTACCCGTTGGAGCTGTCGAGGCCCCAGATTGCCGTTATCTCGGGACTGGTGAAGTACTCGACGAAGAGCCATGCCGCCAGTCTACGTCGAATCTCCGCCGCAGTAACCTCGGCGCCGTTGCGCTTGAGGATGGCGACATTGCTGCCCACCAGCGTGGTTGCCTTGGTTAGTGTGCCCTCTGCTTGGGGCACCAGCGTTACCCGCCAGGGGCGCCCGGCCTTGCCGAAGGCCTCCGCCACATCGGGCAGGTGGCTGCTGGAGTCGACGTGGTACAGTGTGTCGCCTCGCAGGAAGTCGAGCCGTGCCTGGTGAAGCTCAACGTTCGTAAGCGCCCTGGTCGTATGCAAGCGCTCCAGTACCTGCAAGGTCTCCAGCACGCTGCGATCGTCGAGCTTGCTCTTGCCCAGCCGATCTACCGGAGTGATGCCCTGGCCATAGAGCAGGGCCGTGAAGAACGACGGGTCGGTGGGGAAGGCCATGCAGGCTTTCTTGGCGCGGGCCTTCGCCTGCGGGCAGTGCGCCTGCAGCTCGCTCAAGCGCTCGGCCGGCTGGGCGATGCCCGCCGACGCCATGAGTGCGAGGTTGGTGTACAGCACGTATACGCTGCGATCGAAGGGGAAGGTGAGCCGCCGGCCGGAGTACTGTCCGAACTGGGTTGCCTCCATAAAGTTGGGGAAGAAGTCGGCTAGCTCAGCGTCGGTCAAGCCCCACTTGGGGCTGGCGACATAGGTGTCGAGGGGTACCAGTGCCCCGGCCTCGTAATACTCGGCCGCCCAGGTGTCATAGGCCGCCGCCACGTCGGGCGCTCCATCGCGCTGGATGGCGCCGAGCGTCTCGGCGTACAACGCCTGATAGTCGGGAAAAGTGCGCACCTGCAGCTTGATGTTGGGGAACTGCTGGCCGAACTGGGCCACGATCTTCTGCTGCAGCTCCTCGGCGGCCGGCGTGTCCTCGCGTCGCCAGAACTCCAGATCGACCGGTTGATCGAGAGACGCTCGCTCCAGCAGGACAGCTTCGTCCAGCACCTCTCCACCGTCAACGACGGGCGGCGCCGCCGAAGCGCAAGCGCTGCCCCACAGCAGGGCGGGCAGGGCGGCCAGCAGCAGGCTACGGGGTGGCCAGCGCAGCATGATACGCCTCCGTGGTCTCATCAGCAGGATCGCAGTCGAGGTCAACGCGCAGGCTGCGTACGCAGAAGTCGTACCACTGCCGCACCCGGCCGCGCTGGCCCAGGCGCGCGTGACACTGGAAGAGCGTACGGTAGATGTCCTCTCGGCAGCGATCCTTCTGCAGCACTTGCTGGCACCAGAACAGTGCCGCCTCAAAGTCCCGCTGCTCGACGGCGTAACGAGCAAGGCGAGTGGCCACGAAGAGGTACTGGTCCTTCAGTGTCTCGCGGCGCAGGGTGGGCCAGTCCTCCATCACGTCTTCCAGAAAATCGCCGCGGTAGACCGATGCGGCCTGCTGGTAGAACATGGCCGCTTCCTCAGGCAGACCGCGCTGCTCCATGGAGCGGGCCATCAGGTAGCACTGCTCGAACTCTTCGACATCGAGCCATAGCGCCGTGGCCTGCAAGCCGTAGCCGGGATTGTGGGCGACCACCTGCACCACGTCGCCCGGTGCGTCGGTGGCCAGCGTAGTGCGCAGGCCGTGCACAGCGACTTTCAACGACGTGGCCGGCGCGGCGGCGTTGGGATCAGGCCACAGGGCCTCTATGAGCGTGTCGGGCGACACCGGACGGTCGTGGTGATTGACGAGAAACTGGAACAGCGCGCGGGCACGGTTCGAGCGCCACTGGGTCACCGGGTGCTCATCCACCAGCACCTGAAAGGGCCCTAGGCACGACACTATCAGCCGGAACCGACCCGACGGGGCGCCTGCCCCATGCCCGGGCTCGAACGCGGCGAAGGCCGGTTCAAGGCCGCCGGGCAGCGCGATTTCCACCGGCTGGCGCGGGCCAACCGCGGATTCGGGCCAGAGCACTGGGATCGGGCGCTGGTGAGGCGCAGCCGGCCGTTGGTTGAGCATCACGGGGTGGGTTGGCTCCCTTCCGCTATTGCTAACGCGTCTTGACCGCTGGTTGTTGCGGCTTCGGGGCCTGGAATCTCGAAGGTGAAGGCCACGCTGCCAATCTCCACCACATCGCCCGAGGCCAGGCTCTGGCGGGTGATGGCGACGCCGTTGACCAGGGTGCCGTTCATGCTCTGCAGGTCCTCCAGCCAATAGACGCCATCGTCTGCCCAGAGGCGGGCGTGCCGGCGAGAAGCCTGGTTGTCGGCCAGGACCACCGCGTTTGAGGGTTCGCGGCCAATGATGATTTCGTCGCCGGTGAGGTCCAAAGCATCCACGCGGCCGGCGCCCAGATCCCGCACCAGGCGAGCCGGCGGAGCCCCAGCGTAGGCGATGCCATCCAGCGGCATGAGCGGCTGGGTGATCTCTTGGGTCACGTCGGGGTCGCGCATGATGGGCAGTGCCAGGACCTGAACGTCGGGTACGCGAGCGACCCGCCTGTCGCGCATGACAGCGAAGGCCACGAGCAGCGAGGTGGAACCGACGCTGAACAGCGACAACAGCGACGGCCAGAGGGTCGGGACAACGGCAGCCCGGATGGTCGGCGTTTCGAACAGGAAGCTGCGCTCGGCGATACGGCCACCGCCGCCCTCGGCGCGCACCGTCACCAAGTGCGGGCCGGGCGCTTCGGCCAAGCCATCCCAGGTCAGGGTGTAGGGTGCGCTGGTCGCAGCAGACCGCTCCTCGCCATCGACCAGCAACACGACGCGCGTTGGCGTGCCGGTGGTGGGGGTGACTTCCAGCGTCAGCGGCCCGTCGATGATGCGACCTTCGGGCATACCGGCGACACCGATCTCCAACGGCCCGGAGCGGGCCACGAAGCTACGTTCCGCTTGAGCCAAGGAGTAGTTGTTGAGGCGGACCGTGAGGCGGTGGGGTGCGTCGTCGGCCGGCAGCTGCGAGCGATACACCAGGGTGTAGGCGGTGCGCATACGGTCGACTGCGGCCTGATAGGTGTTGCGGATCTGGGCAGGGTCGCTGCTGTAGAGCACCGTCACTTCAGGCGTCTGCGCCAACTGGTCCAGCAGATCGCGCCGTGGGTCGGGCCCAGCTCCCACCAGCACCAGCGTGGTGCCAACCGAGCGCAGGCGATCCACCAGTGTGGCGATGGGCACCCGACTCGCGGTGTCTGCGCCGTTGGTGAACAGCACCAGGATCCGGCAGGTCGGCTCCAACGCCTCGAGCGTTTGCACCGCCTGGTCCAACGCGTCCAGCAGCTGGGAGGGGCCTTCGGCGACCTGTGCCGCCAGCGCGGTCTTGAGCGCCGTCTTGTCAGTGCTGGAGCCGTGCAGCAGAGTCAGGCGGTCTTTGAACCCCAGGAGCGCGGCCGAGCCGGTGCGCGGCAGGCTATCTACGATGAGCGAGGCCGCGGTGACAGTGACGGGTTGAGCGCCGGCGGCAGCGGCCTGAGCGCCGCCATCCAGCAGCAGCAGTGTCTCCACGGGGACCGTCTGGTCGACGCTGCGCTGCAGCGAGGCACCACTGACGGGACGACCGTCCTCCTGCACCGTGAGCGCCGTACGGTCGATGGTCATGGGCTCGCAGCCACGCTGGCTGGCGGCAAGGGTGGCACGCACGGCTGGGAAGCCTGCGTCGTCGATGGCACGCAGCTCGAGCCGGGGCCCGGCGGCGGCGAACACTGGGACCACCCCCCAAGCGACAACAATGCTTGCTAGCAGCAGCGCCGCTTGCCTGTGGCCACGCCTGTGCCTACGGGGTTGGTTACCCAGCATTACCACGCACCTCGGAGGACTGGAGACAGCAAACACCTCAGATGGAGTGATCTGACTGCGGACCGGTGCACGCCCGTGGGCAGAAGAATACATAACGCGCGTCACACTGTCAACTTTCCTCCGCGTTCGTTGGATTCGAACGTGCGCTTTTTACTCGGCTGCGATTAACCGCCGGTTAACTCCATCGAGCTACCATGCAGGTATCGCCTGCCGAAGGTACTATCCCGTAAGCTGCGTCTCGTACCCCCGTTGGTACCGGTCGCAGTCCGCCAAACGTCCCGACCGAGGTGAGCAGCATGCCGGACCGCGTGAAATCCACCCAACAGAAGGCCTTGAACCGGGCCGAATCCGAGCGCCTGCAGGTCAGCGAAGCACAGGAGACGGCTGCCTTCACCGGCAACCAAGCGCTGCAGCAGGCGCTGACTGGGCAGGCGCCCACCGCCTTGCGGGCGGTTCAAGGTATTGCCGGCAATCAGGCCTTGCAGCGGGTGGCTCAGGGCGCCGCAACGGGTGAGGCCGACCTGGGCGAGCGCATCCGGCAGGCCGCAGGCAAGGGCCAAAGCCTGGATGGCGCTGTGCAGACCACCCTGCAGACCGCGATGGGCGCCGACCTCTCGGGAGTGCGCGTCCACACCGACGGCGAAGCTGACCAGATGTCCCGCTCGGTCGGTGCGCTGGCATTCACCACCGGTAGCGACATTTTCTTTAGTCAGGGCGCCTACGATCCATCCTCCACCGAGGGGATGCGGACTCTGGCACACGAGGCGACCCACGTGGTGCAGCAGTCTGCAGGGCCAGTGGCCGGCACCCAAACCGACATGGGGGTTGCGGTGAGCGATCCCAGCGACCGCTTTGAGCGCGAGGCTGAGGCGAGGGCCGAGGCGGTGCTGGCCAGCGGGGCGCTGAGTGGGGCTTCCGCAGCGGCACCCGTTCAGGGCCGCTCTGTACAGCGCGCCGAGGAGGAGGAGCCGCTACAAGGGCGCTTCGTCCAGCGTGCTCAACCTCCGGTGAATGACGACGCTGGGCTTGAAAGGGAGGCTGACGTCATGGGCGGGCGGGCGGTGGGCGGCGCTGGAGCGGGCGGTCCGCAGACGGCAGCCCCCAAGGAGGATGAGAAGGTCCAAGGACGCTTCATCCAACGAGCGGGCCTTGAAGAGGAGCTGCCTGCACAGGGACGCTTCGTCCAGCGCGCCGAAGAAGAGGAGCTGCCTGCACAGGGACGCTTTGTGCAGCGCGCCGAAGAAGAGGAGCTGCCTGCACAGGGACGCTTTGTCCAACGCGCTAGCCCTGAAGAAGAGGAGCCGCTCCAGGGACGCTTTGTGCAGCGCGCTGAGGAGGAGGAAATGCTCCAGGAGCGCTTCGTGCAACGGCTCGAGGACGAGGCCGCGGCCGACGGTGGCAAACGCAAGCGTGACGATGCGGAAGCCGGCCCTGGGCCGAAGCGCGCCAAGGGCTCGTAACAGCCTCTGCACAACGCCCGGCCACTGCCTACACAGCCACCATGGCCCAACCCACCACGCCAGCGCCCACCATCAACCCATCGCCCGATCCGGCCTCAGCCGGCATCGGGCCGGCCTTTCTGCGGCTCGACCTACGCTTGCGCCAGTCACTCGACGAATTCCGGCTCGATATCGCCCGGCGGGCCGCCGACCCCCTCTGGGGTCTCTGCATCTCCGACGCCGATATTGACCGCATGCTGGCCGACATGGCCCCCGGCGAGGCAGCGCGCCGGCTGCTGTCCGGACCGGCTGCCGCGGTAGCCCCCCGGCTGGCGACGCTGTCTCGACAGTTTGGCCTCTCGCCCACAGCGCAGGACGCCATCCTCGTGTGCCTGGCGCCCGAACTCGACCTGCGGTACGAGCGGCTGTACGCCTACCTGCAAGACGACGTGGCACGCAAGCGCCCCACCGTCGATCTGGTGGTGCGGCTGTTGGCAGCATCGGTGAACGAACAGGTGGCGCTGCGGTCCGAGTTCCTGCCGCAGAGCCCGCTGTTCCGCGCCGCCGTGCTCGCGCTGGCCGATCCGGCTGCCGAGCGCTGGCCCCTGCTGGCCCGGCCGCTGAAGCTCCAGGACCGCATCGCCGAGTACTTGCTGGGTTCCGACACCCCCGACGCGCAGCTGCTCGCCTACGCCGAACTGCTGCCCGCCACCATGACGTCGAACGAGAGCCCCCTGGCGGCGATACTGCGCGAGCAGACTCGCCCTGCCGTGGTGTACGTGCATGGCCAAACCGCCGGCGAACGGTTGCGGGCGGTGCTAGCCGCGACCCCACGACCCGTGTTGCGGTTGCACCTGGGTCGGATCGCGGCCACGCAAGACGCTGAGCAGGTCATCGCCGCGACCTTGCGCGAGGCGCTACTGCAGCCGGCCGTGCCGGTCATCGATGACCTGCAGACGCTGATGACGCCCGATACGGCCGCAACGTTCAGCGCACTGCACCGGTTGCTGGCAGCACACCCCGGGATCGTGGTGCTCTCGGGCGAGCAGCGCTGGGAGCCTTCCGCGTGGCTGGCAGCAGTGCCGAGTTTGCGTGTAGAACTGCCCCCAGCGACATTGGCCGATCGCGCCGCCCTCTGGCAGAGCGTGCTCGGCGCCACCCTCGACACAGCCACTTTGGCCGATCTCTCGGGCCGCTACCGGCTCGACCACGACGGCGTGGCCTCGGTGCACGCTGCCGCGACCGCGCTGGCTCAGGCCGACGGCCGCGACCACCCGGCGGAGGCCGACGTGCGCGCCGCCGCACGTGCGGTCAGCGCGCCGCCCATGGAGGGGCTGGCGCAACGGATTCAGCTGCGGCACAGATGGGCCGACATCGTGCTGCCACCGGACGGCCTGGCGCAGCTGCGCGAGATGTGCGCGCGCTCCCGCCATCAGCAAACGGTGTTGGAGCACTGGGACTTCGGTCGCAAGCAGGCGGCGCGCCCCGGCATTCTGGCGCTGTTCGCGGGGCAACCCGGCACCGGCAAAACCATGGGCGCGCAGATCGTTGCTGCCGAGCTGGGACTGGAGCTGTTCCGCATCGACTTGGCGGCAATCGTCAGCAAGTACATCGGCGAAACCGAGAAGAACCTCGACCGCATCTTCGCCGCCGCCGAACAGGGCGACGCCGTGCTGCTGTTCGACGAAGCCGATGCACTGTTCGGCAAGCGCAGCGACGTGAAGGACGCGCACGACCGCTATGCCAACGTGGAAGTGGCGTATCTGCTGCAACGCCTGGAGACCTACCAGGGCATCGCCATTCTCACCACCAACCTACGGGGCAACGTCGACGACGCCTTTCTGCGACGGCTGGACTTCGGCGTCGACTTCCCGATGCCCGAAGAGGCCGAGCGGCTGCAGATCTGGCGGCTATCGTTGCCGGCAGCAGCGCCGGTGGCCGACGACCTCGACCTGCCCTTCCTGGCGCGCAAACTCCGGCTAGCCGGCGGCCACATCCGCAACATTGCGGTGGCTGCTGCCTTCCTGGCGGCCGACCATGCCGGGCCCATCACCATGGCCGACCTGGTGCGGGCCACCAAGCGCGAGTATCAGAAGCTGGGCAAGCTGATTCGCGAGGCGGAGTTCGAGCAGTATTACGCCCTGCTGCAGGAGGCCTAAGCTGTTCGCCGACCTTGACGACACGCTGCGCGTCCTGCTGATCCGCGAGGTGCCCCTGAACCCAGACGAGATTGACCTGACCTTCGAGATTCCGAATCGCGAGTGGTCGGGACGGCTGACGCGCCCCACCGTCAATTGCTTTTTGTACGACATCCGCGAGAATCAACGGCTGCGCGCCGCTGGCTGGGACGTGCGCACCAACCCCACCACCCGCAGTGGCGGACGCTCCCGGGGCCCGTTGCGGTTCGACGCGACCTACCAGATAACGGCGTGGGCCCGTGCCCGCGAGGACGAGCACCGCCTGCTGTGGCGCACGCTGGCCGCGCTGGTGCGACACCCGCTGCTGCCGGCGGATGTGCTGCAGGGCGGCCTGCAAGAGCAACCGATGCCCATGCCCACCTCGGTGGCTCAGGCCGAACAGATGCCGGCCAACATCGGCGACCTGTGGCAAGGCCTCGACAACCCGATTCACCCCTCACTGACCTACGTGGTCACACTGGCGCTCGACCCCGCCATGACCGTCACCAGCCCGCTGGTGCTGCGTGCCCCCGTCTTCCAACTGCAGCAGATTGGCGACGGCAGCCTGACGGTGGCGGGCCGGGTCGCCGATCGTGAAAACACGGCCACGCCTGTGGTTGGCGCCCTGGTGCTGCTGCTGGAGACCGGCGGCCGGGCCTTCACCGGCGACGATGGGACGTTCGCCATCCCCAACGCCCCACGGGGCAGGGCCACGCTACGGGTGTACAGCGAGGGCCGCGATACCCAGGACACGGTGGTGGACATTCCCGGGCCATCGGTGGAATTGCTGGTCTAGCCGCTGTATTAACCGCGCATTAACCGACCGTTAACTTGCCGCTCCTAACCTGAGGGTATCGGGACTCGCAGAGTCTCATATCAGCCTGACCGCGCCAGGGCCTCCCGGCAGGCGCTGTCCGGCTCAAGGAGAGGGCAATGGCATCAACCTACCTAACGCCCGGCGTCTACGTGGAGGAACTGCCTTCCGCAGGCCGCCCTATCGCCGGCGTCGGCACTTCCGTAGCGGCTTTCGTTGGTTTCGCCGAGATGGGTCCGCGCAACAAGGCAACCCTAGTCACCAACTGGACGCAGTTCAAGCAGAAGTTCGGCGACATTCAGAAGGACTACTACCTGGCGCACGCCGTGTATGGATACTTCAACAACGGCGGCACCGTGGCCTACGTGGTGAACATCGCTTCGCCGCTGGCGCCCAAGGCCTCGGTGCCCAGCGCCGCCGATAGCGCCATCGCCTCGCTTGAGGTGCATGCGGTGCGTGAGGGCCTGAAGTCCAAGGACATCTCGGTGGAGGTGACCGATGGCCCCGACCCCGAGGCCGCCGGCAACGCCCTGATCGACCCTGAAGGTCCGGCGATGTTCGGCATTCAGGTGAAGCGCGGCGACACCGTCATCGAGAAGTTCGCGAACCTGGTGATGGACCGCGAGCACGAGCGCTCGGTGGAGACCGCGGTGAACGGCACGTCGCAGTATGTGTATCTGGAGGTGGCCGCCGGTAGCGCGCCGCTGCCTGCAGCACCCGCGGCGGGCGCCTACAACGTGGTCAAGCCCGATCCGGCTGCGCTGCAACTGGAGACGTCCGCCATCCAGGGCGACGTTCGGTCTCGATCCGGCATCGCGGGCCTGGAGGCCATCGACGAGGTCACCATTGTGTGCGCCCCCGACCTCATGAGCGCCTACCAGAAGGGTATGATTGCCGAGGAAACGCTCGTCGGCCTGCAGAAGGCCATGGTGGAGCACTGCGAGGGCATGGCCAACCGGGTGGCGGTTCTCGATGCACCTCCCGGACTGGACCCGCAGGACGTGAAGGACT
>Ga0194132_10009488_pt1 | contig 13363 bp, 12 predicted proteins | sample TA2KigOf80mmetaG_FD_148612 | JGI IMG/M metagenome (GOLD analysis project Ga0194132, IMG submission 148612) | Freshwater microbial communities from Lake Tanganyika, Tanzania - TA2015054 Kigoma Offshore 80m | ecosystem: Environmental > Aquatic > Freshwater > Lake | place: Tanzania: Lake... | reverse complement strand
GTCGGCCTCAGCCCTTCGGAGTTTCAGGCAACCCGAGCAGTCGGCGAAGGGGTGCGGTTGGGACGACAATGCGGCCACCAAGTCGAATCGATGGAATATCCCCTCGCTTGATGGCGTCATACGCCGGGTTCTTGCTGAGTCCCATCAGCTTGCGGAACTCTTCCACCGTGCAGGTCGGCTTGTCCAAAACGTCGGAGTGAGTGTGCTTCATCGGCTGCTTCCTTGTTGACCGTTTCCTTTGATTCGTTTCGTGGATGAAAACTAATCAACCAATCTTGACGCGTCACTCGGATAATGAAAATATCCGGGTAGACGAATAGAGGCGTGTGATGGGCGAGATTTGGATCGATTTCGAGTGGCCGATCGCTAAATCGTATCGGATCGTGTCGTATCCGCCGGCGCCGGTGGTCCCCGGCCGCGTAACGCTGACTGGAAACCCCCACGGCCCGCACATCAAGCCCGACGGGCCCGTGATCATGAAGCGTCCGCTGGAGGTGTGGCCGGACCTCTATTTGCAGTTTGCAAAGTTGGAACCTACGCCCGAGAACTGCGTCAAGTTTGCGAGGAAGTTCGGCCAGCTCGGTACATACCGCGAGAATGCGGACGAGGAGTCCATCTCCGACTGGCAGTATCACGCCGCACAATTCAAGCTACTCAAAAAAATGGTGGACGGTAGGAAGCTGACACCGCAGAGCAGCGACGATTTTCGCTTAGCTGACATTGATCTGAGGCTGCGCCCTCGGCGGGGGCAGTTGAAGTTGGCTTTAGTGCCGCGTTCCCTTCTTACGGCCATGAAGCTGCAATTCGCTCAGCGCGTCAGCTCGGGAGCGTCCGTTCGAACCTGTGAGCACTGCGGCGTGTGGTTTGAAGCCGGGATCGGCACAGATCGACGCGCCGACGCGAAATTTTGCTGCGACTCACATCGCTACGATTTCAACAACCAAAGGAAAGGACAGCAACGATGAAGGGCCACATCCGGGAACGCGGCCCGAACCGGTTTGCAATCGTGCTCGACATTCGAGACCCGAGCACCGGCAAGCGAAAGCGCAAATGGCACAGCTTTCGAGGGACCAAGCGCGAGGCGCAAATCGAATGCGCTCGATTGATCTCGACCATGAACGGCGGCACCTACCTGGAGCCGGACAAGACGACGCTTGCCGCCTACCTGGAGCGATGGCTAGAACACATCAAACCGAACGTCGCGACCCTCACGCATGAACGGTACTGCGACCTCGCCCGCAAGAACATCGTTCCGCTGTTGGGCGCGACGATCTTGTCCAAGCTTCAGATGGTCCAAGTCTCGGCAGCCTACGCCAAGGCGCTCAAGTCCGGGCGCAGAAACGGGAAAGGCGGATTGTCGCCCCGCACCGTCCATCACATGCATCGGGTTCTCAAACAAGCGTTGGCCCAGGCCATGCGCTGGAACCTGATCGTCCGCAACCCCGCCGACATTCAGAAGAAAGACCGGCCGAAGATCGACAAGAAACCAGTCGCCACTATCGATCCCGCCACGACCATGCAGACCATTGAGGCGGCTCGGCAGTCCCGGTTGCTGGTGCCGTTGCTACTCGGCTCAATGGGCGGGCTGCGCCGCGGTGAGATAGCTGCCATTAGGTGGAAATCGCTCGACCTCGACCGCGCTCAGGCCGCAGTGGTCGCCAGCATCGAACAGACCAAGGCCGGCTGCCGAGAAAAGGAGACCAAGGGCAGCAAATGCCGCACGATCGCATTGCCGTCGATCCTGATTGACGAATTGAAGGCATGGCGGGTGCAACAGGCGCAGGAGTTGCTACGGCTCGGTATCCGGCCGGATGGCGAGACGCGCGTTGTGACCTGGCCGGACGGATCGTCGCTCCAGCCGCGGAGCCTGACACACGCCATTGCAGCCTTCATGAAAGGGCAGGGGCAGGCGGTACGCCTTCATGGCCTGCGACACAGCCACGCCAGCCACCTACTGGCCGAGAACGTGCATCCTAAGGTCGTGCAGGAGCGGCTTGGGCATTCCAGCATTGCGATAACCATGGACATCTATTCGCACGTCATGCCGAATATGCAGACCGATGCCGCTGCCAAGGTTGACGCCGCGCTCAGAAGCGCCAAGCAGTCGGCCTAGCGCGGCTCAGGATTCGACGGAATGCAGTGGTGGCCACATCGGCTACCAATTCCGCTAGGGACTCACCAAAGGCCAGTTCTGAAGCTATATCTTGTGGCGCGGCGGGCGCACAGTTTTGTACGTTCGGTAGCAAAGCGGTAGCAAACTGACTTTCGTTGGGATGGGCGCACGCGAGAAACCCAAGCAACATCGGGCTTGGACAGGTGGCCGAGCGGTTTAAGGCACCGGTCTTGAAAACCGGCAGAGGGGCAACTCTCTCGTGGGTTCGAATCCCACCCTGTCCGCCAGCGCCGTTTCCGATATCGGCTGCCGCCGCCCCGACCGGTCCGCGCACGCGGCCGAACGCCCGCTCGGATAACACGAAGCCCCGGCGCCAAACGGACCCCCAGGGCCGATTTCGAAAGCGGCAGTACGCCGCACCGGCGAGGGAACGGCCGCGGTCAGCCCTTGCGATCCGCTTTGCGGATCGACTTCACCTGGAAAATGTCGTTTGATTTGCACCAATCCGGCTGCCGAGGAGAACGTGCCGGAACTCAAAAAACATAACGCCGCATCGTCGGTCGACCAGGGAGGTAGACATGCCGTCGAGGAGGACTCTCGCCGCATTGAGTCTGGGATGCGTCTTCATGCTTGCTGCGATGCCTGGAACGGGCCTCGCGCAAGACTCCCAGCGAAGCATGCTTCAGCTGACGACCGGCGGCGTCACCGGGTCGTTCTATCTGATCGGCGCCCCGATCTCGAACTACGTCAACAACAACTCGGGCCGGCTGCGGCTGACGCCCAGCACGTCGGGTGGCGGTTATGAGAACCTGCGCCGGGTGAATTCCGGCCAGGCCCAGCTCGGCATGGCGACGCCGGACGCGATGTTTGAAGGCTGGAACGGCGAGAAGCCGTTCACCGCACAGATGCGCAACTGGCGGGTCATCGGACAGGTGGTGCCGCCGATGGCCAATCACCTGGTCGTCCTCGACGATCCCAAGATCAACACGTTGTCGGACCTCAAGGGCAAGAACGTCGCAATCGGCGCGCCCGGGTCCGCTGCGGCGACCGGATTGCAGCGGCTGCTGACGGTGACGGGGCTTCTGAGCCAGATGAAGGCCCAGATGCTGCCGCATCAGGATTATCCCGACATGCTGGTGGACAAGCGCGTCGACGCCATCACGCGGCTTGGCACCATCCCTGCCGGCACGGTCGAGGAAATCGCCGCGCAGCGGAAGATCAAACTGGTCGATATGAGCGCGGAGATGGAAAAGAGCGGCTTCTTCAAGAAGTATCCGTTCTATCAGCCGATCAAGATCGCGGCGGGCACCTATCCCGGCCAGAATAAAGACGTGACCGTGTTCGGCAGCAACGGCTTCCTGATCGCTCACAAGGACGTGCCGGACGACGTGATCTACGAATTCACCAAGCTGACCTACTCCGAGCCCGGGACGCGCCACGTCACCATGGCGTTCAAGAGTCACGGGCTCAACGCCAAGTCGCCGCTCACCGGCAATCCGGGCCCGGTGCATCCGGGCGCGGCGAAGTACTGGCGGGAGCAGGGCATCCCGATTCCCGATCCGGTTTTGAAATAGGTCCGAGGCGGATGCGGGCCGCGCATCGCGTGCGGCCCGCGCAACTCTATTGGCGGTTGAACTCCGACTTCGAAACCGGAAGATCCCCATGGCCGGAACGAACGCAGGCGCCTTGAGCGTTTTCCTTCGCTTGCTCGAAAAGAGCGAAGGCACGCGGCGCACGCGCCAGTTCACATCGGGCTGGAACGTGACGTACCGGCTGATTGCCGCCTTTTACAGCGTATTTCTGATCGCCTCCGTCGTTTCGAACCTCTGGTCGACGTCGACTTTGCGCGCGACGTTCATCCTGCTTGTGACCTCGATGGTGTTCCTGAGGTTCCCGGCCAACCGGCATTCGCCGCAGGACAGACCGAGCGTCATGGACCTCGGCCTGATTCTTGCGGCGGCACTCGCCCTCGGAAACTTCATCGTCGAATACGAGGAAATGGCGTGGCGGAGCGGCGATACGACGACGCGCGACATCGTCTTCGGGGTGCTTGCCATCGCGGTCATCCTCGAAGCCTGCCGCCGGGCGATGAGCGCCATCCTGCCGACGCTCGCGCTGCTGGCCCTGATCTACGCATTGCTTGGGCCGTATTTCCCGGGTGAGCTGTTCGGCCACGCGGGATATTCGGCGTCATTGATCATTTCCGACACCTACGCGTCGATGAACGGGATTTTCGGCTTCGTCGCCTATGTGTTCATCGCCTTCGTCATGCTGTTCGTCATCATGGGAGCGATCTTCGAACGCTTCGGCGCCGGCGCGTTCTTCATCGAGCTGCCGCTGGCGCTGCTCGGCCGTTTTCGCGGCGGTCCGGCCAAGGCCGCGGTGATGGCGAGTTGCTTCTTCGGCATGATCTCCGGCAGCGCCACCGCGAACACGGTCGCAACCGGCACGTTCACCATCCCGCTGATGAAACGATCCGGCTACCGGCCGCACGTCGCCGGCGGGATCGAGGCGGCAGCGTCGACCGGCGGAATGTTCATGCCGCCAGTCATGGGCGCGGGCGTGTTCCTGATGGCGGAGATGCTGCGCATTCCGTACGGCCAGATCATGCTGGTCGCGCTGGTTCCGGCGCTGCTCTATTTCTTCGCGGTCCTGTCGATGACTCATTTCGAGGCGCTGAAGAACGGCGTCGAGGCGACGCCGCCGGAGCAGCGCAAGCAGGTCTGGCCGGTGCTGAAGTCGGGCTGGTACTACATCGTCCCGATTGCGATTCTGTTCGGCGTGCTTTTCAGCGGCGCGACGGCGTCGAAGGCCGCCTTCGATGCGATCGTGGCGTTCCTGGTTCTGATGGCCATCCGCCATCTGCTGACGTGGGACATCAAGGGCTTCTTCGTCGCGCTGTTCGACGCGCTCGCCGAAGGCGGCGACAAGTCGCTGATCGTGGGTTCCACGGCCGGGCCGGTTGGCATCATCGTCGGCATGGCGCTGTTGACCGGGCTTGCGTTCAAGTTCTCCGCGCTGCTCCTGACCTATACCTTCGGCATGGTGTGGGTGGCGCTGCTGATCATTCTGGTCGCGACCTTCATCCTCGGCATGGGGATGACGGTGACCGCGGACTATCTGATACTGGCGGTGCTGGCGGCCCCCGCTCTCGGCGAAATGGGCGTGCCGCTACTGGCGGCGCATCTCGCGGTGTTCTGGTTCAGCCAGTCGTCCAATGTGACGCCGCCGGTCTGCATGGCGGCCTTTGCCGGCGCCGGCATTGCCCAGTCCAACCCGTACAGTACGGGTTTCCAGGCCATGCGCTTTTCTAGCTTTCTCTACATCATGCCGTTCATGTTCGTGTACACGCCGATCCTGATGCTGGACGGGTTCAACTGGAGCGTCGCGTACACCTGGGCGGTGATGTTCTTTGCCGCGGTGCCGTTTGCAGCGGGCGTTTCCGGTTACTATTTCGGCCATCTCGGCGCGCCGGCGCGGGTGCTGCTCATTGCCGGGGCGGTGATGCTGGTGTTCCCGAACTGGTATGTCGACCTGCCGGCCTTGGCGATGATCGTCGGCGTTACGGCCTATCAATTCTGGAGCCGCTCGCGCCCGACTCCGGAAGCGAGCGTTGCCGATGCTCCGACATCGCGAGCATAGAGGGCGCGGGCTCCTTTTTTCGCTAAATGCCGACGTGGATGGGTCCTCTCCGGGGATATGAGACAATCGATGGAGCTGAAGCTCGGGGATGCAAGAGCGATCGTTGTCGAAATCCTGACCTCGCGCGGAATGCCCGCCGACTACGCCGGAATGGTTGCCGACCACCTAGTCGACGGCTCGCTGGTGGGTGACGAGCATTTCGGGTTGCCGAGGGCGATCGGCCTGGTCGAGGTCCTCGACAAAAGGCCGCCGGCAAAACGCGTCGCGGTTATCCGGGAGGACTCCAATTCCGCTGTAATTGACGGATGTGACAACAACGGCTTCGTCACGTCTGTGATCGGAGTCGATAAGGCGATCGAACTGGCCCGCAAGAGCGGAGTGGGCATCGTCGGCGTCCGCAACACCTGGTTCAGCGGCAGGCTGGCCTACTATGTCGAGCGGGCGGCGCGGCAGGACCTAGTTGCGTTTCACACCGCGAGTGCCACGGCGCGCGTCGCGCCTTACGGCGGGATCGATCCCGTCTACGGCACCAACCCGATGGCCTTCGGGTTTCCGGGCCAGGACGGCCCGTTGATCGTCGACATCGGCACCAGCGCAGCCACCTGGGGCGAGATGCTGCATCGCCGGAATTCGGGACGGGCGCTCGATCCGGAGATGGCGGTCGACCGGCTGGGTCATCCGACCGAGGACGCGGCGGCGGGTCTTGCGGGCGCGATCCTGCCCTGGGGCGGGGCGCGCGGCGGAGGACTGGCGCTGGTCGTGCAAATCCTCGGTCTGCTTGCGGGCGGAAAACCAATCGTCAAACAGCTTGGCGAATACGGCTTCTTTTTCCTTGTCTTCGATCCAGAGATGCTCATGCCGATCGATGAGTTCAAGGCTCGCTCGGCCGAACTGCTCGAGGCCGTGCGGGCCTCGCGGCCGGGACAGGATTTCGAGCGGGTGCGGATCCAGGGCGAGGCGAGCGCAGCGCGGCGGGCGCAGGGTCTGGCGCGCGGCACCATCGTCATCGGCGACAAGGATTATGCTGCGCTTCAGGCGCTGCGCCGCAATCGCTGATCCCACATGCCGTCCGGAATGCTGACGGATCGATGGGGTTGGGTGTACGATTTGGGTCCGAACCGGAGCGTCGGGCTCGTCGCAACACATTGCGAGGCCGAGCAGGGAGATGGCCGTGGCAAAGTCACCGGATGCGGCGCTTGAGGTGCATGTCTACGCCGGTACCGGCGGCCACTCCGCATGGTTCAGCGACGACGCCGGCGAGAACTGGGTTCACCCCAATAGCCATTCCGGCATGTATCTGGAAGCGCGCGTGTGGTCGCTCGCGAGCCACCCGAAGACGCCCGAGCGGCTGTTCGCCGGTTCCGACATGGGCGTCTTTCGCTGGGACGAGCCGGACGCGCGGTGGGCGCATCTGCCGTCGCCGATGCAGGACGTCTGGTCCGTGGCGGTCGATCCCAAAAATCCGGATGTGCTGATTGCGGGATCGCGGCCCGCCGGACTCTACCGTTCGGCGGACGCGGGCCGCACCTGGAAACCGCTGACCGCCCCGGGCGTCATCCCGGCGTCGGAGGTCAACGGCGGGCCGACGCGCGTGACGCAAATCCTGTTCGACCCGGTCGACCGCGGCACCGTATGGGCCACGATCGAAATCGGCGCCATCTACCGCAGCACGGACGACGGCGAAACCTGGGAGCGGAAGGAAAGCGGCCTGGTGTCCGGCGACGTGCACGGGATCGCGGCGCTGCAGGTTCCGGGGCGCGGCAAGGTGCTGCTCGCGACCACGAACCGGGGGCTGCACCGGAGCGAGGACAACGGCGAAACCTGGACCGTGCAGGAGATTCCGTCGCCCTGGCCCTATTGCCGTGCCGTGGTGCCGCGCGCCGACGACAGCGGTGTCGTCTTCCTCACCAACGGCAACGGCCCGCCGGGCAACGATGGGTTCCTGCTGCGCTCGCGCGATCGCGGCCGGACCTGGGAGAACGCAAGGCTTCCCGGATCGCTGGAAAGCACGGTGTGGTGCGTGGCCGTCAATCCCGCCGATCCGATGCTGATCTACACTTGCACCAATCTCGGCGAACTGTTCCGCAGCATCGACGGCGGGGAAAGATGGACGCGTCTGCCGCACCTGTTCGGTGAACTGCGGGCGTTGCATTGGCGCGCCTTGCCGCCGGGGACACGCCGCGCTGCGCACTCGTTGACGCGCCCCGTGCTCAAGGCCGCGCACCTTGGCTGGGTGGCGGCATGACCGGCACGGCTGCACCGCTCAAGGTCGGCCTGATGGTGCCGGCCAACAACACGACCATGGAGGTCGAACTGGCCGCCTGGCTGCCGGCGGGCTCCGCGGTCACGACGGTGAAGATTCCGCGCGGGGCAGGGCTCCTGAACAAGGATACGCTGCCGGCCTATCGCGATAGCGCGGTGTCCCTGGCACGGGAGCACTTTGCAGGCGCTGGGCTCGACCTGATCGCCTACGGCTGCACCGCGGCAGGCTTCATTTCGGGTCCGTCGGGCGACGCCGAACTTGCCGGCATGCTCTCGCGCGAGACCGGCCTGCCGGTTGTGACCACGGCGCGCGCCATGGTGCACGCGCTCCAGCATGTCGGGGCGAGGCGCATCGCCGTCGTGACGCCATATTCGGACAACGTCAATGCGCAGCTTGCGGCCTTCCTGGCGGACGGCGGCATCGGTGTCGCCCGGATGGACACGTTTCGCGCCCCTGACGTCATGGCACTCGGACGTATCACGGCGGATGAGGTGCGTACGCTGGCGCGCGCCACCATGGCGCCGGACTGCGACGCCCTGTTCATCGGCTGCTCGCAACTGCCGACCCACTCGATCCTGTCCGGACTGCAGGCCGAATTCGGCAGGCCGGCCTGGTCGTCGATCTATGCGACGGCATGGGACGCGATGCGGCTTCCGAAGGTGGCCTGAGACTGCAGGAGGGTGGCACACGCCACCGGCGTGCGCCGGCCCGTCACGTCATGTTGCGCCGGAAGGCCGAAGGCGTCGTTCCGTTCACGCGGCGGAAGGCGCGGGTCAGCTGCGTGATGCTGTTGAAGCCGCTGCGCGCGGCAACGTCGCCGATCGAAATGTCGACATCCGCCAGCAAGTCCTTGGCGCGCTCGATGCGCCGTTGAATCATGAATCGGTGTGGCGGGACGCCCATGGTCTGCTTGAAGGCGCGCATGAAATGAAACCGCGTCAAGTCGAGCAGCGCGGCAAGCTCGGATACGCTGGTCTGCTCCAGCAGATGGCTCTCGATGTAGTCGGCGACGATGCGCATCTGCCGGGCCGTCAGTCCGCCCTGATGCCTTACCACCGGCACCTGTTTTGAGGCGACCCGCTTCATTTCATAAGACACGAGAATGCCGAGAGACTCCGCATAGCCGGGCATGTCCTGCATCTGGCCGTGCAGCATCAACTGGAAATGAGACAACGCCAGACGCAACATCGGATCGTCGAAGCAGATCTGGGGCGACAGCTTTGCCAGGTCGGGAACATCGTCCCCGGAACTCGACCGGTCGATATAGAGCGCGACAAAGGCGCCGGGCCTATCGATCACACTCCAGCCTTCGACGGGACAACCTGCCGGTATGAACGTGATCTTGTTCCGCAAGTCCTTCTGGTAACTTCGCGGAAGCCCCGGCACGGTTGTCGTGCCGTCGCTGCGGTAGATGTCGTGCAGCGCGATGTAGTTCGACGTCGAAGCCAGTTTGAAATCGAACGTCGACGGGGCGGCGATGCGCATGAATTGTGCCATCACGGACGGCCATGATTTGCGCTTCAGGTCTTGCAGATCGATCGCGCCGCCGCCCGGCCGCGCCGTCAATTCCACTTCTTTGCTCGTCGCCATGACTGTTCTATTGGGTGTCGAAAGCGCCCCGCTTCTGACACGTTTACATATGCGACAAAATGCCTCGATGTGCAGGCCAAGTCATTCAAAAAATGCGGTGTTTGGACGTTAATTGCTGACAAAAATTTTCGCCGAAGCCGGGACTAATTCGCGGTGTGGCGGCCGGCGGGCTGGCGTTGCTTTGCCCGGCGGTGCCCCCGGGCAAGGCGGCTTGTGTACGCTTCCCGGCGGCCCGCAATTGCGCTCCGCTGGCGCGATCCTAAGCAACCGCAGGCATGACCTTGAACGCGCGATCCGCGCGGAGTCGAAAAGTGCGGAGACTAAAATGTGCGGCATGGAATCGCAGGTTGCTGTTTTATGTCCATTCCAAGGACATGCAGTGCATAAGCATTGTACTTCGATTTGTTGATTTCTTAAGAATTGATTGTCCGGAACGGTGCGTCATCTAGCGTTTGCTCTATGCCCCGCGTGCAACTCACCCCGACGTTCGTGCGGACCGCAGCCTGCCCGGAAGGCGCGAAGAAGGTCGACTACTTCGATCTGGAGCAGCGCGGCTTCATGCTCGAAGTCCGCACGTCGGGCGGCATGACCTATTACCAGCGCTACACCGACGCCCGCGGCAGGGAGCGGCAATACAAGATTGGACCGGCGGACGTCCTTTCGCTGTCAGCGGCCCGGCGGCAGGGACGGACGATCGCAGCGCAGGCCCTGGTGGGGGCCGATCCACAGGCGCGCCGGTCGGAACTGCGCGCCATCCCGACCTTGGCGGAGCTGGTCCGGGACCGCTATCTGCCGCACGTCAAGAGTTACAAGCGGAGCTGGCGCACGGACGAGACCGTGCTGCGTGTCCACATCCTTCCGGAACTCGGGCCGCAATGCATCGACCTGATCCGCGCCGAGGCCATCGCCGCGCTGGTGGAGCGGATGCGGCAGAAGGGCTACGCGACCGGCACGACCAACCGGGTCGTCATCGTGTTGCGGCACGCCTTCAACCTCGCCCGCAAATGGCGCGTTCCCGGCGCCAACGACAATCCGACCGCCGGGATCAATCTTGCACCCGACGTGAACCGCGAACGGTTTATCGATTTCGACGAAGCGCAGCGTCTGGTTGCCGCCATCGAAAGCGACGAGAACCGGGTGGCGGCGCGCTCCATCATGCTGCTGCTGCTGACCGGCGGCCGGCGAAACGAAATCACTCATGCGAAATGGGAGTACGTGGACTGGGAGAACCGCACGCTCCTGGTGCCGCTGTCGAAGTCGGGCAAGCCGCGGAGCATTGCCTTGAACGCAGCGGCGATGGATCTGCTGCGCTCGATCGGCCGGGAATCGGATAATCCGTACATCTTTCCGTCGCCGGTCACCGGCCGGCCGTCGCCGTCGTTGCATTTCCCCTGGGAGCGGATCCGCAAACATGCGCGGCTTCCCGATTTGCGCCTGCACGACCTGCGACACTCGTTCGCGAGCTTCCTGGTGAACAAGGGTGTGTCGCTTTATGTCGTGCAGGGACTGCTGGGGCATGCCCACACCCGGTACACGCAGCGCTACGCCCATCTCACGGCCGACACCTTGCGCGAGGCGGCGGAAGAGGTCGCCGGCGTCATAGGTGCGGCCGGCCGGGGCACGGCCGCGAGCGGTGCGCATGCCGGCGGTTCCGTTCCCGCGCGCAACGCGACCTAGGCCAAACCTAGACACATCGATCGGCAGCGGACCGCGCCGAATGCCGGCCGGGCCGCGACGGACCGATGAATGGGGCGCGCTGCATTTGCGGCTCTGGCCCGGGCGACCTAGGGCGGACCTAGACCGCGGCATCGGGATTCCGGACGCTTTCGGATCGCAAAGGAAAGTCCCGGACCTGCGCTCGCCATCGAGGCCTACGCGGCCGCAAATCAGAAGAGTACGTGAAGGTCTGCTCCCTGTACGGCGCCGGCTACTACTACATCCCCGGCACCGATATCTGCATGAAGATCGGCGGCTACGTGCGCACCGAATGGTCGTACGGCTCGGGCGCCGACGCGACCGCCGGCCCGTGGGGCGGCAACCACGGCTACAACACGCGGCTTGACTCGTCGAGCGCATCTGCCGCGACCGGCACGACGATCACCAACAACGCCGCCGACACCACCTGGCGTACGCGCGCCTACATCAACTACGACGCGCGTCAGCAGACCGCTTACGGCACGCTCCGCACCTACTTCCAGGTGGGCCTCAGCGGCAACAACAATGTTATCTTCAGCGCCAACCGTGCGTTCGTGCAGATCGCCGGCTTCACGGTCGGTCTGGCCTCGTCGTACTTCGACTTCTACTCGGTGGCGGCGATCGCCTATATCGTCGACTCCTCGTCGGATACCGGCGACGGCGGACAGCAGGTGTTCGCGTATACGGCACAGCTCGGCAACGGTCTGTCGGCCACGCTCTCGCTCGAGCAGCCGAACGCCAAGCGCCGCACGCTGTTCCATCGCGGCATTGGCTTGAGCCCGGTGCTCGGCGCTGCGACCGGCAACGGCTACGCCAAGCTGGTTGTGCCGGACGTCGTCGGCAACATCCGGATCGCCCAGGCCTGGGGCAGCGCGCAAGTCATGGGCGTCCTGCATCAGGTGACGTCGAGCTACTACATCCCGTCGGCGACGGGCTCGAGCAACGGCCAGAACTCCGGCCACGCCTCCGACAAGTGGGGCTGGGCGGTCGGCGCCGGTCTTCGGGTCAACACCCCGATGATCGCTCCGGGCAACTACTTCTCCACGCAGGTCGCATACTCTCAAGGCGCGACCCGTTACGTGTACAACTCGGCGCCGAACAACCCGATCGCCATGAAGGGCGGCCAGTCGCTCGGCTACGGCATCACCACCGACGGCGTGGTGGGCCTCACCGGCGAGATCGACCTGACCACGTCGTGGGGCGTCGCGGGCGGCTACGAGCACTTCTGGACCCCGTCGCTGCGGACCTCGGTCCACGGCTCGTACATCGACAACAAGTACAACACCAACGCCAACGACAACATCTGCGCGTTGCAGACTACGACCACCGCGGGAACGATCAACTTCACCGCGGCCGGCGCCAGCGGTCTGTCGACCTGCAACAACAACTGGTCGGCCTGGCAGATCGGTTCGAGGACCCAGTGGAACGTCACTCGCGACTTCTACATGGGCTTCGATGTGGTCTACCAGAAGCTGCGCAGCGCCTCGCGCGGTGCGATCGTGAACTTCAACGCGGCCGGCTCTCAGCCGTCCGGCCTGCGCACGGTCGGGGATCAGGACGTGATCCACACGCGCGTGCGTTGGCATCGCGACATCGCGCCCTGATCGGCGCGTAGCCTGATCCAAACCTCAATGCCCCCGGCGGGAAACCGCCGGGGGTTCTTCTTTGTCCGGACTGGAACGGGCGTGCGGAGCCGGCGCGGTCCCGTCTAATGCGGCCTGGCCGTCTCGCAGGACGCGATGAAGGCCGAAATGCCGCCGATCAGGTCCGGCGCGGTCAACAGCGGCGCGTGGCCCTGGTCCGGCACCGTGACCGATTTCAAGGTCGGCCGCCGCGCCCGCATCTGCGCCACGGTTTCCTCGGACAGAATGTCGGAATTGGCGCCGCGGATCGCCATCAGCGGTACCCGGCCCAGCGCGTCGAATTCGGCCCATAGAGCGTTTCACGTTTTGACGGAAGCGTATCCTGCGTTGGCGAAGTATGCGCTGCATTCGCGGGAGCCGATGGTCGTGACGAGGCTGCCGATGTGACGCCAGACGTCGTCGACGGTGCGTTTCTGC
>Ga0194132_10009487_pt1 | contig 13364 bp, 13 predicted proteins | sample TA2KigOf80mmetaG_FD_148612 | JGI IMG/M metagenome (GOLD analysis project Ga0194132, IMG submission 148612) | Freshwater microbial communities from Lake Tanganyika, Tanzania - TA2015054 Kigoma Offshore 80m | ecosystem: Environmental > Aquatic > Freshwater > Lake | place: Tanzania: Lake... | reverse complement strand
CGAACATGCACTTTCTGAGGCCCTCCAGCATCTCACCCCAGAACAAGTCCGCGCCTATTGCCGGAGTTGCGGATATCGGACATAGCTAGATGTACATAAAATGTGAAAATGCTCTAGCACACGCGATCACAACGACCAATAAGACTGCGATTGCGAGAAGAAATGGGGCCAACCGGCACCCGATGCATCCTGGGTATTGAACTCCCACCTGGATGCCTCCGGCGAAGAGGAGAGCGACGGGTACCTTCAGTTGTGCCCGGATTTCGCCGTCGAAGTACGGTCCAAGTCCGACAGCCTTCGCTCGCAGATGGACAAGATGACCCGCCGGGCGTATGTGTACCGCCCAGACTGTCCGGTTGAGGTCCTGGTTTTGTGCTGGACCTCCGACGGGCCGAGCGGCTCAGAGGATCCGCTTCCCCAGGGCTGACGCCACCAGTTGCGCCGCGAGGATCGCGGTCCGGTTGGCGACATCGAGCACGGGATTCACCTCCACCACCTCCATTGAAGTCAGGACTCCGGTGTCGCCGGCCATCTCCATCGCGAGATGCGCTTCGCGCAGTGTCAGCCCGCCCGGCACCGGGGTGCCGACACCTGGCGCCTCCGCCGGATCGACTGAGTCCATGTCGAGCGACACGTGGAACCCCGCTGTGCCTTCCATCGCAAAACGGATCGCGTCCGACATCACCGCCTTCATTCCGCGCTCGTCGATGTCGCGCATCGTGAACACGTGGATCCCGGATTCGCGGACCTGCTGCCGCTCCAACTGGTCCACATCGCGCACGCCGACCAGCACGGCGTTGGCCGGCTCCACCTTCGGTGCGTAGTTGTAGAGGTGCGTGAGCTCGCGCGGTCCGCGGCCGAGGATGCACGCAAACGGCATTCCATGCACATTGCCGCTGACGCTCGATTCCGGCGTGTTCATGTCGGCGTGCGCGTCCACCCAGATCAGCCCGATCCTCTGCTTGTGCTTCCGGTAGTGGCGGGAGACGCCGGAAATGGTGCCCACCGCGGCGGAGTGATCTCCGCCCAGCACAAGTGGGAAACGGCCCTGGTGCGCTGCTTTCTCGACCATCACGGCCAGCCGTTTGCAGGTCTCGGCGATCTCCGGCAGATAGCGCGCGTGCGGATTTCCCGGCTCGCGGCTCTCGGCCTCAACCACCGCCACGTTACCGTGGTCCTCCACGAGGTAGCTCAGCCGGCTCAACCTCTGGTGGACTTCCGCGACGCGGATCGCGGAAGGTCCCATGTCGACGCCGCGGCGTCCAGCGCCCAGATCGAGGGGCGCGCCAATCAGGGCGATGCGGGATCTCATGGCCGTGTCCTGTAAAGCATGCGAGGGAACGGGATCGTCTCCCGCAGGTGGTCGATGCCGGTGATCCAGGTGACGCAACGCTCGATTCCCATTCCGAATCCGGCGTGTGGGACGCTGCCGAACCGGCGCAGGTCGAGGTACCAGTTGAACGCTTCCGGCGGAAGGTTGTGCTCACGGATCCGCTGTTCGAGCAGCTTCAGGTCGTGGATGCGCTGCCCGCCGCCAATGATCTCGCCGTATCCCTGTGGCGCCAGCACGTCGACGCCCAGCGCGAGCTCCGGCCGCTGGGGATCCGGTTCGAAGTAGAAGGCCTTGATCTGCGACGGATAGCGGTCCACCATGACGGGCCGGTCATAATCCTCGCTCAGCAGGGTCTCGTCGGCGCCGCCGAAGTCGCCGCCCCATTCGATGCCCGATCCCTTCTTGCGCAGGGTCTCGACTGCATCGTCATAGGAGATGCGCGGAAACGGAGCCTTCACCGTTTCAAGCTTGCTGATGTCGCGTTCGAGCACGGCGAGCTCTGCCTGGCGGTGTTCGAGCACGCGGCCGACGACGAAGCAGATCATCTCCTCGGCCACGTGCTTGACGTCCTCAAGCGTGGCATACGCCATCTCGGGCTCCACCATCCAGAACTCGGTCAGGTGGCGCCGTGTCTTCGATTTTTCCGCGCGGAAGGTGGGTCCGAACGTGTACACCTTGCCGAAGGCCGCCGCGGTGGCCTCGTTATACAACTGCCCGGACTGCGTCAGGTAGACCTTCTCGTCGTCGAAGTAGTTCACTTCGAAGAGCGTAGTTGTGCCCTCGCAAGCCGCCGGGGTAAAGATCGGCGTGTCGGCGAGGATGAATCCGTTGGAGTCAAAGTAGTCGCGGACGGCCTTGATCACCTCGTGCCGCACGCGCAGGATGGCATGCTGGCGGCGGCTGCGGATCCACAGGTGCCGGTGGTCGAGCAGGAAGTCCGGCCCATGCTCTTTCAGGCTGATCGGGTACGGTGCGGATTCGTCGACGCGCTGCACGACCTCGGCGTCTTCGACATCCATCTCGAATCCACCCGGGGCGCGCGCCTCGGCGCGAATCTTCCCGCGCACCAGCAGGGACGACTCCTGGGTCAGGTTCTTTAGCGCCTCGAAGACGGGCTCGGGAAGCTGGTTCTTGACAGCGACGCACTGCATGATCCCTGATCCGTCACGGACCTGGGGAAAGCAGATCTTGCCGCTCCGGCGCAAATTGTACAGCCATCCCGCCAACTCCACCGGCTCGCCCAGGTGCTGGGCCGCTTGCGCAATCGTGATTCTTTTCATCGCTCCTCCTCCAACGGACGCTCTTGCTCCAGCCGGTCCAGCACCTGGCGGACCGCGGCGATCTGATCGGGGATGGCATCCGACTCGCGGACCTCCATCAGCAGCGGAATGCGGTCCGCACGGCGGCGCAACAGCGCCATAGTCCCGCGCCAGCCGATTGTGCCCTTGTCCGCGAGATACGGATAGAGGTGGATGTCATTGACACCGTCGTTGTCGTGAATGTGTGTCGACTGAATCCGGTCTCCCATCACGCCGAATGCCTGGCTGACGCCCTCCATTACGTTCGCATGGCCGGTGTCGAAGCAGAATCCGTTCTTCAGGTGGGTGCTCTCGACGAAACGCATGAGCCGCTCGCCGCTCGACAGCTCGTTCGGGATATTCTCGAGCAGGATCGCCACACCGCGGTCGTGCGCAAACACGTTCAGCTCTTCGAGCACGCGAAACGCGGCGTCGAACTTGCGCTCGTCGTAAGGATCGCGGCCCAGTCCAACGTGCTGGATCGCGAACCGGCAGGGCATCTCCTCGGCCACCTCGATCGCGCGCTTGAGCTCGTCGACCGATGTGCGGCGCCGCACGCGGTCCGGCTCGGCGATGTTGATGATGGCTTCCGGACCGCTCTGGCCGCGCTGATCATCGCTGTACATCGGCAGGTGGATCGAGTGAAGGCGCAAAGGATTGCTCCGGAACCAGCTCGCGATTTCGGCTACCTGGGCGCGGTTGCGGTAGTCAAAGCTCTGCCGCGCAAAAAAGATCTCGACCACATCGATCCGCGCCCTCTGGACCCGTTCGAGCCAGTCGACGGTGAGGCGGTGGTTGATCGTGACATGAGAAGAAAGACCGTGGATCATGCTCCGGAATCAGTATCCCGCCGCCTTTCCAGCGCCCCGTCCGTCGGTAGCGCCCTGGAGCCAACCGCCGTCGATCAGGATCGATTCCACCACCGCGACCGCGCGGATCGAGTCGATCTGATGACCGCGCTTTTCGAGCAGCGCCACCGTGTCGGGCGAGAATCCGCGCTCGAGCGACAGCTTGTCGGGCTGCCATTGATGGTGGAAGCGCGGGGCGTCGATCGCGTCCTGCATATTCATGCCGTGATCGATCACGTTGAGCAGCACCTGAGTGACGCCGGTGATGATCCGCGATCCGCCCGGCGCGCCAATCACCATATATAGCTTGCCGTCCTTGGTGACGATCGTCGGGGTCATCGATGAAAGCGGAGTCTTGCGGGGAGCGATTGCATTGCCCTCTCCCTGGACCAGACCGAACATGTTCGGAAATCCGGGCTTGGCGGCGAAGTCGTCCATTTCGTTGTTCAGCAGGAATCCGAGGCGCGGAACGGTCACGCCGTTTCCGTAGCCGCCGTTGATCGTGTAGGTGAGCGCGACGGCGTTGCCCTGCGCGTCGACGATCGAAAAATGCGTGGTGTCGGCGGACTCGTAGTCACCAGGCTTGCCTGCTTTGATCTCGCTGCTGGGCGTGGCGCGATCCGGATCGATGGACTGGCGCACGCCGGAGACATAACGAGGATCGAGCAATCCGCGGACAGGCACTTTGAAGAATCCCGGATCGGCCAGGTGCTCACTGCGGTCGGCGTAGTAACGGCGCATCGCCTCGGCGAGGAAATGGATGGCTGCGGCTGAACCAGCGCCTGCCTTCTCGTATCCGGATCCTTCGAGGACGCCGCACATCTGCAGGAGTCCGAGTCCACCTGAACTTGGTGGAGGCGCGGTGATGATCTCGTGGCCCTTGTAGCGGCCGGTGATGGGAGTGCGCTCGATCGCGCGGTAGTCCTTGAGGTCGCGGCGCGTGATCAGTCCACCGTGCTTCTTCATCTCCTCGGCGAGGATGCGGGCGGTCTCGCCCTCGTAGAACTCCTTGGCGCCACCCTTGGCGATCCGGGCCAGAGTCGAGGCCAGCTCGGACTGCACCAGGCGGTCGTCCATTTCGAGGTGCTTGCCCCCGTTGAGGAAGATGCGCTTTGATTCGGCGAACTGCCCCATCAAGCTGGCTGATCCGCGAATCGACCGGGAGAGCGCGTACGACACCGTGATCCCCTCGCGCGCGAGTTTGACCGAGGGCTCAACCAGCTCCGCCCAGGGCTTCGATCCATACTTGGAGTGCGCAAGCTCAAGGCCGCGCACGGTTCCCGGAATCCCAGCCGCACGCCAGCCGACCGTCGAATCCTTGGTGAGATTGCCGCTCGCGTCGAGATACATGTCGCGCTTGGCAGCGATCGGCGCCCGCTCGCGGAAGTCGATGAAGTTGGTCCGGCCGTCGGCAAACCGGACCAGCAGGAATCCCCCGCCTCCCAGGTTTCCCGCGGAGGGCAGGGTCACCGCCAGCGCGAATCCCACCGCGACAGCAGCGTCGATGGCGTTCCCGCCGTTCCGCAGCACTTCCAGACCCACCTCGGCCGCGTGCGGTTCCTGCGCCACCACCATCGCTTTCTTGGACCGGACCGGTTCCCGCGCCCATACCGCCACGGCGCAGGCAAGCGCCGCCATCGAGATCCGGCGTATCTTGGACATTCGGATTCAGTGTAGCCCATCGCCGAGGATTTCCTACCACCGCATGCTTCGCGCCCGTCTTCTGGTTGTGATGGCGGCCATTCTGTTTTCGACGGGTGGCGCGGCCATCAAGGCGTCCAGCCTCACGGGCTGGCAGGTGGCGTCGCTCCGTGCTGGTATCGCCGCGGCTGCGATCTTCCTATTGATTCCCGAGTCCCGGAAGATCGCTGACCGCAGCATCCTGCTGGCGGGCATGATGTATGCGGTGATGGGGGTCAGCTTTGCCGTTGCCAACAAGCTCACAACGGCGGCGAACGCGATCTTCCTCCAGGACACCGCGCCGGTATACCTGATGCTTGCGGGTCCATGGCTGCTGGGCGAGCGGGTTCACCGGCGGGACTGGATTTTTCTCGGCGTGATGGCGATCGCGGTGGTTCTCTTCTTCGCCGGATCTCCGGCCGCGTCAGCCACCGCCCCCGCGCCCGTGGCAGGGAATACGGTCGCGATGGTGAGTGCGGTGGCGTGGGCTGCCTCGATCGGCGCGCTCCGGTGGGTGGAACAAAACGGGCGGCCCGCGATGGCGGTGGTGGCGATGGGCAACCTCACGGGCTGCCTCGCCGCGCTTCCGATGGCGTTGCGCGGAGGGTTCGCTCTCACGGCAGTGGATCTGGCCGCCGTACTCTATCTTGGGCTCATTCAGATCGCACTCGGCTACGTGATCCTGACGCGGGCGATTCGCCGCGTGTCCGCTGTCGAGACCTCGCTGCTGATGATGTGCGAGCCGGTTTTTAGTCCGCTATGGGCGTTTCTGCTCCACGGCGAGCGGCCAGGCGGATGGGCGATGTTGGGCGGTGCGCTGATCCTGGCCGCTACAGCCGCGCGCGTTCTCGCATCCTCGACGCCCAATGAAGAAACCGCATCAGCTCGCCCCGGCGTTCCCATACAAACCGCCAAAAATCACCGCGGCTGATTCCATCGGCGTGAAGGCCCCAGTAGGTTTCGATCCGCCAGCGCAAGTAGGGCGACGCCCAAGGCCGCAGCCGGTATCCGCGCGACGCCTGCCACAGGAAAGCGACCATCGCCACTAGCGCTGCAGCGAGCTCGACTCGGGGGGACGGGCCGGCTTCGGTGCGGGGGCGGTTGGCGCCGCGTAGTAACCGGACCGGGTCCGCACGGTGAGCTTGCCAGGCCCCTTGGCGAGCACCTGGATCCGGCGGAACGTACCATCGAGCGCCTGTTCCACGGGCGAGTACGTCATCGTGTATTGGTTCCGGATCTCGTGGGCGACCTGGACAGCGAGAGCGGCTACATCGTCGACGGCCTTCGGGAAATAGGCAATTCCGCCAGAGGCAGCCGCCAGCGCGTTCAGGGCGCGCTGCGCACGCTTGGCCTTGGCCCGCTCTTCCTCGGTCAGCAGTCCGATGGTGTAGATCAGGACTTCCATGTTCTGCGCCTTCTCGACGAGCTTTTCCATGGTGTTGGCCGCCGAACTGGTATTGTCATCGCCGTCGGTGACTACCAGGAGCACCTTCTTGTCGCGCTTGCCTTTCTCCTTGAGGTAGTCGATCGACATGCTCACAGCGTCCCGCATCGCGGTGCCACCACGGGAATCGATCTTGGTGAGGGCCTCCTCCATCTTCGAAATGTCGGAGGTGAAGGTCCGGTCCAGGAACGCCTCTTCGTTGAAGTTGACGATGAAGACCTCATCCTGCTTGTTCGATGCCTTGACCAGTTCGAGCGCCGCTTGCGCCACCTTCATGCGCTTGTCGCGCATGCTGCCACTGTTGTCGATGATCAGACCGAGCGAAATGGGGAGGTCCTCACGGAGGAACTGTTTCAGTGGCTGCGGCTTCCCGTTTTCGAGGACGGTGAAAGATGATTGGCCGAGGTTGGTGACGAGCCGCCCGCGGCTATCGAGGACAGTCGCATGCAACTGCACCAAACGGGTGTCCGCCCGGAAAACCGGGTCTGTCGGAGGATCTTGGGCAGCGGCTAGAGCGGCTCGAGCGGCTAGAGCGGCGAGAAGAACAAGAGCTTTACTGCGAAGGGGCATAGTATCCAGTCCGGAAGTAGGCGCGCAGCGGCGGTAATCCGCGGGGCTGCACCAGCTTCACTTCCACTTTACGATACTTGCCATCCTTCTGAGGGTTGGTGGGCGAATACCCGAGAATGTACTGACTGCGGAGCTCGATCCCGATCTTGGCGGCGATGTCGGGAAGCTCGTTCAGGTTGTCGACCGGAAAATGCCGCCCGCCGGTCTGTTCCGCGAGATCGCTCAGAAGTCCGGGGCCAAGAGATTCTTCGGCGGAGCGGCCCCGCACGCCAATCATCTCGAAGATACCCATCGCGTAGACCTGGACGTCGGCTTCGCGCACCATGTTCTTGATTTCGCTCTCTGTGTAGCGGCTCGAATTGTCACCGCCATCGGAGAGGATGAGGATCGCCTTGCGCGGGTTGCCCGCCTTCTTCATCTGGTTCATGGCCAGGTACAAGCCGTCGAGCAGGGCCGTGCGTCCTTTGGCGTTGGTAAACGCCATGCGGTTCTGGATCTCCTCGGTGTTCGTGGTCCAAGGCACTACAACTTCGGGGCTGTCGTTGAACTGGACCAGGAAAAACTCGTCCTTCGGGTTGGCGGTCTTGAAGAACTGCGCCGCGGCTTGCCGCGACTTGGCGAGCTTGCTGCCCATGCTGCCACTCACGTCGAACACGAGGCCGATCGACAAGGGCGCTTCTTCCTGGCTGAACGACACGAGCGTCTGCTCCACCTTGTCTTCAAACAGGCGGAATTGCTCTTTTTCCATTCCGGTGACCACCTGGTTGAGCGGCGTGGTCACGGTGACGTTGATCTGCACCAACTGCGTTTCAACCCGGATGTTCGGCGCCCTGCCATCTCGAGGCCCCGTGGCGGGTGGCTTGGCCTGGCGCGGCTCGATTGTCACGCGGGCCTTATCCTCGGCCTGCGCACCTGCTGCCCACACGATAACGGCGGTCAAAATCAGAATTCGTCGTGCCATCTAGTTCTGGCCTCCAACTCTTGCGCATGAGTATAACACGCTGGCTCCCTCATGGTATGATCGATTGTGCCCGTCAAAGTTCTGGGCGTGATTCCCGCCCGGTACCAGTCGACCCGCTTCCCAGGCAAGGCACTCGCCCCTCTCGCCGGCAAGACTCTTCTCCAACACGTTTTCGAACGGGCATCCCAGGCACGGTACCTCACCAGCGTGGTGATTGCCACCGATGACGACCGGATTTTCCGCGAGGCGCGGCGGATCGGCGCACCTGTACGGATGACGTTGTCCACACACCAGTCCGGCACGGACCGGGCGGCTGAAGTTGCGTCGGCGGACTCCTCGCAGTACGTGGTGAACATCCAGGGAGACGAGCCATTGATCGATCCGGCGGCCATCGACGCCGCCACGCTTGCCCTGCTGGACGGTGACGCCCCGATGAGCACGTTGATCAAGCGCATCGATCATATAGACGACATTACCAACCCAAATGTCGTTAAGGTGGTTACCGATCACCTGGGAAATGCGATATATTTTTCGCGCGCCCCCATCCCGTACGATCGTGCCGGCGGCGCCCGGTACTTTAAGCACATCGGACTGTACGGCTATAGGCGGAATTTCCTACTCGACTACCCATCCCTGCGGGTTGGGCCGCTGGAGCGGGTCGAATGCCTGGAGCAGATGCGGGCGCTTGAAAACGGCCATAAGATCCGGGCGGTGGAAACCGAGTACGAGTCCATCGGTGTCGACACGCCCGAGGACTTGGAGCGGGTTGCCGGACTGTTCGCACTCCCTCAACACACACTCACTTAACGATGGCAAAGTACATCTTCGTCACTGGCGGCGTGGTCAGTTCCCTGGGCAAGGGCATCGCCGCGGCGTCGATCGGCTGTCTGCTCGAGAGCCGCGGGCTCCGCGTCACGCTCCAGAAGTTTGATCCCTATTTGAATGTCGATCCGGGCACGATGAGTCCGTTCCAGCACGGAGAGGTATACGTGACCGATGACGGCGCGGAAACCGATCTGGATCTGGGGCACTACGAGCGGTTCACACACGCGAACCTGACCCAGGCCAACAACTTGACCTCGGGCCGCATCTACGAACAGATCATTGCGCGGGAGCGGCGGGGCGACTACCTGGGAAAGACGGTCCAGGTGATTCCCCACGTGACCAATGAGATCAAGGCCGCCGCCAAGCGCGTGGCGAACGATGTCGATATCGTCATCGTGGAGATCGGCGGCACGGTGGGCGATATCGAGTCACTGCCGTTCCTCGAGGCAATCCGCCAATTGCGGCATGAGCTGGGCCGCGAGAACACCTACTTCGTGCACGTGACGCTGGTCCCCTGGATCGCGGCGGCGCAGGAGCTGAAGACCAAGCCCACCCAGCACAGCGTCAAGGAGCTGCGCGCCATCGGTATCCAGCCGGATATGCTGGTGTGCCGCTCGGAAAAGCCGGTCAACACCGATGTGCGGGAGAAGATCGCGCTGTTCTGCGACGTGGAGCCGGACGCCGTCGTTGAGGCGCGCGACGTGGAATCGGTGTACGAGATCCCGATCGAGTTCGCCCGGCAGAAGGTGGACGAGATCATCCTACGCGCGCTGCACCAGCCGGCGGGCGAGCGGAACCTGTCCCGCTGGAGCGACATGCTGCGGCGGATGAAGAATCCGGCTGGAACCGTGGATATCGGCGTGGTGGGCAAGTACGTCGAGTACGAGGACTCCTACAAGAGCCTCAAGGAAGCGCTTCTGCACGGCGGACTGGCGCACGACCGGAAGGTCACGCTCACCTGGATCGAGGCGCAGGATCTCACCTGGCCCTCGTGCGGACGGTTCCTGGAACGCTTTGACGGGATTCTGGTTCCCGGCGGATTCGGCAAGCGCGGCATCGAAGGCATGCTCAACGCGGTCCGGTACGCGCGCGAGTACAAGGTCCCGTATTTTGGAATCTGCCTCGGGATGCAGACGCTGGTCATCGAGTTCGCGAGGAACGTGTGCGGAATGGAGGCGGCTGATTCCACCGAGTTCAATCCGGATCCGCCCTACCGGGTGATCTACAAGCTGCGTGAGCTGCACGGCATTGATGAACTGGGCGGGACCATGCGGCTGGGAAGCTACAACTGCCATTTGGCCGAAGAGAGTTTCGCGCGCCAGGCATATGGAGCACCGGTGGTCCAGGAGCGCCACCGGCACCGCTACGAGTTCAACCGCGAGCATGAGCAGATCCTGACCAGGCACGGGCTCCGGCTGACGGGCCAGACGCCCGATGGGACCTATGTCGAGATCTGCGAAATCGGCGATCACCCGTGGTTCCTTGGCTGCCAGTTCCACCCGGAGTTCAAGTCGAAGCCGCTTGAGCCGCATCCGTTGTTCCGTGCGTTTATCGGGGCGGCGGTCCAGCAGCGGGAGAAGCGGCTGTCGGCGGTGAAGGCCGTCGGCCAGTATGCGGATTGAGCCGGGCGCACCGCTGGGATTGATCGCGGGGCCTTGTGTCATCGAGAGCGAGGCGCATGTCCATTGGCTCGCGGACCGGATTCGCGAGGTGGCGGGTCCTTCCGTGGGCCCGGATTGCGGGAGGGACTGCGGATCCTCGGAGGGCTGAAGGCGCGGGGATTCGAGATCCTGACCGATATCCATGAGCCGGCGCAGGCGGGTCCGGCCGCCGAGGTGTGTGACGTGCTTGCAGATCCCGGCGTTCCTGTGCCGTCAGACGGATCTGCTGTTGGAAGCGGGGCGCACCGGGCGGATCGTGAACATCAAGAAACGCAGCCTCGTGTTCGAGAAGTTCGCGATTTCCGAGCTTTTGCCGGACCCGGGTGCTGCTGGCCGGTGAGCTTGTCCGCGAGGGGATCCGGAGGTCGCGGTTCCACGAGTATTCAATTTTCAAAGATCTGGTGGGACGGAGTGGGACAAATTTTTGTCCCGCCCCGCCGCTCAAGAATCAGGCAACGGGGCGAGGTCGTCGTGTACGGTTTCGCGCCAGGATCCATAGCTCGTATGGCCGCGGCCGGAGATGTTGGCGTGGAAGTGGAGCTGCTCCTCGCGCAGGTCGCGGTAGTTCGGCAGGCTGCGCGGAATCATCGTCTGTCCCTAGTCGACGCGCCGTTTGAGGTGCGCGGAGGATGCGGGCCTGGACGGGGTCCGGCTGGAAGTCCGAGGACGGTGGTGGTGAACGCGACCGGATCGAGGTGCTGGGACAGGGACAGTTCCATGTCAGGCCTCGAGGGCGGAGGAGGGGGTGAATTCCGCCTCGACTTTGGCGAGCGCGGCGGCGACGGCGTCGCGAAGTTCGGGATGGGGCGCGAGGACGCCGAGGATGGCCTGGGACATGCGTTCGACGTGGGAGGGCGCGAAGCTGGTGTTGCCGGGCACGGCGGCGGCGACGCGGAGGGCCATGTCGACCTGGCGGGTCATGACGGAGACGGCGCGGAGGGCGGTGGCGTTCTCGATTCCGGCGCTCGATTGGAAGATCTCTTCGGCGTGGGCGTGGAGTTCCTCGAGGCGGTCGCGGAGGCGGGGCGCGGCGAGGGCGATGCGCTGGGAGAAGACGTGGCGGGATTGGGCGGCGAGGGCGGCGAGGTGGGTGGTCCGGTGGCGCTGGAGGGCGGATTTGGAGACACCGTACTGCGCGGCGATATCGCGGAGGGGAGCGGTGAGTAGGGCGAGGTCGATGGCTTCGCGGTCCGGGTGGGTGCAGATGGAGCAGGCGGGCTGGTGGCCTGGGGTGGGCTCCGGTGAGATGATGGCTGGCCCGGTTGCGGCAGCGGAAGATGTTGAAGAAGATGACATTGTGTAGGTCCTGGAGGGGGCTGTAGCCCGCCAACGGTTTGACGATACACGAGTGTCAAGGGGGTGGAGGGTGGAAAGGGGTGGTTGGTGTGGGGGAGGTGGGTGGAAGTGGTTTAGGATGAACGGGTTGGGGGCATTGAAAAATATTTTGATTTTAGGAGAACGGTTTTGGGCGGGGATGGCAGGGGTCCGGAAGTTGTTGATTTTGTTACTATCGGATGCGGATGGGATCTGTGCTGGATTCTGCGTGGAAGCCCAAGCTCGTCGAGGAGAGATCCAAGCCCACGGTCAAGCAGCACCTCGCCGCCGTGCGCATGGTTTTGATTGGCGCGTGGCCGGCTAGGTGGTGCCAAATCAACCCTGCCCATTCGGGGCGGGGCCCGAAGCACATCGTCAAGAAGGGCAAGACGCTCCTTTATATAGGAGGCGACGTGGTGCGTCCTGAACGAAGACGCGTTGTTCTAGCGGGTGCAAGTCCCGACCGGGTAAGCAGCGCAGCGCCCGGAAGCAGACTCCAGCCGGAAGGAGAAATCTGTCCGAGCCAAGCGGAGTGTCGAAAGCCTTCGAAAGAGAGGGGAGCAAACCGGCGGGCCGCAACAATCAGTGAACGCTATAGCCTCGTCAAATTATCAGCCGAAAGGTGTTTGGGAGGGCCGAGCCGCTCACGTCACGGCGAAAGCAATAGACAGCATCCTGGAGCGAAGCGGGTGCTGGACCTCCCCGGGGTCCCAGGCGGTGGCACGTTGGGAAAGAACAGCGCGGAACAGGAGAGACCCTCCCTGGCAGCCGAGTCAAGCAAAGGCCGGGTGTATAAAGCCGGAAGGCGGAAGTCGCCCGGAGCCAGGAGGGAGTCCGAGAGGTTCGTAGTACCTGGGAAGGCGTGCAACAAAACGCGCTGGAGGGAAGGGACCTTGCTTTGGTCATGTTGGCGGCGAGGTAAGCGTGAGGGCATGCCAGCAATGGCCAACACCCCCTTCGAAAAAGCGCGACAACTCGGTCGACCAGCTATGGGTGCAATCCAAGTGGTTACCACATCTGCGAGAATGAGCGAAGCAGTACAGTCGGCATGACAACCCGGTGAAAGGCAGGATTCAAACGGCAGATGGACATCACGCACGGTGCATCAAGAAGACCATCGGTAAGCCGTGTGCGGGAAAACCGCACGCACGGTTTGAAAGGGGGAGTCTAGTGTCTAGTTGCATAAACTAATGATCGTATTTCGGAGCTGACTTCCCTTGACATCGCGCTTGCGCCACTTGAAGGGTTTCGGGTTCTCATTGGTGCGGGCGATGAACGCTTCGATTCCCGCGCGCAGGTTGTCCGGCTCTGTAGCGGAATCTGTGGGCCTGAGTGAGTGCAGAGAGAAAGGTGACGATAGGGGTGCGGTGGGTGGTAGCAGCATTCACCTGCCGCTTGCGCGGCAGGGCAGACGGGGGCGGGGAGTGGAA
>Ga0194132_10009485_pt1 | contig 13367 bp, 6 predicted proteins | sample TA2KigOf80mmetaG_FD_148612 | JGI IMG/M metagenome (GOLD analysis project Ga0194132, IMG submission 148612) | Freshwater microbial communities from Lake Tanganyika, Tanzania - TA2015054 Kigoma Offshore 80m | ecosystem: Environmental > Aquatic > Freshwater > Lake | place: Tanzania: Lake Tanganyika... | reverse complement strand
TTGGGAGCGAGCGGAAGGGACGGCCGGCTGGCCGGCGGGCGCGGTTCGGCCGGGAGTGGCTGGCGGGGGCCAAGAATCTGGCCGGGGCGTGGGGCGGCCGGCGCGGGCGGAATGGGCCTGGGCGGCTCCGGGGCCGCGGGCCGTGCCGGAGATAACGGGGGCCGGATGGCGTGCTGGGACTGGGCGGCTGCCGGTATGGTCTGGGCTGCCGGTGGCGCCAGAGGCATCGACGGCGGGGCGACCGGCATCGATGGCGCGGCTTGCGGCATCGGCGGGGGAGTCCCGGCAGAAATGGTGGGTCCGGCGCCGCCATCGCGGCGGACTCCGAGAGCCAGCGGGGGACGCAGAGGCTGCGGCGGCTTCGGGGCCGGAGGGGCGCCCGCGGGCTCGGGAGCACTCGGCAGAGCGGCTTCCAGCATGGAAGCGGCCGGTGCAGTCATGGTCTTGGGAGCAGGCTCGGAGGCGGCCGCAGGCTCAAACTCGGGCTGAGAGTCGCTGAAAGGCTCAACGGCCGCGCGGGGCGGGGGCCCGCCTGCGTCGCCGAAGAGGCGCCGGCGGATCTCAAGCGCCGCGTCCTCGTCAATGGAACTGGAATGGGTCTTTTTTTCGCTGACGCCCAACTCGGGGAGCATCTCGATGATTACTGAAGGCTTAATCTCCAGCTCCCGAGCCAGCTCATTGATTCGAATTTTGCTCATATCTAATAAAACCGCCGGGCCGAGTCAACGGCTTCCCCGCGGCTTGCCGAGTAGCCTGCCTTTCTTCCCTATGAAAGCTCCCACACCACGCCCGCCGCCATCCCGAGGGGTTTCGGCGGGGACGTCTGTTTATGCGTCCTTCATCCTACCAGATTCAGCGTCATCGGGCACGGCAGCCAGCACGGCGGCTTCTGCCTCGGGGGCTTCCGCCACCTCGCCCGCCACCTCGCCCGCAACCTCGCCCGTAACCTCGCCCGTAGCCGGCTCCTCAGCGGGAGCCGCCGCAGCCTCCGCCGATTCCGCTTCCGCCGGCACTTCGGGCGCCAGTTCCCCGTCAATCGCTTCCGGGGGCGCGTCGAACTGCGCGTAGTAGCCATTCACCGCATCGACGATGGCCTGCATTGCTCCGGCGGGCACACCGTCGAGCGAGGCCAACTGCTCCGGCGTCATCGAGCCGAGGCGTTCCACCGTTCCCACGCCCCCCGCCATGAGGCTGTCGATGAGGCCTTCGCCCAAGCCGAAATCGGCAAGCACGGACACGGGCGAGCCGGGAACGACAAGCGCCGCCATCTGGGACTCGACTTCCTGCCGCTTCTCCTCTTCGCTCTTGATGTCCACTTTCCAGCCGATCAATTTCGCCGCCAGGCGAACGTTCTGGCCTTTCTTCCCGATGGCGAGCGAAAGCTGCGAATCCTCCACCACCACTTCCATGTGCCGTTCCACCGCGTCGACGATGGTGACACGGGCGATCTTAGCCGGGCTGAGCGCCTTAGTGGCGAACTGAACCGGATCCTCACTGAACTCGATGATGTCGATCTTTTCGCCGCGGAGTTCCCGAATGATGGACTGCACGCGCATGCCCTTCATGCCGACACAGGCGCCGACGCTATCGACGTCGCGGTCGCGGCTGTGCACCGCGATCTTGGTGCGCTCCCCCGCTTCGCGCGCGCAGCCCTTGATGATCACCGTGTTGTCGTAGATTTCCGGCACTTCCTGCTCGAACAGCCGCATGACAAACTCCGGCGCGGCACGCGAGACGATGACACCCGCGTTCTTGCCAGCCTTCTCCACAGCCTTGATCACGCAGCGGACACGCTCGCCCAGGCCAAAGCTCTCCAGGCGCGACTGCTCTTTCTTGGGAAGCCGGGCTTCGGTTTTGCCCATTTCCGCCACGTAGTCCGCCCCTTCGATGCGCTTGATGATGACGGTGGTGAGTTCCCCCATGCGGTCGGCGAACTCCGAGTAGACGCTTTCGCGCTCGGCCTCACGCACCTTCTGCAGGATGACCTGCTTGGCCATCTGAGCCGCGATGCGGCCCAGCGCTTCGGTGTTCTTGCCCAAGCGAACTTCCGAGCCGATGGCGGCATCGGGGTCCAGGCGCAGGGCCTGCGGCAACGTGATCTCAAGGTTCGGGTCCTGCACATTCTCGACCACGGTCTTTAGCGCATAAATGACAACGGAACCCGTACGGTCGTCAAAATCCGCCACCAGATTCTCTGTGCTCTTGTAGTGTTTGCGCGCGGCCACGAGCATGGCATCCTTCACGGCGTCCAGAATGATCTGGGCGTCGATGCCCTTTTCCTTGCTCAGAATCTCGATCGACTGATAAATGCTAGGCAAAACTTTCCTCTTCGCTGACAAACAGCCGCCCGGGTGGACGGCCTACCATTCGAACTTCAAATTCGCTTTTTCAATCTCGCCGAGAGGGATCCGGACAGGATCGCCTTTGTCCGGCACCAGGGTAATCACCTCTTCGGCGAACGCCTCCAGGCGCCCTTCCAGGCGCCGCGCACCGTCCACAGGCTGGCGCAGGGCCACCTTGATCTTCTGTCCCACGAAGCGTTCGAAGTCACGAGGCTTCGAGAGGCGCCGGTCAACACCCGGCGAACTCACTTCGAGGGTATACCTCCCTTCGGGGATTACGTCCTGGGCATCGAGAGCGGCGCCCACCGCGTGGGAGATGTTCTCGCAATCGCCGTGGGTTACCCCGTCCGGTTTGTCGATGAAGATTCGGAGTACACGCTGGGCGCCGCCGCCCAAAAGCTCGATTTCAACGATCTCGAGGCCTTCGGCGGCGCCGGCCTGTTCCGCGATTTCCGTAACCTTCGCCAGAATCTGCTGCTTCATCGGACGCTCTTCCATTGGCAAATTCGCGCATGCAATAAAAAAGTGGGCTTTCGCCCACTCGCGCTTTTCGCCAACTCCTTGAGTATAGCAGCCTGTCCGGGACGCCAGCCGCACGCATTGCGGCAGATACTCTCCTTTTACGGTTCCACCAGATCCAGCGTCTGCCCGGCACGCACATCGAACCGCTGGATGCCGCCCCCGGGCCAGCGAAGTTCCAGTTTCGCCGTTCTCGCCGGGCCCAGGCCGATGAGGAGCCTTTTATCGCTGGCCGACTGATAGCCCACGGCCGTGGTGACGGTGAAGTGCCGCACCTCTCCGGCCGGGGTGGTGACCAGCGCCTGGGCCCCCAGCGCGTCGCGGTTGGACCGGGAGCCTTTCAAGCGAAGGCGCAGCCATCCGTTGCGATGGCCGCCCTGATTGCGGAGCACATAGGCGCGCTGATTGACGTTGGCGGCGACGATGTCGAGATCGCCGTCGTTGTCCAGGTCGCCGAAAGCCGCGCCGCGGCCGGCCCAGTCTCCCTTGGGCAGGGCGTCCACGGGGGCCAGACGGCCGCTGGTATTGCGCAGCAGGAGCGGCGGTTGCAGGTAGCGAAGGTGAGAAGAGATCTGGGCAATGGTGTCCATCACGTGGCCCTGGGCTACAAACAGATCCTTCCAGCCATCGTTGTCGTAGTCGAGGAAAGCCGTGCTCCAGCCGGAGTATGGGTGTGTGGCGCGGCCCAGTCCGCTTTCCGTGGTGGCGTCCGTGAAGCTGCCGTCACCGTTGTTGCGGTAGAGGACATAGCGCTCATTGGACAAGTCCGTCACCACGATGTCCGGGCGGCCGTCGTTGTTGTAATCGGCAAAGTGGGTGCCCATGCCGGCGAAGGTCTTGCCGTCCTCGTTGAACCCCACGCCGGCGGCCAACGCCACATCATCAAAGCGGCCATCGCCCCGGTTCCGGTAGAGGAAACAGCGAACGGAGTCATTCGCCACGTAGATATCGGGCCATCCGTCGTTGTCATAGTCGGCGAACGAAACACCGAGCGTCTTTCCTTCCGGGTTGGCGATGCCCGCCTCCCGGGAGACGTCGGTGAACGTGCCGTCTCCGTTGTTGCGATAGAGAATGTTCGGAACACCGGCGAAGTTGTCGGGATGGCAGTAAGCCCGCCCGCCGGGGCGTTTTTCGCCGCAGTACCGGTTGTTGTCGAAACTCATGGCGACGTAGCGGCCAACAAAGAGGTCGAGGTGTCCGTCGCGGTTGTAGTCGAGGAAGCCGGCGCTTGAGCTCCAGCCGGCGGCCCCGGCGCCCGATGAGCGTGTGATATCCGCGAAGGTGCCGTCGCCGCGATTGCGGTAGAGCGTGTTGCCGCCGTAGCCCGTGACATAGAGGTCGACGAAGCCGTCATTGTCGATGTCCCCGGTAGCGGCGCCCATCGCGTAGTTTGTACCGGTGAGGCCGGCGCGGACGGTTACGTCCTGGAAGCGGCCATCGGGGTTCTGACGATAGAGCCGGTTGGCGAACCGGGGCGCTGATTTGTCAGGCAGGCGGCCGGCGGGCATGGGGTCCTCGAGCGCCGCGCAGTTGGCGAAGAAGATGTCGAGACGGCCGTCGTTGTCGTAGTCGAACAGCGCCACGCCTCCCCCCATGGTCTCGATGAGGTACTTGTTCGAGGTGGGCGAGCCTTCGTGTCTGAAGGCGATACCGAGAGCCGCGGTGTCATCCTGAAACGCGACGGGGGCTGGCGGGACCGCCAGCGCAGCGGCGGCAAGCCAGAGGGATCTCATCGCCGGAAGGGCTCCTTCCTGACCAGGCCCCGGCCTTCCTCAAAATGCAGAATCTGATTGGCCGTGACGTTGACGGCGACCTCTTCCAGGCCCGAGGGCCAGCGGATATCGATGCGGCCGGCCTGAGTAGCGCTGCCCAACCCGAAGTGAAGACGCAAGTCATTGTGCGAGTAGTACCCGGAGCCGCTGGTGATCTCCGCCAGACGCACGCGGCTGCCCACGGTGACGCGTACCCGGGTACCAATCGCACTGCGATTCGACTTCACGCCGGTGCAGCGGACGAGCAGAGCGTTGCCCGCCGGCCGAACCCGGTTGCGCAGCAGAGAGGGGCTCTCATCGATGTTGTTGACGACGATTTCAAGCGAGCCGTCATTGTCCAGGTCGCCCAGGGCGCAGCCGCGGCTGGCGTGTTCGGCCTGGATGCCCGCGCCTGCCTGGGCGGAGACGTCGGTGAAGCGGCCCAGCCCGTTGTTGCGATAGAGCAGACGGCGCTGCCGGTACTTCACGTGAGACTGGATGGTCGCGAGCTGGGCATACACATGGCCATTGGCGATGAACAGGTCCGGCTCGGCATCGTGATCGAAATCCGCCACGCCGAGCCCGAAACCGACATACTGCCGGTTGACGCCCAGGCCTGAGCCGAGACTCGCGTCATGGAACGTTCCATTGCGATTGTTGCGATAGACCGTGGTGGTCTGGCCGTGGAAGTTGGTGCGCACCAGGTCCAGCCAGCCGTCGCCATCCAGGTCGCCGGTGGCGGCGCCCATGCCGCCCAGGGCGGCGCCGTTCTCATCCAGGGCGCAGCCGGCGGGTGTGGCCACTTCGCGGAAGGTGCCGTCATGGTTGTTCCGATAGAGCAGGCTTGGGGCGGTATCGCAGGCGACGTAGATATCGGGCCACCCGTCGTTGTCAAAGTCGGCGGCCACGGCTCCCATGCCGTAGGATCCCTGGTGCTGCCAGCGGGTGGGAGCGAAGACGGGCTTGGCGGCGCCGCGGGGCTGGGCGATGCCGCTCGATTCGGAAACGTCCTCAAAGGTGCCGTCGCCTCGATTGCGATAGAGCGAGTTGGCGCCGCCTGAGAAACCGACCGGGCCGCAGGGCACGGCAAGCCCAAGATTGCGGCACGAGGGAGCGGCACCGGGTTTGGGCGCCGACGCGGGATCAAAGCGGACGTAGCTGGCCACGAACAGGTCCAGCAGCCCGTCGCGGTTGTAATCGAGGAAGCAGCAACCGGCCCCCCAATGGCCAACACCCGCGACACCAGCCTTTCGCGCAACTTCCGTGAACGTGCCATCGCCATTGTTGCGATAGAGCCGGTTGCGATTCCATCCGCTCACAAAGATGTCGGTGAAGCCGTCGTTGTCGTAGTCTCCGGCGCAGCAACCCTGTCCCCAGGCGGTATCGGCGATGCCGGCCTGCCGCGAAACGTCCGTGAATGTGCCGTCGCGATTGTTGCGGAACAGAAAGCAGGGCGCGGCGTTACCATTGACCAGAAAGATATCGAGCCAGCCATCGTTGTCGTAGTCGACGAGAGCGACGCCCTGGCCCATTTCCTCAAGCAGGGTCTGTTTGTCCACCGCCGGTCCGCTCTGGTTGCGGGCCCGGCCAAGCCCCGCGGCGCCGGCGGTGTCGGCGAACTGGAACGGCGCCGTGGCGGCCAGAAGCTTTTCAGCCCAGGGCAGAATGGGCGCGAGCACGCCGCCGGCCGCGAATCGAAGCCAACTCCGCCTTCGCCAGACGCTCGTTGTCGAGGCGCCCGCTTTCCAGATGCTCATGGGCGCTGTGCCTCACGGCGTTTTTGCTCCAGTTCGGTGGTCTCTTTCTCCAGGCGGCTGAAGATTTCAAGCGCCTCACGCGCCTCGGCCGGCTTGCCCAGACGGCGGCAGAGGCCGGCCAGCGTGTAGTGATACGACGAGACACGGCCATTGATAGCAATGGCTTCCCGGACGGACTCCAAAGCCGGCTCGAGTTCCCCTTGGCGTTCCTGAGCGCGGGCCATCTGGTACCAGGCGCCATCGGCCCCCCGGTTCACCGCGAGTGCCTTGCGAGCATACTCGATGGCTTTCGCCGGGTTGCCTGCGCGGTTGTGGAGCGCGCTGAGGTTGACGGCGGGTGTGGCGAAGGCGGCCTTGCGTTGATCGTTGAGTTCGATGGCCCTGGTGTAGCTGGCGATGGCAGCCTGGTCGTCACCCAATGCTTCGAGAGCGAAGCCAAGGCCGTCATGGGCCTCCATGGAAGCGGGATCAAGCGCCAGCGAGCGCTCAAAGGCCTGGCGGGCCTGCACCCAGCGGTCCTGGATGGAGAAGAGCTTACCAAGGTTGTAGGCGTAGCTGGCTGATTTCGGATCGTACTTCTCGCCCTGTTCGAATTCCACCTGGGCGGCGTCGAAGCGGCCGATCATCATGAGATTGCGGCCCAGCACCAGGTGGGCGTCGGCGTTCTTGACGTTGAGGGAGAGCGACTTGGCGAGGGCGGTGATGGAATCGCCGATACGCTTCTGGGCGAAGAGCGAGTAGCCCAGGGCGTACCAGCCCCAGGATGAGTTGGGCCGTTGGGCGACATAGGCGCGGAGCTGGGGCTCCACTTCCGTGAAGCGGTTGTCACGGATGGCGCGTTCGAACTGCTGCATTTGGTTGGGGTCGTCGCCACGGGCGGCCTGGGGATTGGGGTCGTCGCCACGGACGACTGGGGAGTTGATGCCACGGCTCTCAATCATGGCGATGTAGCGCGTGGGCTCCGTCAGATCGGGGCGCTGCGCCGCCACCTGCTTGAACTTCGCCAAGGCGTGCTCGAAGTTGCCGGCCTCGTAGGCGGCCTTCGCCTCATTGAGATCAAGCACGATGGTCTGCTCAAGCTTGCCGGCATCCAGCTTGGCGCGCGCCTCCTTGAGCGTTCTTGAGGCCTCCTCGTGGCGTCCGGCCCGTGCGAGGGCCAGACCGAGTTGATACTGGGCTTCACCATACGCGGGGTTGATTTGGACCGCCCGCTCCAGGCGCTGGATGGCTTCTGGCACCAATCCCTTGCGCAGCAGTGCGCGTCCCAGGGCAAAGTTGATCCGGGCGTCATCGGGCTGCTCGCCATGAAGCTTGCGCAACTGCGTGATCTCGTGTTCCACGCCGTGCCGCGGGCTCGCCCCGTAGGCAAGCGCCAGATTGAACCGCGCCTGGCGATGGTCCGGTTGCAGCTTGAGCGCGAGTTCGAGTTCCCGCACGGAAGCGGCGGCATCGGTGGCGGTGAGGATGGAACCCAGGTTGGCATGGGCATCGGCGAACTCCGGCTTGAGCCGTATGGCTTCACGAAAGGCGGCGATGGCTCGCGGGTCCTCCCCGGCCTGCAGATGGACCAGTCCCAGATGATTGTGCGCTTCCGGAAAATTGGGCCGCAGGCGCAGGGCGTTTGTGAACTCAGCGGCGACCGATTGGGGGGTGGCGCCGGCCAAGCCCATCAGACGGGCGAGGATGTGGCGGCCCTCGGCGCTGTCGTTGGTGGTGAGCGCCGCGCGAAGTTCGCCGGCGGCGGCGGCAATGCCAGGTGCGGCAGTGGCATCAAGGTTGAGCCCCGCCTCGAACTGCGCGAGCGCGGCGGCGGTGCGCTGTTGACGCAGAAGCACGACTGCCAGGTCGAAGTACGCCCCGGCGAGGCGTGGTTCGACGGCCATGGCCTGTTGCAGAAGCTGGCGGGCGCGATCAAGGTCCCCGGATTCACGGGCGATGAGGGCCCGCAGACTGGCGGCGGGCGCGGCCGCCGGGTTCAGGCGCAGGGCCTCGTCGAGTGTCTGCGCGGCGCGCGCGCGTTCGCCTGAATACCAGAGCGCGGCGCCAAGGTGATAGTGGAGCTCAGCGGCGGCGGGTTCCAGCATGACGGCCTGGGTAAGGCTGGCGACGGCCGCCGTCAAATTGCGAGCTGAGGCTTGTTCCAGGCCTTGCCGGGCGGCAACCCGGGCCGCATCCGTGGCCGGGGCAGTCTGGGCGGCGGCGGCCTGCTGCCTCAGCGTCTGGCCGAGGATGTAGTAAGCTTCGCGATACTCCGGGTTGAGTCGAAGGGCGGTGAGGAACGCCTGCACCGCTTCCGTCAGCGCGCCTTGTTGACGGTGCGTCTGGCCGATCTGGTAGTGGACCTCAGGGTCCTCGGGGCTGCCCTCGAGCACCTTGCGGAACTGTTCGAGCGCGCCGGGCGCATCGCCCTGGTTGCGCAGGGCGGAGCCAAGGTTCAGGTTCAGCCGCAGGTCCCCTGGGGCGTGACGGAGGCCTTCGCGAAAGGCGGCGACGCCCTGATCGAGTTGGCCGGTTTGGGCCAGCGCGGAACCAAGATTGTTGTGAGCGCGGATGAAATCAGGCTTTAGCCGGATGGCGGTGCGAAACGAAGCCACGGCTTCAGTGAGCTGGTCCCGTTCCAGTTGCACCACCCCCAGCCAGTTATGGGCTTCGGCGGACTTCGGATTGCGCCGCAGAACCTCCCGGTATTCGGCCGTTGCGGCAGCGGTATCGCCGCCGCGCTGCAGCATAAGACCGAGCGCGAGCCTGGCTTCCTCGAAACCGGGGCGGAGGCGGAGTGCGTGGCGTGCTTCACTGATCGCCCGGCTGGTCTGGCCCAGGTTCTCAAGAGCGACGCTCAGGCCGAAGTGAGCTGCGGCGTCGCCGGGCGATTGCTTGAGAACGGCTTCGAACGCCTGAGCGGCTGCGGCCCAATCCTGCCCTTGCAACAGACCCCTGGCGTGATCAATGCCCGGCGATTGCGCGCCGGGCATGGAAAGGATGCAAGCTGCGAAAAGAACGGTGAGGCGCAGTGAATCCCTCCGTCCGATCAGCCTCTTAGAACTCGAATTTGGTTCCCAGTTGGACCGAACGCGGCTGGTTGCACTGCGTGCCGGTCTGGCCGAACTGCGCGGCGCTGAAGTTTGTGTTCGGGTCGCAGAAGATCACGCGATTGGTGACGTTGCCGCCCTGAATCTCAAACCGCAGCTTGTAGCGTTCCCCGAAGGTGGTGACCTTGAAGAGGCTGACATCTTCCACGTAATTGCGGAAGCCGCGCGCATTGGTGTCGCGGGAGGGGGCGTTGCCGAACTGCAGCGGACCCGGATCCGCCCATACCGAGCGGTTGAAGTAGCGGTCCCGGTTGGGGTCAAAGCCGCCGGAGGCCTGCGCCACGCCGCTGCCCGAGGTGCGATTCGGCCGCTTGGTGGTGTTGAACAGCAGGCCCGCCAGGTCATTGTTCATCGAAATGGCGAGCGGGCGTCCGCTGTCATAACGCATGATGGCGTTCATAGTCCACCCGCGGAGGAACTTGCCGCCGATACCGCTCATGCCCTTGCCGAAAGGCAACTCGTAAGTGCCCGAGAAGACGAACGAGTGGGGAACATCGTCATCGGCGATGCTCCATTCACCACGTTGCGTGTTCACCGGATTCTGGACGCCGGCGCCGCCACGCTGGCCGCTGTTGGCGCGGTTGTTGTAAAGCTGCGACCAGACGTAGAAGACGCGGAACTGGAGACCGTCGCTCAACCGTTTGTCGAGCTTGATTTGGAACGAGTCATAGCGGCTCTTGCCGATGGGCGCATCGCGCCACTCGATGGCCTGATACTGCGGGAAGGGGCGCAACGCCTGGGCGACGATGCCGCGGAAGCCGGGATATGGCAGACCGATGCCCGCCTGCTGAGCGAGCGGCGAGTTGATGTCGGACTGAAGCACCGCGGTACCGTGGCGGAGTACGGCCGGGTCATTCATGTTGTAGCCGGCGCCCAGGAACTGCGGGTTGTGCGGCAAACGCGTGCCCTTGTTCCCGACGTAGGTGGCGTCAAGCATGGCGCTCTGGCCAAACTGCCGCTGGAAGGTCATGGACCAGTTCTGATACCGCGGCTGCACCAGACCATCGGCGGGATAGCCGATGGCGGCGGTGCCGTTGGCGAACGTCGGGTCGATGAACGGAGGCTGGCGAATGGCTTCCCGCGGGAAGCCGTTTTCCAGTTGGAAGGCGGGCTGCAATCCGTTGGTGAGATTAGGCGCCGTGGGGGTGAATTCGTGGCCCACCGTCGGACGGCTGCCCTGGCCAAACGCGACGCCGGCATAGTAGATGCCGTAGCCGCCGCGCAGCACGGTCTTGTTGTCGAAGCTATAGGCAAAACCGAAGCGCGGGCCGATCGCGTCGGCCGGAATCTGGTCGAAGGTGCGGCGGCCGGTGCGGCCGGGGCCCTTGCCCGCGAATACGAGCGCGCCGGGGCGGCCGCCGGCGGCCGGATTGGGCGCATTCGGGTCGAAGGTGGAGAACCGGTCATAGCGCTCGCGCCAGGGGTTCTGATAATCAAAGCGGATGCCAAGCGTGAGGTTGAGTTTTGACGTCACCTTGTACTCGTCATTCAGATAGACCGCGGAGAAGTTGCCATTGAACGTGGTGAAGGCTGGAATGAAGAAGCTGGCCTGATGCACCTGGCCCAACAGGAAGGAAGCGAACGGATCGCCCGTGGAGGGCAGGTTGTTACCGCGACCATCGTAGCCGCCGGTGCCCAGGCGGTTGAAGTTGAAGTTTCCTCCGGAACCCGCCGCCCAGCCATGAAAATTGAACTGATGGTGGCGAAACTCGTAGCCCACCTTGATATTGTGGCGGCCCTTGATCCAGGTGAGGTCATTGGCGAATTGCCAGCGGTTGATGGCTTCAAACCCGGCGCCGATCCAGCCGCTGCCCAACTGGGTGTACGGCGTGTTGCCGGTGAACGTAAACGCCGGGAACCCGGCGGTCTGATCGAGCAGGCCGCCCCGGGTGGCCGGGCCCCAGAGCTTCTCCCCCCAACCGACACCGGCCGAGATCGGCGTGCCGCCCATGTACCAGCGATCCCAGGAAACGGTGGCGTGGTAGAGCAGATTGTTCTTGATCACGTAGTCGAACTGCTGGGTGGCGTGCTGGGTAGCGATGCGCTGCACGAAACCGATGCCGATGTACTGATCGTTTTTCGCGGAATCGGTGCGCGGATCGAACTGGGAGGTGCAGCCGCCCACTTCGCCGCAGTTCCGGATGGCGGGCCGCCGCGGCCAGAAGAAGCTGCTGGTGGTCTTGAACCGGTCATTAAAGTTGTGGTCGACGCGGAACATGATGGTGCGGAAGTCGGCGTGCCAGGTCTGGTCGCCGGCGGGGTTGCCGGCCACGTTGAAGGCCAGGCCGGCGCGATCGGGGCGCACCATGAGAGGAACAATGCGGTTGGCCACCGGGCTGAAGCGGTTGGCCGGAATCCGATTGTTGGGGAAGGGTGTACGCACGGGAACGCCGTTCACCGTCCGATTGCTGGCCGGATCGAAGATCATGCCCTCGCCGATGTTCGCACCCGTGGCGTCGGCGCCGGCACTACGGCCGGTGAGCAGCGCGCCGAAGTCGCCCTGCTTGAAGGCGTCGATGGGCGTCGTGTTGCCGAAGCCGGGGAGGACACCGGCGCGGAACCGCAGCCAATCCCAGTTGGTGAAGAAGAAGGTCTTGTTCTTGCCGTTGTAGACCTTGCCGAGCATCACGGGGCCGCCCACGGTGAAGCCGAAAGCGTTGCTGCGCTGCTTGGAGACCTTGTCAGGGAAGAAGCCACGAGCGTTCAGGGCATCGTTGGCGAAGTACTCGTAGGCGCTGCCGTGGTAGTCGCGTGTGCCGGCCTTGGAGGAGTACTCGACCGTGCCACCGCTTGAGTGGCCGTACTGGGCCGAGAAGCTGGAGGTGATCACCTTCATTTCGCCGATACTCTCGATGGGCGGGGCGCTCTCATGGCTCTGGTTGTGGCCGGCGGCGTAGCCGAACGCCACGCCGTCGAAGAAGTTCTCCATGGCAAAGGACTGGCCGCCGTTCAGGCGTGAGCCGAACTGGGAGCCGCGGAACATCGGATCGCCATTGGGCTTCATGGGGGTGAAGCCGGGTTGGAGTTGCAGCAGCGCTTCGGCAAGGCGGATGTCGCCGCCCATGACGACGGGCAGGTTGTTGTAGTAGGTGGAGTCCACCGAGTGCGTAACGTCGGCATTCGTGGTGCTGAGGATCTCGGCCGACGCGGCGACGGTGACCTGTTCGGAAACCGAGCCAAGTTCAAGCTTCACATCCGTACGCACCACCTGGCCGCCCACGGCGCGGATATCGGTGCGTGTGGTGGTTTTGAATCCCTGCGCTTCGACAATCACCGAGTAGTTACCAAGCACGAGCGAGGGCGAGGAATAGGCGCCGGCTTCGTTGGTGGTGACGACGGTATCGACACCGGTATCGGTGTTGCGGATCTTGACGGTGGCGCCGGGCACGGCGTTCCCGCTGGGGTCGGTGACAACGCCAGTGATCGCGGAGCGGTCAGCGCGTTGCGCGAGCAGGGAAAACGACAGCAGGAGCGGGAGAGAAAGGCGGGCTAACCTCGACAGCATAAACCCCACATTTCCGTTTTGAGCCGCGCGTGCGAATCTCCTGGATGCTCGTCCGCATCAATATCGATAGGGGTTTGAAGGCAGCGAAGACCCCTGCGGAGGACAGCACCCAATGGGTGACAAACAAAACCAGCCCTTTCAGCTCTCGTTCAACGGCCTTCTCAAGATCGACTTCCAGGGATCGCGCGTTACTTCCGATGGTGGTCTGATCCTGGTGCGTGAGTTGGATGAACGGCTGGGCTTCGGTGCTCTCATTGCCCAACACCTGACTGACTCACGGCGCGGCAAGAATACCCAGCTTCCGCTGGCGGACCTACTGCGCCAGTCCGTCTACAGCCGGATTGCCGGCTACGAGGATGTCAACGATGCCGAGCGGCTCTCGCAGGATCCAACCTTCCGGCTGA
>Ga0194132_10009483_pt1 | contig 13370 bp, 7 predicted proteins | sample TA2KigOf80mmetaG_FD_148612 | JGI IMG/M metagenome (GOLD analysis project Ga0194132, IMG submission 148612) | Freshwater microbial communities from Lake Tanganyika, Tanzania - TA2015054 Kigoma Offshore 80m | ecosystem: Environmental > Aquatic > Freshwater > Lake | place: Tanzania: Lake Tanganyika... | reverse complement strand
AAGCAGCCGGTAGGGCGAGCCTGTCCCCAGCGAGCCGAGTCAGACGTGTTCCACGCACGTGGATCGGCTCGCCGGGACGGACTCGCCCTACCGCTGATTGGTTCAATGGTCGAGTGCATGGTTCTGAGGCCAAGGCAGCTTCCCCTGGACCGTTCCTCCGGGCCGTGGCCTTTAGGCCGCTTCAACGTTGGACTCCGGAGAGTGCGCGGAAGCAGCCTGAAGGCTGCGGTCCGCACGGTTTTCAGTTCAAGGGCCATGTGCATGGTTCTGAGGCCAAGAAAGCTTCCCATGAAGCAGCCGGTAGGGCGAGCCTGTCCCCAGCGAGCCGAGTCAGACGTGTTCCACGCACGTGGATCGGCTCGCCGGGACGGACTCGCCCTACCGCTGATTGGTTCAATGGTCGAGTGCATGGTTCTGAAACCAAGGCAGCTTCCTATGAACCGTTCCTCCGGACCGTGGCCTTTGGGCCGCTTCAACGCTCAACTCCGGAGAGTGCGCGGAAGCAGCCTGAAGGCTGCGGTCCGCACGGTTTTCAGTTCAAGGGCCATGTGCATGGCCCTGAGGCCAAGAAAGCTTCCCATGAAGCAGCCGGTAGGGCGAGCCTGTCCCCAGCGAGCCGAGTCAGACGTGTTCCACGCACGTTGATCGGCTCGCCGGGACGGACTCGCCCTACCGCCGATCGGTTCAAGGGACGAGTGCATGGTTCTGAAACCAAGGCAGCTTCCCCTGGACCGTTCCTCCGGACCGTGGCCTTTAGGCCGCTTCAACGCTGGACTCCGGAGAGTGCGCGGAAGCAGCCTGAAGGCTGCGGTCCGCACGGTTTTCAGTTCAAGGGCCATGTGCATGGCCCTAGAGGCCAAGAAAGCTTCCCATGAAGCAGCCGGTAGGGCGAGCCTGTCCTCAGCGAGCCGAGTCAGACGTGTTCCACGCACGTTGATCGGCTCGCCGGGACGGACTCGCCTTACCGCCGATCGGTTCAAGGGTCGAGTGCATGGTTCTGAAACCAAGGCAGCTTCCTATGAACCGTTCCTCCGGACCGTGGCCTTTAGGCCGCTTCAACGCTGGACTCCGGAGAGTGCGCGGAAGCAGCCTGAAGGCTGCGGTCCGCACGGTTTTCGGTTCATGCGCGTATGGCAAAATGCGACTTCCTCGAACCTGTGCGCGCAGTGCGCCCATGAACCCGGTCTCCGACCCGGCACGCATCGGTGCGGCTTGAGAATCGGGCGGATCGGAGACTAGACTGGCGCTCCGAGGTTCATGGACAGAACTGCTGCACCGGGCTCACCGGTCTCACCGGGCTTGACCACGTTGAGATTCCCGCTACTCTCGCGCAACACGGTTGAAAAAGGCTTTCGCTAACCAAAATCCAATCTTCAGCGTCAAACCCGATATGAAAACCAAACCTTGCCGATGCGCACTGATCTGCGTGGCCGCTTTAATGGGCTTCCTCGCTCCGACACTCTCCGCCCAAACTGACAAACCCAACGCTGCGGGCACCTGGAAATGGACGGTGACGACTCCGGATGGCCAAGCGATCAACGCCCAGGTGGTCTTGAAGCAAGACGGGGAAAAACTCTCGGGCGCCTACAACAGCCGCATTGGAGAGAATTCATTTGGCGAAATTTCCATTCAGGAAGGCAAACTCAAAGGCAAAGACGTCTCGTTCACGGTCCTCCGAAAAATCAACGACCAGACTTTCACGCTCAAATACGAAGGCAAACTCGACAGCGATCGGATTAAAGGATCGGTGGTCATCGCAGACGGCGATCAGAAGTTCGATTGGAACGCCAAACGCGAACCCTCCAAGCTCGATCCCACGGGCACCTGGAGATGGAGCATGCCGCGTTCGAACGGCGAAAAGATGGAGGCCACTCTGAAGCTCAAACTCGAGGGCGAAAAGCTCACCGGGAACATTTCGGGCGGCGAGTTTTCCGTCGAAATTGAAAACGGGCGGCTCAACGGCGACGAGATCACGTTCCAAACCACCATCGAGCGGGACGGCGCGAAATTCGTCGCCAAGTCCAAGGGAAAGCTCGCCGCCGCGCAGATCAAAGGCACCGTTGAATTTGAAACCGATGGTGAAAAGCGCACCCGGGAATGGGAGGCGCAACGCGAATGACCTTCGCGGATTGATTTGATTTTCTCCTGCCGAACACCAGACACGGTGAATCCAAAGGAAAGACAGGGCGGCCCTCAATGCACAGGGTCGCCCTTGTTTTTTGAAAATGTCGTTTGGTTGGGCGCCTCCTGTTCCTCCCAGACCTGCACTCGGCCCATGAAGCAGGTAGGGCGAGTCCGTCCCGGCGAGCCACTTGACGTGCGTGGAACACGTCCGACTCGGCTCGCTGGGGACAGGCTCGCCCTACCTGCTTCGTGGAGAGGGTTTCAACGACGCTCCGACCGGGCGGACGCCGGGTACCGGTTTGGCGTGCCCGACAAATCCAATGCATCGGGTCGAAACTCGCTTCCTTCCCCCTCACCCTGGCCCTCTCCCCAAGGAGGGGGAAGCGGTGTCGCCGTCGTAGGACAATGGCTAAGGCGGTTCACAGCGCTGGCGATTCTCCTTTCCAGCCTGTTCCCGATCCACAGTTCCGCACAAACGCAGTCCGCTTCATTGACTCCCCCACCCTTCCGAGAATTTCGTGGCGCCTGGATCGCTTCGGTCTCGAATATCGATTGGCCGTCAAAACCCGGCTTGTCCTCCGCGCAACAAAAGGCGGAACTCGCGGCCTTGCTCGACAAGGCATCGCAGCTCAGGCTCAACGCCGTCATCTTGCAGGTCCGACCGGCGTGCGACGCTCTGTATGCTTCGCCCCATGAGCCGTGGTCCGAATATCTGACCGGCCAGATGGGCCGCGCGCCCGATCCATTCTATGACCCGCTCGCCTTCGCGATTGAGCAGGCGCACCAGCGCGGATTGGAACTGCACACGTGGTTCAATCCGTTTCGAGCAAAGCATTCCTCCGCAAAGTCACCCGTCTCGTCCAATCACGTCAGCCGCGCGCATCCGAAGTGGATTCGGAGCTATGGCAAAATGCTGTGGCTCGATCCGGGCGAAAAAGCCGCTCAGGAATTCTCCCTGACCGCCATTCTGGATGTGGTGCGCCGCTACGACATCGACGGCGTTCACCTCGACGACTATTTTTATCCGTACAAGGTAAAAGGCTCTAATGGCAAGTGGCTCGATTTTCCGGACGACGCGACCTGGAGCCAATACAAAGCCAGCGGCGGCAAACTGAGCCGGAACGATTGGCGCCGGCAGAATGTGAATGATTTCGTCCAGCGCCTCTATCAGCGGATCAAGGCCGAGAAACGCTGGGTCAAGTTTGGGATCAGTCCCTTTGGCATCTGGCGTCCGGGACACCCCGCGCAAATCACGGGCATGGACGCCTACGAAGACACGTACGCGGACTCCCGGAAATGGCTCGCCAGCGGATGGTGCGACTACTTCGCGCCCCAGTTGTATTGGCCGATCCATCCGCCCGAGCACAGTTACACGGCACTGCTTCATTGGTGGGCCGATCAAAACACCAAGAAGCGGCACGTGTGGCCCGGCAGCAAGTCGGCCGCCGTCGGACACGGCTGGCGCAAGGAGGAAATCGTGGAGCAGATTCGGCTGGCGCGGAGGGAACCTGGCGTCACCGGCCACATTCACTGGCACATGAACAGTCTGATGACGAATGCGGGCGGTTTGTCCGGCGCGCTGGCGAAAGACAGTTACGCGCTGCCCGCCCTCATTCCCGCCTCGCCGTGGCTGGACGACAAACCACCGGCCGAGGCGACGGTCCGGCTCGACCCGAGTGCAAACGGCGGGGAACTAAAAGCAGGTTGGGCGGTCGCGGGCCCGGAACCGGCCTGGCTCTGGGTGCTGCAGTTCAAGAATAGCGGAACGTGGACCACTGAGATTCTGCCCGGCCGGCAAGCTTCGCGGACCTGGACGAAACTCAGTTCAAGACCCTTTCCGGACGCTGTGGCGGTCGCCGCGGTAGATCGAACCGGGAACATGGCGCGACCAACCGTGGTGCAGACAAAGCCCGCCGCCCGTCCGCGTCCTACCAAGCCGTAGCACGATTAATTTCCAACAGGAGTCAACGGAGACAACAGAGTCGCACTCTAGTTCAGTCGGATGGGGAGCGCACGCGCCCTCGCGTGCTTTAGTCGGCGCCCTCGCCGACTATGTTCCATCAGACTGAACCATCCCAGTTCGTGCCACAGTTTGAACGACGCTCCGACTGGCGAGGGCGCAGTCGTGACACGCGAGGGCGCGTGTGCTCCCCAGGTCACTGAATCACCGCAACGTTCAGCCTAGTCGCCCGCTTCCAAGGCCACGACCAGCTTGGTCACGTAGGAGAGATCGGCCCGGCAAAACGGGAGGTCGATGCGGCGGGCGAGTTCATCCCGCGTCGCGTTCCTTAACCACGCCAGCGTCTCGAAGGCGCTCAGGGCCAGGTCGGGCGGATCGACAAAGTTTTCCCCAAAGTGGACCTGGCGTTCTTCCCCCACGTACGGCCACGTCGCGTAAAGGGTCTCGAACGTGGACCAGACTGTGGCAACGGCTTCGGAGGCCTTTGCGCGTAGAATCCAGGCCACTTCCGGAGTGAGATCGCGAAACAACGCGACCTTGTGCCGGTGCGGCGCGACGCGAAACGAAAGCGCGTCGCCTTGGCCAATGAACGGGTCCAGCTCGGATGATCCTTTGAAATTCGTCAACGTGCCGCCCGCCGCGGCGCGCTTCCACCACGCAGCCAAGGCTTCGCCAGTTTCGGAAGCCAGCGCGCCGGCGCGTTCTGCGGATGCGACATCTTTCGCGCGTTCCGCGATGCGCGCGAAAGCCAGCAGCGAGGCAAGATAACGGTTCGCGTGCAAATCACCTTTGGCCGAATCGAGCCGCCACCCGGTTTTCGCGAAGTCGTCGAAGCCGGCCTTGATTTGCGGCCAAGCTTCCAGCACCTGCGCCCACTCGCCGCAGCGCTCGGCGTAGAACCAGACAGAGTGCAAGTTGCCAAACGCATAGTGCGGTTTGTCCTGGCCCAGGCGGGATCGCACTTCATCCGGCGTCCAGAAAAGCTCTCTGCGCTCGCCTTCCTTCAGCGCGTACCAAGCGGATTTGGAAAAGGGCGGGTGCTTGCCCCATTCGTTGGCGAGAAAGGTTTTCACTTCGGATTGCAGATTCGCGGCAAGGTGCGGATAGGCCCAGGCCAATCCCTCGAACAATTCACCACTGTGATTGAATCAGGAAAGTGCAACGCGACCACGAAGCGGGTAGGGCGAGTCCGTCCCGGCGAGCCGATCGACGTGTTTGGAACACGTCCAGTGTCTCGCCGTTTTCAGTCATTGTTCTCCCTCTCCCAGCGGGAGAGGGTCGGGGTGAGGGAGAAGCGCCCGTACTTCCCATGAACTTGGCAGGGACGGATTCCACTCCGTCCTGACTCTATTCTGCGATCGGAAGGACAATTCCAGGGTGGAACGCGTCCTTACCAGTTCATGGGTCGTGTGCACGGCTTGGAGGCCATGGAAGCTTTCCAAGCTCTCTGATTTGTCCAACGCTTTCACCCTCACCCTATCCCTCTCCTTCAAGGGAGAGGGAATGCCGGAGAACAGAGCCACTACGCGGCGTGGAAAATCGTCGTGGCTCGGGACGATTTTGGACGAACTGAAGCTCTTGTTCACCGGACAAAAATGGCTCCCTTCGTCAGTGTTTTGCGGCGATAAACTTTGTCCGAACTGCACGCATAGAGATAACTGCGGTCCGGCCCGCCGAACGCGCAACTCACGGTGCCCTTCTCTTGCGGTCTCGAAATGATGCCTCCCATCCGGCCCGTCGGATCGAACATCTGAATGCCCAGGTGCGACGTGACGTAATACCGGCTTCTCTCGTCGGTCGTCATGCCGTCGCCGCCGCTGTCAGCCCGGCTCGCCGGCGCGCGCAATTCCATGTTCTTTTCGCCGGCGCGAAGCGAGCCGTCAGCCGCGATCAGAAAACTCCAGGCATTGGTGCCGCCATATTCGCTGACGATCAGTTCCTGCTGGTCTGCGCTCAGCGAAATTCCGTTCGGTTTGTTGATCCCGCCCGCGACGACCGGGGGACGCGGCATGCCGCGCGCGCTGGTGGGAACTTTCACAACCGCGCCCGCCGCCGTATCCGTGAAATAAATCCACCCCGCTTTGGACACGACGAGGTCGTTGGGCTGGACTGTGGTCGCGACGGTGGCGATAGCCTTGGTCTGCGGATCGATCATCACGATGCTTTTCACGTTGTTCGTCCCGACGCCTTGCACGCAGGCGTAAAGTTTGCCGTCCGGGCCAAACTTCATGCCGCTGATCTTCGGCCCGTTCTCCAGCCAGACGACGGGCTTTGAGTCGTTCACGCCGACGCGGTAGAGCGTCGCTTTTGGCAAATCGCTGAAATAGAAATTGCCTTCGGCGTCCGAGCACGCGGCGTCGGTGAAGCCATAGCCTTGGCCGATGAGTTCCCAATCGCCGGGTTTGCCGCCGTCGGTCAAAACTTTGGAAAGCGCTTCGTCACCGCCCAGATTGTCTTTGGTCAATGGCTTGGGCAGCTCCGCAAGTTCTGGCCCCCAGAGCCAGCGCAGCGAGTCGGGCAGGATCGCGCCGCCGTGTTTGCCGCTGTGCGCGCCGTCGCCGAACTCGAATTTGAAATCGTAACCCATGAACGCCAGCGCGCTCGCCATTTCTTGATTCGCCAGCGGCCAGTTGCCGTGGAGATTGTTGAGGTCGTTCGCGCCGTCTTGAAGGAAAACGCGGATCGGCTTGCGCTCGGTCTTGCGGATGAACGCCGGATAGTTGTGCCCGCCGCGGATGTTCGTGAAGCTGCCGATCTGGCTGAGCACTTTGCCGAAGAGATTCGGCCGTTCCCACGCCACGGTCCACGCGCAGATGCCGCCGCTGCTCATGCCGCAAATCGCCCGGAGTTTGGGATCGCTGCTCAGGTTGAGATTGAATTTGTTCGTCGCGAACGGAATCAGTTCCTCGATCAGGAACCGCGCGTAGGCGTCGCCGAGTGAGTCGTATTCGAAGCTGCGATTGCTGCGGCCCGGCGTGCCTTCGCCTCGAACGCCTGGATTGATGAACAACCCCACCGTTACCGGCATGTCGCCTTTGGCGATGAGGTTGTCAAACACGACCGGCACGCGGGAATGGCCGTTCGTGCTGACGTAACCGCCGCCATCCTGGAAAACCATCAGCGCGGCGGGCCTGGAGCCGTCATATTGCGCGGGGATGTAAACCCAGCAATCCCGCCGTGTGCCGTCGAAGATTTTCGAGCCGGTGAACTCGAACTTCTCGACACGTCCGGCCGGGACACCGGCTGCGCGTGCGGTCGATTCGGGGCCGAGCTGATAATTGTCCGCGGCTATGACGCAAATCGGCCAGGCTTGGGAGAATAAAACCAACGAGATAAGAGCGGGAGCGGAAGAGGATTTCATAGCGGCGATTCTCCTGAGGGTTTTTGTTCGGTCAAGGGAACATTCATGCGGCTTTGCGGATTCCTCGCTGCTTTCTATGGCTACCTTCCGGATGTTGGGGATCACCTTCCCCTCACCCCAGCCCTCTCCCTTGGGGCCCTTGGGGAGAGGGAGCATCGAATCGCCGCGTTCGATGAGGCGGGCGCGGAGGTTGATCTCAACGCGGATGACGCCGATCAAACCCTTCTCCATCCGCGAAATCCGCGGTTAAGAAATCGGTTCAGAAGTTCTCGTGCGAAATGCTTTCGGCAAATTCTTTCCCTGAGAATGAGGGGAAGGTGACATTCAGGAATCGACGACGCAGCGCTTGAAAACAGCGATGAACCACTTTTCGCTTCCAGGTTTCCTGGTTTTTCAGGATATTCCCCGTGCCGAATCCCGAATCAAGAAATCTGAAGAACACTATGAAGTACCTTGCACGCTGTTCCGTCCTCGTTGCCGCATCCATTGCGCTATCCGCAAGCGCCTCGGCTGCCCATTGGCCGCAATGGCGCGGGCCTCACTTCAACGGCTCCTCCGATGAACAAAACCTCCCCGTCAAATGGTCCAAGACGGACAACCTCGCCTGGAGCGTGGACCTGCCCGGCCCCAGCGCCGCCACGCCCATCATCTGGGAGGACCGGGTGTTCGTCTCTTCGACCGACCTCAGCACCAAATCGCTCCAGGCCATTTGCCTCGACCGCAAAACCGGCAGGATTCTTTGGCAGCACAAGACGGGCGAGATCATGCAACGAGACAATCGCAGCACGTTCGCTTCGCCCTCGCCCGCCACGGATGGGAAGTTGGTCGTCTTTTTCTACGGCAACGGTGAACTGGTCGCCTTCGACTTGGCCGGCAAGAAGCTCTGGTCGCGCAATATTCAGAAGGACTACGGTGATTTCGCGTTTCTCTGGACGTTCTCCAGCACGCCGGTGCTTCACGCCGGCAAGCTCTACTTGCAGGTGCTGCAACGCGACGTGCCCGTGAGCGGACGCGGCCGCAGCGATGCCCCCAACGACCCGTATCTTCTGGCGATGGATCCCGCCACCGGCAAGACGTTGTGGCGTGAAGTGCGGCCCAGCCAGGCCGTGGCCGAATCGCGCGAAGCGTTCACGACTCCCATCCCGTATGAATTCAATGGCCGCAAACAATTGCTCGTTGCGGGCGGCGACGATTTGACCGCGCACGACCTGGAAACAGGCAAAGAGTTGTGGCGCTGGGGCACATGGAACCCGTCCCGGATCGGCCACTGGCGGCTCGTGCCCTCTCCCGTCGCGGGCAACGGCATCGTTCTGGCGTGCGCGCCCAAGGGCGATCCCATTTACGCGATCAAGGCCGATGGTTCAGGCACGCTGGATGATTCAGCCATCGCCTGGAAAAGCGAAACCCAGCGAACGTTGTCTTCGGACGTGCCCACCCCGGCGTTTTACAAGGGCGACTTCATCGTTCTCGGCGACATGCGCAAAACGCTCCTCCGGGTCGATCCCAAAACCGGCAGCATCAAATGGTCCCTCGAACTGCCCGGCCGCAAGAAGCTCGAATCCTCGCCCACCGTGGCCGACGGGAAGATTTACTTCATGGACTTCGGGGGTGACGTCGTCGTCGCGGACGCAGAAAAGGGCGTGGTCCTCAACACCATCCCGATGGGCGAGCAGGGCGACAACGAGATCCGGTCCTCAATCGCGGTTGCGAACGGCCAGCTTTACATTCGGACGAACAAGAAGCTGTTTTGCGTTGGCAAAGGCGCGTAGAGCAGCCAGGTGGGATGTGCCTACCGATCCTCCCATGAACAATTCCTCTGGACCGCGGCCTTTAGGCCGCTTCCAGGCTGGACTACGGAGAGCGCGCGGAAGCAGCCTGAAGGCTGCGGTCCGCCCGGTCTCAGGCTCATGGGCCGCGTGCATGGTTCTGAAACCCATGAACCAACCCACCTCGTCGCCCCTCCCAGGAGGGGAACTGGACGCTGCGACGTCGAATGAAGGTCCCCTCCTGGGAGGGGAAGGGGTGGGTTCACGATCCCAATGCGCGGTTCGGAAATCGTGATGGCTCCCTATGAACGAAGTCTGGAGTGTGCCCTGCTCCGCACTGGGGTTGCGCCTCTGCCAATTCTGAGTTCCGGGTGGCTCTGCGTTCCCTTTCCCCTCACCCCCGCCCTCTCCCTTCGAGAGAGGGATTCACACGCCCTGATCAAAAGGAAGACCCGCACCCGGCAAAACCCTCTCCTTGGGGAGAGGGCCAGGGTGGGGAAAGAACACGTCGTTCGGTCCAACGCACAGGAATCTTGACAACACGCCGAATCCAATGAAAACCCACCCGCATTCTCGCATCCATCCAATTGTCCTCGGTTGCCTGCTTACCTGCGCCGCAACCATTCTGCGCGCCGACGAGGGCATGTGGCTCTTCAATGACCCGCCCCGAAAACTCATCCAGGACAAATACGGTTTCACGCTGGCCGACGACTGGCTCGAACACGTCCAGAAATCTTCCGTGCGCTTCAACAGCGGCGGCTCCGGCTCATTCGTTTCCGAAGACGGCCTGGTCATGTCGAACCACCATGTCGCGGCAGATTGCCTCCAGAAACTCGGCGACAAAGATCACAATTACTACCGCGACGGCTTTTACGCCAAGACCCGCGCCGAGGAGAAACAATGCCACGACCTCGAACTCAACGTTCTCATGAGCATTGACGACGTCACGGACCGCGTGAATGCCGTCGTGAAGCCGGACATGACCGCCGAACAGGCCTTCCTCGCCCGCCGCAAGGTCATGGCCGAAATTGAAAAGGAATCGCTCGACAAGACCGGCCTGCGCAGCGATGTGGTGACGCTTTTCCAGGGCGGCAAGTATCACCTCTATCGCTTGAAGAAATACACGGACGTCCGCCTCGTGTTCGCTCCCGAACAGCAGATCGCTTTCTTTGGCGGCGACCCGGACAATTTCGAGTATCCGCGTTTCGACCTCGACGCCGCCTTCTTCCGCGCTTACGAAAATGGCCGGCCGGCCAAAATTCAGCATTATTTGAAATGGAGCAAAGCCGGCGCCGCCGAAAACGAACTGATCTTTGTTTCAGGCCATCCGGGCCGAACCAGCCGCCTCCTCACGGTCGCGGAACTGGAATATCACCGGGACGTGCGGCTGCCGAATGCCCTGGCCCGGTTGTATCGCGCCGAGGTCGTCCTGACCGCCTACAGCGCGCGCAGCGAAGAGAACGCGCGCCGGGCCAAGGAAGATCTGTTTTCCGTGCAGAACAGCCGCAAGGCGCTCCGGGGGATGCAGGGCGGACTGCTCGACCCGGCGCTGATGGGAGCCAAGCAGGCCGAGGAGCGCAAGCTGCGCGAGTTCGCGGCGGCTAATCCTCAATTCAAAGACCCAGTGGCGGCCTGGGATCGCATCGAACAGGCGCAAAAGATTATTCGCGAGAATGCGCAGCGATTCAATTTCCTGGAGGCTGGCCTCGGCTTCAACAGCAAGCTGTTCGACATCGCGAGAACGCTGCTCCGCGCGGCTGACGAGCGCCCCAAGCCCAACGGCGAACGCTTGCGGGAATTCGTCGAGTCCGGGCGCGAATCGCTGGAATTCCAGCTTTTCTCCGAGGAACCGATTTATGAGGACTTCGAGCAACTCAAGCTTGCGGACTCGCTGACGTGGCTTTCCGAGCAACTGGGGCGCCAGCACGAACTGGCTCAGAAAATCCTGGCCGGCAAATCTCCCCAGCAAAGAGCCGCCGAACTCATCCGCGAATCGAAGGTCAAGGACGTCGCCACGCGCAAGAAACTCTACCACGAAGGCAAATCCGCCGTGGATGCCGCGCGTGATCCGATGCTTGAACTGGCACGACTGGTGGACGCCGACGCGCGCGCGGTCCGCAAGGTCATTGAGACACAAACTGAAATCAAGCAGCAGGCCTACGCTCAAATCGGCAAGGTCAGATTCGCGCTGTCCGGAACGGGATCCTATCCGGATGCCACCTTCACGCTGCGGCTCGCGTACGGCGCGGTCAAGGGTTACGAGGAAAACGGACGCCGCGTGCCCTTCCAAACGACGGTGGCCGGACTTTACGAGCGCGCGGCCGATCAGAAATTCAAACCGCCATTCGATCTTCCCCAAACCTGGATCAAGCGGAAGGGCCGGCTGAATCAGGCGACGCCATTCAACTTCGTGAGCACCGCCGACATCATCGGCGGCAATTCGGGCAGCCCGGTGATCAACCGCAATGCCGAGGTCGTCGGATTGATCTTCGATGGGAATATCCAATCCCTCGTGCTGGACTACGGCTACACCGACGCCCAGGCCCGGGCCGTTTCCGTGCATTCGTCGTCGATTGTTGAAGCCCTGCGCAGAGTTTACGACGCCGGCAAGCTGGCGGATGAGATCACACGCCAGCGTTGATTCGCGACGACGCCTCTGCCGAGTTCTGCCGACTGATCCGAACGGGTCCTTGACCTCCTGGCTCAAGCAAGGCGATACTTTGGTCATGAGCACTCCTGTGCGCGTGACGAGCAAGCGACAGGTCCTCTTGCCTAAGCAGTATTGTGAGCAAATGCGAATCCACCCCGGCGCGACTGTTTGTGTCACACCGGTTGCTGATGGACTCTACCTCACTCCCATCTCCCCTCCCACTGAGCGAGAGCTGCGCGACGCGTTCAGGGTCGCTGGAGCACATGGACCGAAACACATCAGCCCCGAAGCGGAGAAACTGATGGCCGAGTCGATACGGGCCGTGCGGGTCCGTCGATCCCCCAGTTCATGATCGCTGTGTTGGACACGTCTGTTGTCCTGGCCGGTCTCTTCTTCAGAACTGATTCTTACCGTTGTCTGGTGGCGTTCGCCCGCCGACAGTATCAGATGGCCGGAACTCATGAACTCTTCGAAGAGTATCGCGAGTAATCTAATGTTCCGCCTGTCAGGTTGGGAACCCGCCGGTGTCGGAGTTCATTTCTGCGAACAGACATTGTTGCGGCACTTACGGCAATTCTTCGATCGTGATCTCCTTGTACGAAATCTCCGTCTTCCCTCCGCCGTGGACCTGCAAACCGATTAACCCGTGCTGCGGGATGCTGTCGTCCGGTTCGGTGTAATCGATCGTTTGCGTCCCGTTGATCGAAAGCCGGATGCGCTTGCCTTCGCAGCGGATTTCATAGTCATTCCATTCATTGCGCTTGAGGATCTTCTCCACCACGCCTGCTTCCGGCTTCGTCAGCACTTTGTTTCGGCGCGTCTCGTCATAAAGCGCGCCCCACCAGCCATCCCCGATGTCGGCCTGGTACCCGATCATTTCGTTGGGCGGATTGGTGGCGCGCTGGCTCCGGATCTGGACGCCGCCGTTCACGAAGCCTTCCGTGCCCAGGAGCTTGAATTTCAAACGCAGGATAAAGTTCGTGTAACTGCGTTTCGTGGCGACGAATTCGTTGCGCGGGACGCGTTCGCTCAGTGTTCCACCGACGATCGCGCCGTCCACGATCCGCCAGGTCTTTTGCGTGTCGCCTTCCCAGCCGTTGAAAGTTTTGCCGTCGAAGAGGGAGACAGGCTTCCCCTTGTCTGCGGCGCAGGCCAGCGAGATGGAGAAGGCAAGGGTCAGAAAATGAAGGATAGATTTCATAACGCTGAGAATTGATTCAGTTACGTTGCGAGTGATCGCCGCGAATCATTCCACGGCAGCCCGAAAACACCAGAGGAATTTCGAGTAACCGCGTCAGGCGGTGCTTCTCACTTCTCCGTGCATGTCGGAACCTTGGCGTTGTAGGGCAGGCTTTCCGGCCTGCCGGTTAAGGGTCTGTGCAAAAATAAATTCCGGTTTTGCTGGAGGCGATTTCGCTTTCTGGCGAGGCACGACGAAGGAGCATAGCCAGGGCTCTGCGACTGAGGAGAAACGAAGCCAGAAAGCGAAATCGCCCCAGCCCTCCGGGG
>Ga0194132_10009482_pt1 | contig 13371 bp, 3 predicted proteins | sample TA2KigOf80mmetaG_FD_148612 | JGI IMG/M metagenome (GOLD analysis project Ga0194132, IMG submission 148612) | Freshwater microbial communities from Lake Tanganyika, Tanzania - TA2015054 Kigoma Offshore 80m | ecosystem: Environmental > Aquatic > Freshwater > Lake | place: Tanzania: Lake Tanganyika... | reverse complement strand
CAAGAGGGGCGAACGATTCAGAGTCTATTTGCCGCTGTCTGTCCACATCGACAGCAACCTTCTCAGCAAGACAAGGCGTGCAGAGATTCGCCTTCACGTTGGGAACGACGACCGACGCCACCGTGAAACAAAGGGTTCGACCTGACGATACGTCCGCGAGGCAGAGCCTCGCGGCAGTGCGTTCCCAGGCGGAGCCTGGGAACGAGAGGCGCCGCGCGGCACTTGACGCTACTTCCCGCCGGGCGGCACGTATTTCTTGAGCCACGCGAACACTTCGCGGTGCCAATATTCGCTATTTCGGGGGCGCAGGACCCAGTGGCCTTCGTCGGGGAAGTTGATGAAACGCGCTTCGACGCCTTGCCGTTTCAGGGTCGTGAAGAGCTGGATGCCTTCGCTGACCGGGACGCGGAAGTCGAGATCGTTGTGGATGATGAGCATCGGCGTCTTGAACTTCGACAAGTTGGCGGCGAACTTGTGCGGCGAGTGTTTTTCGTAGGACGCGCGGTTCTTGCCCCAGGGGGGACCGCCGTGCTCCCACTCGTCGAACCAGAGTTCCTCGGTGGTGGCGTACATGCTGTCGAAGTTCCACACGCTGCAGTGAGTGATCAGCGTCTTGAACTTGCCGGTGTTGACGGCGAACCAGTTCATCATGTAGCCACCGAAGGAGGCGCCGGCGCTGCCCATGCGATCCTTGTCGATGTACGGGAGCTTTTCGAGATGCTCGAGGCCGGCCATGAGATCGACGTAGCACTTTCCGCCCCAATCGCCGCTGATGTCGTCGATGTATTGCTGCCCGAAACCAGTTGAGCCGCGCGGATTGGGCAAGGCGACGACATACCCTTGCGCGGCCCAGGCCTGTGCGTTCCAGCGAAAGCTCCAGCCGTCTTCCCAGGCGCCTTGCGGTCCGCCGTGCACGAGATAGACGAGCGGCCATTTCTTTTTGTCGTCGAAGCCAGGCGGTTTGAGAAGCCACATCTGCATCGGCTGCCCGCCGGCGCCCAAGACATTGACGTTCTCCGGCCGGCCAAGGTCAAGCTCCGTGAGCAACTTGTCATTGGCCTTGCTCGCGTTGAAGACGTCGAACTCGGTATCCTTGTCGATGGCGATGAACACCTCATTCGGGTGATGCATGGCAGCGCGGGTGAATGCGAGACGCCGGCCGTCGGCCGAAACGCTCAGCGACCCGTTTGCGTGATGCCTAATGAACGTCGCCCGCTCGGCCGGTTTGTCCTCTTTGATGTTGACGACGAAATAAAAGTGCTTGGCGCGATCGTCGGCGCCGAAGTAGATGCGTTCGTTGTCGATCCAGACGAAATCCTCGGCGGACACTTCGAACTCGGCGGTCAGGTTGCGGGCCTTGGGACGCTTCTTGGCGTCCTTTTCGTTCAAGGCATCGGCGGGGAGGAGCATGAGATCCCATTTATCGGCCTCGTAGCCAGGCCGTTTTTGAGCGCGATAGGCGAACCATTTGCCGTCGGGCGAGAATTGCGGCGCCCCGTCGGCGGCTTTGTTTGCGCTGGTGATGGTTTCCCATTTGCCGACCGTCGCTTCCCCGAATGGATACCCTGGCTGGGCGGGAACGCGACAGACGTCATAGTTCGTACTCCATGCTTCGTCTTTTTCGGGAACGGCGGTGAAGTAGAGGTACTTGCCATCGGGGCTGAACGTGAAGTCGTCGCCGATCGAGAAGGTGGTCGACGTAGGGTACGCATCGCGGTCGCCCGGAGTAGCGTCGCGTGGCGGGCCGGTCTTGCCGCCCTCGTAGGCCATGACGAAAAGGTGCAAGCGCTTGTCCTCGACGTAATCGTCCCAGTGCCGGAAGAAGAGGCGCGTGAAGACCCGGGCCTTGACCGGATTGGCGTCGCGATCGTCGATGCGTTTCTTGTTGAGAGCGTCGCTTTCCTTGAACGGTTTGGCGGAGTATTCCGGCCAGACCGCGGACATGAAGGCGATTTGTTTCCCGTCCCGCGACCAGATGCCTCCAGATGCTTCGGTGCTGAGGTTGGTGAGTTGCCTCGCCTCGCCACCCGCGAGGTAGATGATCCAGAGTTGCGTCGAGCCGGTGCGATTCGATTCGAACAGGATCGATTTGGAATCAGGACTCCAGCGCGGATGGCGGTCGGCCTTGGGGCTGGCCGTCAGTTGCTTGGGCGTGCTTCCTTTTTCGGTCGAGACGAGCCAGAGGTTAGTCACGGTCTTGTTAGCCTGGAGGTTGACAGTGGAAAGCTGGTATGCGACCCACTTGCCGTCGGGGCTGATCTGGGGATCGGCGACGCGTTTGAAGCGGAAAAGATCATCGACCTGCATCGGTTTCGGCTTGCCGCCGGCCTGACATACGAGTGGAAACACCAACAAGACGATAAAGGCAATGCGTTTCATGAGACGTCCTTTGCAAAAAGAAACCGATGCGGACGAGAATAGCACATGGATCAGTGGACGTTATAAGGACGAGGCGGCAAAGGTCACGGTTTGTGAGATGCGGTAATAGGCTGGGGCGCTGTCGACGGGTTCGAGACGGCCGGCGCCGGCTGAGTGCCGAATAGCCAATCGCGAGCCGACACGGTCAGGCCGAACACGCGATAAATGACAAGCGCTGAAAGGACTGTCGCGCCGATAATACCGATGCCGAATGCGATTAGGCAGACCACTATTGTTGCAATGGCGACCTCCGGGACGACCAGTTGGAAAAGCGGCCAACCGTGCCGGAAATACGATGCAACGAGCAGGAAAAGCCCGGCCAGGATAAGCAGCTCCGACGCCGTTCGCTTCCCGGCGATGGGGTCCGCCGTCGCCAGCATCAGGTCCGCCAACGTCGGGGGCAGCAGCATTGGAATCCCGGTGGCCCTGGTTTCGTGCTTGAGCGTCGAGCCAGCCGGGACGTTTTTCGCCTTGAGCGCCACGGATTCATAGCGATACTCTTTGGCGAGGGCAACATTCTTGTCTTCGAGGGCCAACCGCTCTTTTTGCCAATCAGCGATTTTCATGTCGGGGCGCACAGACTTTAGACAAGCAAGGGCGTACTCAGCTTGCCGGATGCAGCCGCGGAATTGATGTTGGCGAGTTGTAAGTTGCGTGGCGAAATCGCTTGGAGATTCGCGTGCCAAGGCCGCGCACAACTCCATGTGCGTTCGCGCGTCATCTAACAGGCGGACCGCCAGCGTCGGCGAGGGGTCGGCTTTCGGAGCGAGCATGGTTGGCGGAATCAACACGACGCGCTGATGGCCCGACAGCACCGCCTGCTCAAGCTTGACAGAGCTGATGTTCGGCGCACCGGCGTCGTCATTCACATAGCGCCAGCGCAACTGAACTAGCTGAGGCTCTCGACTTGCTGAAAGCCGCAGTGCGATCTCCTTGGGCCCCAGCGACGCCGCCTGCGCGAACCGGCGGTCCACCGACGCCGAGAGCATGGCAATGGGGCTTGGAAATTCGACCTTTAAGTCCGTCTCCTCGGCAACAACGATCCAATAGTTGGAATCCCGGATCCACCCGGCGGCCGTCGGCTGAATCACTTCCGACGAAGCAAGGACTCGCAGCGCCGTCGGCGCCGCTTGCGCAGGCAGGATCGCGGTAATGGCGTTCCTCCCTTGCGCGTAATTCCACTTGGCCGCCCCCTTGTGCCAGTCTTCGGGCACGGAAGTCACGAGCGTCTTTTTTTCTGAATCTCTATGGCTAAGGTGCTCTGCGGCTCCGGCTTGCATGAGCTCTACTCCGTTCCACGCCAGCCATTGGTGGCGCACCGCGACATTTTCGACCCTCACCGTCGGCAACTTCATTTTGCGTTCTGCGTCAGCGATCAAATTAGCCCTTATGGTGATCGTCACGTCCTGGGGCAAGTCCTGTGGATACTTGATGCTCCAGGTTTGCGATTTCGCTCCTTCCGGACTAATCCGCTGAATGGTCCCGCCGGGGGCGTGCGGGATCGCTGCCTCCGGCCAGCCGTCCAGATGCAGCGCCACTGCAGGCAGGTAACCTCGAGTCGGGATGAGCCGAACGCCGTGCCAAATCTCGAACCCCTGGTCAGCGCCCTGCACCTTGGTCATCTGGACTGCGCGGGGCGCTTGGCGTTCTGCACTCACGCTCAAGGACACCTCGTACGGCAGCAGCGGCTCTTCGACAATAAACTTCACGGCGCCAGAATCGTCCCGGCGAAGCCCCTTGATCGCGCCGGCTTTGAGCTGCAGTCCCGGGGCGGAACGAACCTCGAGCGTCAACTGCTCGTCCTTGGGCTTCAATCCGCCGATAGCAACATTGAGCGGATAGAACACGGGCAGCTTAAGTTTTTGATCATCGGGCGGACGTCCCTTCGTCGTCGCCGTCCGCCAACCGGTGATCGTCAGAATCGCCTCCTTGCGCGGCTGCTTCAACCAGACTTGCGCTTTGCCCGCGTGCACCTGCCAGCGAGCGACATCCGGCCCAGTCACCTGCGAGATCGCGAGCGATTTGTCGACGAAGAACTCGACGAGCGAAATGTCGGTGTGCGAGCTTGTAATCGTGACATTGCCGACAAGATCCGAGTGTTGCGAATCGACGGTCCACTCCAGCGTTCCCTTGGCGCGCCATGTATTGGGCTGTGTCACGATTTCAAGCCACGCCTTGACGGCCGAGCGTTCAAATCGATACGCGCGAGTGACCGGGACCGTTGGCTTCTTTCCCAGGATTTCGAACTCATTGGCGTCGCTGCTCGGCACACTGAGATTCTTGGCGGAGATTGCCACTTCCTTGGCGTAAAGACGATAGGCGAGGCTCCCGCCGCTGGATTTGGCTTGGAGAGGCGCCGGCGGCATTAGCGTGAACTTTCCTCCTTTGGCCGCGGGCGGAGGCACCGATTCGATCTGGAGAATGACGTCGGAACTGGATGGCTGATCAAGCTCGACGATCAATCGTCGCTGGTCACCCTCCCCGATAGTGTTCCAGCGCTTCACGACGAGCGGGGTCGGCGCCGCAGTGGATGACGCCACCCTGAACGCCGCGATGGCCCGAATCTGCAACCCCTCGGGAGCCGACACCGTGAAGTTGGCGCTGCTGTCTTTGCCAAGCAGGTACCGCAGGGAACTGGTGAGCGCCGGCGCGGATGGATGCAGGTCCCAGAAGTGGCTTTCTTTTACATCGATCGTCTTCTGCCCGGGACTCGCCGCGGGATTCGTCCAGCGAAGATGGACCACGCTCTCGTAGCCGAAATCCGCGTGCCAAGTTGCCGAAGGTTTTCCCGCATCGGGAAGCCATTTTTCCTCGCCGAGTCCGTGCAGCAAGTGTAGTTTCCGCGCCGGCGCTAACCCGGAGAGGGACAGTTCGCTATGGACAACCTTGGGGACCGAGAAATGGAGCTTGAACTGGTCTCCTTCTGCGAGAACGCGAACGACAAAAGACATTCGCAGCGTGTGCGCGCCTTTGCCCCGAACGGGGATGGAAAAACCACCCTTGCTTGGCGTTGGGAATGCAGGGGCGCCATCCACGAACGCGTCAAGCAGTTGCACACCGGTCTGCGGGCTTCCCGGCGGTCCGCTCAGCGGGATCGCAATGTTCACCTTCTCGCGGAAGCTATGCAACTCGTAGATAACTTCGAACTTCGCTTGCGCGTCCTTGACGGTGCCGAAATACTTTGCGCTCAGGAGGACCGCGCCGGGACCACCGGCCGGCTCCTCTCGCTGAAGTTCGTCAAGGCGATTGATGAGTTCCGAAGGCGCCAGCACAACAGGGTTGGCTCCATCCAACACAAAAACAGTGAATGCTTGCGGCCCCGGTGACTGCGCCAGCCCCGTCCACGCCAGACCGAAGACGATCAGTACGACGAAAGCCGATGTGCCTGCCGGCTGGATTATCGACAAAGTCGTGCCCTGCGGTGTCGGTTCCTGCGTCCAGAGCACCTGGCCGATGCACCAGAGAAAGCCAATCAGGCCGACCAGCAAAACGGGCAGCATGAGATACTCGCGAACCTGCACCGGCGACCAAACGACCCCGAGGATGGCTGCGACAGTGAACAGCACATAGAAACGGAAGCAGGATCGCGGTTCGAGAAGCAACTGCACGCGCCACAAACCGAGCGCCACCAGCGCCGCCAGCAGCCAGCCTGCGACGCGGGCCAGGGTCGTATCGATAATCGATAGCTGCACGCCGAGGGACTCGGTCGGCGGCAACTCCCATTCATCCCAGTCGCCGATGTTTCCCAGCCAATCCGATGGCAAGCCGGCCGGACCCATGCTGGCCTGCGTCGCGTCCACCTGTGCCGTTCTCCCTAACGCGCAGACCAGAAAGAACCCGCGGCACGCATCATGTCCATGCACGATCGCTTCCTGAATGGCATCGTCGAGGTCGCCGACCTCGAGCACGCTCATGATTCCAAGCTGCTTCATGCGTTCGGCGGAGGTCAGCAGCGCGGCATGGCGGCAGGGGACGTAGATCAAGCCGAGAGATTCCCAGAACGGCCGATTCGCCTGCGGGTTGACCGCAGATTTTGCCAAGGCCGTCTCCGGCGAAATGCCCAAAGCTTGCAGAGCGAGTCGATCGATAACCAGGGGCGCTGCATCCTTGAGGTGCACCAACGCGAGACGGTCCAGCGCATCGCCGAAACGCACGGGGACAGATGGCATCGACCGAAGCTGCGCCTCCGCCTGAAGCACGATTTGCCGCTGGGCATCCAGCTGATCCCAAAATTGAGATGATTCTCCGAGTCTAAGCCAATCGCTGCCGATGTTCCAAATTCGCCTCATCTGACGCAACGTTTCCGTTCCCTTGGCGATTTCGGCCGGTACGCCGATCGCCGTCAACGATTCTCGAAACAGCGGCGTTAGGCCTCGTTGAAGATAAAACCGGCCGCGCACGTCGGCGGGCTCAATCGGAAAGACGACTCGCGGCAACGAAACGACGGTGAGTCCGGGAACGAAGGTGCTCTGCGCGTCAATCCGTGCGATGATTTCATAGCGCACAAATGCCCGCGTGCGATCGACGGGAAGCATCACGCGCACACCCTCCTTGAGATTAGTGACACGCGGGCTAGGCACCATCCGTCCGTTCGCCCAGATGCTCAGAACGCGACTGTCCGCGGGAATGTGCAACTCGCATTCATGTTCGCGCCAGTTCCACAAACGAAACTGCATCCGCTGAAGGACTCGGCCATCTTCGTAGACAAACGACGCCAAGTCGGCCTCGTCGCACCACTCGGCATGCGAAATGGATCGTTGCCTTGGCTGGGTCCACAGTTCGACTCGGGGCGTCGAAGCGCTAGGCGCCATCCGAAGCTGCGTCGGCTTCTTTGCGATCTGGGGACCGTCGATCTGCGGAACGCCTTCGGCCTGTACGCGCACGATCGTTTCGTTTGGAGAAGTAACGACGATTTCCTGCTCCACATCGTTACGCTGAACCGGCATCATCAGCGGCGCTTGCCAACGCTTAGTTCCCTTGGACGGCTGCATCTGATCGGATACGGCAGCCGCCCCAGCATTCTCCCAGGGGTGCGCCGTCGGCATGCGCAGGGAAATCCGGTGCCAATCGTCCTCAACCAGTCCTGCGGGCGCCTTCGCCCGGATCGCCAAGATGCCCGGCTTGCGCAAGGGTTCGCTCAAATGGAATCGCCAAACCCCATCCGCGAGGTTCCGGCGTTCGACCCGCCGCACGCGTAACGCGTCATCACCGCTACCGACAGTGTTCCACTCCTCCGGGAACTCCGCAGGCAGGCGGAAGTCGATGTATTCAGGAGCCCCAAGAAGCGGCTTCGCTTCCCAGCGGTAAAGGAGCCCGGTCTCCTGATCGGAGAGCGTCACTTCGTGCTTGCCGCGCAGACGAACCTGAGCTATCTGAGGCGTGATCCGAACCTTCGCTTGCAGCGGATGATCCCGGAACGTGAAGCGATAGGTTGCCGAACCCAGCGTGGCATCAAATGGGGCCGGCGGGACCGTGGTGCTGAGGAGTTTCGGCTCAAAAAGCGGATCGACGACGATCGCGACAGCGCCTTGCCGCTTCGCGGCGTCTATCGCAGTCACCTCGGGAAATGGAAGGTCGTGAGACTTGCTCCTCAAATTCTGGGCATGCGATCGAAGGAGTAATTTGAGCGTGGCAGACCGCGCCGGAGTGATCGGTTGCTTGAGGCGCAGGACGACGAGACCCGCTTCAGGATGCCAAGAGGCCAGCAGGCCAGCAGGCTGAACGTCGAGCGATTCGATCGCGTAGCTGGCCGGTACTTTCACGCGAAGTTCGAGTGCGCTGCCTCGTGCTGGAGCGAACTGCACCTCAGCGGCAAGCATCGCTCGATCCGGAGTAAGTTCCCAGCGAAAGTCCTCGATGGTTTTCAGGTCGAGGTCCTTGATCGGCGGAAAAATCCCGGGCCTTTCCACCATCACGGAGTCGCGAGCCGAATTCGCCAGGGTGACGATATGCGTGCCATCGTTTTCCACGGATGAATTCATCGGCAAAAACGACCCGAACTCCCAGAGTGCCACCGGCACGTCGGGATGCAATCGAATTTCAACGATTTCACCGCGCTGCACGGCCCCGCGCACGCGCAGCGCGGGACTCGTCCACGATCCCATCGGTGAGCGGCTTGCCAAGCTTTTGATCCGAAGCCCGTCAATCCTTCCCTGCACCGGCTGTGCGAATTGAACCGCGACCTCGCCGGTTGGCACCGGCGGGAGCTTGTCCTTGGGATCTTTTTTTCCGGTGGTTTCCTTCCATTGTCCGAGCTTGACTTCGTTACCCGTCAGCGCCGCGGCATAGGGCTGCAACGCGCCCTTGCTTTCCAGAATCAGCTCTCGGATGCTCCCATGGAGAATATCGATTTGAAATTCGTGCTCCGTTTCGATGTGATCGACGAAGACTTTCTGAGTAGTGTGGGTGTGCGCGAGCACGATTGGTCGACCTGGGCCGTCCGCGATCTGCCGCACTGTAAACTCCACGAGTCCCGAGCCCGTGACGCGAATCGTCCAGAGGCGATGCAAGGGCGAATCGGTTCCGTGGGGGCCGCTAACGTCGACGAAGGGACTCTTGGCAGCGAGAAGCCAACGATCCGCCGGCAAGCGCAGCTCGAAAATGCTGCTTGGGCAAGGCGGAACGGCTAGCGTGAAGGCAAGCCCGTCGTTGGTCACCATGCCGCGCGCGCTCCAGTCGAAGTGGCAAGATTTTTTTCCCGCCGCGGGGACGAGCAAACCGAGCGATTTGCCGTCGAGCTGCGCGAGTATGGCGTCGGAGCGATCTTCCCAGCGGACATGCGCAAGCGCAAAGCTAAGCGAATCGATCGCCAGCACGGCGGGGGCATTCGTCGCATGCTGAATCGTCCACCGTCCGCTCCCCTTGGCGAGCGATCGGTCGATAAGCTCGGCGCTGTAGTGAGCATGGGCCAGGTGAGGTCTGCGTTCGCGACGTTGCGCATGGCCTCGGGCACGCTCCACGCGAGATTCGAAATCCTTGCGCGGCAGCAGCACGAGCGAGCCTTGCTTCACCTTCTCCATTTCGATCGCGGCCCGATCCGGATTTAGAAACACTCGCTGAATCTGAAACGGCAATTCGTGGCTGTCCGATTGGGCAACCAGCATTGCCACGCCTGTGAGAACCGCCAGACCGAGCGCGATCGCCCCCGCGCACCGCGTTACGGAGAACCACGATCGACAACATTTGAGCAATGCCCACACCATGCGCTTCTCACGCGGCGGTTCCAACGAATCCGGAGACCCGTCATGCCCTCCGGCCGATCGATCACGACGATGAGCCAGCCGCCGTGGCTCCGGGTTGTTCGTCCACGGGCGGCGGCGCGTCGACGGTTGACGCTTCACGCGGTTCTTGCGCCGCCTTGGTGCGAACCATGGTCAAGCCCGGCTTTGTTCGCGTGAATCCAGGCAGAAAGATCAACTGACGCCGATACTGTTCCTGAATCAACAAGTGTCCCAGAATGAACAAAAGGCAAAGCACCGCGCCGGGTTGAGCGCCAAACCAAAGCGGCGTCACGGCGGCGGGGAACACGACGCTCGCGATGAGAACTGCCAACCCTATCCCAAGCATAAGCAGCCAATAGGCCAGCGACGGCAGAGGCGAAAAGTACGGTCCCAACACCACAATGACCAAAATGCTCGAACCTATCAACATCCACCACGATCGTGGAAGGTGATAAACCGTCTCCAGCTGCGAACTGGTTAGCGAGAAGGAGGCAGTTAAAGTGCCGGATTCGTTCGCCAAATCAGGCCAAGCGTCCAAATCGGCGCTGTTCACCACGGGTTCTGGCGTCCACAGCCAGCTTTGCCAACCCCACTGAACCTCGGAGCGGACCACACGCCCCAGCGACGCGGAGATCATTGGCGTCGTGGTCGTCAAATGCCAATGAAGCCGGGCGACGACGATTTCTGACGGAAACACCGGGGCGTGCAGCGTGGTGCGCCACCAACTCGTCCGCTCCACCGCGTCGGCGGGGACGGTGTAGGCAATCTCCAGTGTGCTTGGCAGAGCGGCCGCCTCCGGGTGCAGCCTGAGGCGCACAATGCGGCCTGCGTCGTCCACCACTTCCGGCGCGATCTGCTTCTTGCCCAGGCTGAACGTCAGTTTCTCGCGAAAACGCGGGAGCGAAATGGGCAGCTCCACATTCACATCGGGCGTCTGCAGTTTGCGAATCAAGTACCGGGCTCGCACCTGCTGGCTGCCATCGTCGAGCATGCGCACCTGAATGAGGCCCCGCGACGCCACGAATGCCGCCAACGTCGGCGCCGGTTTCTCCTCGACCTTGAAGAAGAGAGGCAGCTCCGATCCATGGCCTTCGAGCACAAGCGTTGGAAACTGGTCAATGCCCGGCGCGATCTCTACGCCGCGTTCCTTCCAGGCGCCCCGGCTGATCGTGGCATCGGTCAAGCGGGCGGTGAGCCGCGACGTGATCCACACGCGAACTTTGGCGTCCTTTTGCGACGCCGTCGTCGGCCAGATCAACGGCACGTTCAGCACGCCGGCCTTGCCGATCGCTACGTCATAGTGCAAAACGATGTCGACGTTGTCGGTGTCCGTGTTCGGCCTAAGCCAAAGCAGATTTTGTGCCGGGTCGTGCTGCATCAGGGCGTCCGCAGGTTGAACGGTGACTTTGCCAACTCCGGCAGGCGTCTTGAGAGTGATTGGCTTCGGTTCCAAGCCAGGCGCCCGTTCTTCGCGGGGAAAGCGCAATGTCTGCCTGATCTGAGCTGTGTGCTCGTGCAGCGTGATATCGATGACCGAACGCGCGATCACTTCGCGTTGGATCGGCCGCCAGGCCAGGTCGATTTCCCCGGAAGTCAGGTCGCGGCTAATGTCGAGCTGGTGGCGATCCGGCGCCGGCTGCTCCACGTCACCGGATACGTCCAAGAGCTCAATGCGTTTGTCCGAGCGCACTACGATCTTGGCGCCGCGATCTTGTGTACCGATCGGACGTGGCAACTCGAGGCGGACGCGCAACTGTTCGCGCGGCAGACGCATCTTGTTTTTCAGAATGAGCGTGACTTGCTTGGGCGCTTGGCTTCGTCCCAAAACGACACGCGAGGCGCCTGCGCTGTCCATGGCCGAAGGACGAAGCGGCGTACCCAGATCGTCCACGATGGCATGTTCGTCCTGGCCAACATCCAATTCGTTTCCGCCGAGGATCCGGGCCAGGCCGCTCCAGCAAAGCGTGCCGGGAAACGCCATGGCAGGCGCCGTTCCGGCGATAACATCGACCCCACGCAGGCGAGGCTGGGGCAGCTTCAGATCGACCGAGTAAACCGACGAAAACAACGCCTTCACTTGGATACGCGCCGTCGCTTCTAACTCCCAGCCTTCCGCTGTGGTGCGCAGGTTCAGCTCGTGCGCCACCTGCGATTCGAGTTGGTTGGACTGTGCGCGCCACTCCAGTTCCAGAGGCGCCTTGACCGTCTTCGACGACTTGAGGGTCTTCTCCGAAACCGCGGGCGCGACGTAAGTGAAGATGGACTCGACGTCGGCGCTTTTCTGGTAAGTGTTCTCCGCACGACGGAATACAAGCCTCTGCCCGAAGCTCACATTGGCAGGCATTTGCACGACGATTGTCCCCTTGTGCACGGCCGCATCCAGCACGTGAAACGGTCCGATTCCGCGCACAACGTCGGCTGCTGGCCGGTCCAAGTGATAGGTAACTTTCACCTTCCAGGTATCCGCGGTCACGTCCGACGCTTTCATGATGTGATAGGGCGCCTTCGGCGTCGGCTTGCTGAAACTCGCTGTCAGCGTTCCGGGAGCCTTGGTCAGCTCGATCTCCGCAGTCGGCGGCACGACCAAGCGCCAGTCCTTTGTTTGCCGTTGGCTATCCTCCAATGAGAGATCCGCAGTGATATGAATCTGTTTCTCGTCCACGACGACGTGAATCTGCCCATCCACCTTAATCAAAGGGCTGTTTCCACTTCCGGTCGAGGGCTCTTTCCATGCCAGGTGAACCTTTTTCCCTGTGCCGAGGCCGATATGCCAGTGGCCCGACGGATCGGGCTTTTCCAGCATGTTGTTCGAACGCACTTCCTTGATGCCCGGCGCCAAGCGCAGATCAAGCGTCGTTGACGCGGCGCCTGGAAGACCAAGGTCGATCTCACGCTCGGTAAGCGACGCGGACATCTTGATCGGCACACGAAACTTCAGCTGTGCCTTGTGCCCTTTGAGCTGATCTCCCTCTCGTTCAACTCGTACCAAGAAGCCGTCTTCTTTGTCGTATTCCAGGAACGGCGTCTCTCCATCGAGGGAAGCGCCCTCCATCAGAAACGCACCTTTAAGCCCGAGCACGACCGTCGTTTTCGGACTATCGGTGCCGAAGCCATAGTCAGCACTGAAATTGAGGAATTCGCCATCGAGCTCACCCGTGAGGTGGCAGGACGATGGCGGCTTGCGGTCCGGTTTCTGCTTCAGCGCTTCGATCTGGTCAAGCAATTCTTGATGGCGCTCCGGCGTGAGCAAGTACATCCGCGGCTGGCCCGTGAGCGCCTCCAGCCAATCGTCGATGACGGTCATCCCGTCTTTGGGCCAAACGGGTTTGGCGACGGGTTTCTTCTCGACTTTCGTTTTGTCGACGTCCTTCGATTTGGCTTTCAAGTCGTCGTTCGGTTTCGCGTCGGTCTTTTTTTCGGTCGATTGCGCCAAGGCGACGAGCGCGCACAGCCCCAGGCCGAAGTACAGGATAAGAGTGGCTCGCAGCATCGACATGCTCCATCGGGGCGCGCACGCGGGACCAGGCAGCCTTGGGAACCGCAGCGCCCATTATAAACGATATTGGCGGAATGCGATGCCCAAGAAGCCCAATTTGCCCAACTTGCAGAGTACCAACTAACGACCGTGACGATGATGACGAGAATGCTGACATGCCCTGATATGCCGCATGCGGCTACGATCGCCCGTTGCAAAAGATGCCGACCAGTTGTGGATGCAGCGGACCGTTGGTCG
>Ga0194132_10009481_pt1 | contig 13371 bp, 11 predicted proteins | sample TA2KigOf80mmetaG_FD_148612 | JGI IMG/M metagenome (GOLD analysis project Ga0194132, IMG submission 148612) | Freshwater microbial communities from Lake Tanganyika, Tanzania - TA2015054 Kigoma Offshore 80m | ecosystem: Environmental > Aquatic > Freshwater > Lake | place: Tanzania: Lake... | reverse complement strand
TCATCTAACTTTTTTGTTGAGAACACTTCTAGTGCTGCTGCTGTAGTTCCATTTGGGCTAGTTACATTTTTTCTCAAAGTTGCTGCATCGATTCCACTCTCTTTCAGCATCGCTGCAGAACCAACAATTGTGCCAATTGCCAACTTTGTTGCTATTTCTTCACTTAAGCCTAGTTTGATCCCAGACTTAATCATTGACTCTACAAAACTAAAAAAGTATGCAGGTCCTGAGCCACTTACTGCAGTAACTGCATCTTGTTGCGACTCTTCTACCTCAAGCACCAAGCCAGTGCTGGATAGCAATTCTTTGGTTAAATCTAAATCAGCTTTAGTGGCGAAAGATCCAGCGGAAATTACCGAAACACCTTTGCCAATTTGAGCAGGAGTATTAGGCATCACTCTAACGACAGGATTTTTTGAATTCAGTAGAGCTTCAATAAATTTAATAGTTTTTCCTGCAGCAATTGAAATCAACAAGGTATCATTTCTTAAACTGCCACTAATCTCGTTAAGAACATTTTCTAAGTCCTGAGGTTTAACCGAGAGAAATATAACTTCGCATTTTTGACTTATTTGATTTAGGCTCAAATTCTCAACGTTGAACTGGCTTGCGACCTCTGCGGCTCGCTCTTGGTTTTTTTCACTTATATAAATTTGGTGCGCTTTGATTGAAGAATTTAATAATCCCCTAATCAAGGAAGTACCCATAATGCCAGCACCGATGAAGCCAATACTCTTTTTATTTGCGGCCTGATTCATACTTAAAGCCTACCCAATTAGTCTTTACTCTTGCTTGAGCCTAAACTGCGACTCTATGAAATCTGCCAAGAAGTCCAACTCAAAATTATCTAAGAACGAATTCGCCTCTAATTTTGTGCGTGATTGGGTCGAATTTTTAAACCCAGATAATTCTGAGGAATTTTTTAAATGTGATTTAACCTGGTTAACCTCTTATTGGCAATGTATCTATGGAAATGGCTGCTGTGGCATTGATGCTGATAAACCAAATGATGGATGCTGCTCAGATGGTGCCTACTACACAGGAAAAGAGGATGAAGCGCGAGTATTAAAGGCGGCTAAGAAATTAACTAAATCTGAGTGGCAATTTTATGATCGGGCTCATTCGAAATCAAATAAAAAATTAAATATAAGTGAAATTGGATTAGATAAAGATCGTAAAACTAAAAAAATTGACGGCTCATGTATTTTTCTAAATCGTGTTGGCTACGAAGCGCCTAGTTTTATCGGAAAATTTGGATGTGCATTACATCATTTAGCTAAAAAGGAGGGCACTCACCAACTAGAAACCAAGCCTGATGTCTGTTGGCAATTGCCATTGCGTAGACAATGGGAAGAAAGAGAGATTGGCAACAAAAAATTTACTGTTGTAGTAATTGGTGAGTATGAGAGATTAGCTTGGGGTGAAGGCGGAGAAGATTTAGATTGGTACTGCACAAGTAACTCAGAGGCTCACATTGGAAAAATTCCACTTTACCAATCAAATAAGGTTGAGTTAATTGCGATGATGGGCAAAGCTGCCTACTATGAACTAGAAAAATTATGTGACGCTCGAATGGCTGCAATTGCCGCTACTAAAAAGGCTCAAAAAAAGCGCGAATTACCACTGTTTGTAATACACCCAGCGACAAAGGCTGTGCAAGAACAACGATAGTCAGTGTCAGCCATTAGATTATTGCCATGGCAAAAGCACCAGCAAAAGATCCCTTTAGATGTGTTGAGTGTGGTTGGAGCGCGACAAAATGGGTTGGTAGGTGTGGCGAATGCCAAGCCTGGGGAACAGTTGAAGAAATATCTGCACCCAAAAAACTTTCACTAGTTGCAGGAAATGTAACAACAGCTGCTAGACCAATAGGTGATGTTGATTTAGCAAGTGCACAAGCTAGATCAAGTGGTGTCGGTGAGTTAGATAGAGTTTTAGGCGGTGGCTTAGTTCCTGGAGCTGCAATACTGCTTGCTGGTGAACCTGGGGTAGGAAAATCAACCTTATTACTTACTGTTGCAGCCCAGACAGCAAAGCAAGGAATTCTTTCACTTTATATAAGTGGTGAAGAGTCTGCCTCACAAGTGCGATTGCGAGCCGAGCGGCTTAATGCAATTGATAAAAACTTGTGGCTGGCAGCTGAATCAGATTTGGGCGCAATTATCGCTCATGTTGATTCAGTTAAACCAGAGCTCTTGGTTATTGATTCAATCCAAACAATCTCAAGCTCAACAGTTGATGGTGCACCAGGTGGGGTTACCCAAGTTCGGGAAATTGCAGCGGCCTTAATTCGAATAGCAAAAGAACGATCTATCACTTTGGTATTAGTTGGGCATGTGACTAAAGATGGATCTATTGCTGGACCTCGCTTACTTGAACACTTGGTAGATGTTGTACTTAATTTTGAAGGAGAGCGCCATTCAAGGCTTAGATTAATTCGAGCCATCAAAAATAGATTTGGTGCTTCAGATGAAGTTGGTTGTTTTGATTTAAATGATTCCGGCATTGTTGGCCTACCAGATCCAACTGGTTTATTTACCTCTCGCCATACAGATCCTGTCCCTGGTACCTGCGTAACCGTAGCGTTGGAGGGAAGGCGGGCATTATTGGCTGAGATTCAATCATTAGTAAGTATTGCTAATACAGATGGTAGAGATTGGGGAAACTCCAGGAGAGTGACAAGTGGATTGGATAATTCACGAACGGCTATGACACTTGCAGTTCTAGAACTAAGAGCCGGTATAAAAATTTCTGGCCGAGATGTTTATGTTGCCACAGTTGGTGGCATGAAAATTAATGAACCATCGGCAGATCTGGCTGTTGCACTTTCGGTTGCATCTGCTGCTAAAGGACTAGCCTTACCTGCTGATTTAGTTGCAATTGGTGAAGTTGGATTGGCCGGAGAAATTAGAAAAGTAACTGGTATTACTCAGCGAATTCAAGAAGCTGCCAGATTAGGATTTAAACGAGCAATCATTCCAATGGGAAGTGATCTAAAAATTGCAGGTATGGAAATATTAGAAGCAGCTAGGGTTGAACAGGCAATAAGTAAGGTAAAAATTAATTAGTTGCTTCTGCTAAATCTCCAGGAGTGTCTGGCATAGTAGATTTTGCTGCACCTTTAAAGGTAAATGATGCTGAATCAGTATCATCTGAAACATCTACCAAAATTATTTCACCAGCTTTTAAATCACCAAATAGCATCTTTTCAGATAACACATCCTCTAGTTCGCGCTGGATTGTTCGGCGCAGTGGACGAGCACCTAATACTGGATCATAACCACGTTTTGCCAGCAGAACCTTTGCCGCTGGAGTCAACTCAATTCCCATATCCTTATTGCGTAGGCGCTCATCCAACTGAGCAACCATAAGGTCAACAATTTGAACAATTTCTTGCTCAGTTAACTGATGGAACACAACAATGTCATCAATACGGTTTAAAAATTCTGGACGGAAGTGATTTTTCAATTCATCCCCTACTTTCGCTTTCATGCGCTCGTAACTTCCCTGCGCATCGGTCACATTAGCAAATCCAAGTGAGAGAGATTTAGAAATATCTTTAGTTCCAAGGTTTGTTGTCATAATGATTATGGTGTTCTTGAAATCCACCACGCGACCTTGTGAATCTGTTAATCGACCATCTTCAAGTACTTGTAGCAATGAATTGAAAATATCTGGGTGCGCTTTTTCAATTTCATCAAATAACACAACAGAGAATGGACGTCTGCGTACTTTCTCAGTTAGCTGCCCGCCATCGTCATAACCAACATATCCAGGAGGAGCACCAAATAATCTAGAGGCGGTGTGTTTCTCAGAGTACTCAGACATATCAAGTTGAATCAATGCTTCGGCATCACCAAATAAGAATTGAGCAAGAGTTCTTGAAAGCTCTGTCTTACCAACTCCAGATGGACCGGCAAATATAAATGAACCACCGGGACGCTTAGGATCTTTAAGGCCTGCTCGGGTTCGACGAATTGCTTGCGATAAAGCTTTGATTGCTTGGTCTTGACCAATTACGCGGCGATGTAACTCTTCTTCCATACGAAGCAAACGAGCTGTCTCGGCTTCGGTTAACTTAAAGACTGGAATTCCAGTTGCAGTTGAAAGTACTTCAGCAATTAATTCTTCATCAACTTCGGCAACAACATCAAGATCGCCAGCTTTCCAATTTTTCTCGCGCTCAGCTTTTTCGGTAATTAAGTTCTTCTCTTTATCACGTAAAGAAGCTGCCTTCTCAAAATCTTGGCTATCAATTGCAGACTCTTTTTCCTTACGGGCTGCGGCAATTTTTTCATCGAACTCACGAATTTCAGGTGGAACTGTCATTCTTCGGATTCGAAGACGTGAGCCAGCCTCATCAATTAAATCAATTGCTTTATCTGGCAGATGACGATCTGAAACATAACGATCAGCCAAAGTCGCCGCAGATACTAAAGCACCATCTGAAATTGAAACTTTATGGTGGCTTTCATATCGATCACGAAGGCCTTTAAGAATTTCAATTGTGTGCGCAACTGTTGGTTCAGCAACTTGAATAGGTTGAAAACGTCGCTCAAGTGCTGCGTCTTTTTCTAAGTGTTTACGATACTCATCAAGTGTGGTGGCACCAATGGTCTGTAGCTCACCCCGAGCCAACATTGGCTTCAAAATAGAAGCTGCATCAATTGCACCCTCAGCTGCGCCAGCTCCAACTAGAGTATGAATTTCATCAATGAACAAAATGATATCGCCACGAGTTCTAATCTCTTTCAATACTTTTTTTAATCTCTCTTCAAAATCTCCGCGATAACGAGAGCCGGCAACTAAAGCTCCTAGATCAAGTGAATAAAGTTGTTTATCTTTTAGAGTTTCAGGAATGTCTCCCTTAACAATTGCTTGTGCTAAGCCTTCAACAACCGCAGTTTTACCAACACCAGGTTCGCCAATTAAAACTGGATTGTTCTTTGTTCTGCGAGACAAAATTTGCATTACTCGTTCAATTTCTTTTTCACGCCCAATAACCGGATCTAATTTTCCTTCACGAGCTGCTTGTGTCAGGTTTCTACCAAACTGATCCAAAACCAAAGATGTCGAAGGCTGCCCTTCAGCTGGACCACCAGCAGCAACTGCTTCCTTACCTTGGTAACCAGATAGCAATTGAATTACTTGTTGACGAACGCGAGATAAGTCAGCGCCAAGCTTCACTAGAACTTGTGCTGCAACACCTTCACCTTCTCTAATTAATCCTAAAAGAATATGTTCGGTGCCAATGTAGTTATGTCCTAATTGCAGCGCTTCGCGCAGTGAAAGCTCTAAAACTTTTTTAGCTCTAGGTGTGAAAGGAATATGCCCCGATGGTGCCTGTTGCCCTTGGCCAATTATTTCTTCAACTTGAGAGCGAACTGCCTCTAATGAAATTCCTAGAGACTCAAGCCCCTTAGCCGCCACACCCTCACCTTCATGAATTAAACCCAAAAGAATATGTTCGGTGCCAATGTAATTATGATTGAGCATGCGTGCTTCTTCTTGCGCTAAAACAACAACGCGACGAGCACGATCGGTAAACCGCTCAAACATCGATAACACCTTTCTTTGTATGAAATAGCCTAATGGCTAGGTAGGACCTTACGCACATAGATTTGGCTGTGAATAACTACCTAAATTGGGCTAATTACCAGGGTATAACAATACATCCTGCCCGTTTATGCCCAAAATTTAGAGAATTTTAAGCATTCGGGTATTGCCAAGAGTGTTGGGTTTAACACTTTCTAGCTCTAAAAACTCTGCAATTCCATCATCGTAAGAACGCAATAGCTGTGCATAAACATCTGGCTCAACCGGTGTACCTTTGATTTCATTAAAACCATGTGAGCCAAAAAATTTTGTTTCAAAAGTTAAACAAAATACTCGCTTAACGCCAACTGTTTTTGCTCTCTCAATTATGTTCTCTAGTAATTGATGACCAATGCCTTGGCCATGAAAATCCTGTTTAACTGCAACTGTTCTAACCTCAGCCAGATCTTCCCATAAAACATGTAGTGCGCCGCAACCAACTACTTCACCATTTAGCTCTGCAACTGAAAATTCTTGAACAGTTTCATAGAGAGTAACTGTTTCTTTTGCTAGCAACCTACGTTCGCCAATATAGTGAGAGACAATCTCTCTAATCTTCTTAATATCTGAAGTTTTTGCCGGTCTTATTAAAGTAGACACTACTCATCACCACTTGTTGGTTTAACTAATGGAAACAAGATAGTTTCCCTGATACCTAGACCAGTTAATGCCATTAACAATCTATCGACACCCATTCCCATTCCACCCATAGGTGGCATGCCATACTCCATAGCTTTTAGAAAATCTTCATCAACTCCCATAGCTTCTAAATCACCACTAGCTCCTAGTTTAGATTGTTCAACTAACCGCTCACGCTGAATTACTGGATCAACTAACTCTGAGTAACCAGTTGCTAACTCAAAGCCTTCAACATATAAATCCCACTTTTCAGCGACTCCTGCTTTCTCACGATGGGCTCTGACTAATGGTGAGGTATCAATTGGAAATCCCTTAACAAAAGTTGGCTTAATTAATTTATCTTTAGCTACATGCTCAAAAATCTCTTCGGCTAACTTTCCAGTGACCCACTTTGGATCAATTTTTATACCGAGTTTTGTAGCAATTTTCTTTAGCTCCTCGTGACTAGTAAGTGCTGTTACCTCTTGGCCAACACCTTCAGAAATAGCATCAAATAATGAAATTTCATTCCACTTTCCACCTAGATCAATCTCTCGACCATCAAAATGTTTTACGGTATGTGAACCAAAAACATCCTTGGCCGCTTGCTGTACCAATGTTTGAGTTAAATCAGCCATGCTATTCCAGTCACCAAATGCCTCGTAAGTTTCAATCATTGCAAACTCAGGTGAATGAGATGAGTCAGCCCCTTCATTACGAAAATTTCTATTTATCTCATAAACTTTTTCCAGACCGCCGACTACACATCTTTTTAAATATAACTCTGGGGCAATTCTTAGAAATAGATCCATCTCATAGGCATTACTAAAAGTTTTAAATGGTCTAGCGGCTGCACCCCCGTGCATTACTTGCAACATTGGTGTTTCAACCTCTAAAAAATTCCTGGTGTTAAAAGTATTTCGAAGTGAGCGCATAACTGCAGGTCTAATACGAGCATTACTTCGAGCTTCAGGGCGAACAATTAAATCTACATATCTCATACGAACGCGACTTTCTTCAGAGAGTGGCTTGTGCTCTACCGGAAGTGGTCTCAGTGATTTAGCAGCTAATAAGAATGAGTTTGCCAGAATTGATAATTCGCCCCTTTTTGAAGTAATTACCTCGCCAGTTACGGAAACTATGTCCCCTAGATCAATCTCTGTTTTCCATATTTCTAATTGGTCTTCTCCGATTTTATCTAGAGAAAACATGGCTTGCAGTTCAGTGCCATCGCCTTCCCGCAAATTTGCAAAGCATAATTTTCCGGTATCTCGCTTAAAAATCACTCGGCCTGTTACCGATTCAATAATTCCTGTTGAAACATCAATTGGTAAATCTTTATGCTTTGCTCTTATTTCTGAAAGTGATGAAGTTCTAGGCACAGCAATTGGATATGGCTCAGCACCCCGCTTTAGAATTGCGGCACGCTTTTCTCGCCGAATTCTCAATTGCTCTGGTAGATCATCCTCATCAGCCATAATGTGTTAAATCCTATCGCTGCTGGCTGCTGTTATGAATTAATTACGCTCATACACTAAGCGCAATCCAATGAGTGTTAGATCTGGCTCATGAAATTCAATACTTTCGCTAATACCCAGTACTAGTGGCGCAAGTCCACCAGTTGCAATCACCGATACCTCACCTGAATTTGGATACAAATCTTCTAGTTCATCAATTATTCGATTTACTAAGCCATCTACTTGACCAGCAAAGCCAAAAATAGTTCCAGATTGCAGCGCTTCTACAGTATTTTTACCAATTACTGATTTTGGCTTAATTAGTTCTACTTTTCTTAACTGAGCTGCCCTAGCGGCAAGTGCCTCAACAGAGATCTCTATTCCGGGTGCCAAAGCTCCTCCTAAAAATTCACCCTTAGGAGAGACAACATCTAAATTTGTTGAGGTGCCAAAATCAACCACAATAGCTGGCCCATCTTTCCCGTATAAAGTAGATGCAGCTAAAGTATTAACTATTCGATCTGCACCAATCTCTTTTGGATTATCAACTAATAAAGGTACGCCAGTCTTTATGCCAGGTTCAATAATCACACTTTTTAAATCAGAGTAATGATCATTTACTAGTTTTCTTACCTCACGTAATACCGCAGGAACTGTTGAACAAATTGCAATACCTGTAATATCAAAACCTTCTACCAATGAACTGTATTGCAGCCATAACTCATCTGCTGTATCCCTTGGGTCTGTTTTAACTCGCCATGAGTGCTCTAAAACATCGCCATTGAAAACTCCAAGTACAGTGTTGGTATTTCCTACATCTATTGCAAGTAGCATTATTTTCCCTTTCTAAAATCTAGTCCGATATCAAAAGCTGGAGCTGAATGAGTTAATGCACCAACAGCTAAGAAATCAACCCCGGTCTGTGCATATGCTTTAGCATTTTCTAAAGTTAGACCTCCTGAAGCCTCTAACTGAAATTTACCTTTTACTATTTCAACTGCTTTTTGGCACTCATCTACACTCATGTTGTCTAGTAAGACCAAATTTGGCTGAAGTAAAATAACTTCAGACAATTGATCTAAGTTATCTACTTCGATCTCTAACTCTTTAGTTGGATATTTTTCCTTAATTAAATTGAATGCTTTTGTAATACTTCCAGCGGCAATAATGTGGTTATCCTTGAGCAATACTGAATGGGATAGTGAAAGACGATGATTCTCTCCACCACCCATTTTTACGGCAAACTTTTCTAGCTGCCTAAGTCCAGGAGTGGTTTTTCTAGTATCTCTAATTTTGCATTTAGTCCCGGCTATTTGAGTTACCCATCTATTTGTTAAAGTTGAAATACCGCTTAAATGTGATAGAAAGTTAAGGGCGGTTCTCTCGGCTAGTAGTAATTTTTTTGTATTGCCTTTAGCTGTAATCAATACCTTCCCAGATTTAACCTGCATTCCTTCATCGACTAGAACTTCATAATTATTAACGCCACAATACTCTAGGACAGCTGCTGCAACATGTAAGCCACTGACGACTCCATCGGATTTGGATATGAAGTCAGCTGTAGATACTTGTGAATCTGGAATAGTCGCAACTGAGGTTACATCCTCACCTCCAGTTAAATCTTCAGCAATTGCATCTTTAACTTGTTGGAAAATATGATTTGGTGACAACCCAATCAATTTTAGATTATCTCTTAATTGATTCATTTAACTGGCTCCAACTCGGTCTTCCATGTCCCATTTGAATCAAGTTCACCGGTAATTCGACATAACCATTCATCTGAAATATTGGGGTAATCACTTCGCCAATGTGAACCGCGAGACTCTTTTCTGGTAAGCGCAGAATTCACTATTGCTGTGGCAAGTAGGTGAAGGTTTGAAGCTTCCCAAGATTGTATTTCAGGTTGTTCACTTGTCAGTCTTGATAACTCACTTAAAGTTTGTCTTGTTTTACGTAAGGAAGCTTCGGTTCGCAATACACCGGCACCTTCACTCATTGAAATTTGTAGCGGTAGAACTATTTTAGGGTCAAGTAGATTAGTTTTGCTATCTTCAATTGGCTCTTCTTGATTTGGTAAATTCTTAGCTAAAGCAGCAGCAATTCTGGCACCAAAAACTAATCCTTCTAGCAATGAATTCGAGGCAAGCCGATTTGCACCATGTGCACCTGTACACGCTGACTCTCCACATACATATAGTCCAGCCACCGAAGATTGCCCATCTAAATCAACCCTGACGCCTCCTGATGCGTAATGAGATGCGGGCGCAACAGGTATTTTTTCTATTGTTGGATCAATCCCATTTGCTAAACATGAAGCATGAATTGTTGGAAATCTATTCTTAAATTCTTTTACTTTAGTTGCATCTAACCATACAAATGGCTGACCACTTTCTTGCATTTGATTGAAAATTTCTTTAGAAACAATGTCTCTGGGAGCAAGATCTGCTTGTGGATGCTTACCAATCATAAATTGCTCATTCTTATGATTTAATAAAATAGCCCCTTCACCACGAACTGCTTCGCTAATCAATGGCTGCTGACCCCTATTCGCCAAATCTCGCCATAAAACAGTTGGGTGGAATTGTATGAACTCAACATCTGCAACCTTAGCTCCTGCACGTAGGGCCAAAGCAACACCATCACCAGTTGAAACTGAAGGGTTTGTAGTTTGTGAATAAACTTGCCCTAATCCACCAGTTGCGATTACTACAGCTTTAGCTAAAGCCATTCCAACACCATCTCTACTTCCTGCGCCAATTACATGCAGAACTACGCCGCAAACTCGACCAGATTTACTTTTTAGTGCATCAATCGCAAGGGCATGTTCAATAATCTCAATACCTTTATCATCTTTTACCGCAGCTAGTAGTGCTCTAGATACCTCCGCTCCAGTTGCATCACCACCAGCATGAAGAATTCGATCCCTTAAATGTCCACCCTCACGAGTTAGTGCAATCTCACCAGTTGCAGATTTATCAAACACAGCACCTTGTGCAATTAATTTTCTTACTGCCTCTGGGCCTTCTGAAACTAAGACATCAACAGCTTTGGTATCACACAAACCAGCACCAGCAATTAATGTGTCTTTTTTGTGTTGGTCTGGTGTATCCCCTGGTCCTAATGCGGCAGCAATTCCGCCCTGTGCCCACTTAGTTGAACCTTCATCTATTGTGGCTTTAGTTACAAGTAAAACTGATAAGTTGTGAGATCGAAGATTAAGAGCAGTAGTTAAGCCAGCCACACCAGATCCAATTACTACAACATCTGCGCTGGTGCTCCAGCCAGGCTTACCTGTTAATAATCTCATGATGTGAAACTCACCCGCATATTATCGATTAATCTAACTTCATTTATCCAGCCAGCAATAATTCCACGCTTATATTGAGTGCTTTTATCTGCTTTTGAAAGGGACTCTTCATCAATAATCTCCAAATAATCTAACTTAAAATTAGGTTCATTTTTAATCTCTTGCTTCATTTCATCAATGCTAGACTTTTTAAGCGTTCGAAAAAGTACTTGCGCACTTTTCCTTTGATCGATATCTAGAAAAACATTCCGTGACGAGAGAGCAAGTCCAAATTCATCTCTGATAGTAGGCGCTGCCGATATTCCAATCGATAAACCATGTTCTTTAACCATTTTTCTAATCAGAAATAGTTGCTGGAAATCCTTTTCACCAAAAACTGCCAAGCGGGGGCTAGTTATTTCAAAAAGTCTTTTAACTACAGTTAGGACCCCATTAAAATGGTTAGGTCTCGATTTCCCTTCATAAATTTCACCTAATGCACCGGCAGAAACTTCATTTACCTTACCTGGATAAATCTCCTCTTTGTTTGGGATAAAAACTCCATCAGCACCTGCCGATTCAGCTAACGCTACGTCCTTTTCAATTGATTTAGGGTAGTTTGCAAAATCATTTTTATTTTCAAATTGAAGGGGATTAACAAAAATACTAACTAATACTTTTGTCCCTAAAGATTTGCCGATTTTAATTAATGACTCATGCCCTGCGTGAAGAGCGCCCATAGTTGGCACCAATACATCATATTTTTGGCGTGCAAAATCTACAGCGGATTTATGAATTTCTATCATTGCTCCAGTCCTTTCCGGGTACCGGGCTAGAAATTAAGTTTAACTCTTTTGAGTTAAAGATGCCAAAATTGATTTAATATCCCCAATTCCTGGAATAAAACCGTCTGGATCTATCGATAGCCAAGGACCAATCACAAACTCTCTTGTATGGGCAAGAGGATGTGGAAGTTTTAAAATCTCTGAATCTATTATCTGATCCCCAAAAACTATTAAATCTAAATCAATTAATCTTGGCCCCCATTTCTCTATTCTGACCCTGCCCATTGTGTTTTCTATTTCGAGTAATCTTTTTAAAAGTTCTTCAGCTTCCAATTCGGACTCACCAAACGCAACTGCGTTTAAATAATCTGCCTGGGTTGGCCCACCAACAGCCTTAGTTTCAACATACTTTGATATCACGAGGCTGGCTATTAACTTTTCAAGATGTGTTTTAGCTCTATCTAAATTGAGCTTTCTATTTCCAATATTTGATCCTAAAGCAATTACAGCTTTCATCTTTTAACTTCTATTTGAACCTGTATATCTTTAAATTTGAATTTAATTGGCGCTTTAGGTTTATGCACAGTTACTAAGGCACTATTCACTTTCTTATATTGCCTTAATACTTCGTTGGCAATATTTTCTGCAAGGGTTTCAATAAGAAGAACGGGTTTTCCTGTTATGTGCTTTACAACTATTTCAGTAATCTCTGCATAGTTCACTGTATTATTAAGATCATCTTGCAAGTTTTTAAGAGCTAAGCTTAATTCAATATCAATAATAAATTTTTGACCTTTAATCTGCTCACTTTTAAGTACACCATGAAACCCTTTGGCGGAGATACCCTTAATTAATATTTTGTCGCTCATTTTCGCAGCCGTTCGATTACAGAAATTGCATCCTTATGTGCTTTAACTGAATGGGTTCTTACGGCCCATACCCGCTGGCGAGCTAACTCAACTGTTAACGCTATTGTGGCAAACTCCCTTGAATCTGGTTCTTTAGCGTTAATTAGTTCCCCCAAAAATCTCTTCCGAGAAACTCCGACTAGTAATGGATAACCAAGCATCTGTAATCTCTCAATATTTTGCAGCAGTGCCCAATTATGTTCACTAGTTTTAGCAAATCCAATGCCTGGATCTAAAATTATTTGTTCTGTGCTTACTCCCTGATTGATTAATGAAATGACTCTTTCGTCCAATTCATCTTTTACATCACGAACTACATCTTTATACTCAGCATTACTTTGCATATCCCTTGAATGGCCTCGCCAGTGCATCACTATGTACTGAATCTTTGGATTTTTAGCAATAACATCTGCCATTTTCTCATCCGCTAAGCCACCGCTTACATCGTTAATGTATGAAGCGCCTTTTTCGATTGCTTCTTTTGCCACGTTAGAGCGCATTGTGTCGACACTTATAACTGCACCATCTTTTACTAGTTCTTCAACTACTGGAAGGACTCTACTAAGTTCTTCATCTTCATTAACACGTTCTGCACCAGGTCGAGTTGACTCACCTCCAACATCGATAATGTCTGCACCCTCTGTGATCAACCTTCTGCCATGATTTATTGCTGCATCTTTTGAAAAGTATTTGCCACCATCAGCAAATGAGTCTGGGGTAAT
>Ga0194132_10009479_pt1 | contig 13373 bp, 11 predicted proteins | sample TA2KigOf80mmetaG_FD_148612 | JGI IMG/M metagenome (GOLD analysis project Ga0194132, IMG submission 148612) | Freshwater microbial communities from Lake Tanganyika, Tanzania - TA2015054 Kigoma Offshore 80m | ecosystem: Environmental > Aquatic > Freshwater > Lake | place: Tanzania: Lake... | reverse complement strand
GGGAGCAGGCCGGGTGCCTGTGACCGACGAGCAACGCCGCGAGGCGGGATGCATCGTCGGCCGAGATGGCAACCTTATTCCGGCCAGGGCCCTTAGTCGTGATGCCCTTCACTCGTCGGCAGGAGCGACGTCCACCTGGCGATCGGCGCCGGCGCCGGTCACCCGCACCTGCCAGGGGCGGCAGCAGACCTCGCAGTCCTGGATGAACGTGCCACGGACGTCGGTTTCGATGTAGATCTCGACCTCTTCGCCGCAGCAGGGACAGGTGACCGTGAAAGAGTCGCCCACGCCGCCATCGTACGCCAGCCAGCCCCCGCTGCGACACGCCGCGGCGCCGTCCGGCGAGGGCCAGGGACGAGTCACGAGGCCCGCCCGCTGGACTATGCTATCGGGACGCCGTCATGGATGCCCCGCCCGATTCGATCTCGCTGCTGGCCACCGAGCCCGTCCGCCTTGCGGTTCCGTCGTGCGAGCCGGGGATCGGCCGCGTGATCGCCACGACAGACGCCGAGGGGCTGATCGCGGGTGTCGAGATCGAGCCGCTGGCCGTGTGGCCCGACGATCGCGGCTGCTTCTTCGAGGTCGCCCGGTTCGGCCAGGGGCTCGTGGCGCGGTTTCCGCCCGGGACGACGCAGGTCTCCGGCGCGTTCAGCTACCCGGGCACGATCAAGGCCTTTCACTACCACCGTGAGCAGGCGGACTGCTGGGTGCCCTCCAGCGGCATGTTCCAGGTGGCGCTCGTCGACCTGCGCGTCGAGTCGCCGACCTTCGGGCGGAAGAACACGTGCTACGTGGGCGTCATGCGCCCCTGGCGGATCCTGGTGCCGCCCGGCGTCGGGCACGGCTACAAGGTGATTGGCGAGGGGACCGCGGGCCTCGTCTACGTGACGAACCGGTTCTACAATCCCGATGACGAGGGGCGCCTGGCCTACGACGATCCCCGTATCGGCTACGACTGGACCATTCAGCACAAGTGAAGATTGCCGTCACCGGCGGCGCCGGCTTCATCGGGTCGGCGTTCATCCGGCAACTGCTCGCGGACGGCAGCGACGTCGAGGTGCTGAATCTCGACAAGCTGACCTACGCGGGCAACCTGGAGAACCTGGCGTCGATCCAGCAGGATCCGCGCTATCGTCTCCTGCGCGAGGACATCTGCGACGCGCCCGCGGTGACGCGCGCCCTCGATGCGTTCGATCCGGATGCGGTGGTCCACTTCGCGGCCGAGAGCCACGTCGATCGCAGCATCCTGTCGCCGGCCGCGTCGATCGACACCAACGTGCGGGGCACCTTCGTCCTGCTGGAAGCGATACGGGCACGCAGGAAAGGGCGCTTCGTCCACGTGTCCACCGACGAGGTCTACGGCAGCATCGAGCCGCCCGGCCGCGCGGACGAGTCGAGCCCGCTCCACCCGAGCAGTCCGTATTCGGCGTCGAAGGCGGCGTCGGATCTGCTGGCGCTGTCCTACGTCATGACGTTCGGCCTCGACGTCGTGGTGACGCGGGGTGCCAACACCTACGGGCCGTACCAGTTCCCGGAGAAGCTCGTCCCGCTGATGATCGCCAACGCGCTGGACGGCCGCCCGCTGCCCGTGTACGGCGATGGCCGGCAGGTGCGCGACTGGGTCCACGTCGACGATCACTGCCGCGCCATCCGGGCCGTGCTGGCCGGCGGGCGGGCGGGAGCGATCTACAACGTCTCCGCGGATCAGCCGGTGGCGAACATCGACCTGGTGCGCCGGATCATCGCGCGGCTCGGCGCCGACGAGGCGTTGATCCGGTACGTGACGGATCGCCCCGGCCACGACCGCCGGTACGCGATTGCGAGCGACCGCCTGCGCACGGAGCTGGGGTGGCGGGCCGTGCACTCGATCGAGGAGGGGCTGGCCGCCACCATCGAGTGGTACCGCGCGAACACGGCGTGGGTCGAGCGCGTGAAGTCCGGCAGCTACCAGGAGTACTACGAGCGCAACTACGGGAGCCGGACCAGCCGCTCCGGTCCGGGCCAGCCGGACGTGGCGCTCGCCTGATTCCGGGAGACGGCTGGTGAGGAAGGGGATCATCCTGGCAGGGGGCTCCGGCACGCGCCTGCACCCGGTGACGCGCGCGGTGTCCAAGCAGCTCGTCCCGATCTACAACAAGCCGATGATCTACTACCCGCTGTCCACGCTGATGCTGGCGGGGATCCGGGAGGTGCTGGTCATCACCACGCCGGACGATCTCGACGTCTTCCGGCGCCTGCTGGGCGACGGCAGTGCGCTCGGCCTCGACATCACCTATGCCGGGCAGCCGCGGCCCGAGGGGCTGGCGCAGGCGTTCACGATCGGGCGCGCGTTCATCGGACGCTCGCCGGTCGCGCTCGCCCTGGGCGACAACATCTTCTACGGGCACGGTCTCCCGGAGTACCTGGAGCGGGCCGCGGCCCGCGACGCGGGCGCCACGGTGTTCGGGTACGCGGTCCGGGACCCGCAACGGTACGGCGTGGTGGAGTTCGACAGGGCGGGGCGCGCGGTGAGCATCGAGGAGAAGCCGGCGGCGCCGAAGTCGCCGTTCGCCGTCACCGGCCTGTACTTCTACGACAACGATGTGGTGGAGATCGCCGCCGGGCTGGCGCCCTCCGCGCGTGGCGAGTACGAGATCACGGACGTGAACCGCGCCTACCTGGCCCAGGGCCGCCTGCACGTCGAGCGCCTGGGCCGCGGCATCGCCTGGCTCGACACGGGCACGTTCGGCGCACTGCTGCACGCCTCGAACTTCGTGCAGAGCATCGAAGAGCGCCAGGGCCTGATGATCGCGTGCGTGGAGGAGATCGCCTACCGGAAGGGGTTCATCGACGCCGAACAGGTCCGCGAACTCGGCCGGCGCATGAAGGGCACGGCCTACGGGGAATACCTCCTCCAGCTTCCCGGGAGTGACGCGTAGGGCCCTGGCGGGAACAAGGTTGCCATCTCGGCCGACGATGCATCCCGCCTCGCGGCGTTGCTCGTCGGTCACAGGCACCCGGCCTGCTCCCTCCTCGCGCCTGGCGATCCGGGCGCCTCGCCGGCCGAGAGTCGGCAACCTTATTCCCGCCAGGGCCCTCAGGGAAGCTGGAGGCAGGCGGCACCGCCTACATCGACGAGCGGGAGGCCTTGAACTCCAGCTCGAGCCGGATCGTGTCTTCGGCGCTCGCCAGCAGCGGCACCTTCGGCTTCGTCAGCCCGAAGGTCTCGAAGGTGATCTCGGTCGTCGCCCGCCCGGCCACTGCGTCCGCGCTGATGGTGGACACGACGTTCCACGTCACCGGCTTCGTGACGCCGTGGAACGTCATGTTGCCGGTGAGCTTGAAGCCGGCCGCCTGCGGCATGATGATCGTCGTCTTCGGGACCGGCGTGCCCATGGGCAGCGGGAAGGGCAGGCCGGCCGCCGTTGTCGGCACGAACTCCAGGGTCGGGTACTGCTTCGTCTCGAGCACGCTCGACTGCAGGAACAGATCGCGGAGCGCCTGGTCGCTCTTGAGCGTCCGCATGTCCACGGTGATCTTCGACTGGCTGGCGTCGATCGATCCGTCGGCCTTCAGCACGATCGTGCCGGTGACCGCCTCGGTCGTGCCCACCGCATCGTTGCCGAAGTCCACGCCGACCAGGCGCTCGCCGACCTTGTACCGGGCCTTACCCTCCGTCAGCTCGATCTTCACCGGTCCGGCCGGTGCCGCCGCCTGCCTGGCTTCGGTGGAGATCCAGGCCGGTCCGTACGCCAGGGCGCCAGCCACTGTCAGTGCCGCTGCAACGTGTCTCATGTGCTCTCCTTCAGAATCCGAGTCCGCCGTGCAACAGCCCATACGCTCCGGTTCGGCGGGCGACTGACGGGGTTCGGTGCCGGGAACGAGCGTACACTACGGCGGCCCGGACCGGAATCGGGCGTCACGCTCGCCTCACGGGCCCGAGAGGAGTAGGCTCGTACCCATGGCAGATGGTCACGACTTCGATCTGGAGCTCGACGACGAACCTGGTGGCGTGGATCTGCTGCCGCCAGACCCTCCGCAACGCACCGGTCTGTGGATCGGCGCGGCCCTGGTCGTGGTGGCGCTCGGTGGCCTGCTCGCCTGGTACCTGCTGCGGGACGGATCGACCGGGCCTTCGGACGTGGCCGGTGTGCCCGAACCGGAGCTGATCGAGCCGGCTCCGGCAGAGGCCGGCATCGAGCCGCTGGTCGCGGAGCTGCCCGGGCTCGACGTGAGCGACGACCTCGTGCGCCGGCTCATCGCGATGTTCTCGCAGCACCCCAGGCTCACGACCTGGTTCGCGACCGACAACATCATCCGGGGCTTCGCGGCCGTTGTGGCCAACGTGGCCGACGGCGAGAGTCCGGCCCCTCACCTGCAGCGCCTGCGGCCGGTGGGCCCCTTCCAGGTGGCGGAGCGGGCTGGAACATTGACGATCGACCCGCGCAGCTTCCAGCGCTACACCGTTCTCACCGACGTGGCGACCTCGATCGATCCCGCCGGGGCCGCGCGCGTCTACCTCACGCTGAAGCCGCTGATCGAGGAGGCGTACGCCGACCTGGGCTACCCGGAACCGTCGTTCGACCGGACGCTCGAGCGGGCGATTGCGCGCCTGCTGGCCACGCCCGTCCCCGAAGGGGCGATTGCCGTCGAGCCGGAGGGGGGCACCGAATACCGCTTCGTGCGTGAGGACCTGCAGCAGCTCAGCCCGGCCGGGAAGCAGCTCGTGCGCTTCGGGCCCGCGAACCAGCAGCGGCTTCAGGCACATCTGCGCGCGATCGCGGCGGCCATCGGCATTCCCGCCGAGCGGCTCCGGGCACCGCGCCAAGGGCCCTGGCCGGAATAGGGTTGCCGACTCTCGGGCGGCGAGGCGCCCGGATCGCCAGGCGCGAGGAGGGAGCAGGCCGGGTGCCTGTGACCGACGAGCAACGCCGCGAGGCGGGATGCATCGTCGGCCGAGATGGCAACCTTGTTCCGGCCAGGGCCCTAAGGGCCCTAACCGCGCGCCGGGCGCTCGGCCGGCGGGAGGTGGCGGTCGACGATGGCGGCGCCGACGGCGTCGCCCCAGACGTTCACCGACGTGCGGAAGCGATCGAGGATCCAGTCGATCACGAGCAGCAGCCCCACGCCCTCGGCGGGCAGGCCGACGGCCGTGAGCACCAGCACCATCGTGATGAGGCCGGCTTCGGGGATGGCCGCGGCGCCGATCGCCGCGAGCGTGGCCGTGAGCGCCACCACGACCAGTTGGACGCCGGTCAGATCGATCCCCAGCGACTGCGCGATGAAGACCACCGCCACGGCTTCGTAGAGCGCCGTGCCGTCCATGTTGATGGTCGTCCCGATCGGAATCACGAAGTCCGCCGCGCGGGCCGAGACCTGGTTCCGCTCGACGGCGCAACGCAGCGTGACGCCCATCGTCGCGGCCGAGGAGGCCGTGCCCAGCGCGGTGACCAGCGCCTCGGACATGCCCGCCGCGTAGCGGAACGGGTTGCGCCGGGCGAGTGTGCGGAGCAGCAGCGGCAGCGTGACCATCGCGTGGATCGCAAGGCCTGCGACCACCGTGACCGCGTACATCCCGAGCCGCTGCACCTCCTCCCACGCAGCCGCGCCGCCTCCCGCGCGTCCCAGCCGGTCGGCCACGAGACCGAGGATGCCGAGCGGCGCCAGCAGGACGATCCACCGCACGACGGTGAACAGCGCCTCGTTGGCCGCGCCGATCGCCCCCGTCAGCGGGGCGGCGCGGTCGCCCATCCGGGCCAGGGCCGCGCCGACGATCAGGCTGATGACCAGCAGGCCGAGCACGTTGTCGGCGCCGGCTGCGCTGAACAGGTTGGCCGGGAACATCCCCGAGATGACCTCGGCGATCGCCTGGAGCGCGCTGCGCTCGGCCGGCAGCGGGGGCGGTGCAGCGAGCGTGGCCGCGGACGGCCGGCCGGGATGAACCGCGAGCACCAGCGCGAGCCCGGTCAGCACGGCCATGAACGTGGTGATCAGGAAGTAGGCGACCGCCAGGCCGGCGACCCGCGCCGTGTTGGCGGCGGTGCCGAAGCTGCCGAGCGCCATGATCACGCTGGTGACGATGAGCGGGACCATGATCGCCTTGAGCAGCGCCAGGAACACCGTGCCCATGAGCTGCACGGGCACCGTCAGCAGCTCGAGCGCCGGGTCGTCCCAACGCGCGCCGAAGGCGGTGCCGATGGTCACGCCGCCGACGCCGCCGGCGAGCATCAGGGCGGGGAGGGTCCATTCAGGTCGTTTCATGGGGAGGTTCCGCAGGATTGTACCTGCCCGTTCGTTCGTCCGCGGAGGCCTGCAGTGAGCGGCGAACCGTGTCCAGAGCAGACCTGGCGATCGAAGGTGCCTGCGATGGCCCGTGTTGTCGGTCCGTACCCTTGTCCGCAGCCAGGGCCCTCAGGGGAACCGCGGGCAGCTGCCCCGTCAGCGATGGGACCCCCATGTGGCCGGCGCACGTGGAATCCCCGAGGCACGGGGGACACCTACACGAGTGGACAACCCCCGCTCGATCTGTGAGGATGGCCCAGTACACCGTTTGCCGGCCCGACGGCTTTGCGATCCAGTCCGGGCCGGGAGGAGCCTCTCGTGGCCTACACCCTGACCGTGAACGGTCGATCCCTCGATGCTGACGTCGCGGCGGATACGCCGCTGCTGTGGGTCCTCCGGGACAGCCTCCGCCTGACCGGCACGAAGTTCGGCTGCGGCGTCGGCCAGTGCGGCGCCTGCACCGTGCTGATCGACGGCCGGGCCATCCGCGCGTGCCAGACGCCCGTGTCGGCCGTGAAGGGCCGCGTGACCACCATCGAGGGGCTGTCTGACGACGGCTCACACCCGTTGCAGCGCGCGTGGCGGGAGCTCGACGTCCCGCAGTGCGGCTACTGCCAGGCCGGCCAGATCATGAGCGCGGCCTCGCTGCTGGCCAGGAATCCCGCTCCCGACGACGCCACGATCGATCGGGAGATGAGCGGCAACATCTGCCGGTGCGGTACCTACCTCCGGATCCGGGCGGCGATCCACCAGGCGGCCGGTTCGGCCGTCAGCGGACCGGGCGCCCCGGTCCAGCGCTGAAGACGATCGTGACGTGTCAGGAGGCGTTGTGACATCAACTGCTGCAGCTCTCGATCGTCGATCGTTCCTCAAGGTCAGCGCGCTGGCCGGAGGCGGCGTCATGCTGGCGCTGCGGGTCCAGCCGGCTGGGCCCGTGGAGGCGCAGGGCTTCCCGATGGGCACGTTCGAGACGACCGCGTTCATCCGGATCGACCCGGACGGCACGGTCACCCTGCTGGCCAAGAACCCGGAGACGGGCCAGGGCGTGAAGACGATGCTGCCGATGCTCATCGCCGAGGAGCTCGACGCGGACTGGGCCACCGTGAAGATCGCGCAGGCTGATGCGGATCAGTCGAAGTACGGCTTCCAGCTCGCCGGCGGCAGCCTGTCCACGCCGCTGAACTGGCAGCCGCTGCGGCAGGTGGGCGCCGCGGGGCGGCAGATGTTGCTGACCGCTGCGGCGCAGACGTGGAAGGTGCCGGTGGCCGAGTGCAGCGCGGCGCGGAGCCGCGTGACGCACGGGCCGAGCGGAAGAACGGCAACCTACGGCCAGTTGGCGTCGGCGATGGCCACCGTGCCGCCGCCAGACCTGGCGTCGGTCACGCTCAAGGACCCGAAGGACTTCACGATCATCGGCACGACCAGGGCCGGTGTGGACAACCCCGCCATCGTGACCGGACAGCCGGTGTTCAGCATCGACTTCACCCGCCCGGGCATGTTGCACGCCGTGTTCGAGAAGTGCCCCGTGTTCGGCGGCGCCGTGGTCAGCGCGAACCTCGACGAGGTCCGGAAGCTGCCAGGTGTCCGCCAGGTGTTCGTGGTGAAGGGCGGCACGAACCTCGAGGGGCTGCTGCCCGGCGTGGCGATCCTGGCCGACTCGTTCTGGCAGGCGCAGTCGGCGCGGCGCCAGTTGAAGGTGACCTGGGCCGAGGGCAGCACGGCGGACGAGAGCAGCGCCGGGTACGCGAAGGTGGCCGACCAGCTCGGCGCGGCGGCGCCCGCGATGACCATGCGTACGGACGGCGACGTGGATGGCGCGCTGAAGGCGGCCGGCGGCGGCGTGGAGGCGGCCTACTCGTACCCCTTCTTCGGGCACGCGCCGCTCGAGCCACAGAACTGCGTGGCCGAGTTCGCGAACGGCAGGCTGGAGTTGTGGGCCCCGACGCAGACGCCGAGCTTCGCGTTGCCGATGCTGGCCCAGACGCTCGGGATCGAGCCGTCCGCCATCACGATTCACCTGATGCGCACCGGCGGCGGCTTCGGCCGCCGGCTCACGAACGACTTCACCGTCGAGGCCGCGTGGATCGCCAAAGAAGCCGGCGTGCCGGTGAAGCTGCTGTGGACGCGCGAAGACGACATGACGCACGACTTCTACCGGCCCGCGGGGTACCACTACCTGAAGGGCGCGGTCGACGCGGCGGGGACGATCGTGGCGTGGCGCGATCACTTCGTGTCGTTCGGGAAGAACGGGCAGTTCGCCAACTCGGCCAACATGGGCCCCGACGAGTTCCCGGCGCGGCTGGTGCCGAACTTCGCGCTGCACGCCTCCCTCATGCCCACGGGCGTGCCGACCGGGGCGCTGCGGGCGCCCGGCAGCAATGGCATTGCCTTCGTCGTGCAGTCGTTCATCGACGAGCTCGCGCACAAGGCGGGGAAGGACCCGCTGGACGTGCGGCTCGGGCTGCTCGGTGCGACCTACCTGCCGGCGAAGGCTCCAGCCGGGCTGTTTCCGGCCTTCGAGCCGGCGCGGATGCGTGGCGTCCTGGAGCTGGTGGCCGGGCGTTCCGGATGGCGCGCCAGGAAGACGTCATCCGGCCGCGCGCTGGGCCTCGCGTTCCACTACAGCCACATGGGTTACTTCGCGGAGGTCGCCGACGTGAGCGTGGACGCGGAGAAGCGAGTGCGCGTCCACAAGGTGTGGGTGGCCGCGGACATCGGCAGCCAGGTCATCAACCCGGGCGCGGCCGACAACATGGTGCAGGGCGCGGTCATCGACGGCCTGAGCCAGCTGATGTACGAGACGACGATCGAGAACGGCCGGGCGAAGGAGACCAACTTCGATGCCTTCACGCCGCTCAGGATGCGGCAGGTCCCGGCCGAGATCGAGGTGCACTGGCTGAAGACCGCCGGGCCGCCGACCGGCCTGGGCGAGCCTGCGCTGCCGCCGATCATCCCCGCGGTGACCAACGCGATCTTCGCCGCCACCGGCGAGCGCGTGCGCTCGCTGCCGCTGTCGAAGCACGGCTACCGCTGGGCGTGACGCGCCCAGCGGCGCTCCCGGTCCTCACTGGACGCCCACTTCACGCTGGGTCGGCGCTTCGACTCGGCACAGTCCCGCAAGTACGAGTTGATGAGGGTCTGGCAGGCGATGCCCGTGTCCGTCGCCGGGCCTTGAAGCAGGCGATCGTCGGTTCGTCCAAGCGAATCGTGACCGCCCTCTTGAGCCGAGCCGCATACGGTTGCGCCGTGTCCTTACGACGCAAATGCCAAAGCCGCCTTGAGGTCGTCGTGTTCGAAAGCGGACGCCATCCGCGCGCACTCTTCCTTCGTCAGACCACGGCGCGTGGCCTCGTCACGCCACGTCGCGACAGCGCATGCGACGGCGCAGGCATCGGCGCGCGCGCGCGCATCATCCAGCTCGAAATAGGGGGCGACGCTCATCGCCACGTTGAGCGACGCCGTGTTGTCGTCCTCGTTGATGGCGGTCGTGAGCATTCGCGGCTTGAGGTCGACCGGCACAGGATTGAGGTCATACGCCGGGGACAGCCGCCAGCCCGCCGGACCCTCGTACAGGAAGCCATGATTGCGCAGGTGATCGTCCGTATTTGAAATCAGGACATTGAACACGATGCGCCGCCACAGGGCACGGATGTCGTGCTGCGCAGCGGCACCGTGCTGCCGCAGCGCGTCAGCGATTTCCATGTAGCTCCGTGTCTGGTTGTCCCTCGCATCGAGCATGCTCATCGACGAAAGAAACGGGATGCGGCGCCCGTCGCGGCGGTCGAAGCGGCGCAGCACCAGCACGGGTTTGTCGCCGACCGTTTCGATCCGCGCGTCCGGAACAGGAATGCCGGCCTTGTGCGCAAGAGTCAGCGCGACCGCCTCCCAGACAACCATGTTGTAGTCATCGTCGCGGCGCGGGAATTTCGCGATTGCGAGATGACCGTCTTGATCGCGCACCGACGCTTTTGGCCGCGCGCCGCCCAACGAGGAACCGGGCGCGAGAAGCAAGCGCAGATCTTCTTCGGTGTCCTTGTCATCGGCAACCCGCTCGGCGGCGGACAACAACTCGGGCAATTCGAGCAACGGCGGCGTTCGCTTCGTGCCCTCCTCGCGCAGGAACGGACCGCCCTCGATCTCGGCGAAGCGCAGCGCACCCTGGCGCGTCTCGTCATCGACCAGCAGCAGGTAGTCGATTTCCTGCAGGGTGCGGGGTGTCTGCTTCTCGCGTTCGGCGCGGCGGCGCTCCATGCGCCGCATCAGCGCGCGCCCCCATCGGTCAGGGGCCGAATCGCCGATGGCGCCGAACATCGGCGTGTCCGCCGGCGTATGAAACGGACCTGGACCAAGGTTCAGCGCGGGCTCGAGGGAGAAACGCTCTCGATGTTCGAGCCAACGCGGGTCATACTCGAAGGTCGCGCCTTCCTTGTTCTTGCGCGTACGCGCCCAGAGACGTCCGACGAGATGCGGCACGCCAGCCAGGTCGACGTAGACAAGAACTTCGCGGTCCATCAACGTTCCCTGGCGTTTGTCTGCGGCTTCGGCGTGCGAATTCGCTTCGGGAGCTGCTCCTCTTGCAACTGCAAGCCGGTCGCGTCATTGCGTGCGTCCGCGACTTCGGCGATCCGATCAACGAGCCCCAGGACGAATAGAACGGTGGCGTAAATTCCCAACGCAACGTTGGGGTCGCCCTTTTCCACGCGGTTGAGAGTCGACCGGCCGATCGACGCACGTTCGGCCGCTACGGCGACCGGAATTCGTCGGCGCAGACGTGCGTCACGGATATCGCTGCCAAGCTGCCGTAGGGCGCGACGGACGGGAACCGGAAGGACCGCAGATGTTCGGCTTGTCTTCATATAACGTCCTATTTATGACGCCTTACATCACTTAAGGTGTCATAAATGAGACGTTATGTCAATCCTAATGAGGTAGCGGCAACTCGCGCCCGCCACAGCATGTTGCGGAGGCGTTGCAGTACCGCGCCACGGCGTGAGCGTGACGCCCTACGCCCAATGCCGATCGGAAATTCCTGAAACACCGCGAATTGGACGTGGACTATCGTCCTGGCTCGGGAGGTGACCTCGGCTGTCACGGCTGGGCTGTACTCCCTCGGAATGGCCGGGGTTGGGTGGCCAGTCCTTCACCACGTCGTACAGACCGGTAGCGTCCACACCGCCCATTTCCTGTGGCGGGTTGACTCTCTGCTGGGCGTTGCGGCGGCGCGCTGCTAGAGGTCTGACCCACCAGCAGGAGAGCGCCGCCGCCCTCCGCCAATCAGCCGCCCGCCGTCCTGCTCCTCATGCCGTGCCTCCGCCTCATCTCAGAAGTCCACCTGAACGCCGAGCTTCACGAAGCGCGGCGTCAGCGCGCTGCCGATGCGCCAGAAGTTCGGGCCGTACGTCTGGTTGAGGGATTGAATGTCGCTGGCGTTCAGCAGGTTGAACGCATCGAGCCTCGGCTGCACGGTCGTACCACCCAGCCGGAAGCTCTTGCTGAGTCTCAGGTCTATCTGATTCTGCCTCGGCTCGCGGAGGGTGTTCGGCTCGATGGCGTTTACCGTCGCCGTCGCCGTGCAGGTGCCTCCCGTGACGGTCGGACACGCCGAGAGGTTGCGGCCGAGTGACGCAACGATCGCCGCGTTCGGGGTCTGGAAATTCGCCTGCCGCTGAATCCCAGGAAGATTGACGTACGAGACGCTCGCCTGAATCCCCCACGGAGCCGAATACACCGCCGACGCCTTCACATTGAACTGGTTGGCAAAGCCGTCCGTGATCTCGCAGCGGAACGCGTTCGGCGTGTCCATGTGCGCGCAGCTGTTTATGACGGTCTCTCCAGTATTGAAGCCGCCAAAGACCGTGACCTGTTGGCCGAAACGCGCGTTCGTTGTGAGGTCGAAGCCGTTGTAGACGTTGGTGTAAGGAACCTGGCGCCGAAGGTTGTTGGTCGCCCTGACGCTGCCATTCGGGTTTCGCGAGACGTTGTACAGGCCGCAGAACGTCTGCCCGCCGCCGCCGGGAAGGCGGGCGTCGGCCGGCGCCGTCACGCAGAACTGGTCGAAGTCCGCTGGCGTCACGGCGAGGTTGTCAAGGTCCGTGATATTCCCGAGTGTCCTCCTGTAGTAGGCAAACATGACGCCGACATTCGGCCGCAGCTCCTGCTGGATCGAGGCGATGGTCTGCCAGCTATATCCGCGATTGAACCATCCCACGCGGGCATCGTCGGCATACTGCAGGTTCGGCACGACGCTTCCGAAGGAGCTCACCGCCTGCGGACCGCACTCTCCGTTCGTCCCGTTGTTCCTGAGATCGCAATCGGGAATGTAGTTGCCGGTGCGGGGATCGCCGGGCCCGAACGTCGAATCGTTCCACGTGCGATTTGTGGTGCCAAAAAACGCGTACGGTGGCGCGATGTCTTCGGCCATGCCGGTGCCGAGGGATGACAGGAACCGTCCGACACTAATCTTCACGGCAGTCCGCCCGTCGCCGAACACGTCGTAGGCGGCGCCGAGCCGGGGACTGAGGTCCTTGAAGTTCGGAATATTCTTCACTTCCGGAAACGACGTTTCTGGGACGAAACGACCGCCCGGCCGCGTCTGCGCGGGGCTGAAGCCGTTGAAGTAGTCAAAGCGAAGGCCGTAGTTGAAGGTCATCCTCCTCAGCGTCCACTGATCCTGCGCGTAGAGGCCCAGGTTCGCCCGCGTCTTGACAATGGCCGCGTTCGGCGCGGCGAGCTGCCACAGGGACTGAGGTACCCGGTTGTTGAATACGTAGAACACGTCGTGGTTCGGTTCGCCGCCGAGCGGCAGCTGGCCGCGGTACAGGCTCGCCCCCGCCTTGAACGCGTGCGAACCCGTCACGTAAGACACGGTGACGTTCTCGGTCACGCTCGTCATGCTGCCCATCTCTCCATAGTCGGCGAACCAGGTACCCAGCCCACCGGTCACGGCAGGACGTCCGCTCACGTACGACCCATAGGCCAGCCCGAGCCCGACATCGAAGACCCCATAGGCGTCTCGAGTCTGCTCGGCCGGCCGCCGGTCATCGGCGGGCGAATGCCGATACCTGCCGGTCGCCTGAAAGAGCAGCTTGCTCGACTTTGCGTAGGTCCAGCTC
>Ga0194132_10009477_pt1 | contig 13373 bp, 13 predicted proteins | sample TA2KigOf80mmetaG_FD_148612 | JGI IMG/M metagenome (GOLD analysis project Ga0194132, IMG submission 148612) | Freshwater microbial communities from Lake Tanganyika, Tanzania - TA2015054 Kigoma Offshore 80m | ecosystem: Environmental > Aquatic > Freshwater > Lake | place: Tanzania: Lake... | reverse complement strand
GATATCTGACACCAGCTTTCCCATCTTTTCCCAGTCCACAACTTGGGCTATCCTCTCCAATCGCTCGTTACGCCCAACCTGCTCGGGAAGGAACGCTTCGATCATGGACGGGTTTCCCATATTGCGGTGCATGGCTCACTCCATTTTGCTATATCTTCCTCGCACAGGTATGATTATCGCCTCTACCTCGGGTTATGCAAAGGTCTCCTCAGGGAGAGGAGGAACAGCCGTCGATCCGAAGGCAACACCCTCTCTGTCCCGCAAAGCCACCCCGATGCATCGGGGTCCCCCTGAGGGGGAGATTCTGAGGGCCCCCGCACTCACAATTTAGCCCGTTTTGCAAACTACATTTCCTTCCGGGAGGACACGGTGACAGACGCTCATCTCGCTGCCGACCGCCTCAAGCTAGGCATTACGCCGGCGCAGGTGGAGGCGTTCATCGCCAACCACGGCGTGGACGGCGCCGTGTCGCGGCTTGAACGCATCGGTGCATGGCTGGCGGAGGTTAACTCCCAGAACTTTGACGGGGTGCTCCTGACCCCTGCGATTACGGACTTTCTCGCCGGGAAGCGCGACATAGAGCCGCTCATCGCCGAGCTTCAGCGATTGCGGGAAGAGCCGCGATGCGGTCGGTTTGACCGGAGCAATGTTCTGCAGCGGGAGCTGGAGCTGAAGCGCTTCGTTTCCGAGTGCGCCAGGCAGAAGGACCTTCCCAAGACGATCGACAAGCAGCGCGAGATGTACGACGGCCTGCCCGACCAGCCGCCGCCGGCGCCGTCGAGCGGGTACCCGCTGTCTGAACAGGACGCGCTTGAGGCCAGGCGCGCCGCCTACGAGGCGGTCGCCCTCCTCACATTCCTTCGCTGGTTCAAGGCCAACACGGACAGGCCCATCGTCGTCGCCGCCAACGATCGCTACGGCCGCCACTGGGTCGTCGAGCCAATCGAGAATATCCTCATGGCAGAGGGCTTCCATGTGCGATACGACCGGGTGCAGTCGCACTCCTCGATGCGCCTGACCGTCCCGCACTACCTTGAGCGCTGGAACCGCTCCGGCTTCCCGCCGGAGTTCGTCCGGCAGCTGAGTCGCGAGATGCCGCACGTCGTATCCGTCGACGAGTGCAGCCCGCGCCGCACCGAGCGGTACAGCAAGTACGCCCGCGGGGTGCGCGACATCCTCAACTGGTTTATGGTCTTCAACGACCTCCGCGCTCAGGGCGACCTTTCGAGGTACGCCGCCGACAGCTCAATGCCGGAGGAGCTGCTGGTCGAGCTGCGCAAGTGGTACGAGTTCGAGCTAACGCGCCGCAAGATGGCAGACTGGGTAGAGCCCGGCGAGACGTACGCCGTCGTGCACTGGGCCCCCGACCTCAAGCCGGAGGTTATCCTGGGAGACATCGTCGTGCCGGCGCGCCCGGTAGACCCGAGCAGGCGCGTCCCCCTGGCAGTGCTTGCGAACCCCGCCGTCTACGAGAATGAAAAGCTCCCCCAGGACTTGCATGACACCCACCCCTACTACTTCAACGACCCCGAATACCGCGTTAAGGAAAAGATCGTCTATGGCTTCGGCCCGCACGGATTTGAAACACGTGTGGAGGGCTTCACGACGGACGAGTACGTGTCTGCGGCGCAGAAGGCAATAAGTGAAGAGATTAAGCGCAAAGTACGCTAAGAACGCAAAGATGAGGCAAAGAGCGAAAGATGAGGGTTGGGGAAAACCACATCCCCCTCTTCATAACTGATCTTGCATCCATCATAATTGCCTCTGTCTTACCTTTGCGCCCTTTGCGCACTCTGCGCTTAATCCTTGGTCCCGGAGGTCCCCATGCCGCAGCTCAAGGTCGGCTACTTCAACAACAGCGCTGACCCCGCGAAAGTCATCGCCCGGTGCAACGAGCTCGGCGTTCGGTACGTCAACCTCGGCGTCGGCGGAATGCCGGGCTACAAGGAGGGTCGCACCCTCAACGTGCCGGCGATGCGCGAGCTCATCGGGAAGCTCAACGACGCCGGGATCGAGGTGCTGGCGATGTCCCAGAAGGGCCACTTGAAGTCGTTCCCGCCGGCGAGTGAGCCCGATATCCTGCTGAACCCCTCGAAGCACCGCAAGGAGATCGACGCCGCCCTGCAGGTCATCCGCGCGCAGGGCGACCTCGGCATCCGCTCCCAGCTCCAGTACATTAACTTCCCGGAGCCGCAGGACCCCGCGATGGACGAGGCCTACTGGGCAGGCATGATCTCCATCTTCAAGGAGCTCATCGCCGAGGCGGAGCGCGCGAAGGTGGGCATCGGCAACCACGGCATCTGGCGCTGCATCCCGGACGGAATCCGCGAGGAGGCGATCAAGAACGGCCTCACCGCGGACGGCTACCGCCACTACATCGAGCCGAAGTTCAACGGGCCGTACCTGGTGCGCACCGTCGAGCACTGCCGCCGCCTCGCGGAGGCCGTCCCCAGCCCGTACCACGGCATCACCATGTGCACCGGCATGTACATCCACGGGGGAGACCCGCTGGCTGAGATGCCGAAGTGGAAGGGCAAGATCTTCTTCTGCCAGATCCGCGACCTCAACGCCCACTGGCCGCACTCCCGCGAGATGTTCCCGGGCACCGGCGTGCTCAACTTCAAGGCGATATTGACCGCTCTGAAGGACGCAGGCTACACCGGCTTCCTCCATCCAGAGCACCTCGGCAACCCGAGCTACCCCGGCGAGGACCTGGAGTTGAAGGCGACGAAGCTGCTGAAGGACTGGGTGAAGCACGTGCGAGGAGCGGCGTAGCGAATAGTGAAATTGGAATAGTCATTAGTGAAATGGACAGCCGGGGCCGGGGAATTGGGTGGCTTGCTTTCTCCCCCTTGATGGGGGAGATGTCGCCGCTATGGGCGACAGAGAGGGTGACCGGGGCGGTGGCAGATACTGGGGGGTCTGAGGCCATTGTGCTGGCTGCGCCCCAATCCGTCCAGCGCTCGCCGCCGTAGATATCTTTAAAGTCACCGCACGGAGGCGCCTCATGTCAGCAAGCCTCACGCGCCTCACAATCATAGCCACGCTTGCGGTGTGCGCGCTGGCGCTGGCGGCGTGCGACAGCGTCTACGGCGCCTCCGGCAAGGTGGTCACGGTCGAAGGCACCCACGCCGGCCGTGTCCAGACCATGGACCCGAACGGGGCTCGGGACGACATCATGTACCCCGAGGGCGGTACCCGCGTGCAAAGCGCGGAGGTCACGATGTTTATGGAACTGCTCGCTGACGACAGCCCCGATTGGGAGCGCCCCACGGCGTTCACGATAACCAACACCAACGGGACGTTCCACGTTTTCGAAGTCGCAGGGGCGACCGGCCAGGAGCGCCTTGGCATTGAGGTCAAGCATCCGGACTTTGAGCCATTCAGGGCCACGCTCGATAGCGCCTACTCCACCGTCTACATCGTCCTTGCCCCCAAGGCTACTTCGACGGCGGTAACTCCCGGCGAAACGGGGAATTAGGGCCCGACGGCCCCGCCCCTCTCAGGCAGGACAGCCACACCCTCTCTGTCCCGATGAAGCATCGGGACATCTCCCCCTGGGGGGGAGAAACAAAGAGGCGGTGATCACCCGCTCTTAAGCTGCGGCCTTGAACGCTGGCGTGTCCATTCGCTTGCTGTTGATGGAGGTGATGATCTCTTCGTAGGCTTTGGCGTGGGAGACGATGACGTCCTCACGGAAGCGCTCGCCGATTGCGCCCAGGTGAATGCGGCGCTCCGCCAGGAAGGACAGCGTGCGCGCTGACTCCTCCAGGCCCGCAGCGAGCGTGGCCGCCACCTTGCCTGCCCCCTGGAACGCCGCAATGGCCTCAGCCGTCAGTGATACGGCCGTGTTGGGACCGATAAGCGCCTCGGCGTTCGCAATCGACTTCTGTGGCGAGCCGTCGGGAGCGGCGCACTCCCAGACGGGCAACAGCGCGTGGGCGCCCTTGTTTCGCAGAAACGAGTACTCCTCGCCGCAGAAGAGATCGCGGTACCGGCAATAGATGGCCCTGGCGTTCGCCACGGCGCCCTTGCCGAGCATCTCCCTCGCCTGCGCGGAACCATCCCTGACAAGCGCCTCATCCACGCGCTCGCAGATCATTCCAACCGGCACGGACGCCACCGCGCACACGTCCCGCATGCGGGGGTTTTTCGCGAGCCCCCGGGAGAAGGCGCGGGCAGCCTCTTCGTACGTTCTCACGGTCGTCACACTGGAGATATTCACGTTCAGGCCGGCTGCGACCAGCTCTTCCACGACGGGCCACGCCTCGGCGGTCGCCGGCAGCTTGACCATGAGGTTCGCCCGCACCGCCTCGTGCCAGAAATAGCGCGCCTGGGCAACCGCCCCCGCCGGGTCGTTGGCACGGTGCGGAGAGATATCAAGGCAAACGTACCCGTCCAGCCCCCGCGAGGTCTCGAAGGTCTCCTCGAGGATGTCGGCCGCCGCGCGGACGTCGTCGATGACGAGCGCATTGAATATCTGGCGTGCGCCCGCCCTGGGTTTCGAGTACAGGACTGCCTGTATCTCGCCATCGTATGTAAAGGACGCTTTGATTGACCTTGCCAGGGCTACCGGATCGCATCCGACGTTGCGAACGCCGGATGCCGCCATCTGCGCAAGCCCGCCCCTCATGATCAGGCCCCTCGCGGCGAACGAAAGCCACACCGATTGTCCCATTCGCTGGAGCTCAAAAAGCCTGCTCATCTCCCCCCCAAATTCCGTCCGGCATTCCGAACGCTCATGCATCCAATGTTTGTTGAAAGAACGTTACCACTAGATTGCTTACAAGCGCATATCTTTCCTTACCATCAATGCTCGTCCGGGCGTGCCTTCCTATGTGCGTTGCTCGCCTAGCCTGTTCTGACACTGCGGCGCAACAGTTCGACTACTCCTGATTCTTTGGTTTAGCAGCAATAGACTAATCCAGGCGTTTCCGTACCTGGGACCGCCTGAGTCGAAGGAATAAACGGTGGTAAGGCACTAAGGATTATGACTGGAATAATCCATTTGTTGACGATTATTTATGCTGGGGCGCTATACACCAAATAGCCGGTACTGCGATATCCTTCTCTCACGAGGCACGGAAAGCGGCCCCCCAGGGCGAATTCCGGCTCGAAAAAATGGCGTTGTGGCGGCGGGTCCCACAGTCCTGGGTGGAGGAGGCAGGGGGATGTTGATTGTTACAGAACCGGCTACGGAACACCTCACGTTGATGTTGAAGCGCGCCAGGCGCGCTGAAGGCCAGGTAATCAGGCTGGCTGTGGACGCCTATGGGAACGTTAACCTGGTGCTCGATGTGGTGAGGCAAGGTGACCAGGTGATACCGCATCACGGCGAGCATGTGATGGTAGTTGAGCCCCCTATCAGCGAGAAGTTCTCCGGGATAGCCCTGGATGTTGTCTGGAATGGCCATGGGAGGGAGCTCACGCTGCACCGGGCCGCTTGACCGGCGCAACCTCTAATCGCAACAGTCGACTATGGCGCTCCGGCGCCGGAAATGAGAGGCCAACAGAAAATGCCAACAAGAATACGCGCACTCGACGCAAACGAGCTCAAGGATTCAGAGCTTGAGATAGAGTCCTCCGTAGACATAGCCGACGAGCCGGTCCTAGAGGACTCGGAAGCGAGTATTGCCGAGACGGATATGGACGAGACGCCCGTGGCGGCTGACGGGCACGTTTCCGCCCCGGAGGCGCTCGCCGAGGAGGAGAGCGACGAGGACTGGGACGAGGACATAGGCTCAAAAGGCAGCCTGGAAGACCCTGTGAGAATGTACCTGAAGGAGATTGGCAGGGTCGCGCTGCTGACAGCCGAGGAAGAGCGGCTTCTAGCCCGTCGGCTTGAGGCCCTGATGCATCTGAAGCGTATTGAGTCCGGTATTTCTCCCAACGGCTCCACTCCATCAGGCGCCGAGTGTGTTAGATACCTTCTCGCCAGGCTGAGCGCGACCGACACAACAGTTGTCAGCGTCTACGGCCATATGAACGCGGCCTGTGACGGCACTATCGGCCAGGTGGTCGGCGACTCGGCCCTCCGCCAGATCATCGACAACGAATTCAACGAGGACCTTGTCCAACACGTCGCCGGTAGCCTCGGGGCGCCCCCGGACGAGGCGAAAGAGGCGGTCCGGGCGCTGGCACTGGACTCCGGTCTGCTGATACCGGACGTGATTGAGGCCATCGGTCCAGAGACGAGGATATGCGACCTGGAAAGCCTGTGCGATGACCCCGACTTCCGCGCTGCGCTGGGCAGGTGCGAGCTGCAGGTGAGGCGCCACCTTATGCGGGTGCGGACCAGCGGCGTGGAAGCACAGAAGCGACTCGCGGAGGCGAACCTGAGGCTCGTCGTAAGCGTCGCCAAGCGCTTCAACGGCAGGGGGATGTCGCTCCTGGACCTGGTACAGGAGGGCAAAATCGGGCTCATGCGGGCCATCGACAAGTTCGACTATCGTCGGGGCTTCAAGCTGAGCACATACGCCACGTGGTGGATCAGGCAGGCCATCGCCCGCGCGATCGCCGACCAGGCGCGGACCATCCGCATTCCTGTGCACATGATTGAGACGATCAACAAGGTCACACAGGCCACTCGCAGTCTCACTCAGGAGTACGGCAGGGACCCGACCAGCGACGAGATTGGCCGGGCGATAGGAATGCACCCGCACAAGGTGCTGGAGATACAGAAGCTGGACCAGCAACCGGTGTCGCTGGAGACGCCTTTAGGCGAGGATGAGGAGAGCCCGCTTTCGGACTTTATAGAAGACCGGGACACGATGGCGCCTCTCGAGGCAGCTTCTTCGCAGTTCCTCAAGGACAATGTGGAGGACGTGCTCCGGTCCCTTTCCGAGCGCGAGGAGTCAGTGATCAGGATGCGTTTCGGGTTCCATGACGGCCGCGCCAGAACCCTGGAGCAGATCGGCCAGGAGTTCGGCGTCACCAGGGAGCGCATCCGGCAGATCGAGAAGAAAGCCCTGAAAAGCATGAGACACCCGACGCGCGCCGACCGGCTACGCGATTTCGTGGCCTGAGGCCCGGAAAATCACAGGAGTTTCTTGACGGCGCCCCGGGACTGAAACCCGGGGCGCTTCACTTTCGCCGCCGGTCCTATGGTGATAGCCCGATATTCGCATCGCAGTATTAACGCGATATCATATGGACTCAAAGAATCCGCGGGAGATACCGCATGAGCACCCAGGGTATTACAGCAGTCGTCGTGGGGGCGATAGTTGTGGCGGCGGCGATCGCCGGCGCACTGCTGTTGCGCTCGGGAGACGACGCCGTGCCGACCCCGACACCCCGCGTGGCCGCGACGGCCACCCCGACCAGGCCGCCTGGCACGGGGCAGCGCCTGTCGGAGGTAAACAACGGCGGGGCCATAGAGCTGAACCCCGGGGACCGCTTCTTCATCACCCTGGAGGGCAACCCGTCCACAGGCTATACATGGGAGATCGATAGCAACGTTGGTGGACGTGTCGCCCAGGTTGGACCTATTGAGTCGCGGCCCGTTTCGGATATGCCGGGCGCGCCGAACGTCCAGGTAATAAGGTTCGAGGCTATGTACGGTGGCGAGGGTGATTTGAAGCTCAAGTACCACCGCCCCTGGGAGACAGGTGTGGCGCCGGTCAAGACTTTTGTGGTGCACGTCACAGTCAACTGATTACGCGTCTACCAGCAGGCGGCGAGGACCATTTGGAACGAGAGGAGTCAATGCTATGATGCGACGTCCCAAAGGGCGCGAAAAGGTGACGCCGGTCCTGATAATGGGATCGGCCGGCAGGGACTTCCATAACTTCAACATGGTCTTTCGGGACAATCCTGACTACCGTGTGATGGCGTTTATCTCCTCGGCGGGGCACGCCAACGGCATCGACCAGTATCCGCCGTCACTGGCAGGGGCCCTCTACTCCGGCGGAATACCGGTCTACCCGGAGGTCGAGCTAGAAGACATCATCTCCCAGCATAACGTCGAGTTTGTTTTCTTTTCCTACAGCGATGTGCCTCATTTGGAAGTTATGCACCAGGCCTCGAGGGTACTCGCTGCGGGGGCAAATTTCTCGCTGCTCGGACCAAGGCAGACCATGCTTGCGGCGCGCGTTCCCGTGGTCTCTGTTACCGCTGTTCGCGCAGGCGCCGGCAAGGGCCCTGTGTCCAGTAGGGTTGCCGCCTGGATGAAAGATCGCGGTCACCGCGTAGCTGTGGTAACGCTGCCAAAGAGGTATTTAGACCTGGAGAAACAGGCAGCTCAGGTGATTTCGGGCACTCAAGATATGGCCTCTGCGGCGGTGTCTCCGGAGGAGCGCGATGAGTACGAGCCGTACATCGCCATGGGCGTTCCGGTTTGCGTGGGCGTGGACTACGGCATCGTTCTCAGAGTGGCGGAGAAAGACAGTGACGTGATCGTCTGGGACGGCGGTGAGAACGACTTCCCGTTCACCCAGTCCGACCTGCGCCTGGTGGTGGTAGACCCGCACCACGCCGGCGAGGAGAGCACCTTCCATCCGGGCGAGGTGAACTTCCGCATGGCGGACGCGTTCATAGTGCCCAAAGTCGGCACCGCGACGTCGACACAGCTCTCGGCGGTGCAGGAAAAGGCACGCAACGTGCGGCCGAACGCTCCCGTCATTATGTCCGAGATCGCATCCGGCCGCGGCAAGGGCGGCGATATGAAAGAGCGGAGCGACAAGCTGGTTAACCTCCTCGAGCAGTTCGAGAAGCGGAGCCTTATTCAGCCCCCGCACTGAGCGGCTTTCACCGGGACATTTCCGTGATCGTGTAGTTGCTCGCGAAGTGCTCGATATTGTGGGCGCCGTAGCCCTTCAGGATGTCCGTGGCCTTGTCGACATCCTACTGGGTCTCTGCGTGAACGGCGAGGACAATGTGCCCTGCTCTGCCCTCGGTCTTATAGTCGTCGAAAATAGCGCCTTCCAGGGCGAAGTACTTCCACAGGGTACGGGCAAAGCGCTCCATAAAGCCACAGTGGTCGCATTCCGATTTCAACTGCTTCTCCACCTGGTCGCCGGTGAAGCGCTTGATATCTGCTGTATGGAAGCCCTCGTCCCTTAGCGCCTGAATGGCCTCGGCGGCATCTTCCCGGTCGTCGATCACTGCCATTACATGGTCCCTGGGATACCAGGCTGCCTTGTGATCGCGTTTCAGAGTCATAGGGTCCCCTCCCTTCACATCGTCCAACACCTCACCAGTGGACACCGGTGAGGTAGCCCCGACGGAACATCCAATAACTCGGTTATACCAAGCGCGCGCGTTTGAGGCAACTTGCCGGCCGGCCCTCGAGCGCGATCCAGACCCACCCCCGAGCGCCACTACCCCCTGAAAAAGCACGTTGGGCGGACCTGTGCGGGCCAGCCGGCACTCTTAGAAACGAAAGATACCACCCTCTGTCAGCCCTGGCGCGTTGTTGCCTTTGGCAGTGCATTGGCTCACAATGTCCAATCAAGTTACCAACCGAGGTGCGAACATGGCTGAGACCGTATTCAAGCTGATCAAGGCTTCCCGTTTAATCGACGGCAAGGGAGGCCCCGTCGTGTCGAACGGAGCGGTGCTGCTGGAGGGCGACAAGATAAGGGCCGCCGGGCCGGGGAAAACCGTCGCCGCGCCGGGGGGGGCAAAGGTGGAGGTGCTGGACTACACCGGCAAGACAGTGCTGCCGGGCCTCGTCGACTGCCATGTCCATCTCAACGGCTTCGGCGACGGCCGCAGCGGCGATGAGCTCGCCACTCTGCCTGACGAGGTGCTTTCCCTCCAGTCCGCGAAGAATGCGCGCACCCACCTCTACTCCGGGGTAACGACGGTACGGGATTGCGGAGGAAAGAACAAGACAATCTTCATGCTCCGCAAGGCAATTGAGATGGGAATCACGCCGGGGCCGAGTATGGTTATTACTGGCCGTCCTATGGCGATCGTCGGCGGCCACCTGAGCTACTTCGGAATACAGGCGACCGGCGTCACGGAATGCCGCGCCGCCGTGAGGCAGCTAATCAAGGAAGGCGCGGACTTCATCAAGATTACCGCGAGCGGCGGCAGCACGAAAACGTCGTTCCCGCTTCGGCCATCCTTCAACGTGGACGAGCTCAAGGCCATCGCTGAAGAAGCGCACAAGTTCGGAAAGCACACCGCCGCCCACTGCGTGAACATCCAGTCGATGCACAACTGCCTGGACGCCGGCATCGACACAATAATCCACGCCCGCCACATCCAGCCGGACGGCACGTGGGAGTACCGCCCTGAGGTCACCGAGCGTATGGTCAAGCAGGGCGTTTACGTTAACCTGACGCTCAATGAGTCGCGGGCTATCGTCCAGAACCTGGAGAAGAAGATCGCCGCAGGGATCACACTGACGGCGTGGGAAGAAAAGCTCCTGGAGGGCTGCAAGGCCAAGTGGGACGACCTGATGGACCACGCAGGGCGCATTTACCGGGACGGCGCGAAGCTCGTCGCCGGCTCCGACTCCTCCTGGAGCGTCAACCCGATGGGCAACTTCCAGGGTGAGCTTGAGGCCCATGTCATGGCGGGCATGAAACCCATGGAGGCGATAGTCGCCGGGACACTGGACTCCGCAAAGTCGTGCTGGACAGACAAATCCGTCGGTAGCCTTGAGGCCGGCAAAGAGGCCGACGTGCTGGTCGTGGACGGCGACCCATCCAAGAACATCAGTGACCTCCACAAGGTCGTGGACGTGTTCCTGAAGGGCGCGAAGGTAGACAGGAAGAATTACGTGTAGGCGTGAACAACAATTCCGGAGTCCACATGTCCCCTGCCCAACCCAATTTCACGCTTATCAAAGCTGCCCGCCTTATTGACGGGCGCGGCGGCGATGTGGTCGCAAACGGCGCGTTGCTGGTTGAAGGCGCAAAGATCCGCGGGGCCGGGCCGGCGGCCAGCGTCCGCGCACCGGAAGGCGCCTCAGTTGCGACAATCGACTACGGCGACCGCACGTTGCTGCCCGGCCTCATCGATGCTCATGTTCACCTGAACGGATTCGGCGACGGGCGCAGCGGAGACGACCTCGCCACGCTGCCGGACGGGGTGCTGACGTTGCAGTCGGCCCGGAACGCGCGGGCGCACCTGTACACGGGGGTGACCACCGTGCGCGACTGCGGCGCGAAGGACCAGACGACGTTCATGCTCCGCAAGGCGGTGGAGATGGGCGTGACGCCCGCTCCGCGCCTGGCGTTGACCGGCAGGCCGATGTCCATCGTCGGGGGCCACCTGCACTACTTCGGGATCGAAGCGACCGGCCCGGACGGGTGCCGGTCTGCCGTACGCCAGCTGATCAAGGAGGGCGCAGACTTTATCAAGATCACGGCCACCGGCGGCAGCACGGCCACCTCGAAGATATACAAGCCATCGTTCAACGTGGACTAGCTGAAGGCGATTGTCGAGGAGGCTCACAAGTTTGGCAAGCACACCGGCGCGCACTGCATGACCGCGCAGGGGATGCTCAACTGCCTGGACGCCGGCGTCGATACGATCATCCACGCCCGGCACCACGATGAGAACGGCAACAACGTCTACCGCCCGGACGTGACCGAGCGCATCCTCAAGCAGGGCGCGATGGTCAATATGACCATCTACGGCACCTCCATTATCATCAACGCGACCGAGGAGAAGAAGGCCAAGTTCGGCCTTACACCCGAGGAGCAAGCCGTGCAGGACCACCGGATGAAGATGCGCGACTTCATTCTGGAGTCCTTCTTCCGCATGCACAAGGCCGGGGTGAAGATGGCCGCCGGGTCGGACGCCGCCTGGGGCAAACACACCCTCGGACAGTTCCACAACGAGGTGGTCTACCACGTCAAGGGCGGCATGACGGCGATGCAGGCGCTCACCGCCGCGACGCTGAACGCCGCAAAGTCCTGCTGGATAGACGACAAGGTAGGCAGCCTGGAGCCCGGCAAAGAGGTCGATATCCTCGTCGTGAACGGCGACCCTTCAAGGGACGTGGCAGATCTGAAGAACGTCGTGGACGTGTTCCAGGCGGGTCGGAAGGTGGATAGGGGCAGCGCAGCGACAGCCGGCACTGGCCACCCACTGGAGCGCCTCTGGCCGGCGAACAACTAGGGTCCGCGACCGGCGGGACTGCGAGGTAACGTTATGGGACCGTCCATCTCCAAGGACTCCATTGTCGTCCTCTACAAAGGCGGCAGGCTGCCATCGTGGGAGCGCCTTACGAAGGAGGAGCAGCGCGCCGCGTCCGAGGAGCACGTTGAGCTGATGCTCTCCGTCGCCCATAAGCACGGTATGATGCGGCTGGAGGGGTTTAAGCTCATGTCGCCGCAGAAGTCGTGGCAGCGCTTCTGGCAGATCGAGTTCCCCGCCCTCGACGGCGCCGAAGAGTGGATCGCGGCGGAGATCGCGCCGCCGTACGGCCGGTACGGCTTCTACGAGTACCAGCTCGCCCGACGGCTCGGTATCGACTACTACGCCTCCTGGGTCACCAACCCCGCAAAGCCCGTCGCCAAGCTTCCTCCGCCTGACCCGCGCAACATCCCGCCACTCAAGGCGGACACGGACAGCTTCGTGACCGTCGTCTTCGAGCGCAACATACATGAGTACGACCTCACGTCCCCGCAGCAGCGCGGCGACGCGTCCCGCGAGGCGGCGTTGAGGAAAGTGGCGAAGGACCACGGCCTGACGCGGCTGGAGGTCTTTCAGCTTATCGACGTCCAGGAGGACTGGCGCAGGGTCTGGATCGCCGAGCTCCCCACCATCGAGGGCGCGATGGCCTGGGCTGACGCGGAGGCCCAGCCGCACCACAACGGCTACACGATCAGGACGGTCCACATCACGCAGAAGTGGGCGCAGGCGTACTGCGCAAGCTGGGTGCCGGGGGGCAGGTAGTTGGAAGTTAGCAGTTGGAAGTTGGCAGTCGGCAGTCGGTTAAGACAGAAGGATTAGGGAGGGTGCGTTGACCACCACAGCTGATGCGGGCCTTACGGCCAACATCACCACCATCACCGCAACGGATGTGTCCGCGCCGCCGGCGTGGGCAGTGATGCAGCGGCACTTGATGAGGACGATGGAGGAGGCCGCGCTCCTGGCGACCGAGAAGTACGCCCGGCCGGGCGGCCTCGTGTACCACGTCCACGACGTCGACGACGCCTATGAGAGCCGGTCGATGCGGGCATATTTGCAGAAAATGTGTGATCCTATGGACTGGCAACGGCTTTGTAAGGCGGCTACCATGGTTTTGAAAAATCATCAAGTTTTTGAGGAGTGCCCATGGCCCCCCAAAACGGTGTCCGCAATGTTCACACATGCTCTCGAAGAACGGGCACTATGCCAACGGCCGACAGCGCTGGTTCTGCCCAGCGTGTAGGCGTTCATTCTCGTGGCATTATGCCGGCTCTCGGCACAAG
>Ga0194132_10009472_pt1 | contig 13376 bp, 10 predicted proteins | sample TA2KigOf80mmetaG_FD_148612 | JGI IMG/M metagenome (GOLD analysis project Ga0194132, IMG submission 148612) | Freshwater microbial communities from Lake Tanganyika, Tanzania - TA2015054 Kigoma Offshore 80m | ecosystem: Environmental > Aquatic > Freshwater > Lake | place: Tanzania: Lake... | reverse complement strand
TACTGAACAAATCCGACCTCGCCGCGCCGCTCGGCATGAGCGTGCCGGGGATCTCTCGATGGCTCGACGTTCTCGAGATCACCCTTCAAATCCTGATCATCCCGCCCTTCTTCGAGAACCTCGGCAAGCGGCTGATCAAGTCGCCGAAGGTGTACATCGCGGACTCGGGACTTGCGTGTCATCTGCTCGGCATCGAGACCGCGGCCGAGCTGCGAAGGTCGCCGTTCCGAGGCGCGCTGCTCGAGGGGCTGGTCGCAGCCGAGATCATCAAGTCTCAGGTCAACGCCGGCCGCCGTCGCGAGCTCTACTTCTTCCGCGATCAGCAGGGGCTCGAGGTCGACTTTGTCGTGCCGACCCGCGGCGGACGGCTTCGGCTCGTGGAGGTCAAGGCCTCGAGCACCGTTTTCCCCGACATGGCTCGTCCGATGCGGCGGCTGGCGGAGGCGCTGATCGAGCGGGCGCCCCGCCGCGGCCGACCGGAGATGTACATCGTTCACGAGCGGGCCGTCGGCGGCGGAACCACTTCTCGCGCGATTGCACCCGGCGTTTCGGCCGTCTCCTGGCGCGAGTTCGCCACCGAGGACCTCGGTCCAGCCTAGCCTGCATCTCTCACCAGATCCCTACGGCGGCCGCCGATAGCATCTATGGTTGCGGACAACCCGCCCGAAACGCGCGGCCGGCCCTGAGACTCACGCTTTCCGAGCGACCGCGGTTGTGTGGATCGCCGGCCGGAGCCGTTTCCGCGCTTCGCTCAGCCACAGCACGGCGCTCGCCATCGCCGCGCACACGAGCCACTGCGAGAGGTCGAGCGCCACCGTGCCGAAGGCCACGTTCAGGACCCGGAGGTGGACCACGGCGACCTGCAGCAAGAGCGACACCCCGATCGCGCCCCACAGCCACGGGTTGGCGAGCACGTGCCGGAAGGCGCTCGTCGCCTCCGAGCGCGCGTTGAAGCAGTTGAAGAGCTGCGCGAAGACCAACGTCGTGAAGCCCGCGGTCCGCGCGTTGCGGAGATCGCGGTCGCCCTCGATCAAGCCCCCGGGCAGGTAGAGGTCGATCGTCATCAGGGTGATCGCCGCCATCGTGAGGCCCGTGGTCAGCACGCCGATCCACATCTCACCGTCGATCACGCGATCCCCGATCCGGCGCGGCGGGCGAGCCATGACGTCGTCGACCGACGGATCGACGCCCATCGCCAGCGCCGGACCCGAGTCGGTGATCAGGTTGATCCAGAGGATCTGCGTCGCCAGGAGAGGCACGACGACGCCTTCGCCCTGCTCCGCGAGGCCGATCACGCCTGCCAGCACGACGCCGAGGAAGACGGTCAGCACCTCCCCCATGTTGGAGGACAGGAGGTAGCGCAGGAACTTGCGGATGTTGTCGAAGATGGAGCGCCCCTCGCGCACGGCGTCGACGATCGTCGCGAAGTTGTCGTCCGCGAGGATCATCTTGGCCGCCTGCTTGGTCACCTCGGTCCCGGTCCGGCCCATCGCGATGCCGATGTCGGCGGATTTCAGAGCCGGCGCGTCGTTCACGCCGTCTCCCGTCATCGCGACGACGTGGCCTTCGGCCTGGAGGGCGTCGACGATGCGCAGCTTGTGCTCGGGCGCGACGCGCGCGTACACGGACGTGCGGCGCGCCGCCTCGGCGAACGCGGCGGCGTCCAGCGCGTCGAGATCGAGCCCCGTCAGCGCGCGCGCGCCGGGGGCGACGATGCCGAGATCGGAAGCGATGCGCGCGGCGGTGCGCGGATGATCGCCCGTGATCATGATCACGCGGATGCCGGCCCGATGGGCTTCGCGGATCGCCACCCGGGCTTCGGGGCGCGGCGGATCGATCATGCCGACCGTGCCCGCGAAGATCAGCTCGCGCTCGAGAGCGTCATCGTCCGCGCGATCCTCGCCGGGTGCGAGCGGACGATACGCCACGGCGAGGGTGCGCAGCGCCGCGTCGGACAGCAGATCGACGCCGCCCAGGATGCGCCGGCGCCACTCGTCGTCGAGCGGGACGACCTCCATCCCCGATCGGACGCGCGTGCAGCGCTCCAGCAGGACGTCCGGAGCGCCCTTGGAGATCACCACCACCTCGTCGCCGTGCTCGTGGTCGATGACGATCGTCGACATCCTCTTGCGCAGGGACGTGAACGGGATCTCGCGCACGCGATCGAAGCGTCGGCGGCGCCGCTCCTGCGCGCCGAGCTTGTTTTCGGCGACGAGGAACGCGGCTTCCGTCGGATCGCCGTGAATGACCCAAGTGCCGTCGTCCGCCCGATGGATCTCGGCGTTGCCGGCCAGGCTGCCGCCGCACAGGACCACGATGAGCTCGGCCATCGCGGCTTCGTCCTCGACCTCGACCTCGACCCGGCCCTCGGGCGCGTAGCCCACGCCCGTGACGCGGGACGCGCCCGAAGCGGTCAAAATGCGCTCGATCGTCATCTCCGATCGGGTCAGCGTGCCGGTCTTGTCCGAGCAGATGACGGACGCCGAGCCCAACGTCTCCACGGACGAGAGCTTCTTGACGATCGCGTTCCGTCGCGCCATGCGCTGCACGCCCATCGCCAGAACCACCGAGAGGATCGCCGGCAGCCCCTCGGGAACGGCCGCGACCGCCAGCGACACGCCGAGAAGCAGGACGGTGACGAGGTCGTGAGCGCCGCGCACGTCGGAGGTCAGGAGAACCGTCGTCACCACCACCAGCGCGATGAGCACCACCGCGATGCCGAGCATCCGTCCGATGCGTCCCACCTCGATCTGCAGAGGAGTCGGCTCCTCCGCGGTGGCCTCCAGCATCGTGGCGATGGCGCCCACCTCCGTCGCCATCCCGGTGCTCGTCACCACGGCGGAACCTGTTCCCTGGACGACCGCGGTGCCCTTGAAGACCATGTCGAAACGATCGCCGAGGGCGACCCGCGACGGCAGCGTCGCCTCGTCCTTCAGCACCGCTTCGCTCTCGCCGGTGAGCGACGCCTCCTGCACGCGGAGTGACGCGGACTGGACGAGCCGCGCGTCCGCGCCCACGGCGTCACCCTCGGCGAGCAGAAGGATGTCGCCGCGGACCAGATCGGCGCACGGCACGCGCTGGACGCGCCCCTCGCGCCGGACCGAGGAGGTCACGGCGGTCATGCGCGCGAGCGCCGCGACCGCGTTCTCGGCCTTGGCCTCCTGCACGAAGCCCAGGACGGCGTTTGCGAGAACGATCGACGCGATGACGAGGCCGTCGACCGGCCAGCGGTGCCGGCCCTCGAGGAACCAGGCGACCAGCGCGATGACGATCGCGCCCAGCAGCAGGTAGATCAGCGGGTCCTCGAACTGCGCCAGCAGCCGCCGCCACGCCGGAACCGGCGGCGCGGCTCGCAGCTCGTTCGGTCCGTCGCGCGCGAGCCGGCGCGCAACCTCCTCCGCACCGAGTCCCTGATCGAGGTCGGTGCCGAGCGCACGGACGACGGCTGCGACGTCCTCGACGGAAGGATCCTGCGATTGTGCCCGGCTCGCGCTAGTCCATGCCTCGGGCGACTGCAGCGTCATGTCGTCTCCATCCGGCTCTCTCACACGCGCAGCCAGACCACTGCCGTCAAATACAGGAGGTAGACTGCCACGAAGGCGATTCCCTCTCGCCGCGAGACGAGGCGATCCCTCCGGAACACCGGGTAACAGGCGACGGCGACGGCCGCCCCCATCGGCAAGTCGAACCACAGCACGTCCCGGCTCACGTCCACGCCGTCTGGAGCCGCGATGCAGATGAGCCCGAGGACGACGAGGATGTTCATGATGCTGCTGCCGATGAGGTTCCCGACGGCGACGTCGCGCTCGTCTCTCACGGTCGCGACGAGGGTCGTTGCGAGCTCGGGCGCAGACGTGCCGATGGCGACGATGGTCAGTCCGACCACGACGTCGGAAGCGCCGAAGATCTTGGCGAGCTCGACTGCGGCCGGAACGAGAAGCTCGGCGCCCAGAACGGTCAGCCCCACGCCGAGGACGAGCACGGTCGCGTTCCAGAGACCCCATCCCGCACCTCGGCCGGCCTCGAGAGCCTTCGCGCTGAACTCCTCCGCGAACTCCCGGTGCATTCGGGCGCTCTCCCGTCGGCTCAGGCGCACCAGCGCGACGGTGTAAGCCAGGCCCGCCAGGACCAGCACGGCGCCCTCGGCTCGCGTGAGGACCCCGTTCCACGCCATCGCGAGCAAGGCCACGGAGGAGACGATCATCACCGGGACGTCGAGGCGGAGGCTCTGCAGTTGGAGCGGGAGCGGGCGAATGGCGGCGCTGAGGCCGAGGATGAGGAGAATGTTGGCGATGTTGGTGCCGGCGATGTTCGCGACCGCCAGCGAGCCCGTCCCTTCGAGTACCGCCGCGATCCCGACGGCGAGCTCGGGCGCGCTGGTGCCGACCGCCACGACGGTCATGCCGATCAGGATCGGCTTGATGCCCAACATCGCGGCGAGGCGCGCCGCACCCCGGAGCAGCACCTCCGCGCCGACGATGATGACGACCAGGCCCCCGAGGAAGACGAGACCGGGGTGCAGGCTCATTTTCTCACCGCTTCCGGGGCGCTGCCGAGTCCCGATGCGGCCTCGCGGCGGGTTCCGCAGTCGGCCGTGATGGATTCGCTTCTCGCCTCCCTAGGCGTCGCGCGCCTTCTTCTCCGAAGCCTCGAGCTTTTCGATGTCCGCGGGCGACAGCTGCGGACGATCCACCCCGATCGTGAGCCTCTCGAGCTTTGCGGTCAGCGGGAACGGCGGCTCGTAGTCCGCGTCGTTCACGCCGGTAAGCGTGTCCGAGCCGATGTCGAAAGCTTCGTCCCACTGAAGGATCATCGGCAGCGTTCGCTCCATCTGCTTGGTCGCAACGACCTTGCCGTCCACGACGAGCTTGCCGGTCCCCGGCTGCCCGAGACCGCTGAAGTCGTTGAACGCGAGCGTACCCGCACCGAGCCCCTCGTACCGGAAGTCGAACTCGACGGTGTGGCGGCCCGGTGCGAGCGGCTCGGGAGCTTCCCACTTGATCCGCTCGAGATCCACCATGTTCCAGAGGAACGTCGGCTTGCCTCCGAGGAGGTAGAATCCATAGCCCGCGAACCGTCCGCCCGAGGTCAGGATCATGCCTTCGGCGCCGCCCTGGGGGACGTCGATCTCCGCCGTGATCGTGTAGGAGGCGTTGAGCAACGAAGGCGAGTCGCCCTGCGGCAAGCCGGTCATCGGCCGCGTATAGACGAATTCCGTCCGTCCCGATGTGATGTTCGGGCGGGGCGCGACGATCCGCGCAGCGACCGAGGCATCGAGCGGAAAGACCTGATGCTTCTCGGCCTCGGCGACGAACTTCGCCCGCAGCTCCTCGACCTTCCTTGGATGCTCGGCGGCGACGTCGTCGGACTGCGTGAAGTCCGCGTCGAGATCGTAGAGCTGGAAGACCTGATCGTTCAGCGGATCCGGATTGGCCGCTCCGAAGGCTTGCCACGGCGCGCGGTTGACCCGGGTGCTCAGCAGCCAGCCTTCGTCGTAGAGGGCCCACTGACCGAACATCTCGAAGTATTGCGTCGTGTGCCGAGAAGGTGCGTCTGCGTTCGCGGCGTCGAATGTATAGAGGAAGCTCGTCCCCTCGATGGGCGCCTGCGCGATGCCATCGACCGTCTCTGGAGCGCGTATGCCGGTGGCCTCGAGAATCGTCGGCACGACGTCGATCACGTGGACGAACTGCTCGCGGAGCGAGCCTCTGTCCTTGATTCGCGCAGGCCACGACAACACCATGTTCTGGTTGATTCCACCGAGCCGGGACGCGTTCTGCTTGAACCAGTCGAACGGCGTGTCGAAGGCCCACGACCATCCCGCCGACATGTGGTTGTACGTCTGATCGGTACCCCACACGTCGTAGAACTTCATTTGCACGGCGACGGGGATTTCGTTGAGGCCGTTGAAGAACGCCACCTCGTTCGGCGTCCCGAGCGGTCCGCCCTCGGCGCTCGTCCCATTGTCGCCGTTGATGTAGATGACCAGCGTGTTTTCGAGGCGGCCGAGATCCTCGAAATGCTGGATCACGCGGCCGATCTCGTAGTCGCTGTACGCGGCGTAAGCGGCGAACACTTCCACCTGGCGGATGAAGAGCTTCTTCTCCTCCGCGCCGAGTTGGTCCCACGGCGCGAGGACGTCCTTCGGCCACGGAGTCAGCTTGGCGTCCTTCGGGACGACACCCAGACGCCTCTGGTTCTCGAAAATCCTTTCGCGGAGTTTTTCGTAGCCCTCGTCGAAGAGATGCATCGCAGCGATCTTCTCGACCCACTCCTTGGTCGGGTGGTGCGGAGCGTGCGTCGCACCAGGCGCATACTTGATGAAGAGCGGCTTGCTCGGATCGGTCTGGTGCATGCGGGTCATCCAATCGATCGCGTCGTCCGCCATCGCGGTGACCAGGTTCCAGGCACCCGGCGCCTTGCCCTCGAATGGATAGATCTGCGTCGTGTTCCGGAACAGATTGGGCTGCCACTGGTTCGCGTCGCCACCGACGAAGCCGAAGAAGTACTCGAACCCCATTCCGATCGGCCACTGGTCGAACGGCCCAACCTGGCTCGCGGCGAAGGCCGGCGTGTTGTGGTCCTTGCCGAACCAGGAGGTCGCGTAGCCGTTGTCGAGGAGGATTCGGCCGATAGTGGCTTTGTCTCGGGCGATGATGCTGTCGTAGCCGGGGAAGCCGGTCGACTGCTCGGAGATCACCCCGAATCCCACCGAGTGATGATTGCGCCCCGTGATCAGCGCCGCGCGGGTGGGCGAGCAGAGTGCCGTCGAAAAGACCCGGTTGTAGCGCAGCCCCTCGTTGGCGATGCGGTCCATCGTTGGAGTCGGGATCACCCCGCCGAAGGTGCTCGGCACGCCGAAGCCGGCGTCGTCCGTAATGATCAAGAGGACGTTGGGAGCGTTCTCGGGCGGCACTACCCGCGGCGGCCACCAGGACGTCGAGCGCAACGCATCCTGCTCGATGACGCCTCCGAACTTCGGATCGGGCGGCGGCAGCTGCTCACCGCTGATCGTGGTGGTGGCGCTGGGCGAGCCCAAGGCGCCCGTCACCTGCTGCGCCGAGGCGGTAGCCGCGGCGTGCGCCACGAAGAGGACGCACGCGATCGCTCGCAGGCGTCTTGATGAGCCGGTCATGGATATCTCCTCGAAGTAGTCGCGCGTTCGGGTCACGCCGATTCGTCGGCCTCGAAACGTCAATTTCCCGAGGTCAGCTCCGGCAGCGCCCGTCGAACTTCGTCGACGTTGAGGACGCGGACGAGGTACGCGACGCAGTCGGTCTCGCTCAGGATCCCGACGAGGCGGCCGTCCTCGACGACGGGCAGACAGCCGACCTTGCTCGCGAGCATCTGCTCCGCGGCGGAGCGCACGCTCTCGTCCGGACCGATGCACTCGACCTGATCGGTCATCAGATCGCGCACGGCGAGCGTCTGCAGCCAGCCCCGCATGTTCGCCGGATCGATCTCGAGCAGACAGGAGAGCCCTGCCCGATACAGATCCCTCTGCGACACGATGCCGACGATGCGCGCCCCGTCGACCACGGGCAGATGCCGAATCCGGCCCTGCTTCATGATGTCGTCCGCGAGGCCGAGGTCGTCGTGCACCGAGAGCGTCGCGACGCTCGTCGTCATGAGATCACGCACTTTCATCCCAGTTCCTCCTTTCGCTCGATCCGAGCGCACTCAAAGGCGGGCCTCCGAAGGCTCCCAGGCGCCGACCGCCGTCGACGACGGCGCGACGCTCGAGACCGCCGCTTCGCGCGGCTCTCCGTCGTCCGCGAGGCGACGCGAGTTCAGAACGACGAGCAGGCTGCTCCCGAGCATCGCGAGGGAAGCAGTGATCGGATCGAGCGCGCCGGCGACCGCGAGGCCGACCGCGGCCGCGTTGTAGGCGGCCGTCCAGAAGAGGTTCTGGCGGACGATCCGGCGCGTTCGGCGGGCGCGCCGGAGCAGCCAGGGGACGGAGCGAAGACCTCCGCCGAGGATCACCACGTCGGCGGAGAGTCGCGCCAGGTCGGTCGCGCCCGCGACCGCGAAGCCCAGGTCGGCGGCGGCGAGCGCCGGCGCGTCGTTGATGCCGTCGCCGATCATGGCGACGGCTGCCCGGCCCACCTTGCTTCGAGCTTCCGCGACGCGGGCGAGCTTGTCGCCGGGAGCGAGACCGAAGCGGGCCTCCGCGTTCCGGAACAAGCCGGCGACGGCGGGCGACGCCGCTCCATCGCCGGACGCGAGGCCGACGTCGACCCCGAGATCGCGCAGCTCCTCGACGGTGCTCGCGGCCTCCGGCACCGGCGATTCGCACAGCGCGACGCGCGCCACGTCCCCGTCGCTCGAAGCGATCACCACTCCCCGCGCCGGATCCCGAGCGACCACACCGAGCGCGTCGAACACGAGCGTGGAGCGGCCGACCGTCACGAGGGCGTGTTCGATCCTGCCCACGACGCCGCGGCCGGCGCGGACCCGGACGTCGCTCGCGCGCGGCAGGACGAGCCCGCGCCGCTTCGCCTCGCGCACGAGGGCGCGCGCGAACGGATGCGGGATCCCTTCCTCGATCGCCGCCGCGCGCGCAAGCATCTCCTCGACGGACGCATCGCCGGACACGACCTCGATCGACTCCACCGCCGGCACAGGCTCGGTCAGCGTGCCCGTCTTGTCGAACAGCACGCTTCGGATCTCGGCGGCGCGCTCGAGGAGCGGAGCGCTGCGAACGACGATCCCGTGGCGCGCGGCGGCAAGAAGCGACGATCGCACGGCGAGCGGTGTCGCGAGCGCGAGCCCGCACGGGCACGCGACGACCAGGACCGACACGGCGACGAGGATGCCGCGATCGAGCCCCGCGCGCTCCGCCCACCAGAAGCCCGTCACGGCCGCCAGGAGGAGGACCGCCGGCACGAGGCGCGCGGCGAAGCGATCCGCGATCCGCTCGATGCGCGCGGGCTCGGCGCGCGCGGCGTCGAGCATCTCTCGGATGCGGGCGAGCGCGCTCTCTCCGGCGACGCGCTCGACGCGCACGTGCAGCCGGCCGTCGAGGCTCACGGTCCCGCCCGCGACCTCGCTTCCGACGCCCTTCGGTACGGGACGGCTCTCGCCCGTGAGAGCACTCTCGTCGACTTCGGCCTCGCCCGCGACGACGACGCCGTCGGTCGGGAACGCTCCTCCCGGCGACACTTCGACGAGCTCGCCCGGAACGAGGTCCTCGGGCGCGACCTCCTCTCTCTGCGATCCGCGCACCCGCATCGCGCGCTCGGGGCCTGCCGCCACCGCCCGCAATGCGGCGCCCGCGCGCACCTTCGCGAGCGCCTCGAGAGCCCGTCCCACCGCGACGACGACGAGCAGCGTGACGGCGGTGTCGAAGTAGACGTCGGGTCTGCCCGTCAGGAGGTTCGCCAGCGAGAGCACGTAGGCCGCGCCGACACCGAGGGCGACCAGGACCTCCGCGTTCGCCTCTCCGCGCACGATCCCGCTCCACGCTCCGCGCACGAGCGGCCCCCCGAGAAGCACCAGGACCGGCACCGCGAGGATGCCCGCGAGCACGCGCAGGACGAGGAAGAGCGGACCGTCGGCCGCACCGCCGTACACGTGCCTCGCCCACGTGGGCAGGCTCACCATCATCACGTTCATCGCGAAGAAGGCGGCGAGGCCGACGCGAACGACGAGCGCCGACGCCACGGCGGCGTCGCCGCGCGCGCGCGTCACGTGCGCCGCGAGGAGGCAGCCGCCGCAGCAGAACCTTCCCGGCTCTCCCGCGACGGTCGCCTCGAGGGCTCGCCGCGAAAGGCGAAGCCCGCAGTGCGAGCATTCGCCCGCGGCAGTCATCCCCTCACCCCCGGATCAGGTTCGTGATGAGGTAGACCACGCCGAAGAGGAAGAACGCCACCCAGAGGAGCGAGATCCACCAGGGGACGGGATTCGACTGGTAGGTATCGTAGCGTCCGACCTCGAGCTCGACGTCGGGACGCGAAGCCGTCGCGGGAGGCTTCCCCGGTGCGGCGATCACGGGGCCGATCGGGCCCAAGTCGTCCGTGGCTTCGAGGGGGGCGTGAGCCTCGTGTGGGCGCTCCGACATCGTCAGCCCCGCCTCGCCGCCCGATCGAGCTCCTCGTTCAGCTCGAGCATGCGGTACTTCGGCCGCTCGATGTCGCGGAAGCGGCCGGTCAAGACCGCCCACAGCGTGAGGAACAGGATCGGCAGCATGCCGATCAGGTACGTCGCGACGGCGACGGCGCCGAACCCGGAGACCTCGTCCTCCGCGATCGTGAAGGCGAACTCCGTCATCTTGTAGACGAAGGCGAACCCCGCGACGACCATGACGGCGATCGTCAAACCGAAGACCACGAACATCTTTCCCGAAGAGCGCTTCATCTCTGCCAGCTCCCGAGCCACTGGAGGTACGCGACGAGCGCCAGGGCTTCCTTCTTCGGCCGCAGGTCGTCCTCGAAGTACCAGGCGTAGCCCGGCATCACGGAGTACGGTGCCACGCTGCGCGGATCGTAGAGGTGCGCCATCTGCCAGTCGTTCGAGTGCTTACCCGCCTCGCGGATCAGGTCCGGACCGACGCGGCGCGTGCCGAAGAGGTGCGGGAGGTTCATCTCGTTCTGGTACTCCTCCGCGGTCGAGACGGGACCGAAGCGGACGTCCTCGTTCGAGACCGGCCGGACGAACTGCGAGTGGCAGTGCCAACATGCCTCGGCGACGTACAGGTCGCGTCCGAGCGTGAGAGCTTCCGCGAACGACGCCGGGGTCGGCTTTCCGAAGGAGCGCTCGAACTCGGCCGGATACTCCTCGGCGAGATCGACGAACTCTGGCGTGACGGGGTTCGCGACCTCCTCGACCGTCGCGACCGGAACGTTCCGCAGAGTGAGGATCGGCATCACGCCCTGCAAGAAGAAGCCGAGCAGGAACGTGAGAACGCCCGCGATCAGGAACGTGGCTCCGACGCGTTCCATCTATGCCGCCTCCACCACGGGCGCGAGAACGGGACGAGCGATCGGAGCTCTCGCCGTCGCCCAGAGCTCCCAGAGGAAGAGCGCCTGCCCCGCGACGATGATCAGGCCGGCGAGGCTCCGCGTCCACCAGAACGGTGCGGACGCGAGGATCGACTGCGCCCAGTGCGAGAGGTTCGCCCAGAGATAACCCTGCACGAGCCCGGCCGCGGTGAGATCGACGATCATCAGCGACAACCCCGCGAGCGTCAGCCAGTAGTGCGCGGTGAGAAGCCGCGGATGCGCCCAGGGACGTCCCGTCGCGCGCGGCCAGAGCTCGACGAAGAAGCCGAAGATCCAGAAGCCGAAGACGCCGAACATCACCATGTGCGCGTGGCCGACGACCCAGTCGGTGAAGTGGATGATCTTCTGGAAGGTGAGCGTCACCTGGAACGCGCACTGCAGGCAGGTGAGGCCGTACATGATCATTCCCGTGTAGAACCAGCGCAGCGCGAGGTTGCCGCGGATCGCGTCGCTGCGTCCGTGCAGCGTGCCGAAGAAGTTCACCAGCACGGTGAGGACGACGACTTCGATCGCGATCGTCGCGACGACCGCTCCGTACTGCGCGTACATCGGGATCGGGCTGAACAGGAAGTGATGCACGCCCTGCATCGGATAGAAGAACGCGATCCCCCAGAACCCGATCAGCGAAAGTGCGTGGCTCCAGATCGGCTTCCGCAGAAGGACCGGCACGAAGAAGTACATCAGCCCCCAGCCGATCGGCGTGACGAACAGTCCCACGAGGTCGTGGATGAAGAGGCCGGTGATCGCCGCTCCCGCCGTTCCGGGCACCCAGAACTGCGGCAGGTAGTTGCCCATGAAGTACACGAGCCCCGTCCAGCCGAAGGCGGCGAGGAAGTACCAGAGGCTCACGTAGAGCCCCGTCTCGGCGGTGCGCAGGATCGGCACCGAGAGGTTCACGACGAGCAGCACGAGCCCGACCAGGATCAGCGGGTCGACGAAGATCGGCGTCTCGCCCCACTCGATCCCCTGACCGTAGCCGGCGAGCTGGCCCACGATCGTCAAGATCATGAAGAGCTGCCAGGCGCCGAAGATGACCCAGCCGAGCGGATCGGACAGGATCGGACGCCGCGTGAGCCGCGGGATCGCGAAGAGCATACCCGCGATGAACGCGTTCGCGATGAAGCCGTACGCGGCCATGTTCGTGTGCACCATGCGCACGCGTCCCGCCGAGAGGAGCTCGACTCCCTGGAAGGGATAGAGGTTGTGGAACTGGAACGCGTAGGCGAGCCCGCCCAGGATCGACACGGCGAGAAACGCCGCCGAAGCCGTCAGGTGCCAGCGTACGAGGTCGAGATTGACGAGCGGACGCTCGAGCGCGCCCGCCGCGGCGGTGGGCCTCACGGCTGCTTCTCCTCCTTCGCTTGCGGTCGGCCGCGAAGCGAGACGATGTACGAGACCAGGTTCCACGCGTCGCCCTCGCGGATCGCCTCGCCGTCGGGTGCCGAGAAGACGTCGGCGTACGAGGGCATCGCGGTGCCGTTCAGCCCGGTCAGGAACGTCCGGTAGACGTCGACGGGAGATCCACCGCTCTTCAGGTCGCCGCGCGTGAAGTCGAAAGGCTTCTGAGGATTTCCCCAGCCGTCGGGCGCCATCGTGCGCGACGAAGGTCCGTCCCCGCGTCCGCCGTCGCCGTGGCACTGGCCGCAGTCGAGCATCTCGTAGAGCTGGCGGCCGCGAGCGACGGACTCGGGCGAGCCGAGCCATGCGGGTGCGGGCGGAAGCAAGATCGGCGTACCCGCGCCGACCTCGTCCCACTTCGGATAGAATCCCCTCAAGTACTCGACGACGGCGCGGCGCTCGACGTCGGGAACGAGCGTGAACGGCGGCATCGCCGTGCGGTTGACTCCGTTCGTCACGATCCGGAGCAGGTCTTCGTCCGTCGGCAGCGTGCCGTTCGGCGTCGAGCGGAACTTGAAGATGCCGCTCGTGAAGTCGCGCGGCTTGACCAGGAGCATGCGCGCGGCGGGCCCGGCGCCGTCGCCGGCTTCGCCGTGGCAGCCCACGCAGTAGGTGCCGTAGACCTCTTCGCCGAGCGCGCGCATCTCCGTGTGCGTCTGCGCTTCCGACGCTCGCGAGATCGCGAGCATGGCGAGAGCTGCCGCCAGCGCGGAGACGGCTCTCATGCCGCCACCGCGGGCCGATACGGAACGAATCGTCCGATCGGCTGCGCCAAGCCGAGTGTCACGCCGTAGACCAGGTGCGTCAGGGCGGCGACCCACGCCGGCATCAGCTGGAGCACGTACGCGTCGCCGTACAGGGACGTCTGTAGCCAATCGATCACCACGTAGAAGTTGAGGAGCCAGAGAAGCAGGCCGTAGGCGGCGCCGAGTGCGACGTGCAGGCCCGTGCGGTCGGGACAGAAGAAGTTGACCA
>Ga0194132_10009470_pt1 | contig 13383 bp, 10 predicted proteins | sample TA2KigOf80mmetaG_FD_148612 | JGI IMG/M metagenome (GOLD analysis project Ga0194132, IMG submission 148612) | Freshwater microbial communities from Lake Tanganyika, Tanzania - TA2015054 Kigoma Offshore 80m | ecosystem: Environmental > Aquatic > Freshwater > Lake | place: Tanzania: Lake... | reverse complement strand
TGATCCGCGAGCGCGTCGCCGAGTGGAACCAGCACCGCCGCATCGTGATCCACACCATCGGCGTCGGCGGCACATTCCAGATCCTCGAGTGGCTCGCGACCGACTCCGGCGGCTCGCACCGGAAGTTTCAGTGAGCGCAGCGGCAGCACCTGAAGAGAGCTCTGGAGGCTCGCGCTGGCTGCGCTTCGCGGCGTGGAGCGTCGTGGGCCTGCTGTTGGTGCTCGCGCTGTTTCACTTCGGCGGCGTCGACTTCGAGGAGCTGGTGGCGGCGCTCGCGCGCCTGTCTCCGGCGACCTTTGCACTCGCGCTGGGCATTCACACCGCGATCTACATCGTGCGAGCAGAGCGCTTCCGCCTGCTGATTCCCGCCGAGCACCGGCCTCCGCGCGCGGCGCTGCTCGCCGTGACCTCCGCGCACAACTTGGCCGTGTATGTGCTGCCGGCGAAGACGGGCGAAGCGACCTTGCCGATCTACCTCGGACGCTCGTGCGGCGTTCCGGCCCCAGCGAGCATCGCGTCGCTCGTGGTCTCACGGCTGTTCGACCTCGCGGCGCTGTGCGCCTGCATGGGCGCGGTCACGCTTGCGCTGTGCCTCGGAGATCACTGGGAAGCTCCACGGGGATTCGGCTACGCGTTGTCGGGTGGCCTGCTCGGCGCGGGAGCGGCGTTCCTCGCGCTCGCGGCGCGCGGCGATGTGCTGCTCGCGCCGCTGCAGCGGTTGCTCGCGGCGTTGGGACTCGGCGCGCGGATCGACAAGCACGCGGAGTCGCTGAAGAGCGCGCTCCGCACGGCCGGACACGGGCGGCTGCGCGCCGGCGCGCTCGGCCTCTCCTTCGCGGTCTGGCTGCTGATCTTCGCGTTCTATGGGCTCCTCGCCCAAGGCTTCGGACTCCCCGAGGGCGTCGGCTTCCTGCACGCGAGCTTCGGCTCGAGCGTTGCCGTCCTGATGAACCTCGCGCCGATCAACTCCTTCGCGGGCTTCGGCACGCAGGAGGCGGGCTGGGTGCTCGGCTTCAAGTGGGTGGGCGTCCCGGCAGAAATTTCACTGCCGGGAGGCGTCGGCGTGCACTTGGTGCAGCTCTTCGACACGGTGCTGTTCGGACTCGTCGGACACGCATTGATGGGGCTGTGGCGCGGAGCGCGGCGCCCGTCCGCGGGTTAGAGTTGCTGCCAAGGCTCCCGCCGTGTCCGCCTCCAACGCACTGGAACAGATCGAGCTCCACAAGGCGCTCGCCCCGCGCTACGCGTACCGCTACAGCTTCGAGTTCTCGCGCCTGTTTCAGGAGGACTGGCACCGCGAGATGCTGCGCCTGCTGCCCGAGAAGAGCGAGCGCGTGCTGGACCTCGGCTGCGGCACCGGTTTCTTCCTCGCAGAGCTCGAGGCGCTGCGGCCGGGCGCGGTCGGGCTCGACATCAGCCACGCGATGCTGCGCGTGAGCGAGCAGTATGTGCCCGGCGCGCGACTGGTGACCGCGGACGCCGAGCGCCTGCCGTTCCGCGACCGGAGCTTCGACGCGATCTTCTGCAAGGGCAGCCTGCACCACACGCGCGATCATGTGCGCTTCCTCTCGAACTGCGCGCGCGCGCTGCGCTCGAACGGCGTGCTCATCATGAGCGAGCCCTGCAACGACAACTTCCTCATTCGCTGGGCGCGCGCGGCGATGTACCGCGTGTCGAAGCACTTCCATCCCGACGACAAGGGCTTCACCAAGACCGGGCTCGTCGCCCTGATGGAGCGCGCCGGCTTCGAGATCACCTATGCGGGGCGCTACGGCTTCTTCGCCTACATCTTCGCTGGTTTTCCCGACCACATCGGAATCCTGCGCTGGGTTCCGGGCAACGCGTGGATTGTGCGGCGCATGCTCGCGCTCGATCGCTGGATTTGCTCCACGCGCTTCCTGCGCATCCTGAGCTTTCAGGTCGTCGTCTCCGGACGCCCGCGCAGATCATGAGCGGCGGGGCGAGTCGCGGCGGCGCGCGCTGGGCACTCGTGGGGCTGCTGATGCTCACTCTGCTCGCGTACCTGCCTGCGCTCTCGGCTGGTTTCACGAACTGGGACGACGACGGGTACGTGACGGAGAATGCAGCGGTGCAGCGCATGGACGTGCGCGCGCTGCTGTTCGAGCCGTTCGAGGGCAACCACCACCCGGTGACGATGCTCTCGCTGGCCGCGAATCATCGCTGGAGCGATCTCGATGCGAGCTCGTACCACCCCGCGATCGCGCGCGGAGCTCGTCGCGCTCGTCACGTCGGCGGTCTTCGCGCTGCACCCGATGCACATGGAGTCCGTGGCGTGGGTGTCTGGCCGCAAGGACCCGCTCTACGCGCTGTTCTTCCCGCTCGCACTGCTCGCTTAACTGCGGCACGGCGATCGCCCGCGCGCGAGCACGCTGCTCGCGACGGTCGTGCTCGGTGCGCTGTCGATGCTCTCGAAGCCGGCTGCGGTCGTGCTGCCGCTCGCGCTCCTGCTCATCGACTGGCTGCGCCGTCGCGAGGTGCGCGGACGAGCTCTGTGGGAGAAGGTGCCCGTCTTCCTCGTCGCGCTCGGGGTCGGTCTCGCGACTTTGCACGCGCAGCAGGCCGCGGGTGCGACCAGTGCGGAGAGTTCCGTTGCGTTCGCGCGCACACTGCTGCACGCCTGCTACGGCTTGATGATGTACGTCGTGTGCTTCGTCGCACCGCTCGATCTAGCTCCGTTCTACCCGTTGCCTGCGAGCACGGCAGACTTGCCCGCTGTGTATCTCGTCACCGCTCGCCGCGCTGGCACTGCTCATCTTCGCGTTCGCCCTCCACCGTCGCGGGCAGCGTGTGGCGCTCTTCGCGCTGGGCTTTTTCCTGCTGAACGTGGTGCTCGTGCTGCAGGTGAAGCAGGTCGGCGGCGCCGTCATGGCGGATCGCTACACCTACCTGCCGTATGTCGGCCTCGGCTTGCTCGCGGGTCTGACCCTCGAGAGCTGGACGCGTGAGCGGTCCGAGAGCGTGGCGCTCGTCAGCGTCGGAGCACTCGCGCTGGCGCTCGCGCCGCTGGCGTGGCGTCAAGCCGGCTACTGGCACGACAGCGCGACATTGTGGGAGCGTGCGATCGCGGTGGCGCCGAGCGGGCGGGCCTACGCGAACCGAGGTCAGGTTCGTCAGCGCGCCGGCGACGCCGCAGGTGCGCTCGCGGACTACGAGCGCGCGCTCGCGCTCGAGTCGGACAACGTGGCCGCACACGCCAATCGCGGAATCCTGCTGTTGGAGCGAGGGGATGTCGATGCCGCGGGCGTTGCGTTCGAGAGCGCGCTGGCTCGTGATCCTCGCAACGGTCCAGCCCTCGTCGGACATGCGCTCGTGCGCCATCGTCGCGGCGATCTCGCCGGCGCAATCGCGGACTGCGACGCGGCCGTGGCCGTGAATTCGGCGGATGCGATCGCACGCGGCAATCGCGGCTACTTTCGCCAGCAGCAAGGCGACATCGAGCGCGCGCGGACGGACTACGAAGCTGCGCTCCGCATCGATCCGACGCTCGAAGTTGCGCGTTCTGGGCTTGCGTCGCTGGCGACGCCCGCGGCGGGAGCGCTGCGCTCGCTCGCGGAACTTGAACTCGCGCTCGCGGCCAGTCCCGCGGACGCGGCGCTGCGCCACGCTCGGGCGATGCAGTTGCGCAATGTTGGACGGCTCGAGGAAGCACTCGCGGACGCACAGCTATCCGTGGACGGAAGGCCAGCTGACATGAGCTTCCGCGCTCTTCTCTGTGAAGTCTTGGTGCAGCGCGGGGAGCTCGCGCGCGCCGAGCCGGAGTGGCGGCGCCTGCTGGAGCTCGACCCCAGCAACTGGGTCGCGTGCAACTTGCTCAGCGCGATCTGCATGCAGCAAGGGCGCAACGAGGAGGCGCTCGGGATTCTCGATCGCTCGCTCGCTGCACGACCGCGCGATGCGCAAACACTGCAGAACCGCGCCATCGTCAACTTGCAGCTCCAACGCATTCCGGAGGCTGTGCGCGACCTCGAGGCCTGTCTGGAAGTGGCGCCCGGGAATGCGCCGATGTGGTCGGACCTCGGTGCGCTCCGGATGCGCGTGGGGCAGCTTCCGGGAGCTGTCGAGGCCTTCACGCGCGCGATTGCGCTCGACAAGAGTCCCACACTGCGCATGAACCGTGCGCTCGCCCTGCTCGCGCTCGGGCGCGCAGACGAGGCGCGAGTGGACGCACAGGCTGCCTCGCAGGGCGGGGTGCAGCTGCCGCGCGAGCTCGAAGCGCTCGTCGCTCCGCGCCCGCTGCGCTGAGCGCGCTCAGGCGCGGCGGCCTTCGACGCCTTCGACCACGATGCCGTGGCGTTGCAGCAGCGCCGTGGTGATGCCAGGGCCGGGGACGAGCGTGCCTCCCACGTGCGTCGAGCAGCTGCCGCAGGAAGGCGAGCGTTCCTTGAGGAAGGCGCGGCGAATGCCGTGGCTCGCGCAGGTGGCAAGCGCACCCTGCGCGCCCGCGACGAACTGCGCCGTGATGTCCACGCCCGCGTGAGTCACCACGCGCGCGCACCCATCGAGCACAGCGTCCGCGGAATCGCGCTCGATCCACGCCGGCGGACGCGGAGTTCCGAGCCCGCCGTGCTCCTCCGGACAGAACGGAACTGCGCGCAGCCCGCGCGCGGCGAGCTCGCGCTCGAGCGCGCCATCCTTGTTGTGACGACCGTCGTAGCGACACTCGGCGCCGAGCAGGCAAGCGCTGACGAGGACCGGCTCGCGCGCCTCGCTCACGGCTTCCGGAACTCCGCGGACGAAGGATTCGCGCCGGAGAGCACGTAGGCCGCGAGATCGCGGATCTCGTCCTCGTCGAGCACATCGAGCAGGCCCGAAGGCATGCGCGACATCGGATAGGGCCGGCGACGCTCGATCTCGGACGGTGCGAGGTCGATCGCGTCGTCCTGCGGCGGAAGGCGGCGCAAGGTCACGCCGTCGGTCTCGTCGCGTTCGATGCGACCGACGAGCAGATCGCCGTCGGTCGTGAGGATCTCCGTGTCCTGGTACTGGTCGCTGATGACCTTCGAAGGCTCGAGCAGGCTGTCGAGCCAGTCCGAGCGGCTGAAGCGCGAGCCCGCACCCGTGAGGTCCGGCCCCGTGCCGCCGCCTTCGCCGGCCATGCGATGGCACTCGACGCAGCGCGCCTTCGCGAAGGTCGCCTTGCCGTGCTCGAAGTCGCGCTGCACGAGCGGCTCGCGCACGAAGCCGGCCAAGTCCTCGCGCGTCCACGCACGGACGAAGGTCGCGCTCGCCGCGGGCTTGGCGGACGCGACGACCTTGGGGGCGTCGAGCAGCTCGCCGAGCGCGGACCGAGTGGCGTCGTCGAGACTCGCGGCGCTCTGGCGACGGATTTCGTCGACATACTTCACGAGGCTGTGCCCGCCCTTTGCGACGTTGCGCAGGCTGGCGAGGCCGCGGAACTGGCGCTGGCGCAGCTCCGGCGTCCAGCCCGCCTTCGCGACACGCAGGCAGTAAGCAGCCCAGATGCGCTCTTCTTGCGGGGCATTGCTCTCGAGTACTTCGAGCGCGGGAACGACGGCGGGCGGTGACTGGAGCGCGACGAGCAGCTGCAGCAGCTCGCGGTCGAGCGCAGGCGAGCCGCTCGGATAGCGCGACTCAAAGCGGGCGGCCATGGAACGCACAGCGAGTTCGTCGAGCTCGAAGCGCATGGCCGCGAGGTGATTCGCGCGCACGATCGCGATCTTGCCCGACTCCGTAGCGCCGTCGAAATTGAGCTTTGCCAGCCGCGCCAAGAGTGTTGCGCGGGCGGCCTCACCGCCGACATGCGCGAGCGCCACGCAGTGCTGTACGCGACCCGACTCCGTTGTGGGCTGGTGGTTCACCCACGTTTCCAGCGGTCGTTGCTCGAGAGCGATGCGCGCGGCGTGCGCGGTGAAGCGATCCTGCGAGTCGAGCTGCTCCAGCAGGTCGGCGCTCACGCCGCTGAAGCCGTCCAGTGCAGCTTCGATGGAGCGCCGCAGCTCGCGAGCGGGGAGCAACGCATGTTCCGCTGCAGCACTCGCGCTCGCTTCGCTCGCTCCCGCTCTCAGGGAACCATCGGCTGTGATGCGATAGAGCCCGGACTGCGTGCGGCGTCCGCCCGTCGTGATGTACATCGCGCCATCGCGACCGATCACGGCATCCGTCACCGGGAACGGCTTCCCGGTCGCGAACGTCTCGAATGTGCCTCCGTACGTGGAGCCCTGTGCTTCGGGGTGCACGGCGTAGATCGTGCCGTAGGCCCAGTCGAGCGCGTAGAGCGCGCGTTCGTAGCGCGGCGGGAATTTGGCGCCGTAGCCGAATGTGACGCCGGTGGGGGACGAGGGTCCGATGTCGACGACGCTCGGCAGCGTGTCGGGATAGCTCGGCGGCATCTTGCCCGGACCGCCGCGCCAGCCGAAATCCGCACCGCGCACGACATGGAAGATGCGTGTGGGGCGATACCACGGCGCGCCCATATCCCACTCCATGTCGGAGTCGAAGGTGAAGAGCTCGCCTTCGCGGTCGAACGCGATGTCATAGGCGTTGCGAAAGCCGCAGGCCCACAGCTCCCAGTGCTTGCCATCGGCGTCCGTGCGCACGACCCAGCCCGCCGGCGCGCGGATTCCGACCGCGTGCCCGTTGGGATCCTCGATGCGCGGTTCAAGCAGGTCTTCGGCCCAGTTGCGCGGCCGCGCAAAGTGATCGATCGGCTCCGGCAGCGGCGTGTGGTTGCCGCCGACGATCCACAGCTGTCCATCCGCCGGGCCCGGCACCACGGCGTGCGGTCCGTGCTCGCCGCCGTCGCCGAATACGCGCAAGAGCTGCGCATGATCCAGTGCATCGTCTCCGTCGGTGTCGCGGATGCGGTAGAGGCCGTTGTCGCGTCCGCCACCATGACTGACGACCGCATAGAGGGAATCGTATGCCCAGCACAGTCCGTGAGCGCTGCCGACATTGACGGCCACCGTCTCGACGCGCGTGTCGCTCTCCGTTGCGCCGACGCTGACGCGGAAGAGCGCGCCGTACTGGTCGCTCGTGTAGAAACGGCCGGCGGGATCCTCGCACAACGAAACCCACGAGCCCTGTTGAGCGCGCGGCACCGAATGGAGCAGCTGCGCGCGGAAACCGGGCAGCAAGGTGAGCTCCCCCGCGGCGAGCGCGCGCTGCTCCTCTTCCTGCGGAGCCGGCTCCCATGCGAGCGAGCCCCACGGCGCGACGCCGAACGCGCCGACCACATGCGGCGGCGACATGCGGCTCCACGCGAGCTGCGCTGGTTTCCATGTCTTCGCGATTGTGTCCGCGGGGAGCCGCTGCGCGAGCCAGCTGCCGTCGGACTGCAGGCGCATCGGCTTCGCATCCTTGCGCTCGATCCACAGCTCGAACCACGCACCCGCCGGGCCACCGTCGTTGCTGCACAGCGCGACCAGTGCATTCTCACCGCGCTTCACATGCTTCGTGAGGTCGACCTCGACGGCCTGCGACCAATCGTCGTGAGCGAGTACGAGCTCGTCGCCGAGGAACACGCGCATGTGATTGTCGGCGCTGCCGCGCAGCAGCGCGCGCACGGGCTCGCTAGTCACGTCGAACTTGCGCGCGAGCACGACCTCCTCGCCTTCCGGCGATTCCGCGGCGGTCCACAGCCACTGCGGACGAGCGCCGTCGAAGCGCGGCGCCCACTGTACCTTGTTCATCTGCTCCGCCGCCGCCGCGACCACCGGCGCGGGCTCGGAGTCCGGCAGACGCTCGAGCTCGAGAGCGCGGTACTCGACGCGCATGGCCGGTCCCGCGTGCAGCTGCAGTGCCAGCAAGCCGCGCAGTCTTCGCGCAGGCCGCTGGTCCGTGACCTTCGCGGTCACGCGCCCGTTGACCTCGAGCTCGACGCGCTCGCCGCGCGCGCGAATCATGTAGCGATTCCAGTCCTGCATGCGGACATTGGCGAGCAGCTCGCCCGCGTCGGCAAAGCGCTCCTTGCGAGCGCCGGATCCGTCGAGCGCGACATCCTCGCCGCGCGTCGCGACCACGCCCGCGCCGTCCTGCTCGTAGAGGCAACCCGTCCAGTTCGGGCCGTCCTCGATGTCGCCTTGAAAGCCCGCTACCTGCCAGCCGCCGCGATCGTGGCTGCGAAACTGCACGCCGCTGTTGCCGCCGACGATGCGGTATTCGAACGACAGCTCGAAGTTCGCCACATCGCCGCCGCGCCACAACAAGTATGTCGTCGCGTCGCAGGGGTTCGCCGCCGTGCTCTCGCCGACGATGCAACCGTTCTCGACGCGCCAGAAGCGCGGATCGCCGTCCCAGTTCGTGAGCGTGAGCCCGTCGAAGAGCCGACTTGCGGCCGCTGCCGCAGCGTGCAGCGCGCTGCCAGCTTGCTGCGGTTGTGAAGGCGCTTCCGAGCGGCAGGCGGAGAGCGCAAGGACGAGCGACGCGATGCGTAGGTTCATGGAAGGGGCTCCGAGGCGGGGAGGCGCATCGTAGCGAGCATCTATCGACGCAGGGCGCGCGCGCCGGAGCGGCCGGCGTCGCAGCACTGGACCTCGGACCGTTGTGCGCTGCACGCGGCCGCCGGTTGCGCCTATGCTGCGCGACGGAGGAACTCCCATGCGTCCGATCGCCCTGTTGGTCACGCTCTCGCTCTCCCTCATCTCGTGTGCCTTGGGTCGCGCGCAAGCGCCCGACTCCGCGTCGGCCGTGCTGCCGGTGCGCGAAGTGACTGTGTTCAAGGACGGTCACGCCTATGTGCTGCGGGAGCAGCCGCTCGCGAGCGACGCGGACGGCCGCGTCGTGCTGGACGAGCTGCCCGTGCCCGTGCTCGGCACATTTTGGCCGTACGCGACGGGCGGCGCGCGGCTCGTGCACGCCAAGGCTGGGCGCGAGGAGGTTGCGAGCGAGGTCGACGCACTCGACCTGCGGCAGGTGATCGAAGCCAATGCGGGCAAGCGTGCGCGCCTGCGCGACGCCCACGGCGACGATCAGGTCGGCATCCTGCGCGGCGTTCCGAAGCATCCGCAGAACGGCAGCGCTTCCTTCGTGTTGCTCGAAGGGGAGCAGGGAACGCGCGCGGTGCCGCTCGATGCGCTGCGCTGGATCGAGGTCGAAGGCGGGCTCGCTCGCAAGGTGGTCGAGAAACGACTGCGGGAGCGCCTCGAGCTGCGCGTCGAGGGCGGCGGAGCAGACGCGAAGGTGGGTGTCGTGTATGTCCAGCACGGCTTGCGCTGGATTCCGAGCTACAAGCTCGACATCGACGGCACGGGCGTCGCGCGCGTGCAGCTCGAAGCCGCGCTGCAGAACGACCTGATCGACTTTGTCGATGCCACGGTGCACTTGGTGGTCGGCGTGCCGACATTCGAGTTCAAGGAGCTCGTCGATCCCATCTCGCTGCAGGCGGAGCTCGCGCGCGTGGCCGCGCAGATGGAGTTCGGCCAGAACTTCTCGAACCGTCTGTCCAACTCCCTGATGACGCAGTCGGCGGGGTTTGTGCCCTCGGATGCCGCGAGTTCGCGCGAGAGCGAAGTGGCCGGCAGCGAGGCCGCGGAAGATCTGTTCGTGTTCACCCTGAAGCGCATCACGCTGCGCAAGGGCGAGCGCATGGTTCTGCCTCTGCGCGAGTTCACGCTGTCCTACAAGGATGTGTACACGCTGGATGTTCCGCTCTCGCCGCCGATGGAGATGCGCGCGCAGCTGCAGAGCGAGCGCGTGATGGAGCTCGCGCGAGCGCTCGCGTCGCCGAAGGCGATGCATGTGCTGCGCTTGCGGAACGACTCCGATGCACCGCTGACGACCGCGCCGGCGCTGGTGCTCTCCAAGGGCCGCGTCCTCGCACAGGGTCGCATGCACTACGCGTCGATCGGCGCCGAGACCGACCTTGTGATCAATCCGGCGATCGATGTGTTCGTGAAGGTCGACGAGAGCGAGGTAGCGCGCGTGCCGGACGCCGAGCGCTGGAACAACGAGAGCTACGGCCGCATCGAGCTCTCGGGCATCGTCGAGCTGCGCAACGGCAAGTCGGCCCCGATCGAGCTCGAGGTGCGACGCCGTGTGCTCGGCATGGCGGATACGATTCTGCAGGGCGGCGAGCGGCGGCAGCTCGACCTCGTCGCGCTGTGGGGCGAGTCGCGCGCCACGGCGTGGTGGGACTGGTGGAACTGGCCCTACTGGTGGTTCCACTTCAACGGCTTCGGCGAGTTCCGCTGGAATGTGAAGCTCGACAGCGGCGCCTCGACGCGGCTCGAGTGCGGCTGGCACTACTTCTGGCGCTGAGAGCCGCGCGCCCGCGCTATCCTCGTGCGCGATGGCCGAGCTCTACGAGGAAATCGTGCGAATGCAGCGCGCGGGCGAGCCCTGCGCGCTGTGCACGATCACGAAGACCGTCGGCTCGACGCCGGGCAAGACCACGATGAAGATGCTCGTGCGACACGATGGCAGCTTTGTCGGCACGGTGGGGGGCGGCTGCCTCGAGGCCGAGGTGCTCGAGGCCGCGCTGGCGGCGATGAGGGACGAGCGCTCGCGCACGCTGTCCTTCGCGCTGAACGAGCGCGACTACCCCGACAGCGGGCTCCTGTGCGGCGGACAGCTCGAGATCTTCGTCGAGCCGATCGTCGTGCCGCGCCTCGTGCTGTTCGGCGGCGGCCATGTGTCGGGCGCGATCGCGACGCTCGCTCACATGGCCGGCTTTCATGTCACGGTCGCCGACGATCGCGCGGAGTTCGCGGCTCGCGAGCGCCATCCAGACGCCGACGCGCACCTGTGCGGTGAGTTCGGCGAGCTCGCGGCGCGCTTCGCTCCGGGCGAGGACCTGTACATGATCGCGGTGACGCGCGGACACGACAAGGACGGCGAGGTGCTCGAGGCGCTCGCCCGCGCCGGCGCGCGACCGAAGTACCTCGGCATGATCGGAAGCAGGGCCAAGAAGGTGCAGCTCTTCGAGGCGCTGCGCGCGCGCGGCGTGTCCGAGGCCTTCCTCGAGCGCGTGCGTACGCCCATGGGCCTGCCCATCGGCGCTCGCACCCACGAGGAGATTGCGGTCGCCGTCGCGGCCGAGCTGGTCAGCTTCCGACGCCTCGGCGGACCGCCCGCCGCTGCCTCGGGCACGGCGGCCCCGCGCACAGCGGGCGCGAACGAGGGCCCCGACGCCCCGCGCGATCCCGCCTGCAGTCCGCGTTGACAGTTTTCCGCGCCCGCTCGTATCCTCCGCGACCCCCCAACGGCCCCTCGGGCGGCCGTAACCCCCGCGCTCGCGGCGGGTATCCCCAAGGTTCCCAAGGCCCGACCCCGGTTCCACCCATGCGCATCCTCCGCTCCGCGGCGCTCCTCGCCCTCCTCGTCGCCGCCACCCCGGCTCTCGCCGACCGCATCACGACCACCGACGGCAAGACGCTCGAGGACGTCGAGATCACCAACGAGACCCTCGCCGGAGTGCTCTACAAGGCCAAGGGCAAGGCCGGCGAGCAGAACATCGCCGCCGAACAGGTGCTCTCGGTGACCTACCTGAACAAGGTTCCCGGGCTGATCGTCTCGGCCCACTCGGACCTCGAGGAAGGCAACCTCGAGTCGGCTGCCGACGGCTTCGAGGAGTTCGCCGAGTCGATCTTTTCGGGCACGAACAAGAAGGACAAGCAGGCTTGGGCCCCGGGCTACGCGCTCTTCCGCGCGATCGAGGCCCATCAGGCCATGGGCAGCAAGGAGTCGATCGAGAAGGTGGTCGCGCTCGCCGACCTGCTCGGGTCGAATTTGCCCGAGTCGCGCTATGTGCCGCTCGCCTACATCGCCAAGGCCGCTGCCCAGCGCGACCTCAAGAGGAGCGATGAGGCGGTCGCGACCGTTGCATCGCTCAAGGCCCTCGTCCAGTCCAAGGCGCTCTCGGACGCCTTCCGCCTGCAGGCCGAGATGCTCGAGGTCGAGCTCAGCAACGCCAAGGTGCAGGCCCGCCGCGACCGCTACATCGAGATCGGCATCGCTGCCGGTTCGACCTTCCCGGCCGTGCGCAACCGCGCGCGCGTGCTCGAGGCCGAAACCTACCTCGAAGGCGAGACGAAGGACTTCGGCAAGGCTCGCAAGCTCTACGACCAGGTCACCAAGGACTCCAAGGCCGATGGCGCGACCCTCGCGGGCGCCTACGCGGGCATGGGTGACTGCCTGTTCCAAGAAGCGGTCGACAAGCTGCGCGCCAACGGCGACGCCTCGGCGGTCCTCGAGGAAGCGGTGCTCAACTACCTGCGCGTGGTCGTGGTCTACAAGGACCAGACCCGCTATGTGCCGCGCGCGCTCTACCAGTCCGGCAAGGTGTTCGAGTTCATGGGCGAGGCTGCCAAGCCGAGCTCGACCAAGATGTACCGCAAGCTGGTCACCGAGTACCCCCTCTCCGAGTGGGCCGCCAAGGCGCGCGATTCTCGCCGCTAGGCCGCAAGAGGCGGATTTAGATGCCACCGCGGGCGGTGGGGTGCCTCGGCACCCCGCCGCCCGCGCTGCATTGCGCGGCAACGGCACGCCGCGCGGGGGCGAGTCGGTGAGCGCGCGAGCGGGGCCAGCGCCGCAGCTCGGAAATTCCCCTCTTCACGCTCCAGCGCTCGCAGCCGCCCTGTCCACGCCGCTCTCCACAACGCCACGAACCCCGCCTTTCGAGCGACATTTTCCGCGCGCCGCGACAGCGACTGCGGCGCAGGAGAACTCGAAGCCATGTCGACGGGACAGACGAAAGACTGCTGGCGCGGGCTGGCCGAGCTCGCGCCGCTGGTGCGCGCCTTCGGAGTGCGGCGCTGCGCCGATTCGAACGAGGTCGAGGACCTCGTGCAGGACACGCTGCTGCGCGCGATGCACTCGCGTCGGCGCGGTCAGCGTCCGCGCCGGCTCGAGCCATGGTTGCTGCGCATTGCGGCCAATGCGCTCGCGGATCGTGGCCGACGCGACGGGCGCGTGCCTTGCGAGTTGCTCGAGGATCTCGACTGTGTCGCGCAGCGCGATCCCGCGCACGAGTGCGTCGGCGGGGCGGGGGAGGAGCGCTGGCAGCTCGGCTCGCATGTCGTGACCAAGGACACGGCGCTCGCGCTGTTGCGCGAAGCACTCGCACGGCTCGAGGCCGAAGAGCGGGCATGGCTCGAGTCCCACTACTCGGCGACACGCACGGGAGCGCGCGTCGTCGTGGAGGCGGGCATGGACAAGCATCGCCTCTATCGCATGCGGCGCCGTCTCGGACGCGCCCTCGAAGGGCCCCTCGCTCGCGCCGCCTCGCGCGCACGCCACGCGGAGGGCCACTAGCCATGCACCACGCCCTGCTGCTGCCCGCGCTCGTCGCCAGCGCGCTGCCAGGCGAGTTCGAGCGCGAGGTCGCGGCCGTGCCCATGTTCGCGACCTCGAGCGAGGCTTGGCAGCACGCGCTCGCGGTCGCGGGGCGGCTGCGCGTCGCTCGCG
>Ga0194132_10009467_pt1 | contig 13387 bp, 11 predicted proteins | sample TA2KigOf80mmetaG_FD_148612 | JGI IMG/M metagenome (GOLD analysis project Ga0194132, IMG submission 148612) | Freshwater microbial communities from Lake Tanganyika, Tanzania - TA2015054 Kigoma Offshore 80m | ecosystem: Environmental > Aquatic > Freshwater > Lake | place: Tanzania: Lake... | reverse complement strand
CCGCGTCCATTGGGTAAGCGGCGCGAAGCGTGGCACAGGTCTCCGCGGCCTCCTCCTTGTAGTTCATCGCCGGGCGGCGGTACACCTCGACCAGGCGCAGGAGCGCCATCCGCGCGCGGTCCGTATTGGGATACAGCTTCACCACGTCCTTGTAGTAGATGATGGCGGAGTCATAGGCCCTGAGCCGCATGTAGAAGACGCCGTTCCGGTAGTCCTTCTCGGCGTACATCTCATCGAGCGCCAGCAGCGCCGAGTCGGCCCGAGCCCGCAGGGGCGACTCCGGATACACACTGAGGAGGGTGCGGTACTGCACCTGGGACAGGGTGCCGTACTGCGGGTCCAGTTCAACGCTGCGCCAGATGCGGCGGTAGGAGTTCCCCGCCTCGAGCAAGGCGTCGTCCGCAAGGGAATCGTCCGGAAACGACTCCGCGAGCCGCGAGAACGAGGTGGCGGCCAGGACGTGCTCGTTCTTCTTCTCGTGCGACCATGCGAGGTACCAGTGCGACAGCGGGAGCAACGTGTCGCGCGCCGAGAGGTCCATGGTGAGTTTCTCGAACCCGGCAATCGCGTTGTCGAACTTCCCGCCCCGGTACTCCGCCATCGAAGCGGCGAAGAGATCGACCGGCTCGGGAAACTTCGCGACCTGGAATCCCCGACCGCAGGCCGCCGCGAGGAGGAGGCCAAGCCCTGCGACGACGCGCGTCGTGATCCGGTATTGCATGCCTCTCCTGCTACCCGTGAGGGCGAATTCGGTTTCTCGTGTCATGCGTCGGCCCGCATGCGAGGCGTGCCGAGGAGGCCGCGGAAGTAGTCGATCGTCCGCTGCACGCCGGTCCGCAGGTCCACGGTGGGCTCCCACCCGAGGAGCGTACGCGCTCGCGTGATGTCCGGGCGGCGCACCTTGGGATCGTCCTCCGGAAGCGGGGCGAACGTGATCGGCCCCTTGGCGCCCGTCAGCTCCATCACGAGCTCGGCCAGCTGGCGCACCGTGAACTCCGTCGGGTTCCCGATGTTGGTCGGGCCCGGATCACCATGCATGAACAACCGGTAGATCCCCTCGACCTCATCGCTGACGTAACAGAAGGAACGCGTCTGCGAGCCGTCGCCGTAGATCGTGAGCGGTTCGCCGTTGAGCGCCTGGACGATCAGGTTCGACACCACCCGCCCGTCACGCGGACGCATGCGAGGGCCGTAGGTGTTGAAGATCCGGACAATGCGCGTGTCAACCGCATGGTGCCGGTGATACGCCATGGTCATCGCCTCGGCGAAGCGCTTCGCCTCGTCGTACACCCCGCGCGGGCCCACCGGGTTCACGTTCCCCCAGTACGACTCCACTTGGGGATGCACGAGCGGGTCGCCGTAGACTTCGCTGGTCGAGGCGAGGAAGAACCGCGCCTTCTTCGCGAGGGCAATCCCGAGCGCGTTGTGCGTGCCGAGCGAACCGACCTTCAAGGTCTGGATCGGCAGCTTGAGGTAGTCGATCGGACTCGCTGGGCTGGCAAAATGGAGCACGCCGTCGAGCGGCCCGGCGATGTACGTGTATTCCGAGATGTTGTGTCGGACGAGGCTGAACCGGGGGTTCCCCGTGAGGTGCGCGATGTTATCCGCGTGCCCGGTGATGAAGTTGTCCAGCCCGACCACCTCGTGCCCGTCCGCCAGGAAGCGGTCCGTGAGGTGCGAGCCGAGGAATCCGGCAGCGCCGGTGATCAGGACCCTCACGCCGCGCCGCGCCCGATCGACACGTACGTGAATCCCAGCTGGGCCATCTTGGCCGGGTCGTATAGGTTCCGGCCGTCCACGACGACCGGCTGGGCCAGCGCCGCCTTGATGCGCGCGAAATCCGGGAATCGATATTCGTTCCAATCCGTGACGATCACCAGCGCATCGGCGCCGGCGAGCGCGTCATAGTTCGTTGCCGCGTACGCGATCCGCTTGCCCATGCGCCGCTCGGCTTCATGCATGGCCGCCGGGTCGTGCGCCACCACGGTCGCACCGGCTTGAAGCAGCGCGTCGATCAGCGGAAGCGCGGGCGATTCCCGCATGTCGTCGGTCTGCGCCTTGAAGGAGAGCCCCCAGAGCGCGATGCGCCGGCCCCGCACTCCGGCGAGCGCCGCATCCAGCTTGGCAAAGAGCCGCCCCTTCTGGAAGTCGTTCGCATCTTCGACCGCGCGCAGGACCTGCATCGGCGCGCCCATGTCCTTGGACGTCCTTAACAACGCCTTTACGTCCTTCGGGAAGCAGGATCCGCCATAGCCCGGGCCAGGGTACAGGAAGCTCGGCCCGATCCGCGAGTCGCTTCCAATGCCCTTGCGCACGAGATCCACGTTGGCCCCGACGCGCTCGCAGAGGTTCGCGATCTCGTTCATGAACGAGATCCGCGTCGCGAGCATGGCATTGGCCGCGTACTTCGTCATCTCGGCGGACGCGATTTCCATGAAGATCACGGGCTTGCCCGAGCGCACGAACGGCGCGTAGAGCTCGGCCATGACGGTCCGGGCGAAATCGCTGTCCACGCCCAGCACCACGCGGTCCGGCTTCAGGAAATCATCAACCGCGGCGCCTTCCTTGAGGAACTCGGGGTTGGACACCACGTGAAAGGGAAACTTGGCGTGCTTTGCCACCGCTTCCCGCACGCGTGCCGCGGTCCCCACCGGGACCGTGGACTTGGTGACCACCACGGTTTCCCGCGCGAGGTTGCGCCCGATCGTATCGGCCACCGCGAGTACATGCGACAGGTCTGCGGAGCCATCCTCGTCGGGCGGCGTTCCCACCGCGATGAAGACCACGTCGGCGTCGCGCACGGCGGTGGGGACGTCCGTCGTGAAGCGCAGGCGGCCCTGCTCCTGGTTTCGTGCGACGAGCGCATCGAGCCCGGGCTCATAGATCGGCAGGACATTGTTCCGAAGGCCTTCGATCTTGCCGGCGTCGAGGTCCGCGCACGTGACATCGCCGCCGGTCTCCGCCAGGCACGCGCCCGCGACCAGACCGACATACCCCGTCCCCACCACGCCAACGCGCATGCGGGCCTACCGTTTCGCTCGGCCGCGTGAAGCGCCGGGCGACGAACGCCGACGCGGCTGGTCCGCCGTTGCCGCCGGCTTGGGCGGCACGCCCGCAAGCGAAGTCGCCCGCGGGGTGAGCCCGACCACCCGCGCCCGGGTCGGGCCGGACCGACCGAGCACGTTTCGCGAATCCACGACGAGCGAGGCGTTCGCGGCCACGCGTTTCCAGTCTATCGCGGCATGATCCGTCACGACCACGACGGCATCGGCGCCTCGGATAGCAGCGTCGGACAGCGCGACCGACTGCATCTCGTGCCCGTCCTCACGCAGCACCGGCACGTGCGGGTCATGGTACGACACCGCCGCGCCACGCTCCTGCAGGAGCCGGATGACATCGAGCGCGGGGCTCTCCCGCATGTCGTCAATGTCCTTCTTGTACGCGACGCCCAGCACGAGCACGCGGCTGCCGCGGACCGACTTCCCTTCGTCATTCAGCGCATCGGCCACCTTCCGCACGACCACGTCCGGCATGGCGCTGTTGATCTCGCTGGCGAGGTCGATGAACCGGGTCTTGTAGTTGAGCGTCCGCATCTTCCACGCGAGGTAATGCGGATCGAGCGGGATGCAGTGGCCGCCGATCCCGGGACCCGGCGTGAAGCGCATGAACCCGAACGGCTTCGTCGCCGCCGCATCAATCACCTCGAAGACGTCCACGCCCAGCCGGTCGCAGACGATGGCCATCTCATTGACCAGGCCGATGTTCACGGACCGAAACGTGTTCTCGAGCAGCTTCACCAGTTCCGCCGCCTCGGGCGACGAGACGGGCACGACCCGGTCAATGCACGACTCGTACAGGGCGGTCGCGACTTCGGTGCACGCCGGGGTGATGCCGCCGAGGACCTTGGGGGTGTTCTTGGTGTTCCACGTCGGATTGCCCGGATCCACGCGCTCAGGCGAGAATGCGAGGAACGCATCCACACCGAGAGTGAGCCCCCGCGCCTCGAGGCGCGGCTGGAGCACGTCGCGGGTCGTGCCGGGGTACGTCGTGCTCTCGAGCACCACCAGCATCCCGGGCCGCGCGCGGCGCGCCACGGCCTCAGCGGCGGCGATCACGTAGCTCATGTCGGGGTCGCGGGTCTTCGCGAGCGGCGTCGGCACGGCGATGGAGATCGTGTCGCAATCGGCGAGCCGCGCCTCGTCCGTGGTGGCGATGAAGCGACCGGCCTTGACGTGCTTGGCGACCTGGCGGGACGGGACATCCTGGATGTGCGATTCGCCGCGCATCAGGCGCCGCACCACCGCGTCGCTCACGTCGTAGCCGATGACGTGGAAGCCCGCGTCCGCGAGTTCCATCGCCAGCGGCAGGCCAACGTAGCCGAGGCCGATGACGCCTGAAGTGGCCTCGCGATCGGCGATACGTCGCAGCAGTCGGGACTTCACGAGTTGTGCGGCCATGCGCTTACCGTCCGAAGAAGCTGCGCACTGCCGCGACAACCTCGTCGAGCTGCGCGCGCGTGAGTTCTGGATACACCGGCAACGACAGCACCTCGTCGGCCGCGCGCTCCGATTCCGGGCATTCGCCGCGCTTGTATCCAAGGTAGGCAAAGCACTGCTGCAGGTGCAGCGGCAGCGGGTAGTACACGGAATGCCCGATTCCGCGCGTCGCGAGATGTTCCTTCAACGCGTCGCGACGCGGGACCCGGACGGTGTACTGGTTGAAGATGGACTCGTTCGCTGGGTCCACAAACGGCGTCGTGAGGTCGCCGAGGTCCGCGAAGGCGGCCGTGTAGTAGGCGGCGTTCTCGCGTCGCTTGGCCGACCATTCGCCGAGAAACGCCAGCTTGGCCCGAAGCACCGCGGCCTGCAGGGTGTCCAGGCGTGAGTTGTAGCCAACCTCCTCGTGGAAGTACGTCTTGACGCTGCCGTGCGTACGCAGCTTGAAGAGTCGTTCGGCGATCGCCGCGTCCTGCGTGACCATCATGCCGCCGTCGCCGTAGCCGCCGAGGTTCTTCGACGGGAAGAACGAAAACGTGCCGACCGTCGCGACTTCGCCGGCCATACGCCACTCACCCGCGATCTTCCGGCGCGCGCCGATGGACTGGGCGGCGTCCTCGATGATCGGGAGCGACGGGACGAGCCGACGGATTTCCTCGATCGGCGCGAGCTGCCCGAACAGGTCCACAGGCACGATGGCCTTGGTGCGCGGAGAAACCGCCGCTGCCACCAGGTCAGGGCGGATGTTGAACGTCTTCGGGTCGATGTCCACGAACCGGGCGCGCGCGCCCACGTTGTGGATCGTCCCGGCCGTGGCGAAGAACGTGAAGGGGGTGGTCACCACTTCGTCGTCGCGGCCGACGTCCACGGCCCGCAACGCCAGCAGGAGCGCGTCGGTCCCATTCGCACAGCCGATCGCGAACTTCGTGCGAGAGAGCGCCGCCACGTCGGCCTCGAGCGCCCGGACGGGCTCGCCCAGGATGAACGTCTGGTCGTCAACGACCGGCATCATCGCGGCGAGAACGGCGTCGCGGATGCGGGCGTGCTGGGCGCGGAGATCTAGGAGTGGTACAGGCATGCCGGAGGCGAGATCGGGGAACGCTGGCCGCGCCATACACCCGGGCGCGACCGAATCATGAAAAATCGCCCCCGGCAGAGGGCAAGTCAACGAAATTCCGGGCCCGCCGACCTAGACTTTCAGAGGGAGCGCCACCTCGCGCCCCGTGCGTGCCGACTCGTAGATCGCCAGGATCAACTCGAGCGACTTGCGGCCCCCTCGCCCATCGGTGTCTGGCCGGGCCGACCCCTGCAGGGCCGTCACCACGTTCCGGTAGTACCCCTCATGGCCGAAGCCGTACACGGTCGGCGGGGCGGTTTCGGCGCCGGCGACCAGTTTGTCATCGTCGTCGTAGTCCGCAAATGACCAGTGTTCCACCTTGTTCACGGCCGTTCCGCCGATCTTGGCGCTGCCCTTCTCCCCCAGGATCGTGATCGAGCCCTCGAGGTTCCGCGGGTACGCCAGCATCGAGACCTGGATCGTCCCCAGGGCGCCGCTGCGGAATCGGAGCACGGCCATGCCCGTGTCTTCGGCCTCGATCCGCCGGGCAAGCGTCGCGGTACGCGCCATGACGCTTTCCACCGGGCCCATCAGCCACTGGACGAGGTCCACATAGTGCGACGCCTGGTTCAGGAACGCCCCCCCGTCGAACTCCCACGTTCCGCGCCACGGGGCCTGGTCGTAGTACTCCTGCGGACGCGCCCACCAGACGGTCGCGTTGACGACGAACAGGCGGCCAAACCGGCCCTTGTCAATGGCCGCCTTCAGCAACTGGACCGCCGGATTCAGCCGGTTCTGCTTGATCACGAACAGCTGGACGCGCGCGTCGTCACACGCCTTCACCAGTGCGTCGGCGCCGCCGAGCGACGTCGCCATGGGCTTCTCGCAAATGACGTGCTTTCCGGCGTTCGCGGCGATGATCCCGTGCGCCGGGTGGAGCCCACTCGGCGACGCGACGGTCACCGCATCACACGGCACCTCGCGCAGCATGGTCGCTTGATCCGTGAACCACGGCAGGCCGAGCGATTCCCCGGCCGCCTTGGCGCGGTCGGCGACCGAATCGCACACGGCCACCAGCCGCAGGCCAGGGACCTTGGCGATCGCATCGAAGTGCGTCTTGCTGATACGTCCGCACCCGACGAACGCGAGCCGAACCGGCGGCACCCCGACCTCAGGCATCTGTGTCCTCTATCCGTGTGAGCACCTGACTCTTGCGTTGGTACGACTTTCCGCATGCCGCGCAGCGCGTACCGAGGATTTCCTCGTCCAGTTTCGCGCCACATTCGCACATCCACCCCGTGCGCCTCGCCGGCACGCCGGTCATGAGCGCGTGCGGCGGCACATCCCGCGTCACGACGGCGCCGGCCCCGATGAAGCAGTATGCCCCCAGCGTCACGCCGCAGACGATCGTGGCGTTCGCCCCGATCGTCGCGCCGCGCTGTACCAGCGTCTTCTTGTACTCGTGCTTGCGCGACACGGCGCTGCGCGGGTTTACGACATTCGTGAACACCATGGACGGGCCGCAGAACACGTCGTCCTCGAGTTCGACGCCTTCGTAGATCGAGACGTTGTTCTGGATCTTCACGTTGTTCCCGATCCGCGTGCCGCCCATGACCACCACGTTCTGGCCCAGGCTGCAGCGCTCGCCGATGACCGCACCCGGCATGATATGACAGAAGTGCCAGACCTTGGTGCCGGCCCCGATGGTGGCGCTCTCGTCCACGTACGCGCTCTCATGCACGACCGGCTTCGTCATACGATCTCCTTGAGCCACTCCTGGATGGACTTCACGCCCATCGGCCCCGCCTGCATGTGCGCAATGGCGTCGCACGCGGCGCCAGCCGCCGAGAGCGTCGTCGTGTAGGGCACGCGCCGCGCGATCGCGGCCTGCCGAATCGTATCGTCATCCCGCAGCGCCCGCATGCCCAGCGGCGTGTTGATCAGCAGCTGCACCGCGTCGTTCTTGATCAGGTCCACCGCGTTGGGACGCGCCACGCTGACCTTCTGCACGATGTCGCTCGCGACCCCGTGCTCGCGCAGGAACCGCGCGGTCCCCTCCGTCGCCACGAGCTTGAACCCCAGCGCGGCGAAGCGCTTCGCGGTCGGCAGCAGCGTCGGCTTGTCGCGGTCATTGACCGTGACAAACACCGTGCCGCCCTGCGGCAGACCGTTCCCCGCGGACAGCTGCGCCTTGGCGAACGCTTCGCCAAACCGTGCCGCCACCCCCATGACCTCCCCGGTGGACCGCATCTCGGGCCCGAGGATCGGGTCGAACTCACGGAACTTGGAGAACGGAAACACCGCCTCCTTCACGGCCACATGCGGCGCGATGATCTCGCCGGTGTACCCGAGGGAAGCCAGCGATTCACCCATCATCACCCGCGCGGCCAGCGACGCCAGCGGAACACCGATGGTCTTGGACACGAACGGAATCGTCCGGCTCGCGCGGGGGTTCACCTCGATCACGTACACCTGCCCATCCTTGATCGCATACTGCACGTTGATCAGGCCCACGACCTTGAGCGCCTTGGCAAACGCGACGGTGTGATCGCGCATCACCCGCTGCTGCTCGGCCGTGATCAGGAACGGCGGCAGCACGCAGGCCGAGTCGCCCGAGTGGATCCCGGCCTGCTCGATGTGCTGCATCACGCCGCCGATCACGACATGACCGGTGGAGTCCGCGATGGCGTCCACGTCGGCCTCGACCGCATCCTCGAGGAACGAGTCCACCAGCACCGGCCGATCCTCGGACACGCGCACGGCGCGCGTGAAGTACTCCCGCAACGCCGACTCGTCGTACACGATCTCCATCGCGCGACCGCCGAGCACGTAGCTCGGGCGGACCAGGACGGGGTACCCGATCCGGTTGGCAGCTTCCACGGCGGCATCCACGCTCGTGGCCGTGCCGTTGGGTGGCTGCGCCACCCCGAGTTCGCGCGCGAGCTTCTCGAACCGGCGCCGGTCCTCCGCGATGTCAATTGAATCCGGGCTCGTCCCCAGGATCGTGACACCGGCTTCCTCGAGCGCCCAGGTGAGCTTCAGCGGGGTCTGCCCGCCCAGTTGCACGATCACGCCGACCGGCCGTTCGCGCTCGACGATCTCGAGCACGTGCTCGAGCGTGAGCGGCTCGAAGTACAGCTTGTCGCTGGTGTCGTAGTCCGTGGACACCGTCTCGGGATTCGAGTTCACCATGATGGTCTCGAACCCCTGGTCGCGGAGCGCCATCGCGGCGCGCACGCAACAGTAGTCGAACTCGACCCCCTGCCCGATCCGGTTCGGCCCGCTCCCGAGGATGACCACCGACTTTCGCCCGGTCCGCGGGGCCTCCGACTCCTCGTCGTAGGTCGAGTACAGGTACGGCGTATTCGACGGAAACTCGCCGGCGCATGTGTCCACCATCTTGTACACCGGGCGGACTCCCATGGCCCAACGCCGCTCACGAACGACCTTCTCCGACTCACCGCGCAGTCGCGCGAGTTGCACGTCGCCAAACCCGAGCCGCTTCATGGCGCGCAGCGCGTCGGCGTCCACCGTGCCCAGGGCACGGTACTCGGCCTCCGCATCCAGCAGTTCGCGCATCTGCGCCAGGAACCAGGGGTCGATCGCCGTGCGGTCGAACAACTCCGCGTCCGACATGCCGAGCCGCATGGCGCGCTTGACCTGGAAGATCCGTTCGGGCGTCGGCGCGGCGAGCGCGGCCTGCACCGCCTCGAGCGACTCGTCCGCCACGCGGTCGTCCTGCACACGGTCGGCCGATTCCCAGCCGATGCGCCCGTTTTCGAGCGCCCGTAGCCCCTTCTGCAGTGCTTCCTTGAACGTCCGGCCGATCGCCATGGATTCGCCGACCGATTTCATCTGCGTCGTCAGCACGGGGCTGGCGCCCGGGAACTTCTCAAACGCAAATCGCGGGCACTTCACGACCACGTAGTCGAGCACCGGCTCGAACGACGCGGGGGTGGTCTTCGTGATGTCGTTCGGGATCTCGTCCAGGCGGTAACCGACGGCGAGCTTGGCGCTGATGCGCGCGATCGCGAATCCCGTCGCCTTCGACGCCAGTGCCGACGAACGGGACACCCGCGGATTCATCTCGATCACGATCATCTCGCCATTCCGCGGGTTGATCGCGAACTGCACGTTGCAGCCGCCGGCATCCACGCCGATCTCGCGGATGATCGCCACGGCGGCGTCGCGCATGACCTGGTACTCGCGGTCCGTCAACGTCATCGCCGGCGCCACCGTGATCGAGTCGCCGGTGTGGACGCCCATCGGGTCCAGGTTCTCGATCGAGCACACGATGACGACGTTGTCGTCCTTGTCGCGCATCACCTCGAGCTCGAACTCCTTCCAGCCAAGCAGCGAGCGCTCGATCAACACCTGCGAAATCGGGGACTCCGCGAGGCCTCGCTTGACGATGGACTCATACTCCTCGCGATTGTACGCGATGCCACCGCCCGAGCCGCCGAGGGTGAACGCCGGTCGAATGATCGCCGGAAACCCCGTGAACTCGGCGATCTCGATGGCCTGTTCCCAGGTCGTCGCGATCCGCCCCTGCGGACACTTGAGCCCGATCTTCTCCATCGCATCGCCGAAGAGCTTGCGGTCCTCGGCCACCGCGATCGCACGCGCGTTGGCGCCGATCAGCTGCACGCCATGCCGTTCGAGCACGCCGCGATTGTACAGGTCCATCGCCACATTCAGCGCCGTTTGCCCGCCCATCGTGGCCAGCAGGGCGTCCGGCTTTTCGCGCTCGATGATCCGCTCCACGAACTCCGGCGTCACCGGCTCGATGTAGGTTCGATCGGCAACCTCGGGGTCGGTCATGATCGTCGCGGGGTTCGAGTTGACGAGGATCACCTCGAACCCTTCCTCGCGAAGCGCCTTGGCCGCCTGCGTGCCGGAATAGTCGAACTCGGCCGCCTGGCCGATGACGATCGGCCCGGAGCCGATCAACAGGATGCGATGGATGTCGGTTCGCCGAGGCATTGCCGGGGAAAGTTAGCGATCGGTCACGACGGGCAGTCGGCGAGCACGTCGCGCACGATGTCGTCGAGCCCCAATCGCGGCATCCACCCGGTGTCCTCGCGCAACTTGCCGGCGTCGCCGGCCAGGTGCGGGATATCCACGCCACGCTGCAGGCCGGGGTCCGTCACCAGCGAGAGCGTGGCGCCCGCTGCGCGGATCACTGCCGCCGCGAGCTCGCCGATCTGCACCGCCCGTCCGCTCGCCACGTTGTACACCTCGCCCGACAAGCCGTCCTCGGCGAGCAGGGCGTAGGCGCGCACCACGTCCTCCACGTGCAGGAAGTCCCGCGAAACGTGGAGGTTGCCGACCGGAATGCTCGCGGCGCCGGACCGGACTGCCTCGCGGATCCGTCGCGCCAGCGCAGGAAGCACGAAATCCGGCGTTTGCCCGCGCCCGCTGTGGTTGAACGAGCGGGTGCAGATCACCCGCAAGCCGCTGCGCCGGAACGACGCGAGCGCAAACGCCTCCTGCGCGAGCTTGCTGGCCGCGTACGCCGTGAGCGGTCGGCATTCGGCGCCCTCACGCAGCGGCTGGGCCGTGGCATCGTGTCGGCCGTATTGTTCGCCGCTGCCGATGACAACCACCGTCGGGTCGAGCGTTCCGGCGAGCTTTCGCTCTTCAAGCACGTCGAGCAGCCGCACGGCGATACCGACGTTGGTGTCCAGCGCGAGTGCCGGGTCCTTTCCGGCGGCAGGGACGAACGACACGGCGGCCAGGTGAAACACCGCGTCGGGCTGCGCCGCATCCACGGCGTCGCGCACCGCGCTGGCGTGCAGCAGGTCGTCGCGTCGCCACTGCACCAGCCCGTGATCTTCCGGTGAGAGCACGCCGTGGGGCGGGACGCCGACCAGCGACGAACCGGTCACCTCCCAGCCGTGGCGGACCAGTTCCCGCACCAACCATTGCCCCACGAACCCGCCCGCGCCCGTGACGAGCGCTCGGCGCGTGGCCATATCAGGCAGTCGCGCTCGAAGCGCGATGGCGGGCGATGTCGGCGTCCACCATCATGCGGACGAGCTCGACGAATCCGACCTTGGGCTCCCAACCGAGCTCACGCTGTGCGCGCCGCGGGTCCGCCACCAGCAGGTCAACCTCGGCAGGGCGGATGTGGCGGTCGGATTGACGCACGTGCGCCCGGTAGTCGAGTCCCTTGTACCCGAACGCCTCCTCACAGAGCTGCCGCACGCTCCAGGTGCTGCCTGTTCCGACCACATAATCGGACGGATCCGGCCGCTGCAGCATGCGCCACATCGCGTCCACGTAATCGCCGGCGAAACCCCAGTCCCGACGCGCCTCGAGGTTCCCGAGTTCGACGTGATCCGCCATCCCGAGCGTGATCCGCGCGACCGCGTCCGTCACCTTGCGCGTGACGAATTCGAGCCCGCGACGCGGGCTTTCGTGGTTGAACAGGATCCCGCTGACGGCAAACAGCCCGAACGACTCGCGGTAGTTCACCGTGATCCAGTGGGCGTACACCTTGGCGACGCCATACGGGGAGCGCGGATAGAAGGGCGTGGTTTCGCTCTGCGGCGTCTCGACCACCTTGCCGAACTGTTCGCTCGAACTCGCCTGGTAGAATCGCGCCTTCGGCGCCGCGCGCTTCATGGCCTCGAGGATGCGCGTCACGCCGATCGCGGTGAACTCGCCGGTCAGCACGGGCTGCGTCCACGACGTCGCCACGAAGCTCTGGGCGGCGAGGTTGTAGATCTCGTCGGGTCGCGTGTCGCCGATCGCGTCCACCAGCGAGGTCTGGTCGAGCAGGTCCGCAGAGACCAGTTCCACCTTGTCAATCAGGTGGGCGATACGATCGTACGGCGTCGTCGAACTGCGCCGAACGATGCCGACCACCCGGTAGCCCTTCGCCAGCAGCAACTCGGCGAGGTACGAGCCGTCCTGGCCCGTGATTCCGGTGATCAGCGCGGTCGGCATGGGCGTCGCGTGTTGTAGGCGCGGGCACCGGCGTGGGTGCCCGCGGCCGGGTCCCTACGCGGTTGCCGCCGCCCCGCGCGGGGCGCGCTTGATCTTGCCGGCGTTCAGGCAACGCGTGCAGACGCGCACGCGCGTGGCCTTGCCGTCCACGAGCGTGCGGGCCGTTTGCAGGTTCGGCCGCCACACGCGGCGGGTCTTGTTGTTCGCGTGCGATACGGCGTTGCCAAAGCTCACGCCCTTCCCGCAGCAGTAGCACTTGTGACGATCAATAGGCATGGTCAGCTCTCAATCAGCTCGATCCGCGCCATCTCGGCCGCGTCACCCTTGCGGTGCCCGGTCTTGATGATGCGCGTGTAGCCACCCTTGCGCGTGGCAAAGCGTTTTCCGAGGTCCTGGAACAGCTTGTCCGCCGCGGCCCGCTTCTGCACGTGGCGGCCGGCCAGGCGGCGACTGTGCAGCGTGCCAGTCTTCGCCTTGGTGATCAGCTTCTCGACGAACGGCCGGAGTTCCTTGGCCTTCGCCTCGGTCGTGAGGATCGCACCCGACTCGATGAGCGACGTCGCGAGATTGCGGAGCAGCGCGAGGCGCTGCTCACTGGTTCGGCGCAGGGCGCGCCCGGCTTTACGGTGACGCATGCTTACTCCTCCACGTCGTCCGGCGCGTTCGCGGCAGCCCGGCTGGGCGGCGTGCCCCAATCGGTGACGCGAATGCCGTCTTCGACCTCGTCCCAGCGCATGCCGAAGTTCAGGCCCTCGCGCTCGAGGAGGTCAGCGATTTCCTGCAGCGACTTCTTGCCGAAGTTCTTGACTTCGAGGATCTGGGTTTCCGTCAGGCGAACGAGGTCGCCCAGGGTCCGTACGCTCGAGTTCTTCAATGAGTTCAC
>Ga0194132_10009466_pt1 | contig 13387 bp, 13 predicted proteins | sample TA2KigOf80mmetaG_FD_148612 | JGI IMG/M metagenome (GOLD analysis project Ga0194132, IMG submission 148612) | Freshwater microbial communities from Lake Tanganyika, Tanzania - TA2015054 Kigoma Offshore 80m | ecosystem: Environmental > Aquatic > Freshwater > Lake | place: Tanzania: Lake... | reverse complement strand
TCTACCAGAAATTGTCTGATGTGCAAGCCGACGGGTGGCCGTTTGTCAAATGAGGCGTCCGCTTCCTATACTTCAAGCGGAAGTTGTCACCGCCATGCCGAACGATCGCCAGCGCCGACAGGTTGCCGAAGAGGCTGCCCGATTGCTCCTTACACGTCAGGAGAAGGACATCGTGCGGGCGAAACTTCGGGCCGGGCGGCAGTTATTTCATGGGCCGCTGCAGACCGAGGATTTGCCAACCAATGCCGAGGTGCGCGAGTTTTTTGCGGCTTTGGCCGATGGCGGGGGGGCAGCGATCGATCCTCTCCATGCGCCGGCAGCGGAAAATTTTGACCGTTTCCACTACTATGCCCTGCTCCTGGCCCCGCTGGAACAAGTGAAGCTGGATCGCGATAAGCACCCAGAAGGAGACGCCCTTTATCACAGCCTCCAGGTGTTTCAGTTGGCTCGCGAACGGTTGCCGTATGATGAGGACTTTCTGCTGGCAGCGCTGTTACACGATGTTGGAAAGGGGATCGATCCCCGCGATCACGTCGCGGCTGGCTTGGCAGTCCTGGACGGTTTCATCTCGCCGCGCACCGCCTGGCTGATCGAACATCATAGTGAGGCAAATCAACTGCGGCGGGGTACACTTGGCATGCGTGCCCGGAGACGGTTGGAATCGCACGAGAGCTTTGAGGAACTGATGCACTTAAGCGACTGCGATCGGCAGGGACGGCAGCAAGGGATGGAGGTGCCGGAGGTAGACGCAGTATTAAAATACATTCGCGACTTGGAAACAGAGCACGAATCGTGAAGCCGTTCACCAGGAGGCCGTCATGACCCACGTTGTCGCTCAATCCTGTTTCGATTGCAAATACACCGACTGCGTGGTGGTCTGCCCCGTTGAGTGCTTTTATGAGGGAGAGCAGATGCTCTACATCCACCCGGACGAGTGCATCGACTGCGAAGCGTGCGTTCCGGAATGCCCGGTCGAGGCGATTTTTCACGAAGACAATTTGCCAGAGGAGCGGAAAGAGTTCACCGCGCTGAACGCAGAACTCTCCAAAACCAGCCCGAACATCAGTGAGAAGAAGGACGCGCTGCAAGGGCCGGCTTGCGAAAAGAAGTAGACCTAACTGGCTATGGCACGGTCTCCCGACCGTGCCATTCTGCCGACCGAAGGTCTCATTCTGCCGACCGAAGGTCTCCAGACTTGTGAGTCCACGCCGTAATCACGGAGGCCTGCGGTCATCGAACGTGAAAAGGTCGAGAGGCCTTTCCATAGCGTCGAGCTCACGCCACGCCGCCGGAAGTGGAGCTTCGACGCAGACGAGTTCCTGCGTCATCGGGTGGCGAAACTCAATGCTCCGCGCGTGCAGTGCAATTGCCAACTGGCGCGGATCGGCATATTGCTTGCCAAAGGGCACCTTTGCCCCGTAAAGCGAATCGCCCAAAATAGGATATCCGCGCGACCCTGCCTGCACACGAATCTGATGTGTGCGCCCCGTTTCCGGCTCAATTTCCAGCCACGAACCGTGGGGCGTTGCCCTAAGCGTCCGATACGTCAGGGCCGCAAAGCGCGCTTCAACATGATCCGCAGAAACGACTTCCGCCCGAGCCTCGCCCGGTACCTTTTGCAGCCAGTCCTCCCACCGTCCTACGGCAGGATGAACGGAGCCTTCCACCCATGCCCAATAGCACTTCTTGACCAACCGTCCGGCAAATTGATCGGACAGTCGCCGGCATGCCCGCACATGGCGGGCGAAGAGCAGTACGCCGGAGACGGGGCGGTCCAGCCGATGCGGGATGCCAAGGTAGATGTTCCCGGACTTGGAATCGCGCACTTTGAGAAACGCCCGCAGTCGCCGCTCGATGCTGTCGATGTCAGCGGGCGCCTGAGTTAATAAGCCCGAAGGCTTTAGCACCGCCAGGCAGGGGCCTTCCTCGTAAAGAATTTCGACCGGCGGTGGTTCCATCCGCCTCATTCTACAGGTCTGGAGCATGGGCTTCCCAGCCCGTGCCTGGGCTGGAAGCCCATGTTAAATAGGGCCTGGAAGCCCAGACTATTTTCCAGTCGTCTCCGCCATCCGGTTTTGCATCATTCCCCTGGCTTTGGCTTGCAGCGCCTGGGTTGCGGTATTGTTGCTGGCGGCGGCGGTTTGAGACGCATCCTCAAGGTAGGGAACCCAGCGGCGGCCGTCCGCAGAGATCTCTGGTTCCAGCCCCTGTTCTCCTTCTCGTTCGGTTTTCTCAAACGATTTGAGCGCTTTGTACGCACCGTCATGACTGGGATCGATGGACAGTGCCATCTGGAACCGCTTCTTGGCCCCCTGCATGTCGTTGCGCATCGCCATGATAAAGGCCATGTTATATTGTGCATCGGCCTCGCTGCCGGCGTGGCGGAAACTTTCCAGCGCGTCCTCAAGGCGCCCGGACGCACCATAGACCAGCCCCAGGTTGTTGCGATAACGCGCGTCGGAAGGCTTGATCGACACCGCCTTGATTAGCGCACTCTCCGCCTTGTCCAGCTTGCCTTGCAGGTAATAGCAATAGCCGAGGTCGCCGAATATTTCCGGATCGAACGGCTTGCGGCGCAGCGCTTCCGTCAGGAGCGATTCCGCTTCAGTAAACCGCCGCTGCCGGTCGGCCACCAGGCCTAGCCGATGGTACGGTTCCCAGCGTTTGGGATATTGGGCGATCAGTTCCTGATAGATTGCGCGGGCCTCATCCAATTTGTTGGATGACTCGAGGCTGCGGGCCTGGGAATATCGCTTGGTAAAGCCGCCGTTTTCACCGGCCCGATCGATCTTGCCTTGCTTGGTGTCTACAGGCTCGTTGTGTGAAACCTGGGCAATTTCGCCGTCTTGCTTCGCTGTCTTCGCAGGCCGCTGCGCGGTGCTGCGCGTTTCCGGATTCGTGGGTGGAAGCCCCTTTTGTGAAAGGGCCTGTCGAATAGCGGATGGTTGTTCTTCTTTCGGCTCCGCACCGCGACCGACCCAGGGACTGCCGGCGCAGCCGGTCGAGGCCAGAGTTGAAAGGAGGATCAAACAAGTCGTGTAGCGCATCGCATTGCTCCGATGATTTTCGCAAAGTACCCATCACGCTCCGCGTGATGAGAAGGCGGCCCGACGAGCCGAAAGGCCCCTGGCGCGCCGATGTCTTGTTTTCAATCAGGTATTCACTCTGTTTTTAATGGGGTGTGACCGTTGCCGTTCTGCCAAGGTGACAGTCCCATTTCTGCCGGTGGACGTTTTGGTAAATTCAAAACGTGTTGGCGGCAAAAAGTGGGACAGTCCCCGACGCTATCTGAACGTGGCCTGGGTTCCTGGAAACGCCTGGAAGAACTGGCTGTTGTTGAGCGTGCGGTAGTAGGCCGCTTCTCCTTCCACGGCGGTAAACCCTTCGGCCATGGCCGGGGCAATCACCACCCGCTTTTCCGCGTCCACTACGCCCAGGCGGGCCAGTTGCTCGATGATCGTCTTCTGCCGCGCCTTGTCCAACTGCGGCCGGGCATTGTTGACGCTCTGTTCGATGACCACCGGAAACGGCACATGCTCCAGCCGCAGGGCCACCTGCATCAGCTTGGGCTTGGTGGCCGGCGCCAGTTCGGCCGTGTTCCCCTTGAACTCGTGATCGAAGAACACAAAGTCCGCCGCCTCGGCGTTGGTCTGCTGCGTCTCCCAGAAGGAGTCCGTCACCTGCCCCAAGGGAAACGGCCGGTCATAAGGAGGCCCGTCGTTGGCCCCCCGACCGCCGCCCCCGCGGCCGCAAAGTTGGTCCCAGCAGCAGCAGCCGGGAGCGGAAGCCAGTAACAGGCCGCAGATGATGAGTTTGAGTTTCATGGTTCCATTCCAAATTCCAATGTCGAATGACGAAGGTTCGGATTTCGTTATTCTGGTTTCGACATTCGTCATTTGTTTTCACTGTCCGTGCCCGAACGGTCCGGAGATCATGGCCGGGCCGCCGTGGCGGTAGCGGTTTCTCAAGCGGGGCCAGACGGTGCTCCGCATCTCCTGCGTCGGGGTGCCTTCGATCCGGCCGGCCAGGAAGAACTGGCCGTCGGTCGGCTCGGTCACGTCAAACCCGGGCAGCGGCGGCACTTCTTCCGGATCCAGCGGATGGACCAGCTCGGGCGTGACCAGGATGATCAGCTCCGTCTCGTTGCGGGCCACTTCCCGCTTCCCCAGCAGCGTGGAGATAAACGGCACGTCCCCTTCCTTCTTCGCCTCCATCGAGTCTTCCAGCAGCCCGGCGATCGCCAGCGACTGCCCTTCCCGCATCTCGACCGTCGTGGTCACAGCCCGGGTGGTCAAGCCGGGGGTGCCGTTGACGCTTAGTTCGCTGTTGACCTTGCTGAACTCGGGAGAGATTTCCAGCCGCACCCGGTCCTTGTCGATCACGGTCGGCAGGAAGTTGAGGATGACGCCAAACGCCCTGAAATCGGTCGTGACGGCCGCGGCCCCATCCACTCCCACCGTGGTCGGGACGGCGAACTCGCCGCCGGCCACAAAGCTGGCCGGCCGGCCGCTTAAGGTGACCAGAGTCGGCTCGCTTAAAATCCGTAGCACCCCATGCTTCTTGAGAAAGTGGATGCCGAAGTTGATCTGGTCGTTGTCAAAGCTGCCGATGATGCTGGCGGTGCCCGGGGGATTCAGCAAGGACTGCAATACCAGGATGCCGTTGCCGACGTTGAACTGCATGTCCAGATTCGTCCCAAAGTGCCGGGCTGCGGAGCGGTTCAGTTCGGCAATCTTGACCCGCAGCGCCACCTGCTGCACCCCGGGGATCCGCAGCATGTTGACGATATTGCTGGCCGGCAGCGGGTTGCCGGTGGCGTCGTTGGAGAGCACGTTGGCGGCCGGGCCATCGCTCAGTGTATTGGCGTTGTAGCCATAGCCGCCGCCGTTGTTGTTCCCCCGGCCCGCCAGCGCTTCGCCGCGGATGATGGTCAGGATCTGAGCCGCCTCTTCGGCGTCCCTGGCCTGGCCCCGGACAATCAGCTTGTCCGCCACGGGCGTGAGCCGGACCTTGCTGTCGGGAAACAGTTCGGCCAGCACTTCTTCGAAGATTTCATACTGGCGTTCCCGCTCGACCTGGATCTCCGGGTCCGGGACGACCTTGACCAGGTAGGTCAGCGGCTTGTGTTTGCCGTCGGCGAACCAGAAGGTGACGTTGGTGGCCCCCTGGCCGCGGCCGATGACCGAAACTTCCCGGGGCGTGAACTGGACGACGTCGCAGACCGACGGATCGACCACCGCCACGCGGTAGATATTGTCCTTGCTGCGCAAGATCTTGTTGCGGCGCCGGGTGACGGTCAGTTCGCCGCTGGACGTGAGGACTTCCAACTGGTTCCCCATGCCCGGCTCAGCCGGAGCGGGCTCCAGCGGGGCCATGGGCGCCGGTTCGACCCTGGGAGCCGGTTCTGCCCTGGGAACCGGCTCGACCATCGGGGCCGGGACACTATCCGGCAGCGGCGGCGTGGGCTCATTTTGGATTTTGGGTTTTGGATTTTGGAGGGGCGCACTGTTGCCTCCCTCCGCCGGCGGCGCGAACAGGTCGTCGTTCTCTTTAGGCTGCAGGTTGGCGGTCCGCGGTTCACGGTCCGGCGGCGGCTGCGGAAGACCCAGGCCTTCGCCGGTGTCCGAAACGGGGCGGAGCGTACCGTGGCCGATGTGCCGCAGGACGCGTGCCCGGGCCGATTGATAGTAGCGGACTTCGCCCGCCGTCGGCCCGTCGATCACCTCGACCTGGCCGGAGGCAGGGCGGATTTCAGATTTGGGATGGGCCGTTTCGTCAGGGAGCTTCTGCGGTTTGACAATCCGCAGCAGCGAGCGCCCGGGTGTGGGAGCCGCATCACCGGCCACCAGGTGCATGTTTTGCGGTTCGGCGGCGGACAACGATCCGCAGAGCAGTCCAAAAAGCGCGCCCGCCACCACGGCGGCCGCGGCAAATTGCAAGCAGTTGGGGCCCTGGCGCAGCGCCAGCGGCACCCAATGGCAAACCTTCATCGGAAATCCCCCCGATCCCTGATGGATGCAGGCAACGCCTGCACCGACAGCGCCTCTCCCGCCGCGTAGCTGCCCAACATCGCGGGAAGAGCCGTCGTCCGAATCTAACTATCGGGGAGCATATCCTTACCAATTGAGTAAAAGGTAACGATTATTCCGCGGGTGAGGATTTCGGGAAGGTTACGGGGGCAATATGGCTTAACTTGATATCTGACTGCGCGCAAAAAAAGCGGCGGGCTTACACCCCCCGCTCACGGTTGATCTGAGGACTGCTTACAGATCCAAGGGGACAGTCTCCGGCCGCTACTGCTCGTAGCGCCGAGCGATTTTGGAACTGATGCTCTCCTCCGCCGTGGGCTCCAAGCCGGCGCTCAGGCTGGCTTGGCGGAACTCGGGACGCAAGGTCAGGTCGCGCACGGGCGTTTCATCTTCATACGGCTTGATCGCCGGGAAACGCCACGGACTTTGATAATCGGTCATCCGCCGCAGCGAGTACAAACCGGGCCAGTGATACGTGTACAGCGGCGGCACGGGAAACTTGTAGCTTCCGTCGCAATTGCAATTGAACCAGGCATCGGCATTGCGCTTGCCGTGGCCATGCCCATGCCGGCAACCCTTGCGGCCGCAGCCTCCGGAGCCACTCCCATCGCAGTCGCACCCGCCGCTATCACTGTCGCCGCTGGCGATGGGATCATCGACAAAGGGATTCCCTTCGCCACCCAGGGAGGTCAATCGACTTGCGCCTGGATGGAGAGGCGTGGGTGACTGGGCTCCGACGGTGCCCGAAGCCAGTGCCATGAGCGATACAGCGAGAATGCAAACCTTGCGCATATTTCCCTCCTTGGAATTGCCTCCGCGCGCAGCCTCAATGAACGGGGCCGGACGGATTGACTATCAGGCATCATCGGCAGAACCGGCAGCCTGGGTATAGATAGAAACCAGATGCTTGCACTGACAACCTGGGCCACTGAAGGGGACAATCCCATTTTTGTCCGGCGAACGAATTGGTCGTTCCAAGCGTCCCTGGGCAAAAATTGGGACCTTCCCCGCGCCACTACAGCAGGCTGTCCAACAGCAAGCGCAGCTTGCGCAGCTCGGCCGCGTGATCGACGTCGGGCATCGGTTCAATGACGACCGATAAAGCCCGGTCGTAGCCGACTTGCGCCAACTGGGCAATGATCCGGCCGTACTCGATCGAGCCCTGGCCGACGCGGACCTGAAACTGCGCGGTGCTGGTATCGCGTAATTGGACGTGGCAGACGTACTTCAATAACTGGTCGTACGAAACAGGGTTCGGCTTGTTATAGACGAAGTGGCTGGGATCGAGGGTCACGCCCAGCCCTTTGACATTATCGCACAGCACGACGATGGTATCCGGGTCCTGGGTGACGCGGCCGGCTTCGGTTTTCAGCGCCACCACCACTCCTTCGGTCGTGGCCAGCGCCACCAGATCGCGCAGCCGCTCCACCTCGGCGTTGAAGGGAGTGCCCAGTTCCGCTCCGGGAACAACGACACTCACCACTTTGACCGCCTTGGCCAGCCGGCAGCAGGCGGCGAACTGCCGATAGTACTCGTCCCCTTCGCCGGCGATATCGAGGCTGAAGGCCACCGGCGTGAGTCGGTGAAGTTGCCGGCAACGGGTCACTGCATCGTCAAATCGCTCGGCAATCTGCGAAGGTTTGAGCTCTCTGTTTTGCTCAGACAAGGCAAGTTCCACGCGCGTGTACTCCAGGTCTACCATCCGGGCCAGCGCGTCGTCCAAACTCAAGTCGGGAAAACAAGCGGTCGAAGCAGCAACAAACACGCGGGTACTCTCCTGTGGAAATGGCTTGGGGGGCGTGGCGCCGAGCAGTCCTGGGGCCACGGTGGGGCAGGATGGGCGTGGGTAGCTTAACCCCTAACGGCCATCGGGGGCAACACCGATAGCCACTCCTCCAACAACCGCCGAAAGCGACCTACAATAGAGTAACGGAATCGAACCTGTTGCCCACCCATTTTGGAGGTTCTCGCCATGAGTAGTAGCCTGCCCCCCTCCGACTCACCGCAGCCTGCGCCGTTCGTTCCGCCCGCCCGCCCGTTGCCGCCGCGGCGGATCATTCTGGAGCAACCGATGGGTGGCATGCGCAAGATCGTACTCACGCTGGCGCTTACGGCGTTGGCCATTTCAATCCTGTTCAACATTAAATTGCTGGGAGAGTATCACAGCTATTTGCAGACCGATTCGGGCATGGAAGAAAAATTCCATTCCGGTTCCGCATCCGCCACGGATAAGATTGCCATCATCACGCTGAAAGGGGTGATCATGGAGGGAGACGGCTTCGTCAAGAAGCAGATCGACCGCATCCGCAAGAACATTGAGGACGGGCAGGACATCAAGGCGATTGTGGTACGGGTCGATTCCCCCGGCGGCACGGTGACCGGCAGCGACTATATTTATTATCACCTGAAGAAATTGCGGAGGGACACGAAGCTGCCCATGGTGATCAGCATGGGGAGCCTGGCGGCCAGCGGCGGCTACTATGTCTCGATGGCGGCGGACGGAGAGGACACCATTTACGCCGAACCCTGCACGTGGACCGGATCGATCGGCGTGATCATTCCGCATTACGATATCTCCAAATTGCTCGAGCAGTACAAGATCAAGGACGATTCGATTGCCAGCGGCCCGCTGAAGCAGATGCTCAGCCCGACGCGCGATCCGGACGAGGCCGTGAAAAAGCAGGAAGAGGCGGTGATCAAGGAATTGGTGGACGAGAGCTTTGACCGGTTCAAGAAGATTGTGAGCGATGGGCGGCCCAAGTTGAAGAACGATCCGGTGCTGATGGCCAAGGCCACGACTGGACAAATCTTTTCCGCCTCGCAAGCGCAGCAACTGGGACTGGTGGACCAGATTGGATTCCTGGACGACGCCATCGACCGGGCGGCGAAGCTGGCCGGCGTCAGCGCCAAGGACGTCCGGGTGGTGGAGTTCCGCCAGCAGAAAGGATTGCTGGACGTCGCCCTGGGGGGCAACAGCGATTCGTCATCCCAGTTGAGAATGCTGCTGGACATGACCGCCCCCCGAGCGTTCTACCTCTGCACCTGGCTGCCGGGTGCGCTGGGGACGGCGCGGTAGATGGAATTGCATGCATCAGCCGCAGGGCGCTATAGCCCCCGGTTTTGCCGCACGGACCGTGGGCCAGCCGGGGCGGACGGTGCCTGACCAACGGCGACGGGGTTTTGGCGGGACGCCTAACCCGGCATAAATGCCGGGCCTGCTATCGCATGGCGGTTGGGGAGCGTTTTCGCGCCGCCAACCCGCGACGTTATAACCCGTTCGGCGCGGCATCGGGGGGAGGGGGCGGAGGCGTTTCGGGGTTACTTTCCCGAGGGTCGGCTTCTGGGCGGTCCGGACCGTTTTCGCGTGGGCCGTGGTTGCGGCGGGGACCGCCGGGACGGCCTGGGCCACGTCGCTCCAATTCGGGGCCATCGCGGAAATCTCCCGGTCGCGGGCCGAATTCTGCTGGCCGCGGAGCGCGGCCAGGGTCCAAGCGGCGGGGGCCGCCCGGGCCATCCGGATTGTGGCGGCCGTCCCAGCTTTCATCACCCCGTTCACGTTGCGTCCGGGCATACAGCGTGCGTAGTGCTTGCAGGCCTTCTTCGCGCGGCAGGCGCTTAATGCGGTCCCGCTCGTTGCGCGGGAGTTGGTGGAAGAAGTTCCACAGTTCCTGGTCATCGACACTTTCCGCGCGGGCGGCGGACAGTTGCAACAGCATCGGCCAGCGGTGCTGTGGCTGGACCGCGGACGCATCGAGTGGCCGGCGCGGTTCGAGTCCTGGGCCAGATGGGCGCGCTTCGTTCAGCAAAGCGGAGGTCAGCGCCTCCCACTGGGCCGCCATGTCGCCCCCTTTCTGTTCCATCCGCTTTCGCAGTGATGGAGAGAGGTTTTGCTTGAGCTTGTCGAACTCCGCGGCGGTAACCGCGGGATTCTTGCCAAAGCCGTTGCGCTGCCAGCTTTGCAGCAGGCCGGAAACCAGGCGCATGCGGCGCATCGGGCCGGCATCGTTGTGGGTGTCGAGCGGTCCCGGCGGCAGCGACTGCTGTGTCAGCGATTCTTCGTTGCGTTTGGCCACTTCCTGCAGCCAGGCCAGCGTGACGCGCAGATCCTGTGCCGCGTAGCGCCGTTCTTTCTTTTTTGAATCCTGCTGCCGCAACTCAGTGATTTTGGCGACGCGTTCGTCTTGGGGCAATCGGCGCAGCTCCGCTCTGGCTTCGAGTGACAGGGTCATCAGCCACTCCCCGTAATGGTCCAGCACTTCCCGCAGTTCGGCGGCACGGGGATCGGCGGCCAATTCTCGCTCCAGCGTCCTGAGCCGGGTCTGCGTTTCCTCGGGCAGTGCCAGAAACCGCTCGCGCCGCTCGGCCAGGTCCTTCCGCTCGTAGGGAGTGAGCCCCTCCACGTACTGTCTCCGCTCGGTAAGCGATGCGCCCGGTTCCGTTTTCGCGGACTCTGCGATTGGTGCTTCCCGCGGCAGGGCATCGTCCGGAGCGAACAGGTTTGCCGCCTCAAGTGCGCGGACAAAATCGCTGCCACCCACCTGCTGGTATTCGTCCAGTTTCAACAGCACCGAGAGATCGGCCAACAACCGGTCATCGGGGGTCTCGATGGCGCCTGTCTGGGAAAGCAGAGCTGCGCCCCCCGCGACCACGCCGAACCCCAACAGCAAGGCCAGCAGCATCCCGCCGGCGCTTAATACCCAGCCGCGGACAAACAGTTTGGGCCATTGTTCCTGCTGCTGCCGCAGATCATCCGCGGCTCTGACCGCCACCATCTCGACGGTCGTGGCTGCAAACTTCTCATCGGCCTCGGTGTGCGGCAGTTCGTCCAGCAGCCGCCACGCCCGCTCCATCCCTTGCAACTCGTCGCGAAAGTGGGGCTCGGCCGCCAGCCGCTCTTCCACTTCGCGGCCGTCCTCGGCGGGCAACTCGCCGTCGAGATAAGCGCAGATCTCCTCCCGCACTTTATCCGGATTGACGATGGGGGGGCGGGAGGAGTTCATCGGGTTGGACCGGACTGCTGCAATTTGGGCTGGGTCCATTCGCCGGATTGCAAATATGATTCCAGGGACCCGCGGAGCGTGGCCCGGGCACGCGACAGGAGCGATTTGACCGCCTGCGGCGTCAGGTCCATCACTTCGCCGATGTCCGCGTAGTTCATCTCTTCAAACTTCGCCAGCAGGACCGCCAGGCGCTGCCGATCGCTTAAGCCCGCGACCGCCTGCTGCACGACGTCCCGCACTTCGGACTTGTCCAACTGCCGCGTGGGCATTTGCCCGCTGGCGGCCAACGCCATTTGTTCCATTGGATTGACGCCCCAGGGTCCGCTTTCGCGGCCCTCGACGTTTACCTCCCGCCGGCGGGCCATGCCGCGGCGGGCGTTGGAGGCCACGTTGCCCGCAATCTTGAACAGCCAGGTGGAAAACTTGGAGGTTGGTATGTATCGCTTTCTTGCCCGATAGACCCGGAGGAAAACGTCCTGGGCCAGGTCTTCCGCCAGGTCCCGTTTGCCGCACAGGTTTTCCAGCACCGTCAGCAGCCGGGACTGATAGCGCAGCACTAACTCCTCGAAGGCGGCGGCGTCATCGTCGCGCACCTGGAGCATCAGCCGCACATCGGGATCGCGCAGCTCGTATCCCTGCGCTTCGGACGGACGGGTAGCCAATCTCGTTCCTCGCTGGCCAGGATCCCTTGGGTGCCCCAATTTGAGTTTAGCCGCCCCAAGGGAAGCTGGCCAGCAATCGTCCCCGCTTTATTGAACCCCGCAAAACCGGGCTCGGTTCTGCAAAAACCGCGACAAAACTGGGCCAAGTTGAACGTGGGACTGGGTTCCAGCCCGTCCGATTTTGCTGAATTTCGCACGGGCTGGAAGTCCCTGCTACGGGTGCCGCCCACCGTAACGCTTTCCTTGCTTCCGCTTGAATAAAGCGTGTGGCAGCATAGATTATGCTGCTATGTTCTCTTGTGCGAAACACGTTGCTGCTGCCCGGGCGCTAATTGCGGCCTTGCTGATGGCGGTCTTTTCCGGTTGCGGGCCGCGGGAGCCGCAGGAGAGCGAGGGGACGCGGGCCATAGTGGCACCGACCTCCGTGGACGGCGCCTCCGATTCCGTGGCACGGCGTCCCGTGGCCTTGGAAGTTGACTTCGGCAACGGCAGAACCGCGATCGCATTTGCTGCCTGGCGCGAAGGAATGACGGCGTTGGACGTGCTCACGGGCGCGGAGACGTACAAGCCGCTTAAAATCGAATGCCGCGGCAAGGGAGACACCGCTTTTGTCGAAGCGATCGACGGCGTCCGCAATGGCACGGACAGGTCGCAGCGGAACTGGCTGGTCAAAATCAACGGCAAACTCTGCCGGGAGAGTGCAGGAGTGACGCCGGTGAACCCCGGGGATCGCGTCTTGTGGGAGTACGCGGCCTGGGAGTAAAATACTCCGCGGTCCCGGGCTACGTCCGAAAACGTCAGCCGCCACGCGCTAGCGTCCGGTCAGGTTGGTGCGCAGCAGCGGCCAATTTGACCGTTGCGTGTGAACCGGGGGCTAGCGCCCAGCGGCTGATGAGATCAGCCACAGCGCGCTAGCGTCCGGTTTCGATTGTTTGGTCCCTCACAGGGAGTGATATTATGAATCCAAGAGTGACCAAGACGGCCGTTTTTGCCGGACTGTTGACGCTGGGTGTGGCCGGCCGGTTTGTGTTCCGCGAAATTCCCAATTTTACCCCCACCACGGCTCTGGCGCTGTTCGCCGGGTTCTATTTCGCCTCGCGCTGGGCCGCATTGGCTCTGCCGATCTCGGCCATGGTGCTGAGCAATCTCTGGCTGCCATCCTACCTGACCACGGGGGAGATGATGGTAATCTACGCGGCGCTGGCCTGGCCGGTGCTGCTGGGGCGGATGCTCAAGCAGCCGCGCGGCGCCTGGGTGGTGCTGCTGGCCGGGGGCGCCCCTTCGCTGTTGTTCTTCCTGGCATCGAACTTCGCCGTCTGGGCAGGGGGACAGCTCTACCCGCGCACGATAGATGGATTGGTCGAGTGCTATGTTTACGCGATTCCGTTCTACCGCTGGATGCTGGCGGCGGACGTGCTGTTTGCCACGCTATTGTTTGGCGCGTACGGGCTGACGCGGTACGTGGGAGTCCAGTCTTTAGGCTGCATGGTCAAAGAGCGAATTCCAATGACAGCGGCCGGTACGCGCTAGCGTCTGGTTCGGTTCGTGTGCCGCGGGGTGCCATGTTGCCGCTGCGTGGGAACCGTGGGCTAGCCTGAATTATTCATGGCCTGACGAACAAAAGAGCCTCCAAGTGCGTCTACGGTGTTAAGTAACCGCACCTTTCGTTGCGCAAGGAGGCTTCCTGGTGATGATA
>Ga0194132_10009463_pt1 | contig 13390 bp, 9 predicted proteins | sample TA2KigOf80mmetaG_FD_148612 | JGI IMG/M metagenome (GOLD analysis project Ga0194132, IMG submission 148612) | Freshwater microbial communities from Lake Tanganyika, Tanzania - TA2015054 Kigoma Offshore 80m | ecosystem: Environmental > Aquatic > Freshwater > Lake | place: Tanzania: Lake Tanganyika... | reverse complement strand
TGCAGAGTATGATGAAGGTATCCTCGCCGAGGCGCACCTTTTTCTGGGGATCGGGATCGGAGTCGCTCATCGGCCGCAGACCTAGGTGAGGGTTTTGTAGATGGCGAAGTTCCGCATCACCTTCTTGACGTAGAGCCGGGTCTCCTTGTAGGGGATGCGCTCGACGAAGAGATCGAGATCGGCGTGCGGGTAGCGCCCCAGCCAGCGGCGTGCGGTCTCTGGGCCGGCGTTGTACGCGGCCAGGCCCAGCTCCAGGCCCAGATGGGGGGCCGGGCCGGCCTGGAAGGCCCGCACCTGCTCGCCCAGATAGTGGCTGCCGAGGCGGATGGAGAGCTGGGGCTCGAAGAGTCGCTCCCGCGCAAAGGGGGCAACTCCCAACTGGCGGGCCAGTTGCTGGCCGGTCTGCGGCATGATCTGCATCAGGCCCAGCGCCCCCACCGGCGACACCGCCCCCGAGTCGAAGAAACTCTCCTGCCGCATCACCGAGATCACCAGACAGGGGTCCACCTGGGCCTCCCTGGCGGCGGCCTGAATCCGGTCAAAATAATAGCGGGGAAAGGCGCGGGGCAACTCGCGGGGCCCGTAGTCGTAGGCGACGATGCGGGCGGAGAGGCGCAGGGAGCGCTGGCGCAGTTCCAGCTCCTCGCAGCGGTCGCGAATGGCCTTGAGGGCGGCCAGTTCCGGCGGGGCAAGGGGGCCGCTGCCGGGCAGCTCGGCTAGGGCCAGGTCCAGGAACCCCAGTTTGAGCAGGGCCAGGGCGCGGCGGGTGTGAGGCGGCTGGGGCAGGGCGCTGGAGTCGGGGAGGATGGTCGGGGTTGGCCGGTGAATGGTTATGGCGAATATGGACAGGTACTCACTGGTCGTACCGGAATCCGCCTCTGCCGCCAGCTTGGGCTGGTATCCCAGGCCCAGGGCACGGGCGGCGTAGTAGGAGCGGGGGAAGTGGTCAGCCGCCTCCTGGAAGAAGCGCCCGGCCTCCTCGGCGCGGCCCAGGCGAAGGGCGGCCTTGCCGGCCCAGAACAACCCCTGGTCGGCCAGATGGGGGTCGGTGGCCTGGCTGCCCAGGGCGGCGAAGACCTCCAGGGCCCGGGTGTCCTCGCCCCGGCAATAGGCCATGAAGCCGCTGCGCCAGCGGGCCTCGGCCCAGTTCGGGCTGGTTGGATAGTGCTCGACCAGACGGGTGTATAACTGGTCGGCCAGGTCGAAGTGGTCGCCCCGCTCGGCGATGCGGCCCGCCTGCCAGAGGGCCTCGTGGGCCAGGGTGTCCTGGGGGAGGGACTCGGCGAAATGGCGGTAGCGGTCTAGGGCCTGGCCGTCGCGGTCGAGCCGGACCAGGGCGCCGGCCAGGTGGTAGAGGGCGGCAGGGTGGCGCTCCTTCTCCCAGAGCCGGGCAAAGAGGGCGCGGGCCTCCTCCCACTGGCCTTCGGCGGCGCGGACCCGGCCAAGCAGCAGCCGGGCCTCGGCGCCCAGGGGCGCTTTGGGCTTGGCGGTCAGCAGGGTTTCGAGCAATTGGGCGGCCTGGCTGTGGCGCTTGTGGGCCAGATAGACCTGGGCCCGGGCGCAGTCCTCCTCGGGGGAGAGCGGCGCGGCGGCCTGGAGGGCGGTCTCCAGGGCCAGGGGGTGGGAGGGGAACTCGCGCCACAGGCGCAGCCGGTGCGGGCGGGTTGGCTCGAGCTGGGTCAGGCGGGCCAGGGCTTCGGGGGCCCGGGGGCCGGCCGCGGCCGCGGTGAGCAGTTCCAAGGCCCGGGGGCGGTGTTTCTGCTTCAGGCACAACTCGGCCAGGCGCAGCCGGGCTTCCTCCCGCAGCGAGGGCGGCGGGTCGGCGGCCAGGAGCGTATCGTACTGGGCGAGGACCTCCTGTGAGGCGCCGGTCTCCGCCAGGCCGCGGGCCAGCCAGAGGCGGCGGTGGCCTTCGAGGTCAGGGTGGGCCTGGGTCAGGGAACCCAGGGCGAGGAGGGCAGCCGGATAATCCCCCTGGGCCTGGGCGCAGAAGGCCCGCTGGAAGCCGAGTCCCTGGGCTTCGCGCGGGTCCCGGGCTTTGAGGGTGTCGAGCAGCCGGCGCGCCTCGCGGTAGTTCTGGCGGATGAGGAGCCCGGCCACCTCCGCTCCCGGCGAGCCAGGCGCGAAGAAGGGGGGCTCGGGCAGGGGTGGAGCCGGCGCCGTGGAATCGGCGAGCGCCAGGGTGGAATCCGCGGCCGGCAGCGGCGGCGGGGGCGCGGGTTGCAAAAAAAAGAAGACAAGGATCAGGGCGGCGAGGGCGGCCGAGCCGGCCAGCAGCCACTTCCGGGCAGGTGACAAGGATGGCAATGGCATGGCGCGAATGGCGAGTGCTGGGAGAGGGGCGGGGTGCTGCTAAAATAGGGCCGCCGGCGCCCAAGGAGCAACTGCAAAAGCGCCGGCGGTTCGGTGGGGGGTTATTTTCCGGGAGGCGGGGTGCGCTGCTGCAAACTCTCCTTGAGCAGTTGGGCGAAGTCCTTGGGCGGGCCGGCGGCCGGGGTCTGCTGGGCGGCGGCCTGCTCCAGCTCCTGGAGGTGCTTGCGCACGTCCTTGAGACAACTGTGGATCTGCTGGTTGAGTTCCTTCAGCCGCAGATCGAAATGGCGGGAAAGGGGGGAGCTTTCCATCTCTCTATCAGGGGAAAGGGAGGTTCACCCGGTACAGACGCAAAAGGCGTGCCTCGGCGCCAGGGCAGAGAGATTAGTCTATAATGTATTGATAAATATGATATTGAAGCGCAGGATGGGGAACAGCGGTTCCGGCAGGGGGCCGGAAAACTCTTCCGGCGCCTAAGGGGAGCCGGAAGAGTCTACCTACTCTGCCGGCTCCACCCGCTTGCCCTTTGGACCAGGTACTGGGCGCTTACCAGGGCGTAGGGCAGCAACAACACCTCTGATTCAAAGCGAAAGCGCAGATTCACCGCAAACAGGGCATAGAGCAAGGAGAAAAGACACCACAAGCCCAGGAACAAACCCGGAGCCACTGCCGACCCGTCCCGCCTCGCCAAACGCCAGCCGATCAGGATCATGGGCAGCGATACGGACCACAGCGCCAGGTACCCCCAGGTCCAGCTCGAAGGATAGATCTCCCCCACGCCGGGCCACCAGGTCCACAGATAGACCAGCTTTTTCAGGTACAGTCCCAGGGCTTCGCCGGGGTGCTCCTTCCAGAAGGCGAGGACCTGCTGGCGAAAGACCTTGTCGCGCTCTACCTCGGGCAGGAGCCAGAATGCCGCCGAGAATCCCACCATCGGCCGCAGTGCTTCAGCGTTCATCGCCCCGCTGGCCCCTGGGTGATTGCCCAGCAGGGCGGTGTAACCGGCCGTGGTGGTGCCTGGCACCCAGGCGCCCAGCACCATCCAGTTGCGGATCACCCAGGGCGAGAGCACTGCCCCGGCTGCCATCCCGATGATCAGCAGGTGGGGTATCCTCTGTTTCATTCTTTTCAGGTACGGACTTAACTGGTTCGCTATACCTGCCGCACCCCTCGTCCCCCCGAGCAGGGCCCAAGGCACGATCAGCAAAGGCAAAACCAGAAAGGACGCCCGGACCAGGGCGGCGGCGCCCAGGCCCAATCCCAGCACCAGGGCCCGCCGCCAGTCAGGCTTTTCGCGATAGCGGCAGGCCAGGGCAAGCACCAAGATCAGCGCCCCGGCCCGCAGCCAGAGGGGATGGAAGGAGAGGACATAGGCGCCGAGGGGGGGCCACAGGGCCACGGCCAGGGCCGTGAGATGCCGGGGGGCGCCCACCAGCCGCTGCGCCAGACCGGAGAGGACCCAGGCAGCCGACAGCCATAGGGCGACCTGCAGGAGCAGCAAGGACAACAAGGGCGAAGGCGCCCAGCGGATAAAGAGGGCCATCAGTATTGGATACACCGGCTCCTGATTGGCGCTGGGCTGCACGGCAGCGGAAAACCAGGACAGCGAGAAGCCCTCCCCGGCGGCCAGGTGCCGGGCGATGTTCTCGCATTCCTGCGGCACCCTGTTGGTATCGGGGCGGAGGTACAGCAGCGCCAGGAGGTAACAGAGAAAGGCGCCGGCCATCACCGCGCCTCCCCGGCTCCTCAAGCCTGGGATCAGGGCCATCGCGCTGGGGCAGCGCTTACTTCTTGGGTGGGGTGTAGAGGTGGGCGCTTTGGCCGAAGAAGACCTCGGCGGCCTCCATCAGGGTCTCGGAGAGGGTGGGATGGGGGTGGATGGTCAGCTTGAGGTCCGTGGCCAGGGCGGCCATCTCCACTGCCAGGGTGGCCTCGGCGATGAGTTCGCCAGCCCCCGGTCCGGTGATGCCGGCCCCCAGGATGCGCTGGGTGTCGGGGTCGAGGATGAGTTTGGTCAGGCCCTCGCTGCGGTCCAGGGTGGTGGCCCGCCCGGAAGCCGCCCAGGGGAAACGGGCCCCACCTTGATGCCGCTGCTGCTCCTGGGCCTGGGTCTCGGTCAGGCCGCACCAGGCGATCTCCGGGTCGGTGAAGATGACGGCGGGGATGGCGTTGGGCTCAAAGGCGGCCTTGTGACCGGCGATGACCTCGGCGGCCACCGCGGCCTCGTGGGAGGCTTTGTGGGCCAGCATGGGGTCCCCGGTGAGGTCGCCGATGGCGAAGATGGAGGGCTCGGCAGTGCGGCGCTGGGCGTCCACCTCGACGAAGCCGCGGGCATTGATCCTGGCCCGGGTGTTTTCCAGGCCCAGGTCCTCGCTGTTGGGCTTGCGGCCCACGGCCACCAGCACCTTTTCGTAGACCTCGGCAAAGCCCTTACCCTCGCTGTCCTCGAAGCGCACCTCCAGCCCATCGGGGCGCTCCTGGAGGCCCAGCACCTTGGTGCCCAGCATGATCCGGCGCAGGCGCTTTTCGAGGCGGGCAGCCAGGGGTTTGACCAGGTCGCGGTCGGCTAGGGGGATGAGGCCGCTCATCATCTCCACCACCGAGACCTGGCTTCCCAGGGCCGCGTACACCGTGGCCATCTCCAGGCCGATGTAGGAGCCGCCCACCACCAGCAGGCTGGCGGGCACGCTCTCCAGGGCCAGGGCGCCAGTGGAATCGATCACCCGGGAGGAGCCGATGTCAAAGGCGGGGATTTTGGCCGGCCGCGAGCCGGTGGCCAGGATGGCGTGGTCGAAGCCGAGGTCCTCGGCGCTGCCGCCGGCCTTTTCGACGCGCAGGATATGGGCGTCGAGGAAGCGGGCGCGGCCCTGGACCTGGCGTACCTTGTGCAGCCTGGCCAACTGCCCCACCCCGCCGGTCATCTTGGCGACTACCCCGTCCTTCCAGGCGCGCAGGCGGTCCAGGTCGATGGCGGGGGGCTGGAAGTCTAGGCCCCAGTGTTTGGCCTCCTCGGTCTCGGCTAGGAGCCGGGCCACATGGAGCAGGGCTTTGGAGGGGATACAGCCGCGGTACAGGCAGACCCCGCCGGGGTTGGGCTCCAGGTCGATGAGGGCCACCTGCAGGCCGAGGCTGGCGGCGCGGAAGGCAGCCGCATAACCGCCGGGGCCGGCACCGATGACGGCTACTTGTACTTTTTCCATGGTTGGCAATGATCCTGTCTGCGATGGCAAGGTGCAAGTGGGTCGGTCCGGGAATACCCTTCCAGCCTTTCTCAAGGCGCGCCCTGCCCCCTCGCTCGCATAGCTCCGCTACCCGACCCCCAACCACGCGGTCTTCCCTACCCGACCACTCCCCGAGAAAGGCTTCCAGGGCATCCCCGGCCCTCCTCGTCACCGTCCCTGCAGGTGTTATCCCTCCAGCAGCAACACGAAGGGGTTTTGCAGTGCCTCGGAGAGCCAGCGCAGGAAGCGGATGCCGTCGGCCCCGTCGATGAGGCGATGGTCGTAGGACAGGGAGAGGGGCACCAGCAGCCGGGGTTTGAACTCCGACCCGTTCCACACCGGCTCAAAGGCCCCCCGCGCCACCCCGAGGATGGCCACCTCGGGCGGGTTGACGATGGGGGTGAAGCCGGTGCCGCCGATGCCGCCCAGGTTGCTGATGGTGAAGCAGCCCCCCTGCATATCTTCGGGACTGAGCTTTTTGGCGCGGGCCTTCTCGGCCAGTTGGGCCAGGTCCAGGGCCAGTTGCACGATGTTCTTGCGGTCCACCTCGCGCACCACCGGCACCAGTAGCCCGCGATCGGTGTCCACGGCCACCCCGATGTTGGTGTACTGCTTGTACACCACCTCGTTGCCGGCCATGTCGATGCTGGCGTTGAACTGCGGGAAGCGCTTGAGGGCCGCGGCCGCCACCTTGAGCAGGATGGCGGTGAGGGTGAGCTTGGCGCCGGCGGCTTCGGCGCGTTTGCCGTACTCCTTGCGCCACTGCTCCACCTCGGTGATGTCGGCCTTGTCGAACTGGGTCACCTGGGGGATGGTGGCCCATGCCTGCGACAGGCGCTCGGCGGTGATGCGGCGCACGTTGCTCAGGGGTTGGCGGTCCACCGCGCCCCAGCGACTGAAATCGGGCAGGGGCGCGGCCTGGGGCGTTGGGGCAGGGCTGGCTGCGGGCCGCTGGGTGTTGAGCTGGCGCACGTGGAGCTTGATGTCCTGCTCGGAGATCCGGCCCCCCGGACCCGAGCCCTTCACCTGGGCGATGTCCACGCCCAGTTCCCTGGCCAGGCGGCGCACCGAGGGGGCGGCCGGTACCAGGGGGCGGGGGCCGGCCGGGGTGGGCGCAGGTGTAGGCGTAGCAGTTGCCTGAGCCGGTGCGGGCGCAGGTGCAGGTGCGGGTGCTGCCGGCTGTGGCGCGGGTCTGTCCGGGGGTGCGGTGTCGGTGCTTTTGACGGTGAGGATGGGCTGTCCGACGGCGGCCTTGTCGCCCTTCTTGACGTGGATGGCCTCGATGACGCCGCTGACCGAGGAAGGGACCTCGATGACGGCCTTGTCGGTCTCCAGTTCGATGACAGGCTGGTCCTCGGCCAGGGTGTCGCCCACGGCCACCAGCACGTTGACGACGTCACCGCTGGCGATGTTCTCGCCCAGGTCGGGCAGCGCGAATTCAAGGGTCATGGGATCGGGCTTTCGGGATCAGACGGCCAGGGGATTGGGTTTTTCCGGGTCGATGTTGAGAGCTTTGATGGCTTGCTGCACGGTCTCGACGGGCACCAGCCCTTCCTCGGCCAGGGCGCTGAGGGCGGCCAGGGCGATGAAGGCGGCGTCCACCTCGAAGAAATGGCGCAGGGCCTCGCGGCTCTCGCTGCGGCCAAAGCCGTCGGTGCCCAGGGCCACCGGGGGCTTGGGGAACCAACGGGCGATGGACTCGGGCAGGGCCTTGACGTAGTCGGAGGCGACGACGAAAACACCGGATTCGTCTTTGAGGCACTGGCTCAGATAGGGCACGCGCCGCTCCTGGCCCGGGTGCAGGCGGTTCCAGCGCTCGGCCTCGGTGGCGTCGGTGTAGAGCTGTTTGAAGCTGGTGATGCTCCACACGTCCGCGGCCACCCCATAGTCGCGTTCGAGGATCTCCTGGGCCTCCAGGGCCTTGTTGAGGATGGCGCCGCTGCCGAAGAGGTGGGCCTTGAGCTTGGGTTTCTTCTTGGCGGTAGGCTTGAATCTGTACAGCCCCTTGAGGATGCCCTCCTCGGACCCCGCGGGCATGGGGGCATGGGGTAGTCCTCGTTGCCCACGGTCAGATAGTAGAAGACGTCCTCCTTCTCCTCGTACATGCGGCGGATGCCGTCGCGGACGATGACGGCGATCTCAAAGGCAAAGGCCGGGTCATAGGCCAGCAGGTTGGGCAGAGGGTAGGCCAGCAACTGGCTGTGGCCGTCCTCGTGCTGCAGGCCCTCGCCGTTGAGGGTGGTGCGGCCGGCGGTGGCCCCCACCAGGAAGCCCTTGCAGCGGATGTCGCCGGCCAGCCAGATCAGATCCCCCACCCGCTGGAACCCGAACATCGAGTAGTAGATGTAGAAGGGGATGGTGTTGACCCCGTGGGTGGCGTAGGCGGTGCCGGCGGCGACAAAGGAGGCCATGGCCCCGGCCTCGTTGATGCCCTCCTGCAGCACCTGGCCGTCCCTGGTTTCTTTGTAGTAGAGCAGGGTGTCGCGGTCCACCGGCTCGTAGAGCTGGCCCACCTGGGAGTAGATGCCCACCTGGCGGAAGAGGGTGTGCAGGCCAAAGGTGCGGGCCTCGTCGGGGATGATGGGCACGACGAGTTTGCCCAGGTCGCGATCGCGCAGGAGCTTGTCGATCACCCGGCCCAGGGCCATGGTGGTGGACAACTCGCGGCCCTCCGAGCCCTTGGCGAATTCGGCGGGAAAATCCGCGGCCGGGGCCTTGAAGAGGGGCGGATTGGGCCGGCGGACCGGCACGTACCCGCCCAGGGTCTGACGCCGCTCGCGCAGGTACCGCAGTTCGGGGCTGTTTTCGGGGGGGCGGTAGAAGGGGGCCTGGGCCACGGCTTCGTCGGAGATGGGGATGCCGAAGCGGGTGCGGAAGGAGCGCAGTTCGTCCTCGTTGAGCTTCTTCTGCTGGTGGGTGATGTTCTTGCCCTCGCCGGCCTCGCCCAGGCCGTAGCCCTTGATGGTCTTGGCCAGTACCACCGTGGGCGCCCCGCGGTGCTCCAGGGCCTGCTTGTACGCGGCATAGACCTTCTCGGGGTCGTGGCCGCCCCGCCGCATCTTCTGGAGCTGCTCGTCGGAGAGGTGCTCGACCATCTTGAGCAGTTGGGGGTGTTTGCCGAAGAAATTCTGGCGGATATAGGCACCGGAGGAGACGGTGTATTTCTGGTACTCGCCGTCCACCACCTCCCCCATGCGCCGGACCAACAGGCCCTCCTCGTCGCGGTCGAGCAGGCCGTCCCAATCCTCGCCCCAGACCACCTTGATCACGTTCCAGCCGGCGCCTCGGAATACCCCTTCCAGTTCCTGGATGATCTTGGCGTTGCCCCGCACCGGCCCGTCGAGGCGCTGCAGGTTGCAGTTGACCACAAAGGTCAGGTTGTCCAGCTTCTCGCGCCCGGCCAGGGCAATGGCCCCCAGGGTCTCGGGTTCGTCCATCTCGCCGTCGCCCAAAAAGGCCCACACGCGCGAGGCGGCGGTGTCCTTGAGGCCGCGGTCGCGCAGGTAGCGGTTGAAGCGGGCCTGGTACGCGGCCAGGAGCGGGCCCAACCCCATTGAAACCGTGGGGAACTCCCAGAAGCCGGGCATCAGCCAGGGATGGGGGTAGGAGGAGAGACCGCCGCCGGGCCGCAATTCGCGGCGGAAATTCTCCAGATGCTGCTCGGTCAGCCGGCCTTCGAGAAAGGCGCGGGCGTAGATGCCGGGGGCAGCGTGGCCCTGAAAGTAGATCTGGTCCCCGCCCTCTTCCTGGTCCTTGCCGCGGAAGAAGTGATTGAAACCCACCTCGTAGAGGGTGGCGGCCGAGGCGTAGGTGGAGATGTGGCCGCCGGGGGCGGCCTTGTCGCGGTTGGCGCGCACCACCATGGCCATGGCGTTCCAGCGCACCAGGCTCTTAATGCGGCGTTCGATCTCACGGCTGCCCGGATAGGGCGGTTGTTTGGTGCGGGGAATGGTGTTAATGTAGGGCGTGTGGATGGAGGAGGGCTGGCTGACACCGGCTTTTTCGGCCTGGATCTGGAGTTGGGCCAGCAGGTACTGCACTTCATCGGGGGTGCGCTGGTCCAGGACGTAGTCCAGGGAATCGAGCCATTCCTGAAGTTCGAGGTCGAGTTCGCCGTTGGCGGCAATGCCGGCCTTGTCGAGTTCGTTCATCGCTGGCAGCGGTTCCTCCTGGGAGATCGGTAGTCCATAGAACGTGCGGCAACAGGCCCCTGCATACTGCCCAAACCTCAATAAAATAATACGCTCTACGCTTTGCCGCAAAACCCCTGAGCCCGCCAAGGCCCATGCCCCTTCCCGCTCGCTGCTTCTCGGAAAAAACCCTATGGGCCAGCCTGCTGATTTCCTTCCTGGTCCACCTGGCCGTCATCGGGCTGACCGAGTACGTGTGGTGGGGCGCCCAGGACGAAAGGCTCGTGCGGGTGCGGCTGGTGCAGCCTCCCCGCATTAAGCCGGTGCGGCTGGAGGTGGTCCCGGTGGCGGGGGGGCGGGCAGAGCCACTGACCCGCATGGAGCGGTTGGCGCCGGAAGCGGCAGGGCCGCGGCAACTGAGCGAGGCGCAACTGCCCCTGGCCGGCGAGATGGGCGGAGGGGCGGGGTTCGGGGAAGAGGGCGGGCCGGGCGGGCCGCCCCTCCGCCCGGAAGGAGGGGCGCTGGCCCTCGGCGGGGGGGGACCGGGGACGCGGGGGGCGGGGAGCTTTGCCGCGCCGGGCGAGGGGCGGCCGGTGCTGGGCGGACTGGCCCGGCCAGGTACCGGCCGGGAGGCTAACCGCACCTTCGACCTCTTGCGTATCGAGGACATGGCCAGGGCCAACAAGGACCACGCCGCGGTGATTCCCAACTGGGCGAGCCGGCGGGATCTGAAGGGCTACGCCAACCTCACCCGGATACAGGGGCAGGGGTTTGCCTCTGGCCCCATCGAGGAGTTGGCCCGGTACATGACCGACTACACCCAGGTGCTGGTGCAAGCCCAGCCCGGGTATTACGACTACTTCCTTGACGAGCAACTGCTCAAGGACCCCATCCACTTCTTTTTCCCCGGCGGTCTGCGGCGGCCCACCCCCTATCCGTTGGTCCGCATGGGTGAGGGGGAAAGGGCGCTGCTGGGCCGGTACCTCCGCGGGGGCGGCTTTCTCCTCGTCGAAGGCGGCAGAAACTACCTGAACGAAATGATCGACCAGTTCAAGCAGGCCCTGGAAGGGGAGGGCCGGCTCTTTGCCCTGCCTCTTTCCCATCCGCTCTACACCGCCTACTACGATTTCAGCGGCGGCTTTCCCGGCGAGGACAAGCGGCGGATGGGGGGAATGGAGGCCGGCGGCCCCTGGTACTTCCCCGGCAGCCAGGTGCGCGACGTGGACCCGGATGCCCCGCCGCCGCCCTCCACCACCAACCCTCAGGCGAAACAGGCGGAGCAGCCGCAGCCTCTGGGGCTGTGGGGGTTGGAACTGAAAGGACAAGTGGCGGTGATCCTCAGTGATCTGGGCATTCACAACAAGTGGATCGAGAACGTAGATCCCGAAAACCCCAGCGACTACTCGCCCACCCTCAACCTGATGGCCGGCACCAACATCGTGGTCTACGCCCTCACCCGCGAGGGGGGCACCACCCCCAAGCTGCCGCCCCCGGCCTGGGAACAGGTCAAGCCCCAGACGCCCCTGGCCGAGGGGGTGGAGGGCGAAAGCGGCGGCGAGGAGGAAGGGGAGTTGCTCGACGAGTTGGACGGCTCCCTGGCCCTGGTGCAGACCCCGCTGGGCCAGGTGCTGGAGGAGGGCGGGGTGCAGGTCATCATCGGCGGCAAGTATTCCATTGAGTTGCTTAAAGGCGGGTTGCACGGTTTTATCCTGCACAACCTGCCGGCAGGGGCCCACTGGATCGAGTTGCGCTACGCCGGCAAGAGCAAACAACTCGACGTGGAACTGAAGCGCGGCCAGGTGCGGACCCTGACCTTCGGCATCAATCGCCTGGGATTCCTCACCCAGTTGCGGCTGCACCAGCAGGAGGAGTTGATGGGCGGGGAGGCGTGGCGCACCAACTTTGGGGATTTGGAGATCGAGGAGGTCTTCCTCAGCGAGGACCGCGAAAAACTGCATTGACCCAGATCGGCGTCACCCTGACAAGGAGGAAACGAGATGGAGACCGCAGTCGAGGGCGCCCATTCGGTGTACCGTTTCATAGAGCGCACCGCAGAGCGGGTGGACGAGGGCATCCGCTGGCAGACCATCGACTACGAGAACAAGCCCCATTACCACTACGGGGTATTCAACGGCTGCGGCGGGATCAGCCTCTTCCTGGCCGAATACTACCGGCAGGCCGGGGTGGCCGCTGCCCTCGATCTTGCCCTCGGGGCCAACCAGTGGTGCTCCGCCCCAGCGCGGGTCGGGCACGCCCGCGGACTGCTCACCGGACGGACCGGTGTAGCCCTGTCGTGGCTGCACCTGTCGCGGATCGCCGGGCGCCCGGAGTACTTGGGCTTTGGTGCGGAAAATGCCCAGATCCTGTTGCGGGAAGACCCTGGTCCCGTGACCGACCTGATGGGCGGGGCAGCCTCCAACGGCCTCTTCCTCCTCCGCCTGTGGGAGGCCACTGGCAAGCGGCGGTACCTGGAAGGGGCCATCCGCAACGGGGGATGGCTGGCCGGGCAGCTGGTGCGCGACGAACTGGGCTGTCACTGCCTGGTGGTGGTCGACGGCAGCTTTGGGAAGGTGCCCTACACCGGCTTCGCCCACGGCATTTCGGGGGTGGCCCATTATTTTTTGTTGCTCCACACTGCCACCCAGGATTCCGCCTGGGCTGGCCTGGCTAGAGAGATCCTCGATACCCTGGTGCGCCACGGGCTCCCGGACCGGGGCGGGCTTAACTGGGCCACGGTGCTGGGCCAGACCGACCTGAGCCGCTGCCAGTGGAGCCACGGAGCTGCCGGTATCGGCCTTGTCTTTGCCAGGGCCGCTGTGGTGTTGGGCGAGCGGTCCTACCGGGAGGTGGCGCTCAAGTGCGGGGCCTCCACCTACGCGTACGGAGACTTCCGCCGCAATGCCACCCAATGCATCGGCCTGACCGGCTGCGGCGAACTCTTCATCGAACTTTTCTGTTTGGAGGGTGATCCGCTCTGGCTCGACCGGGCCCGCGAGTTTGCCCGATTGGCCTATGGGTACCGGGCGGAGTTGCCGGAGGGGGATGCCTGGCCCATAGACGAGCCGGGGCTGTATTCGGCCGACTACATGTACGGGGCTGCCGGCATCGGCCACTATTTCCTGCGGCTGCGGCGCCCCACCGAGATCTCCATGCCGCTGATGTGAGCGCGGCGGGGGATGACCCGCTCCGGTCTTTCCCAAGGCGCGCCCTGCCCCCTCGCTCGCTTTGCTCCGCTACCCGGCAACCTCGGCACGCGGTCTTCCCAACCCCGCTGCTCCCCAGGGAAATGCCTCCGGGGTCATTCCCCCGCCGCTGGTCTTCACTCGTACCCCAGGTACGCCTCCCGCACCTGGGGGTTGCGAAGCAGGGCGCCGGCCTGGTCCTCCAGGGCGATGCGGCCGGTCTCCATCACGTAGCCCCGGTGGGCGATCTGTAGGGCTTCGTTGGCGTTCTGCTCCACCAGCAGGATGGTGGTGCCCCGCTGGTTGAGTTCCCTGATGACCGCGAAGATGCGCTGCACCAGCACCGGGGCCAGACCCAGGGAGGGTTCGTCGAGCAGGAGCAGGCGGGGCCTGGCCATCAGGGCCCGGCCGATGGCCAGCATCTGCTGCTCCCCCCCGCTGAGGGTGCCGGCCTTCTGCCCTGCCCGTTCCCGCAGGCGGGGGAAGAGTTCGCAGACCTGCTCCAGGTCCCCGGCCACTCCTGCCCGGTCGCGGCGGGTGTAGG
>Ga0194132_10009461_pt1 | contig 13394 bp, 11 predicted proteins | sample TA2KigOf80mmetaG_FD_148612 | JGI IMG/M metagenome (GOLD analysis project Ga0194132, IMG submission 148612) | Freshwater microbial communities from Lake Tanganyika, Tanzania - TA2015054 Kigoma Offshore 80m | ecosystem: Environmental > Aquatic > Freshwater > Lake | place: Tanzania: Lake... | reverse complement strand
GCGGATTCGCCATCATTATCGGCGCGAGGGCTTCGACGGTCGTGTCCGAGACGATGTAGCGCACGGCGTCGGGCACGTCGGGCTTCGCGGGCGGGTCGTCGGCCGCGCCCTTCGCCCGCTTCCAAGCGGCGAAGTCTTTCTCCCATCTCGCGAGGTTCGCTTCGTACTCCTTCATCACTTCGGCGTGGCGATCCAGCGCCCGGCGCTGGCGCTCGCGGGCCGGCCGCATGACCAACTTGAAAGCGGGCGTCTTCGCGGTCCCGCTGTCGCCCACGATCGCGCCCCACAGAATCGGCGGGACCGACCACCCGGGCTTCAACAGCAGCCGGCGCGTGTTGCCGATGGCCGCCGCCAGCGCGACCAGCAAGGGGAGCGCGAGGTACGACGGGTCGCACCCGATGGCCTTCGCGCCGTCCGCGACGAACCCGCGGATCGGTTCGGGCAGCACGTTCACCGGGAACGGGCGGAAGTGGTGGCAATCGTCCTTCGGCGGGTCGGGGGGTTCCACATCGACGGCCGCGGCCAGCGCCTCGACCTCCGCGCGCATCGTGTCAGGCTTCGCCCCGTCGCCGCGGGCCTCGATCCAGTCCGCGATGTCGCCCTTGTCGGGCAGGTCGGGCAACTCGACAACCTTGACCACCGGGGGCGGGCTCAACTTCGCCAGGATGCCGGCCACGGTGTCGGCGTACTTGCGGCCGGGCGCGTCGTTGTCCGGGAGGAGCCAAACTTCCTTCCTAGCGAGCGGTGACCAATCGGTCTTCCCCGCCGCTTGCGAGCCGCCGGCCGAGGTGGTCGCGATGAAGCCCAGCGCGCGGGCCGCGTCCGCGCACTTCTCGCCCTCGACGACGAGCACGCGCTTCGCAGCGGCCAGATCGGGTAACCCGTACAGCGGGCGCGGGTCGGGTATCGCGCCGATGCGCCAGTCGTTGCCGTGCCGCGCCGTGGGGCGAATGTCTTTCGAGCCGTTCGCGCGGTCCCAGCGGATCACCAACCCGACCGGGTTCCCGGCCGCGTCGGTGTACGTCCACAGGGCCGCCCGCTTCCCGTGCCGGCGCTCCAGTTCGAGCACCGCGTCGTTCGCGGTCGCGAACCTACCCTCTTGCGGTTCGGTCTGGCCACCGGAGCGAAACACGAGTTGCGGGTCGTTTCGTTCCGGCATCAGGTCGCGGAGCGACAACCCGACCGCGGCGCATACGGCTTCGGGCGCGCACCCGGCGTGGCAGTGGATCAGGGCGCGCCCGTCCTCGCCCTCGGAAACGCTCAGGCTCGGCTTCCGGTCCTCGTGGGCCGGGCACCGCGCGCACCAACCGCTCGTGGTCTTCTTTGCGCCGGTGAGCTTCGACAGCAGGGCTTCGGTGGGGGTCATTCGCCGCCCCCTTCCTGCCGTTCGGCGGAAACCGTACCTAGGTCCGCTTTCCGCCACCCGCCGACGAGATCGACGAGCGTTTGCTGTTCGAGTTCTTCGACCCGCTGGAGCTTCTGCCACCGGTCCCGGTCGATGTGCGACTCGATGGCGGCGCGGACCCGCTCGCGGAGTTCCGACGGCGGGAGCGCGTCCACTTCCGCGCACGCGGTCCCGTACCGCTCCGCGAACCCCCGCGAGCGGGCGCTCGCCTTGACCGGCAGCGGGATCAGGTCGAACGCGGCGAAGTCGTCCCGGACCACGCCCAACCGCGACCAGTGCGCGGCCTTACGGCTGTACCGGGCGAGCTTGTCGCGCAGCTCGTCCTCGATCCCGAACCCGGACGGGTCGTAGTCGCCGAGGTAGTACGCGAAGATCGGCTTCGGCACGCGCGCCCACAGGTCCGCGATTTCGCCCGCGAACGAGATGGACACGTCGCCGCGGATCACGTTCAGCGTCACGTCGTACTCGCGCGTCACCTCTTGAACGGTCCCGGCGATGGCGTCCTTCTCGACGAACACCTCGACGTGGTGCGGCATCTGCGCCCACAGGTCTTTCCGGTACGCGCGCCGCACGGTGTCGCCGAAGTCGGCCAGCCCGGACCAACTGGACGGCTTGATGGCGGAGCGCACCCGGTCCACGATCCAGCCGGTGATCGGGATCGCGCCGCCCTCGCGCAGCTTCTTCGTGAGCCGCTTGAGCTGGTTGTAGCCCGTATCGGTCGCGGGCAGGTGCCCGGCCGACGCGAGGCGGTAGTACAGGGCGCGCAGGGTCATCGGCCGCTCGGCGCGGAGCGTGTCGATCAGGTGGTCTTGCAAGAGGCGGTTCCGCGCGCGGAGTTTGGGGGCGGTCACGCACCACCCCCTTTCGCGGCCCGCGCACCCAGCCACTGCTGGAGCGCGTCCACGGGGTACAGCACTGCCTTGCGCTTGCCGCTCCCGACGCGGACGCAGGGGACGTGGCCGTCCTTCGTCAGCTGCCAGAGCAGACGGGGGGAGATGTTCAGCGCCTTCGCCGCCTCGCGCGGGCGCAAGGCGAGGGTGAGGATGTTGTCGGGGGTCACGAGCCACCGCCAGATCGGGGCGCGGACCGCAACGTGCGGCCCGCATACCCGTTGGCGGGGTGTTGGGCACAAACCAACCCAACAGCGCGCGGTGAGCCGGGAATCGCGTGATATTTCCGGGTGTTGCTACGAGCAGAAAAAACTGCCGCTGTTGGGCTTCTCGTGCCCAACGATCCAACACCGCGTTACTCGTCGTCGCGGTCGCCTTCGTCGGGCGGAATTCGGCCGAACAGTGCGTCCGCCGTGTACTCGCCGTTCAGATACTTGAGTGCGGCGTTGAGAAAGCCCTTGCGCTTGCAGTAATGGTTTGCGTACCGTTTGTGCCCCTTGAAGTGCTTGACGAAGAAAGCATGGGCGGTTGCCCCGTCTACTCCCGCCAGTCGCGCCAGCTGGTTGTTTCCGACTGGCTCTTCGTTCAAGCGACCGCCCTCGGCGTATTTGTGGTGCTTGGTCAGGGCCGCGATGAGCTTGACTTCGGCCTCACCGCGCTCGGTACTGCGTTTGGGCCTGCGTTGAGGAACTTCGGGCGGGGCGGCAACAGGTGCCCCCACCCGAACGCGCAGGAGTGGAATGAGGGAGTCGAGTTTTCGCCGTGCGCCCTCACGATTTAGAAGGTTCTCGGGGCACTCGGATGGGCGCACCAAGCCGAGTTCATGAGCGTACAGATATGCCTTCGCCACTTGCAACGCGTTGAGCGCGTCGTCACGGTTCCGATCGGTATCGTCGTCGAGAGCGTCTCTCACCCGGATCGCGTAGTCCAGCAGATCACTGACCGAGACGGGAGCGCTACAGTCCTCAGCGGTGCCGGCTGCGCCCGGTGGCTCAGGATTCGTAGGCCCGGGGGCTGGAGCGGCGACTGCGTCGGGACACTCTTCGGACCGGCGGTCCGACGTGCCTTGCGGACCGGCCGGGCGGTTCAATGGTTCTAATGGCATCGTCGCGTCTCCTCCGTGAGACCGCCGCGCGTTCGGCACGACCATACACCGGTTCGCGCGACTCCGTGCGGCTCAATTCTGTCCCCAAGTGTACCAGAATCCACTTTCGCCGCACAACAGCAATACTGGCCGGAACCGGGAAGTTGCCAAAACAAACCCGACGGCGCTACCCGTGATCGTGGGTGACCGTGACCTGCACGTCGGTCACGAGCGGCACCGGGACAGCGGCCCCGCCGCGGCGCGCTTGGAGCCGTTCGAGTTCGTGCAGGGTCGAAGTGATCATGCTGTTCAGGTGCTTCTCGTACTTGCTGATGCGGTCGAGCACGTCGAGCGGCGGGAGCAGCGCGGCGGACGCGGCCCGGGCGCGCCACGTCTCCTGCCGGCGACGGAGCGCCGCGAGTTCGTTGTTGAGCCGCTCGACCTCGCGCGCGAACGCCGCCGCGCGGTCATCGAGCACCTCTTCCAGCTCACGCTGGAACGCTTCGAGGGGTTGTGTGATGGCGTCCGCGTACCGCGTGAGGGCGCGGAGCAGGAGTGCGGCCGTCCACGGCGCGGCGCGCACGGGACCGGGGGGCAAGCCGAGCGTGGCGAGGAACGTCGGGCCACTCGGCGTCTCGGGATCGGCTTTGCGCAGCGGCCGGTCGTAGACGAGGCCGGACGCCCAAGTGAGCACCAGTTCGACCGTCTCGCCGCGCAGCGCGTCCGGGCCACCGCGGGCGATTCCCCGCACGAGGTCGGCGGCTTCGGCGAGCGCGGACAGGTTCTCGCGCGCGGCGCGGTGCTCGTTCCGCATCCACTTCAGGTGCTCTTCCCGGTTCGCGGCGCACCGGTCCAGCGAAACGACGAACGGATCGACGCCGGGCGGGGGCAGGCCGGCGTCTTCCACCGCGGTCCCGATGGCCGCCGCCTCGTAGCGGCTCAGGCGCTGAAGCCGCCAGAAGGCGAGCGCGACGCGCTCGGCGAGGTTGACTTCCAGCGCGCCAACGGGGCTGAGGGACGCGAGCACGCCGGTGCGGTGCTCGTCCCACGTCTTCGCGCACTCGCCGGCGACCACGGGCACCGCGGCGAAGATGCCGTGCGTGACCGCGTTGCGGGCGACGACCGCTTTGCCCTCAACGGTCTTCGGGCCAGCGGACAGCGCCCCGTTGAGGCGGCTCGCGGCAGCGCGTGCGAGGCTGGTCATGAGAGACACCGTGCTGAGGTGGGGGGCGAGGGGTCTTGCGGGAATCATACCTCCTACACCGGATGTCCACTTTTTTCGGCGCGCCGCCGGGTCGCACTTGCCAACTGGCCGTGGGGTGTGCCGATTCCGCAATTGGAAGACCAACACCTCGGAGACGAAAGTTGTGGGAGGTGAAGCCCCCGTCACGAATGTGTGAAAGAGGAGCGGACGGAAAAAGGTGACGGAGGCAGAGAAGGCAATAGAGAAGGCCGAGCAGGACGGAAAGAAAGCCGAATCCGCTACTGCCGCATGACGATGCCGCTGACGAATCCCCTCAGCTACAGTGCTTGATGCACCCCTCTGGACTTCTACAGCAAACGATCATCTGCTGTAATGCTCCCCCTTCCCGCTTCCGCGAGAATAAGTGTCCAATCTGGCTGGGAGTGCGGTTCGCTGTAACGATTCCAACTTGTCTTCTCGCGATAAACCGATTCAAAATCTGGACTTAGTCGCCCGAATCCGATTTACAGCGAAGAAAAACGCCGATTTCGGGAATCTGAGCTACCTCTGAGGAGTATTCACCTTATTATACTGTAACAGTAAGCTACTGCTGTGAAAGGTGGTGCCTGATGATGATCTGCTTCAACGCCACAGTGGAAACTCGTGACCAGCTCGACCAGCTCGTCGCGAGTGGGGCGTACCGCGACTACGGCGAGGCCATCGCCGCCGCCGTTCGCAACCAAGTGCTGCTCGAAAAGGAAGTTGCGTTGCGGGGGCCAATCGTGATCGGGGAAACACCGATCGCGCCGGCGGCCCCGGTTTCTCCCTTGGGGCCCGTTCACGCCCCGCCCGCGCCGCCGGATACCAAGGTCTTGCCGTCCCCGAAGAAGGCGACCCCGCCCCTGGCTCCGAACCCGGCCCCGAAAACCGCCCCCAAGGTCGCGGCGCTGCCCAAGACGGCCCCGCGAAAGCCGTTAGCCCCGACCACGTCGGACACCGCGTCCGCGGCTCTGCCGAAGACCGCTCCCCGGACGGGGACGCCCGCCGTCCCCGCGATGTTCCTCTTGGAAGGGCTGCCGGAGGCCGACGCTTGTCAGTTCGGGGTCTTGCCGCCCGACGTGTGGGTGCCGGGGCAGGCGGTTCCGCTGGAGCGGTGGATCTTGGGGCAGCAAAACCGGCTGTTCCCGGCGAAGGTCAACGCCCGCGGACTGATCCGCCTGTTCGCGGGGGCCGAGAAGGGCCTCCCGCTGGCGAAGACGGCCGAACTGGTCGCGGCCGCGGCCGCGGCGCTCGGGGACTACCTCGTCGCGCTCGACGCCAAGCGCGACACCGGCCGGGACGACGTGTTCGCGACCGCCTTCCCAACGACCGGCGACGGCGAGGACAAGGCCCGCACGCGATACGCCAACCAGTTCGTGACCTACGCGAACGGGCGCGGGGAGCTGTCGGGCCTGATGAGCGACCTGCGACTGATCAGCGTGGTCCACAACAAGAAGGAGCGGTGGATCGTGCCGACGAAGGTGGCGTGGGTGTTCGCGTGGATGAAGAACCCCGTACTCGACGGCGAGGACATCCCGACCGAGAAGTTTTCGTCCGAAGAGCGCGAGTTTCTGGTGCGCCATATCGCCACGGCGGTCCCGGCCGAGGCGTTCGCGTACCGCGCGATCTTGGCCGCGGTCGGGGCCGGGCACAACACCCCGGAGACGCTGGACGCGGCCCTGAAGGCCCACGTCTCGGCCGACCGGGTCGGAGACCTGAGCGCCTCCTTCCTGTCCTCTCAGCGGTCCGGGGCCGTGTCGCGCATGTCCGATCTGAACCTGATCGGCCGGCAGCGCGAGGGCACCCGGGTCACCTACGCGATCAACGACGACGGGCGTGCTTTCCTCGAACTGTGTACCGCCCCCCGAAGTAAACTGGTTCCCAACCCCTAACGAGTCCGAGATCGAGTGCAGGCTCCAACACCCGCCGGGCCGCGCGGCCCGCCCCTAATCGAGGTCCGCCATGAACGAAGCCGAAACCATGAAGCTGTGCGTGGCCCTGATGAAGGCCGACTCCGAGGCCGAAGTCATCGAGCTGCTGAAGGCCGCCGGGCTGTGGGACGACCCCAAGCTGTGGCGGTTCTACGGCGACTACGAGAACAACTACAACACGATCGGCAACCAGCAGGGGCGGCCCGACGCCGCGTTGGTAGAGAAGCTCATCAATAGCGTCGATGCGTCCCTCATGGGCATGTGCTTGGCAATGGGCACCGACCCCGCAGGTAAGGACGCGCCCAAGACCATTCGCGAGGCGGTGGCCCGCTTCTACCACACCGAAGTGTCGGCCGACAGCCCGACCGCCGGACTGATCAAGGAGTGGCCGGATCACAAGCGCACCGAGATCGCCCGTGGGATCACGCTGGCCGCCACTGGCGTGGGGCCGAGGATCGGCAACTACTGCCTCTCCATCGCGGACTGCGGTGAGGGGCAGACGCCGGAACAGATGCCGGACACCCTGCTGTCGCTGAACAAGTCGAACAAGCTCCGCATCCCGTTCGTCCAAGGCAAGTTCAACATGGGCGGGTCGGGGGTGTTCGAGTTTTGTGGCCCCAACGGGTTACAGCTCGTCCTCAGCCGGCGGAACCCTGCGATCCTGAAGGGCAAGCTCGACCACGCCGACGACGGCAAGTGGGGGTGCACCGTGGTGCGCCGCGAGAACGCCGGCGTCGGACGTCGCAGTTCGGTGTACACATACCTCGCCCCGGTCGGGCCCGACCGGGGCCCGGGCAAGGGCGGGGTTCTGCGGTTCACCGCCGCGGAGATGCCCATCTTCCCCGAGGCGACCAAAGATCTCCGCGACGCGTACGCCCGGAACTCGGAGTGGGGCACCCTCATCAAGCTGTACGAGTACGCGGCCGGGAACCTGCGGTCGAACATCATCCGGTCGGACCCGTGTCTGTTGGGCCGCTTGGACCTGCTGCTGCCAGAACTGGCGCTGCCCATCCGGCTCTACGAGTGCCGCGAATCGTATAAGGGGCACGGCGGCAGTTTCGCGACCAACCTCGCCGGGTTGGGCGTCCGGTTGGAGGACGACAGCAAGAGCAACCTCGAAGAGGATTTCCCAACGTCCTGCCCGCTGACCGCGCAGGGCGAGCAAATGACGGCCACCATCTACGCCTTCAAGAAGGGGAAGGCGGAGACGTACCGCAAGCACGAGGGCATCATCTTCACCCTCAACGGGCAGACGCACGGGCACCTGACCCCGGACTTTTTCACCCGGAAGGCCGTCGGGCTGAGCTACCTCGCGGACTCCATTCTGGTCGTCGTGGATTGCTCGAAGTTTTCCAGCCGCGCCCGCGAAGTGCTGTTCATGAACAGCCGCGACCGGCTCCGCAACGGCGAGCTGCGCGGCGAGATCGAGGACCGGCTGGAGGAGATGCTCAAGCAGCACGACCGCCTGCGGGCGCTGCGGGAGCGCCGCCGCCGCGAGCAGACCGAGGCGAAGCTGGCAGACTCCAAGCCGCTGGAGGACATCTTGGAGTCGCTGCTCAAGAGTTCGCCGACGCTGGCAAACCTGTTCCTCAAGGGCCTGCGCGCGTCCAACCCGTTCAAGACGGCCAAGGTGCGCGAGGAGGAGGAGACGCCGTTCGTCGGCAAGCGGTTCCCGACGTTCTTCAAGTTCAAGGGGAAGGACTACCACACCGAACTGGCCCGCGAGACGGCTATCAACATGCGGACGCGGGTGGAGTTCGAGACCGACGCCGAGAACGACTACTTCGGGCGCGACAGCGAGACGGGCGTGTTCTCGCTCTTCCGGGTCGTCGGGGACGCCCGCGTCGCGGTCGAGAACTACGTGGGGCCGAACTTGCAGAACGGCACCGCGACCCTCAGCGTCCAGCTCCCGCAGAACTGTCAGGTCGGGGACACGCTGAAGTTCGTGGCCGTGGTAAAGGACCCTACCCTCACCGAGCCGTTCGAGAACTGCTTCACCGTGAAGGTGAAGCCCGAAGCGAAGCCCGGCCCGCCGGGCGGCGAGAAGAAAAAGCACAAGAGCGGTGAGCCGGGCAGCGACCGCGAGGTTCCCGGAGGGATCGCGCTGCCGAACATCATCGAAGTGTGGGAGTCGTGTTGGGGCGACCAGACCCCGCCGTTCGACAAGCACACCGCGCTGCGGATCAAGAACGCGGGCGTGACGGACGAGACGGATGGGGCCGAGGCGAAGCCCGTCTACGACTTCTACATCAATATGGACAACATCTACCTGAACTCGGAGCTGAAACCGTCCAAGGCCGACCCCAAGCTGCTCCGCGCGCGGTTCACCTACGGTATGGTCCTGCTCGGACTGGCCCTAGTCCAGCAGGACGAGGCGGAGAAAGCCCGCGCCAAAAAGGACGGGGAGGAGGCCGGCGTCGATGAGGCACTGGCCAACGTCGAGTGCCGCGTGGCCGAGTTCACGCAGGCGGTGGCCCCGGTTCTCTTGCCGATGATTGACTCGCTCGGGGATCTGAACGAGGAGGAGGTGCCGGCCGTCGTCGGGTCGGGCGACGCCACCTGACGGTCAGGCCGGCCGGTGGAAGAGCACGAGTTCCTTGGCGGTCGCGAGGTCGCCTTGGATCAGCGCGAACCAGCGGCGGCCCGGCACCGAGCGCCACAGCCGCTCCCCCAACGGGAGGCCGAGGTCCGCGGGCATCGTCTCGCGGAACCCGGCCTCCCGCATCGCGTCCAAGTACCGCGGGAGCTGCCAGTCCGGTTCCTTGAACGCCACGAGCTGCACCACCAGCCCACCCGGGTCCATCACCCGCCGCACCGCCGCGAACGACTCCCGGATGCCCCGGAAGTAGTCGGACAGCTCCGCGTGCCGACGGTCCCCGAAGCAGTAGTAGGACTGCCCCATCCCGTCATGACACCCCGCTACCCAGAACGGGGCCGGGCTCTCCTTGCGTCCCCGCACCTTCCAGCGGTGGTAGAGCACGTACACGCCCGGATACGGGGGCGAGGTGACCACCAACTTCGGCCGGGCCGGCAATTCCGCCAACTCGGGCCGGCCGGGCAACTCGGCGGCCGGGCACTGGAGCGCGACGACGCGGGAGCGCGTCTCGTGCGCTTCCACGGCCTCGCGGTACTCCCGCATCCCGGCGACAAGTTCGGTGAGAGTATCGAGCAGTTGGGACCGGAAGTCCGCCGCCCGCGGGATGCGGTCGCGGCAGTCCAGTGCCCACTGTCCGACGCGCAGCAGGACGCACCGGGCGAACTCCCGCTGCGGGTCGGTCGCGAGATCGACGAGGCGGGCCAGCACGAACTCCATCGTCTTGCGGATCGGCCACGGCACGCCCTTCTGATACCCGGCCCGCTGCCACTCGCGGTCGCGGACCGCGGGGAGGTGGAGGTTGAGACACCCGCTCAGGCCGTTCGCCCATTCGACCACGCGGGCCAAGTCCTCCTCGCCGAGGGCCGTGCCCTTGACCCGAGCCAAGAACGGCGACAGCGAGCTGACGTCGGTGCCGAGGACGTGCCGGCCAGCGATACGCCCCTCGACCACCGACGTGGCCCCGCCGAGGAAGGGGTCGAAGATCACGTCCCCCGGCTCGCTGAAGCCGGAGATCACGGTACGGGCGAAGAGCGGCGAGAACCGCGCCGGGTAGCGGTAGAAGTTGTGCGTGTAGCCGCCCACGGGGCGCTGGTCGCAGACGCCGGCGAGAAAGCTCGCCGCGGCCTCGGGGTCGAGCGTCCTTGTCGCGTCGGTGGTGGCTTCGGCCGTTCCCATCGCTTCACGTCCCGGTTAGAGTCCTCCACGGTCACCGCGCAAACGGCGTGCCAACTCACCCCTTGGGCGGGAGCGGCCGGTCGTCGAACAGCTTCAACGGCCCGTCCGGGTGGTTCTCGATGAACTCCTTCACCGCCTCCTGAACCACGCGCGCCAGCGACACTTCGCTACGGTCGGCCATCTGCTGGAGCGTGGCCTTTTGCCGCGCCGTGAGCGACACGGACAGCCGCTCTTTCTTCAGCCTCCGCTTCGCCATTGTCGGCCCCCGCGCACCGTAGTGGTGCGTCCTGCGGCAGAATGGTGCATTTTGCATCACCTTATGTCGCGGACCGGCGCTACGCAACAACGAACTGCCAACTTCGGCAGAACTTGTCACCACACGCTCCGGTGAGGAGCTTCTTCGTAATCCACTCACGCCGGAGCGCAGGCGCAGGTGAGACGTGGTGTCCACAAGCATCGAATGGCGTACTGCTCGGCCAGAAGGAGCCGTAACGGTTCATCTTCTCGCACAGCGCGCTGCGCGAGGGGTGGGACAACCCGAACGTGTTCCAGATTTGCGCGATCCGAGAGATGGGCACCGACCGCGAGCGGCGGGAGACCATCGGCCGCGGGCTGCGGCTGTGCGTGCAGGCCGACGGCACGCGGGTCCGCGGGTTCGACACGAACACGCTCACGGTGATCGCCACGGAGAGCTACGAGCAGTTCGCGGAGAACCTGCAAAAGGAGATCGAGGCCGACACGGGCATCCGGTTCGGGATCGTCGAGGACCACCAGTTCGCCGGCATCGCCGAGCCGGACGGCACCGGGCGGCACAAGCCGCTGGGGTTCGAGAGGTCGAAGGAGCTACACACGTTCCTCAAAGGGCAGGGTTACATCGACGCCCGCGGGAAGGTGCAGGACGAACTGCGGAAGGCGCTGAAGTCGAACCAGCTCGTACTGCCGGCGGCGTTCCAGCACCTCGCGAGCGCGATCGGCGACGTGCTGCGCAAGCTGGCCGGGCGGCTGGAAATCAAGAACGCCGACGAGCGCGAGCGCATCGGCACGAACAAGAAAGTGCTGCTGTCGGACGACTTCCGGGCGCTGTGGGACCGGATCAAGCACAAGACGACGTACCGCGTGCAGTTCGACAACGCGAAGCTGGTGGCGGACGCGGCGCAGGCGCTGGCCGCGGCGCTGGAGCGCTCGCCGGTCACGGGCACGCGGGCGCACTTCCGCACCGCGGACCTCGAAATCAACAAGGGCGGCGTCGCGGCGGTCGAGAAAGAGGTGTCGTCGCCGGTGGCGCTCGCGGAAGCCGACGTTGAACTGCCGGACATCCTGACCGAGCTTCAGGACAAGACGCAACTGACGCGCAAGAGCATCGCCCGCATCCTGACGGACAGCGGGAAGCTGGCGGACTTCGCGCGGAACCCGCAACAGTTCATCGCGCTGGCCGCCGCGACCATCAACGACACGAAGCGGCGGGCGCTGGTGGACGGTATCCGCTACGAGCGCAAGGGGACCGACCACTACGAGAGCAAGTTGTTCGATAGCGAAGAGCTAATGGGCTACCTGAAGAGCGCGGTGCCGGCGCAGAAGGCCGTTTACGATCATGTGGTGTGCGACTCGGACGTGGAGCGGCGGTTCGCCGAGGACTGCGAGAAGAACACGGCGGTGAAGGTGTACGCGAAGGCCGCGCTCCTGATGTCCACATAGCCGAGTGGTTTTGTAGACGTAGACACCCTCACGCTCCCGCGGCGCTCGTCACCAGCGCGCGGATCGCGGCGCGGATGTGGTCCGGCAGGTTCGACCACGCGGCAACCAGCGCGGCGAGGTCCGGGGGCAGTGCGCCGGATTCTGCGCCGCCTTGTTCGAGAAGAACGGTTTCTTCGGCGGAAGCGGGGGCGGTTCGTATCCTAGCCGGGTAACTCTTCTTCTCCCCGACCCCTGTTCCGGTCATCGGTTCGCGGTCAACGGTCACGCGACCCCGGTTGACCGCCGCGCGCGCCGCCCGTATCATCAACCCAATCGACCACATTGTGTCGGTTGTACCGGATGTACCGCCCGCGGCCTCGAGAGCGCCATGAGTACGGAACAGCAGCCCGCCACCCCCCCGGCCGCGCCCACGCCCCAAGGCGGCGCGCCCGCGAATCCGTCCCACAACGAGGCGAAGCAGGAACCGACTGCGCTCGCCAAGGGGCTCAAAACCGGGTGGGACAAGTTCAAGCGCGGCGAGTTGATGGGTTACAAGTGGATGGCGCTCATCCTCTTGCTCGTGGCCGGGGTCGGAACGACGTGGTGGATCATCTCCGCGCGGCGCGGGGCCGAGAGCGCGAAGTGGACCGAGTGGGACGGCCTGTCGTCCCCGGAGTCGCTGAAGAAGTTCATCGAGGAGAACCCGAAGGCGTATCAGGCCCGGCTCGCGCGGCTCGAGATCGCGCGCATGAACCTCGGCCAAGAAGGGCTCGACCAAATGTACGGTCCGCAGCCGTCGCAGTTCGCCGACGACGCGACCGTGAAGAAGGTGCGCGACGCCCGCGCCGCGGCCGTGAAGAACGTCGAGAAGGCCCGCGACGAGTTCACCGCGCTCGTCGACGAGTTCAAGAGCGACCCGGTGATCCGCGTGCAGTGCATGCTCGCCGTGGCGCAGGCCGAGGCCGCGCTCGTGGGCATTCCGAAAGAGGGCAAGGTGCCGGACCCGTTCGACCTGAAGCCCCTCGCGCCCGGCGACTCGCGCGGCGACCCCGCGAAGGCCATCGAGTGGCTCGACAAGGCCGCCGAAGCCGCCGGCGACATCCCGTGGGGCAAGGACGCGAAGAAACTGGCCGACGCGCTCCGCAACCAGAACACAAAGGAACAGATCGCTACCCTTCAGACGAGCCTGTTCGACATCTCCGCGACCCCGGCCGGCAAGTGGCCCGCCGGCGTGCCCAAGGACAAGGCCCACGGCTGGCCCGGCCCGTGACGGAAGGGCAGTAATCAGTAGACTCGTTGCGCAATAGGTGTTGGTTCAGTCGCACTTCGGCCAGACGATCCTGTGTGGTCGTTACCCGTACATCCGGTTGTGGAGTCCGGCGACGTTCTTCATCATCACCGTGTGACGACGGGGCG
>Ga0194132_10009460_pt1 | contig 13395 bp, 12 predicted proteins | sample TA2KigOf80mmetaG_FD_148612 | JGI IMG/M metagenome (GOLD analysis project Ga0194132, IMG submission 148612) | Freshwater microbial communities from Lake Tanganyika, Tanzania - TA2015054 Kigoma Offshore 80m | ecosystem: Environmental > Aquatic > Freshwater > Lake | place: Tanzania: Lake... | reverse complement strand
CGATGCGAGACCTCGGCGAGGCCGAACTGGTCGAGCGCGATCGCGGCACGGCGCAATTCGTCCTCGGGAACGTGGAGAGTGAGGCGGCCGAGCGAGCCCAGCAGCACGGTCTCCATCGCCGAAAGGCCCATGCGGCCGCGGTTCTCCTGCGGCATGTAGCCGATCGCGTTCTGCCAGGCTCGGAGCGAAGTCTGGGACAGGCGCTCGCCGTCGAGCAGGATCTCGCCCGAGGCGGCGCGGTGATCGCCGAACAGCGCACGCAGCAGGGTCGACTTGCCGGCGCCGTTGGGGCCGACCAGGGCGGTCAGCTCGCCATTGCGGAAGGCGAGCGACAGGCGCTCGACCACTTTCAGATCGCCATGGGCCAGCGAGAGGTCTTGAACCTGCAGCATCAGACGGCGAGCCTGCGCCGCGAGAGGATCAGGTGCAGGAAGAACGGCACGCCGACCACGGCGGTGACGATGCCGACCGGCACCAGCACGCCCGGCATCAGGATTTTTGATACCACCGATGCGGCCGAGAGCAGGAGCGCGCCGACGAGGCCGGAGAGCGGCAGCAGGAAACGCTGGTCCTCGCCGACCAGGTAGCGGGCGAGATGAGGGGCGACGAGCCCGATGAAGCCGATGGTGCCGACGAAGCTGATCGCGGTCGCGGTCATGAACGAGATCAGCGCGATGGTGACGAAGCGGAGCCAGACGATGTTGACGCCGAGCGCACGCGCCCGCTGCTCGCCGAGACGGAGGGCCGTCATTTTCCAGGACTCGCGCATCAGCAGCGGCACCGCGATCAGGCAGGCGACGGCGGTGATCTGCACGCTGGTCCAGGTCGCCTTGGCGAGGCTGCCGAACAGCCAGAACACGATCTGCTGGCCGACCTCGGGCGTCGCCTTGAACTGCAGCAGCGACTGCAGCGAATGGAACATGAAAAGGAGCGCGATGCCGGCCAGCACCATGGTGTCGGTGCCCATGCCGCGGATATTGCCGACGCCGTAGATCGTCGCCGCCGCGAGGCAGGCGAAGACGAAGGCGCAGGCTGGCACGATGAAGCTGGGATTGAGACCCCAGCCGCCGTTCTGGATGCAGAGCGCGGCGCCGAAGCCGGCGGCGGCGGCGAGCCCGAGCGTGTAGGGGCTCGCGAGGGGATTGTCGAGTAGCGTCTGCATTGTGGCGCCGCTGGTGCCGAGCGCGACGCCGACGGTGATTGCCATCAGCGCCATCGGCAGGCGGAGATCCCAGACGATGGCGCGCATCGTGAGATCGGCCCCGGCCGGGCCGGCCAGTGTCGCCAGCACGTCCGAGACCGGCAGTAGCGCCGGTCCCGTCGCGATGTCGAGCACGAGCAGCCCGCCAAGCAGCAGGAAGAGAGCGAGAAACGCCACCATGCGCCGGCGCTCGGCGCGCCGGTGCATGGCAATGGCGAGATCGACGGCGGGGTTGGTCACACTTTGCCCGGCGTCAGGTTCAGCATGAAGGTTCCCTCGGGAACGATGGGTAGATACTTCCTGTAGAAGCTCCGGTAGGTCGCCTCCGGGTCGAGATCGGCGAACAGATCCGGATAAAGCACCTTGGCGACATGCTGGAGAGCCGCATGCTGCGGAATGGTTCGTGACGCGCCGTGATAGACGGCATGCACGCGGCCTTCCTTCACCGCCGGCAGGTCGGCCCAGCCCGGACGTTTGAGGAAGCCGTTGAGACGCGTCCGCGCTTCGTCGGCGCTGACGCCTTCGCCCATAAGCTGCGCCGTCGCGTGCCTCCGCCATTCCGAGCCGGCGATCAGGATCACGTCGGGCTTCGCCGCGAGCACCTGCTCGGGCGACACGGCCGCCCAGGTCTTCACCACCTGGCGGGTGATGCTGGCGCCGCCGGCCTCGTTGGCCATCGCCCCCCACATGTAGTCGCCATAGCTGACGCCCTGCTCGGCAGGGCCCTTGTTGCCGAGCTCGATATAGATCTTCGGCTGGGCGCGCCCGCTCCTGGCGACGCGATCACGGATGAGGGTGAGGGTGTCCTCCTGCTCCTTCACGATCGCCTCGGCGCGCGCCTCGGTGCCGAGCAGCGTGCCCATGAGGCGCGTGCTCGCATAGTGCTTGGCGAGATCAGGCGTGTGGTAGTCGGTGACGACGACCGGGATGCCGAGCTTGACCAGGCGCTCGAAGTCGGCGCCGATGCCCTTCGCCTGCCAATCGCCGAGGATCACGAGATCGGGCCTGAGCGCGATCACCTTCTCGACCGAGAAGGTGTTGACCTCGACCTCGCCGACATCGGCGAGCTGATCGAGCGACGGGCGCTTGGTGAGATGCACCTCCCAGTTCTGCGGGCGCCAGTCCTTCCACGCCGCCTTGGAGATGCCGACGACGCGGTCCATCGCCTCGGTCCCGCCGACAGCCAGGAAATCCTCGAAGTAGAAGCCCAGCATGATGCGCTTGGCGGGGAGGGTAACGGTGACCTCGCGGCCGATGACGTCGATCACCTTGATCGGTTGGGCAAAGGCGGGAAGGGAAAAGGCGGCAACTGCTGTCAGCGCAGCAAGCAGCGTTCTGCGGCAAAAGGATCGAAACATGGAATCCTCGCGGTGAGCTGTGGCCGTCACCGCGAATGAGCTGCCGGGCCTTCAGGGAAACCGGCTCGCTACCATCAGGGCACCCCGCCCGACGGCTTCGCTAAGTGACCACGGCGGACGGCAGGTCTCCTGGCTCACGGCTCCTTGCCCTCCATCGCCTTCCCGGACCGAGGAAGTCCAGTGGCGTGATGATGGAGGACTCGCCGCTCACAGTTGCGGGGGCAGCCGCGGATCGGGGCGATGGCCCTTACCGCGTTCCCATTGATCCCTTGCGGGAACCGTCCAACCCGGATGCTACGCGGGTGAGCCGGCCGCGGTCAAACGCCTCACTTCTTGGCGGCGCGAAGGGCGGAGCGGACGCGGGCGACGATCATCTGGATCGAGGCCGGCTTGACGATGTAGCCGGAGATGCCGAGCTCGCGCAGCTTGTGGACATCCTCGGCATCAGAGGAGGCTGTAAGCGCGATGACCGGAATCTCGGCAGTGCTGACCGGCGTCTCGCGCAGCGCCTTCACGAACGCGAAGCCATCCATATTCGGCATCTTGAGATCGCAGAGAATGACGTCCACCGGCGAGCCCGTCTTCGCCAGAAGCTCGAGCGCCTCCTGGCCGTCGCGCGCCTGAAGGACTTCCTTGAAGCCGATGCCGCCCAGCATGCGCGCCGTCATCGAACGGATGAACAGCTGGTCCTCGATGAGAAGGATCCGAATGTTTCTGAATTCACTCACGATCTTCCCCTGCCGTGTCGAGCTGTGACCTTGCCCGGAGGACCCCGACAGGCACATAGCATACTGGTGGGGGAGCCGCGGCGGAACGGCTAGACCGGCTTCCTCCGCGTCGACCGGCTCTCAAGCCGTTTCGCCAGGCTGCGATACCGCATCTCGGTCCAGGGCGCGATCAGGAGGGCGAGGAGGACGGGCAGCGCGATCGCGAGCGCAAGCATCACGTATCGTGGCTGGCCATAGGCCTGTCCTAGCCGAACGAGTGTCTCCTGGATCGAGTAGTGAATCATATACAGCGTGAAGGATGCACCCGCGAAGAAATGGACGAAGCCGGTTCCCCGCTTCTCCTCCCCCTCGCCATCCAGCATCCGGAGGCCCGCCATCAAGAGGACGAAGGCCAGAGCCATAAGGATCACGAAAACCGCCTCGTAGGCCTCCCATCCGACGAGCGACAGGCGATAGATGGCCGCGGCAGCCACCAGCAGGCAACCGAGCAGATACGGACCGGCGAGCTGGAAGCGGGAAAGACGCGACACGAACAGGTAGCCGGCGGCCCCGACCAGCCAATAAAGGAACAGCGCGTTGCCGCGCCCGTTGACCAGGTTGAATACAGGCACGATCGCGAAGGCGAGGACGAGCAGCCAGTCTCCGGGGCGACCGGCGAGCAGGGCTTCTCGCCGGAAGACCAGCCACCCGACGAAGAGGTAAATCCACCATTCGATGGCAAGCGTCCAGAGCGGTCGGCCGGATCCGAAGGAAGTGACCCCTGAGACGAGATCGAAGGTCACCGGCCAGTCCTGGAGCATGAGAAGGTTGCCGGCGAAGGTCTTGAGAGTGAGCGCTCCATCGTGGCCATAAGGGAGGCCCCATGCCTTCGCGGAAAGGTCGACCGCCAGGATGAACAGGAGCGCTGGGACGTAGCCGCTGTAGATGCGGGCGAAGCGGTTCAAGAAAAAATCCCCGAAGCTTCTTCGCTTGTGGAGATAGCTCTCGATCTGATGCGCGATCAGGTAGCCCGAGACGATGAAGAACAGGGCCACCGCGATGTTCTGGATGTATGGTCCGTTCGGCGGGAAGAACTTCAGCTCGGGCAGGAAGAACGAGATCGCGTGTCCGACGACGACGGCCATCGACGCGACGCCGCGGATCAGGTCGAGGGCCGAGGACGATACCGCGCCGAGAGCGCGCGTGACTTGCGCAGCCGTCACTCCTTCACCGCGCCGGTGAGGCTCGAGACGTAGTATTCGACGAAGAAGGAATAAAGAATCGCGACGGGCAGAGAGCCGAAGAGGGCGCCGGCCATCAGCGCCCCCCAGTGATAGACGTCGCCCTCGACGAGCTGGGTCAGCACGCCGACCGGAACCGTCTTGTTCTCCGAGGAGGAGATGAAGGCGAGCGCGTAGATGAACTCGTTCCAGGACAGCGTGAAAGCGAAGATGCCGGCGGAGATGAGGCCGGGCACGGCGAGCGGGAGCGTGATGCGCCAGAGGATCTGCAGGCGCGTGGCACCATCGATCAGCGCGCATTCCTCGAGCTCGTAGGGGATGGACTTGAAGTAGCCCATCATCAACCAGGTGCAGAACGGGATCAGGAAGGTCGGATAGGTGAGGATCAGCGCCCAGTTGGAGTCGTAGAGGCCCATGCCGTAGATGATCGTCGCGAGCGGGATGAACAGGATGCTCGGCGGCACCAGGTACGCGAGAAAGATCATGAGCCCGATCGCCTGTGCGCCCCTGAAGCGAAGGCGCTGGATCGCATAGGCGGCGAGCACGCTGGCGAAGATCGCGAGGCAGGTCGCGACGATCGCAACCGTCATCGTGTTGAGAAGCCAGTCTGGATAGTTGGTGTTGAACAGCAGCTTCTCGACATTCGCGAGCGTCGGGTTCCTGATCCAGAACGGATTGTTTTCCCGGAAGTTGTAGAGTTCCTCGTTCGGCTTGAAGGTCGTGACCGCCATCCAATAGAACGGAAACAGCAGAACGATCATGAACACGGCGAGCGGCGTGTAGAGCGTGACCAGCCGCCGAGGCAGCGTGTTCAGGTAGGCCATGCCGGTCGAGTCGGCGGCCTTCTTGTTGTCGACTGTGGTCTCAGCCATCGGATTCGCCCTGCTGCCATTTGCGGCGCTGAAGGCCGAAGTAGCTAGACAGCGTGGCCGCGACGAGGAACGGGATCATCGCGGTCGCGATCGCGGCGCCCTCGCCGAGCTGGCCGCCGGGAATGGCGCGCTGGAAGGCCAAAGTCGCCATTAGGTGCGTAGAGTTGACGGGACCGCCGCGCGTGATCGCGTAGATCAGCTGGAAGTCGGTGAAGGTGAACAGCACCGAGAAGGTCAGCACGATCGAGAGGATCGGCATCAGCATCGGCACGGTCACGTGGCGGAAGCGCTGCCACGATGTCGCGCCGTCGAGCGCTGCCGCCTCGTAGAGTGAGGGCGAGATCGTCTGCAGGCCGGCGAGCAGGCAGATCGCGACGAAGGGAATGCCGCGCCAGACATTGGCGGCGATCAGCGAGGCGCGGGCGTTGTTGGGCGTGCCGAGGAAGTCGATGTACTGGTCGATCAGCCCCATCTTCTCCAGCATGTAAGAGAGGATCGAGAACTGCGCGTCGTAGATCCACCAGAAGGCGATGGCCGAAAGCACGGTCGGCACGATCCAGGGCAGCAGGACGATGGCGCGCAGAAGCGCCTTGAAGGGCAGGTGGTTGTTGAGCAGGAGAGCCAGGTAAAGCCCGAGCCCGAACTTCAGCACCGTGGCGACGGTGGTGTAGAGCAGCGTGTTGAAGACGACGAGCCAGAAGACCGAGTCGTCGAACAGCGAGACATAGTTCTCGAGGCCGATGAAGAAGCCGGGCCGCCCGATCTTGGTGTCGGTGAAGCCGAGCCATACGCCGAGGCCCAGCGGGTAGGTGAGGAACGTCAGCAGCAGCGCCGCCGCCGGCAGCATGCAGAGAAAGGCGAGGACGTTCCGATTGTCGAGAATCTCGGCCAGCGGCTTGCGCGCGAGACCGTTCGACCGGCTGACTGCGGCTGTCGTCATGAGACCCTTCTGAGGCGAGAGGGGCGCGAGGCCGAGCCCCGCGCCCCCGAAGACATCCCGCCGATCAGATCTTGTAGTAGCGCTCGGCCCGCTTCTGGGCTTCGGCGGCGGCATCCTTCGGCGACTTCGCGCCGGAGGCGACCGAGGCGAACATGGTGACGACGATATAGTCCGCGAGCGCGCCGGCCGAGGCGTAGCCGAGTGAGCCGGCATATCCCAGCCACAGCGCGTTCTTGATCACCGAGTTGTACGGCGTGTGCTTGGGGTCCGACGTCCAGATCTTGTTGTTCTCGTAGTACTTCAGCGGATGGCCCCAATAGCCGATCGAAGCCTCGAGCCACGGCTCGTACTGCTCCTTCTCCATCATGAAGCGGATGTAGTCCTTCGAGGCGTTCGGAAACTTCGAGTACCGGAACACATAGGCCGGGACCATGCTGCAGGACTCGGACGGCTTGCCGATCGGGCCGATCGGGAACGAGGCGTGTTCGATGTCGGCGGCCATCTCCTTCAGCTTCGGATCGGCCGCGGTCTTGGCGGCGTAGTAGACCGAGATGCCGTTGGCGGTCAGCGAGATCTGACCGTCGAGGAAGGCCTTGTTGTTCGACGGGTCGAGCCAGCTAAGCGTGCCCGGGATGAACGTGTCATAGAGCTGCTTCACATATTCCAGCGCGGCGATGGTCTCCGGGCTGTTCAGCGTCACTTGGTCCTTCTCGTTGACCATGCGCGCGCCATGGCCCCAGAGGACCCAGTGGCACCAGCCATTGCCGTCGCCGATGGCGTTGCCAAGCGCGAAGCCGATCGGCGTGCCCTTGGTCTTGAGATCCTGGGCCATCTTGAGGAAGCCCGGGAAGTTGTTCGGCGGCGCGTCGTAGCCCGCGGCCTTCAGCATGGACCTGCGGTAGACCATCTTGGAGCCCGAGGCGCCGAGCGGGATCGAAATCCAGTTGTTGCCCTTCTTGCCGTATTTCTGCGCGAGGTCGTACCAGCCGCCGTACTTGGCGCCGAGGTAGTTGGCGACGTCGTTCAGATTGAGGACCTTGTCAGGGTACTGGTGCACGTTGTCGTGCCAGCCATAGATGATGTCCGGCCCCTTTCCGACATTGGCGGCCACGGCAGATTTTGGCACCAGGTCTTCCCAGCCCTCCGAGTCCACGCGGACCTTTACGCCGGTCATCTTCTCGTACTTGGCGGTGTTCTCGAGGAACAAGGTCTCGTCGCCCTGGACGAACTTCGCCGGGCGCATGACGCGGATGCTCGCGCCCTTCTCGGGCTGGATCTTCCACTCGGGCGCCTGGGCGAGGGCCGGGCCGCCGAGGACGGTGGTGGCGGCGAGGCCGGCGCCGATCTTGACGACGTCGCGCCTGTTGAAGTCGGACATGGTTCCCTCCTTGCTTGTCGCTCTTTTGATTTAGAGATGCTGGCCCGAGGCCGCATCGAAGAGGTGCACGACATCGAGCCGCGGCTGCAGGCGGATCTCCTGGCCCGGCCTGAAATCGTGACGTTCCGAGAAGACGGCGCAGGTGTTCACGCCGGCGATCTTGGAGAAGACCAGCGTGTCCGCGCCGGTCGGCTCGACCACATCGACCTTCGCCTGGACGCCGCTCGAGCCGCCGGAAAGCGTCAGGTGCTCGGGACGGACGCCATAGACGACTTTCTGGCCGTCGGCACCGCCGACATTGCCGGGCGCGGGGAGCCTGGTGCCGTCCTCGGCCTCGACCCAGATGCCGCCGTTGCGCTTGAGCGTGCCGGGGTAGAAGTTCATCGCCGGAGAGCCGATGAAGCCGGCGACGAAGATGTTCGCCGGATGATCGTAGAGCTCGAGCGGAGATCCCACCTGCTCGACGATACCGTCATGCATGACGACAATCCGGTCGGCCATGGTCATGGCCTCGACCTGGTCGTGCGTGACGTAGATCGAGGTGGTCTTCAGGCGCTGGTGCAGCGCCTTGATCTCGGTGCGCATCTGCACGCGGAGCTTGGCGTCGAGGTTCGAGAGCGGCTCGTCGAACAGGAAGACCTGCGGGTCGCGCACGATGGCGCGGCCCATGGCGACGCGCTGACGCTGGCCGCCGGATAGCTGGCGCGGATAGCGCTCGAGATAGGGGTTGAGCCCGAGGATGTCGGCGGCCTGGCGCACGCGCTGGTCGATCAGCGACTTCTCGGCCTTCCTCAGCTTCAGGCTGAAGGCCATGTTGTCGTAGACCGTCATGTGCGGATAGAGCGCGTAGTTCTGGAACACCATGGCGATGTCGCGATCCTTCGGCGCGACATCGTTGACGACCTTGCCGCCGATGGCGATCTGCCCGTCGCTGATCTGCTCGAGGCCGGCGATCATGCGAAGCAAGGTGGACTTGCCGCAACCGGACGGGCCGACCAGGACGACGAACTCCTCGTCCGCGATCGAGATGTCGACGCCGTGAATGACCTTCGTCGGGCCGAAAGCCTTGTGGACGCTGCGGATATCGACTGTCGCCATGACGTTTCCGGTCCCTAAGCGCCGTTTACTTGTCGTACATCCGGCATCCTAGCCGCGCTTGCGACCCTTCGCCAGCGCGCGCGGATTGCTTAAAAATTCAGCATTCACGCAATTGCGCAGACGGCCCTTGCCGAGATAGTCGAGGCAGGTCTCGACCGCCTTGGTGCGCGCATCCGCCTGACTCGCCGCGCTCGACCAGGCCGAATGCGGCGTCAGGATCAGGCGATTGCGAGTCCAGGGCAGGTTCTTGCGGAAAGCCTCGACTAGGCGGCCGCCCGAGCGCGGCGGCTCTTCGGGCAGCACATCGATGCCGGCGGCATCGATCCATTCCTTCTGTAGCGCTTCGGCCAGCGCGTCGGTGTCGATCACCGGTCCGCGAGAGGTGTTGATCAGGATCGCGCCGCGCTTCATGCGCTTCAGCTGATCGTGGCCGATCATGCCGCGTGTCTCGGGCGTCAGCGGCGTGTGCAGGCTGACGACGTCGGACGCCGCCAGCAGCTCGTTCAGGCTGGAAAGGCGACGAACCCCGACTGCGATCTCCTGGCCGTTCGAGAGATAAGGATCGTAGGTCAGCACCTCGTAGCCAAAGGCCTTCGCCCGCAGCGCCGTCGCCGTGCCGATGCGACCCAACCCGACGATGCCGAAGCGCGAGCCGCGCATACGCCGGGTCGTCGGGCTGGAACGATAGTCCCAGCCCTTGACCGGATCCGCCTTCAGCGCGTTCTGCGCCGCGACGATGCCACGCGTGAACGAGAGAAGGAGGGCGATCGCGTGGTCCGCGACCTCGGAGGTCCCGTAGTCCGGGACGTTGCAGACGGGGATGCCGGCCTTGCCGGCGGCTTTCAGGTCGATGTGATCGAAGCCCACGCCGCAGCGGACGATCGCCTTGCAGTTGGAAAGGCGCCCGATCACCTCGGCGGTGATCGGGACCTCATGCCAGCAGAGAAGCCCGTCGGCTTCGGCCCAGTCCGAGGCGGAGACCTTCTGTGCTCCGCGCTCCCGGTAGATCTTCCAGCGAACCTTGTTGCCGGCTGTTGCCCGTTCGAGCTTCCCGTCGTCCGCGAACTGGAAGTCCGGGACGACAATCGTATAGACCATGCTCAGTGGGACTCGCGCAGCAGCGGGGTGCCCGACTTGCCGACCAGGAAGTCGAGATCGACGCCTTTGTCGGCCTGCAGCACGGTGTCGACATACATCTTGGCGTAGCCGCGCTTGACCGGGGATTTGAAGCCCTTCCAGGCCTTGCGGCGCTTCGCCAGCTCCTCGTCGGAGACGTGGAGGTGGAGCTTCCGCGCCTTGACGTCGAGCTCGATGATGTCGCCGTTCTGTACGAGCGCGAGCGGACCGCCGGCGGCAGCCTCAGGGGCCGTGTGCAGGACGACGGTGCCGTAGGCGGTGCCGCTCATGCGCGCATCCGAGATGCGCACCATGTCGGTGATGCCCTTCTTCAGCACCTTGGGTGGCAAGCCCATGTTGCCTACCTCGGCCATGCCCGGATAGCCCTTCGGCCCGCAGTACTTGAGGACCATCACGCAATTCTCGTCGATGTCGAGCTTCGGGTCCTCGATGCGGTCGTGATAGTCCTCGATGCTCTCGAACACGACGGCGCGGCCTTTGTGCTTCATCAGGTGTGGCGAGGCGGCCGATGGCTTCAGGATCGCGCCGTTCGGACAGAGGTTGCCGCTGAGCACCGCAATGCCTCCCAGCTTCTTGAACGGCTTCTTCAGCGGGAAGATGACTTCGCGGTTCCAGTTCGGCGCGTCCTTGCAGTTCTCCCATAGCGACTTGCCGTTCACCGTGAGCGCGCTCTTGTTGAGATACGGTTCGAGCTCGCGGATCACCGCCGGCAGGCCGCCCGCGTAGTAGAAGTCCTCCATCAGGTACTTGCCCGACGGCATCAGGTTGACGAGGCAGGGGATCTCGCGGCCGAGGCGGTCCCAGTCGGCGAGCGTGATGTCGATGCCCATGCGGCCGGCGATCGCGAGCAGGTGCACGACCGCATTGGTCGAGCCGCCGAGGGCGCCGTTGACCATGATCGCGTTCTCGAAGTTCTCCTTCTTCAGGATCTTCGACATCCGCATGTCTTCATTGACCATCTGCACGATGCGTCGCCCTGCCATGTGCGCGAGCGAGTAGCGGCGCGCATCGGCGGCGGGGATCGCCGCGTTCATCGGCAGGCCCATGCCCAGGCTCTCGACCATCGAGGCCATGGTCGAGGCGGTGCCCATGGTGTTGCAGTGGCCGCTGGAACGCGAGTTGCCGGCTTCCGCGCTCATGAAGGCTTCCAGCGTCATCTCGCCGGCCTTCACCATCTGGTCGAACTTCCAGGTGTTGGTGCCGGAGCCGATATCCGTTCCTTCATACTTCCCGTTCAGCATCGGCCCGCCGGAAATGGCGATGGTCGGCAGGTCGCAGCTGGAAGCGCCCATGAGGAGGGCGGGCGTGGTCTTGTCGCAGCCGACCAGCAGCACGACGCCGTCCATCGGCAGGCCGCGGATCGCTTCCTCGACATCCATGCTGGCAAGGTTGCGGAACAGCATCGAGGTCGGGCGCAGCTGCGATTCCGAGTTCGAGAAGACCGGGAACTCGGCCGGGAAGCCGCCCATCTCGTAGATGCCGCGCTTAACATGCTCGGCGATGCGGCGGAAATGCGCGTTGCAGGGATTGAACTCGGACCAGGTATTGCAGATGCCGATGACCGGCCTTCCGTCGAAGAGATGGTCGGGCAGGCCCTGGTTCTTCATCCAGCTGCGATGGGCGAAGCCGTCCTTGTCGGCCTTACCGAACCACTGCTGACTCCTGAGCTGCTTCTTCTTCGCGGCCATGGGCGCGTTTCTCCTGACGAAAACCTTGTTGCGGGATTGCTTTATGATTGGAAACGAGGCGTGCGCCGAAATCTAGTCTCGATGCTTGGAGCGACGCAAACGTTTCACGCTCAGAGCGTAAGCCCGCCATCGACGCCGATCACCTGTCCGGTGACATAGGCGGCAGCGGGCGAGAGCAGGAAGGCGACGACCTCGGCGACTTCCTCGGGCTCGCCGACACGTCCCATCGGGATGCGTTTGCCGAGTTCGCCCCAGCGCGCCTCGGGAATGCCGTGGCGCTTGGGGTCCTTTCGGATATAGCCGGGCGCGACCGCATTGACGGTGATGCCGGAGACGGCGAACTCGGCTGCCGCGCTCTTTGCCATGGCTTCCAGGCCCGCCTTGGCGGCGGCGCCGGCCGGGAACTTGAGGTCGAGGTTCTGGAACATCTGCGCGATGAAGGAGCTGATCGCGACCACGCGCGGGCATCTGCTCTTCTCCAGGTAGGGCCGCGCCGCGCGCAACAGTTCGGCGAAGGCGACCGGCATGGTCGAGAGCGAGCGGTTGAGGCGCGCCGCGTCGAGCGCCTCGATCGGCGTCCTGTCGGCGAAGCCGGCGGCGTGAACGACGGCGTCGAGGCTGCCGAATGCCTTCACGGTCGCTACGACGAGATCGGCAGCGGCGCCCGGCACGGTAAGATCGGCAAGCTGATGCGCGGTCCTGGCGCCTTTGGCCTCGACCTCGGCGGCCGTGCGCGCGAGGCCGTCGGCGTTGCTGCCGGTATGAAGGAAGACCCGTACGCCGGGCGAGGCGAGGCGGCCGGCGATGGCGCGGCCGATGCCGGTCGCCGTTCCGGTGATCAGGACGATCATGGCGCCATGAAAAAGGCCCTCATGCGGGTGCGACCGGCATGAGAGCCCATGAACCTTTCAGGATGAGCTAGCGGACGAGCTCGATCGATTGGGCTTCGCGGCCCTTCTGCGTCGGAACCACGGCCATCTTCACGCGCTGGCCGGGCTCCAGGCTGGCAAGCCCGCAGCGCTGCAGGACCGCGACATGGACGAACACGTCCTTGCCGCCGTCATCGCCGACGACGAAGCCGAAGCCGCGGACTGCGTTGAACCATTTGACCTGGCCGACGATCTCCTGGCGCTCGCCGGTGGCGCGCGGACCGAAATCGCGGGGCGGGTGGGGACCGGAGGGGGGCCAACGCGCGGGCGTCGGCGTTGCCGTCGAGGTGTCGACCTCGAGCAGCCGCGTCACTTGCGGTCCCTTCATGCCGGCGACGATCGCGCACGTCACGGTCGAGCCGGGCGGCAGATCCATGACACCGGCGGACTGGACGACCTTCGCATGAAGGAAGGCATCGGGCGTCCCATCGGCAGGGGAGACGAAGCCGAACCCTTTTTCCGGATTGAACCACTTGACGGTGGCGCGCACGGCAGGACGTTCGTCGAGCTGACGATCGCCCGGATACGGATCGCGTCGCATGCGTAGTATGCCTGTTTAAGTCCCCGGTTCGACGGTTAAGAGCCGTCATTTAACAGGTTAGCACCACGATTCGTCTGAGACAATTGGATAACGTACAGAATCTTTCGCACTTTCGGGAATGGTGGCTTCTTCTAGAGTGAAGGAGCAAACGATGAGCAGTGAGACTGCGATGGGCCAGGTGATCCAGATTGAGCTGGCCCCCGTTTCCTTGGACATCCATTTGTCGAGAGAGGACCGAAGATGGATGCTTCCAGGATGTCGAGAAATCAGCAGCGCGATCGGGTTGATGTGGATGATGTGCCTGT
>Ga0194132_10009459_pt1 | contig 13396 bp, 9 predicted proteins | sample TA2KigOf80mmetaG_FD_148612 | JGI IMG/M metagenome (GOLD analysis project Ga0194132, IMG submission 148612) | Freshwater microbial communities from Lake Tanganyika, Tanzania - TA2015054 Kigoma Offshore 80m | ecosystem: Environmental > Aquatic > Freshwater > Lake | place: Tanzania: Lake Tanganyika... | reverse complement strand
GCCTCCGGCGATGCCAGGCGGGCGGTCAATGATTCACCCTCCCCCGCCTGCAACGACACGATCTCGATTTCCGCGCGCAAGGGCTGACCGAGGGAAGACAGAACGGTCAGCTTTCCAAGACCCGCGGAATGGGAAACCAACGAAAAAAGTGACGAGCCGGTGACCAGAAGGGCCAGCAGAACGGTTTTGCAGGTGATCTTACCCAAGCTGCCACCTTAAGGCGTTGAAGCGGAAAAAAAAAATACCATCATGAGGTTAGCCTTGCAAGCTTATGTTTCGTTTCGTAATATCCGTTAAGTCTTTCATTTTCGTCGGGTTTTTCCTTGCGACCGTCAGACCGATGCGTTAGTCGGAAAAGAGCTCCGCGAACCAGCGAAATACGACGCTACGCAGCGTGAGGTAGCAATTCCGGCTCATCGGAACGACTCGCCGACAGCAAGCTGCCGGCGCGGACCGGCAGTTGATGGCACCACGGACCTGCTCGCTCGTTTCAGGCGCCCAGGAGGATTCGCAGCATCCGGCGCAGCGGCTCGGCCGCGCCCCACAACAACTGATCGCCGACAGTGAACGCGCTCAGGTACTGGCCGCCCATTGACAGCTTGCGCAGGCGTCCGATGGGCACATTCAGCGTACCTGTCACCGCAGCGGGAGTGAGTCCGGCCAACGTGGCTTCGCGCGTGTTGGGGACGACCCTGACCCAGGGGTTGGCCGCAGCGAGCAGGCCTTCGATCTCGGCGACTGGCAGGTCGCGCGATAGCTTAACAGTCAGCGCCTGGCTGTGGCAGCGCATCGCGCCGACGCGCACGCATAGCCCGTCGATGGGGATTGACTGCGCCTCCCGGCCGAGAATCTTGTTGCCTTCAGCCTGCCCCTTCCACTCCTCACGACTCTGGCCGTTGCCAAGATCCCTGTCGATCCACGGGATGAGACTGCCGGCCAGGGGCACCCCGGAGTGCGCGGTCGGATTGCGCTCGGAACGGATCGCGTCGGTCACGGTGCGGTCGATCTGAAGGATGGCAGATGCCGGGTCCTTGAGCATGCCTTCGACAGCGGCATGGGCGAATCCCATCTGCCGGACGAGTTCGCGCATGTTCTCGGCGCCCGCGCCGGAAGCCGCCTGATAGGTCATGGCGGTCATCCATTCAACCAGACCCTCGCGGAACAGCCCGTGCATGGCGAGCAGCATCAGGCTGACGGTGCAGTTTCCGCCGATAAAGTCCTTGGCACCACGACGGATCCCGTCCTCGATGTCCGACAGGTTGATCGGGTCGAGGATGATGACAGCATCCTTGTGCATGCGCAGAGTGCTGGCCGCATCGATCCAGTAACCCTGCCAGCCCGCCGCGCGCAGCTTGCCGTGCATCTCGGTCGTGTAGTCGCCACCCTGGCAGGTGACGATAGCGTCCATGCGGCGCAAGTCGGCAATGTCCCGTGCATCCTTGAGCGGCGTAGCCTCCTTGCCGATGAACGGGCCCATTGCACCGACCTGCGAAGTGGAGAAGAACGCCGGCTCAAGCAGCGCAAAGTCCTGCTCCGCATGCATGCGTTGCATGAGCACAGAACCCACCATGCCTCTCCAGCCTACGAACCCGACTTTCTTCATCATCTTCTTCCAAGTCACACGATCTGGAGGCCTGCTCCGGAAACGTCGGCCCGAAATCCGTGGATGACCAGACGCCTAGTCAAGACAAACATTTTACCGCACCGCAGCAAAATTTGACGACTTTTTGCGCCTTTTGCGTAGCGCCGGCCTCAGGCTCGCAACGCAGCAAGCACGGCGTCACCCATGGCGGATGTTCCGACCGTCTGCCTGCCGTCCTGGCTGATGTCCGCGCAACGCAGGCCTTGGGCCAGCACCTTGCGCACCGCCGCCTCGATGCGATCGGCCGCGGCATCCTGATTGAGCGAATAGCGCAGCATCATCGCCGCCGAAAGGATGGTGGCCAGCGGATTGGCTACACCCTTGCCCGCGATATCCGGCGCAGAGCCATGAATCGGTTCGTAGAGTCCCTTGCCGTTTTCATCCAGCGCCGCTGACGGCAGCATCCCGATCGAGCCAGTCAGCATCGACGCCTCGTCGGACAGGATGTCGCCGAAAAGGTTGCCGGTGACGATGACATCGAACTGCCCGGGGTTGCGGATCAGCTGCATGGCCGCGTTGTCGACATACATGTGCGACAACTCGATCTGGGGATATTCCCTGGCGACCTCGACAACCACGTCGCGCCAGAACTGCGAGGTCTCCAGCACATTGGCCTTGTCCACGGAGCACAGCTTGCGGCCACGCTTCATCGCCGCGCGGAAGCCGGCGTGCGCAATGCGTCGCACTTCGGACTCCGTGTAACGCATGGTGTCGTAGCCCTCGCGCTCGCCGCCCTCGAGCGTGCGCACGCCGCGCGGCTGGCCGAAATACACATCGCCAGTGAGTTCGCGCAGGATCAGCAGGTCAAGCCCCGCCACCACGTCCGCGCGAATCGTCGAAGCATCGGCCAGTTCGGCATAGACGATGGCCGGCCGCAGGTTGGCGAACAGGCCGAGTTCCTTGCGCAGGCCGAGAATGGCCTGCTCCGGGCGCTTGGCGCGCGGCAACGTGTCGTACTGCGGACCGCCGACGGCACCAAACATCAGCGCATCGGCCGCGCGCGCGAGCCTCAGGGTCGCCGCGGGCAGCGGCTCTCCCACGATGTCATAGGCCGCACCGCCAACGAGACCATGCTCGAACTCCAGATCGAGATCCAGCGCCTTCAATACCTTCAGGGCCTCGGCCATGATCTCGGGCCCGATGCCGTCACCGGGAAGAACAGCGATTTTCATACGCATGCTCGATCGAAAGTTGACGGGGTGGCTGGCGCCGCGATGCCGGCGCCGGTCTCATGTGCGAAAGGGGGGCTGCCGCCTAGAACAGCCAGGGCTGCTCGGCGCGGCGGCGTTCCTCGAAGGCCTTGATCTTGTCAGCGTGACGCAGCGACAGCCCAATGTCGTCCAGGCCGTTGAGCAGGCAATACTTGCGGAAGGCATCCAGCTCGAAGCGGTAGCGCCTGCTGCCGTCCGCATAGGCCACGGACTGCTCGCCCAGGTCGATCAGCAGGCGAAAGCCCGGGAAGGCCGCCGCATCATGGAACAACTGGTCCACCTCGGACGCCTTCAGCACGATTGGCAGGAGGCCGTTCTGGTAGCAGTTGTTGAAGAAGATGTCGGCGTAGGACGGGGCGATGATGGCGCGGAACCCGTAGTCGTGCAGTGCCCACGGCGCGTGCTCGCGGGAACTGCCGCAGCCGAAGTTCTCGCGCGCGAGCAGCACCGTCGCGCCGCGATACAGCGGCTTGTTCAAGACGAAATCCGGGTTCACCGGCCGGCCCTCGTTTGACTTGTTCGGCTGGCCCTCGTCCAGGTATCGCCAGGCGTCGAACAGGTTGGGGCCGAAGCCGGAACGCTTGATCGACTTCAGAAACTGCTTGGGAATGATGGCATCGGTGTCGACATTCGCCCGGTCGAGCGGCAATACGAGCCCGTTATGTACGATGAATTTCTCCATGGTCAGATATCTCCCGAACAGGCCGCGCCGGCCAGCGTAGCGGCGCGGTCGGTCCCACCTTTTCGATTGAGCGGCAATACGAGCCCGTCGTGTACGGTGAACTTTTCCATTGTCAGGTCTTCCTTTCAGCAGTCCGTACAATCCTGCGAAGCAACCCGGTCGTTTCAACTAGAGCGCCTGTAAGAACAGCCGTTAGGCGTCCTGACCTGGGGAAGTGCGAGGGTTGGTTTCCCCCCGCGCCGCCGGCCACCCTCAGCGCCACTGGCGAACGTCGACGAAGTGGCCGGCAATGCCGGCTGCCGCGGCCATTTCCGGGCTCACCAGGTGCGTGCGGCCGCCGGTGCCCTGTCGCCCCTCGAAATTGCGGTTGGAAGTCGACGCACAGCGCTCGCCCGGCTCGAGCCGGTCGGCGTTCATGGCCAGACACATCGAGCAGCCGGGCTCGCGCCATTCGAATCCAGCATCGGTGAATATGCGGTCCAGGCCCTCCTTCTCTGCCTGGACCTTCACCGGCCCTGACCCCGGCACCACCAAGGCCAGCTTCACGTTCGCGGCCTTGCGCCTCCCCTTGACCACGGCAGCAGCCGCGCGCAGGTCCTCGATGCGCGAGTTGGTGCAGGAGCCGATGAAGACCTTGTCGATCATGATGTCGCTGATCGGCGTGTTGGGCTTCAACCCCATATAGGCCAACGCGCGCTCCATGCCCTCGCGCCGCACGGCATCCTTCACCTTGTCGGGATCCGGTACCCGATCCTCGATGGTCAGCACCATTTCGGGCGACGTTCCCCAGGTGACCTGCGGCTTCACCTCTGCCGCGCTGAACTGCACCTGGCGGTCGAACAAAGCGCCCGCATCGCTGACCAGCGTGCGCCAGTAGGCCACCGCTCGGTCCCACTGTTCGCCCTTCGGCGCGTAGGGGCGGCCCTTCAGGTAATTGATCGTGGTCTCGTCGACGGCCACCATCCCGGCGCGTGCGCCGGCCTCGATCGACATGTTGCACAGGGTCATGCGGCCTTCCATGGAAAGCGCGCGGACGGCGCTGCCGGCAAACTCGATGGCGTAGCCCGCGCCACCCGCAGTGCCGATCCTGCCGATGACGGCCAGCGCCAGATCCTTGGCGGTCACGCCGCGCGGGATCGCTCCCTCGATGTCGATGCGCAGGTTCTTCGCCTTCTTCGACAACAGCGTCTGCGTGGCCAGAACATGCTCCACCTCGCTGGTTCCGATGCCGTGCGCCAGGCACGCGAATGCGCCGTGGGTGCTGGTGTGCGAATCTCCACACACTACAGTCATGCCCGGCAGCGTTACGCCATTCTCCGGGCCGATGACGTGCACGATGCCCTGGTTGCGGTGGCGGAACGGGAAATAGACCTTGGCGCCGAACTCCTTGATGTTCGCGTCCAGTTGCTCAACCTGGGTGCGCGCAATTGGGTCCTTGATGCCCTGGTCCCAGTCGTTGGTCGGCGTGTTGTGGTCGGCCGTCGCCACCACCGAGCCCGCTCGCCACGGCTTGCGACCCGCCAGCTTGAGGCCTTCGTAGGCCTGCGGGCTGGTGACCTCGTGCACAAGATGGCGGTCGATGTAGAGCAGCGTCGTGCCATCGTCTTCGACGTGCACGGTGTGGCTGAGCCACAGCTTGTCGTATAGGGTTTGAGCACTCATGGGGAACTGGCCTGCAGGAGTGGTGGGCAGCGGATGCTGTCGCGCGGAGCTTGCATGGCGGCGCATTCACGTTCAATCGGCAAAATTATACTGGATCGAGATGCCCCTTCCGCCCGCCCCGTGCTATTGGGCGCACTGCGCCGACCCCGACGCGTGGCCGGCAACGCGGCCGCACGGTGCTAACATTGCGCCACGGCTGCGGGGCCGGGTGCCGTTTCTTGGGCGCGCTGCGCGTGTCCCCCTGCACACGGTTCCGCTGCGCAACGCCGGAGCGGGTTCCGAACCTCTACAGCTGCATCCCGCTCATGATCTGAACGCACTCTTCGAAATGCACCCTTTGAATGACAACCTTGGCTGAACCATTGCAGAGCCTCATCGCCCCGCGCAGCGTCTTCTTCCTCCTCTTCACCGTATCCGGCTTCGCCGGCCTCATCTACGAGTCGGTGTGGAGCCACTACCTCAAGCTGTTCCTCGGCCACGCGGCCTACGCGCAGACCCTGGTCCTGGTCCTGTTCATGGGCGGCATGGCCGTCGGCGCCTGGCTTTGCAGCCGGCTCTCCTCGCGCTGGCGCAACCTGCTGCGCGGCTACGCCGTGGCGGAGTTGCTGATCGGCATTGCCGCGCTGGTGTTCCACCCCCTGTTCGTGGCCACCACCGGGGTGGCCTACGACAGTCTGCTGCCGGGTGCGCATGCCGCAACCGGCAGCGAGGCCGTGACCGGTCTGCTCAAATGGGTGCTGGCCGGCCTGCTGATACTGCCGCAGTCGATCCTGCTCGGCATGACCTTCCCGCTGATGAGCGCGGGCATCATCCGCCGCCATCCGCGCGCGCCCGGCGAGACCCTCGCGCTGCTCTACTTCACCAACAGCCTGGGGGCGGCCCTCGGCGTCCTCGCCGGCGGCTTCATCCTCACCGACAAGCTGGGGCTTCCCGGCACCATGCAGGTGGCAGGCCTCATCAACCTCGCCCTCGCGCTCGGCGTCTGGTGGCTGGCGCCCGGACGCGATGACGCGAACACCATCAGGGCCGCAGGCGCATCGCCAGGCCGCGCCGCCGCGGAACACGCTTCCGACGGCGAGCATCCGCCGCATCAGGCTCCCGCGGTGACGGCGCCGTCGTACGGGCTCCTGCTCGCCATTGCGGCACTGACGGGCGCCGCCTCCTTTGTGTATGAAATCGGCTGGATTCGCATGCTGTCGCTCGTGCTCGGGGCGTCCACGCATTCGTTCGAACTGATGCTGTCGTCGTTCATCCTCGGCCTCGCCTGCGGCGGCCTGTGGATCCGCGGGCGCATCGATCGCATCGTCGACCCGGTGCGCTTCCTTGCGCTGGTGCAGGTGGCCATGGGGCTGCTGGCGCTGGGCACCCTGCCGCTGTATGGCGAAATGTTCCCGCTGATGCAGTCCGTGATGAAGGCGTTGGCCAAGACCGATTCCGGTTACCTCATGTACCTGATGTCCAGCCACGGCTTCGCGCTGGCCATCATGTTCCCGGCCACGTTCTGTACCGGCATGACGCTGCCGCTCATCACCTACACACTGCTTCGCAGCGGCCACGGCGAGAAGACCATCGGCGCGGTGTACGCCGCCAATACCCTGGGTTCAATTGCCGGGGTGATTGCCGCCGCCCACCTCGGCATGCCGCTGCTCGGGCTCAAGGGCCTGATCTCCGCCGGCGCAGCGCTCGATGTCGCTCTCGGCCTGGTGCTGCTATGGCGGCTGGGCCACGCCCTCGGTGCGCCGCACGCCGGGGAGCGCTCGTCTGGGCATGCCGCCGCGCGCCACCCTCGATTCGGCGTGCCGCTGGCCGCAACCCTGCTCAGCGCGACTGCGTTTGCCGGCGTGCTCTGGATCGTGCAGCTCGACGCGCATCGCATGGCCTCGGGAGTGTTCCGTCGCGGCGACCTCTACACCGAGAAGGACGCAAACCTCATCTACTACAAGGACGGCAAGACCACTTCCGTTGCCCTGATGGATTTCCAGGATGACCGCAGCCTGCGCACCAACGGCAAATCGGACGGCGCCATCAACATGGGCAGCGGGCCGATCGTCTCCGACGAGATCACCATGACGCTCACCGGCGCGCTGCCGCTGGCCTTCAGGCCGGAGACAACCGAGGCCGCCGTGATCGGCATCGGCACCGGGCTGACCACGCACACGCTGCTTGCCAACCCGGCGCTCCTGCGCGTGGACACCGTGGAGATCGAGCCCTACATGGCCGAGGCCTCGCGGCGCTTCGCCCCGTTCAACGCCAATGCCTATGCCGACCCACGAAGCAACATCGTGTTCGACGACGCGAAAACCTATTTTTCCACGCACAACCGCCGCTACGACTTGATCGTCTCGGAGCCCTCCAATCCCTGGGTCAGCGGCGTCTCCAGCCTGTTCACCGGCGAGTTCTACCAGCTCGCCCGTCGCTACCTGAAGCCGCAGGGCGTGCTGGTGCAATGGTTCCAGATGTACGAGATCGACATCTCGCTGGTGGCCTCGGTGCTGCAGGCGCTGGGCAATAATTTCCCCGACTACGTGATCTATGCGGCCACAGACAGCGACCTGCTGATCGTGGCCGGCGATCCCGAAACGCTGGCCAGGCCCATCGCCGACATCACCGCGATGCCCGGCGTCTCCCGCGAGCTGTCGCGCGTGCATCTTCTCACCCTGGGCGACATCGAGATCCGCCGCATCGGCGGCAAGAAGGCTCTGGCCCCGTTCTTCGCCAGCTTCGGCGTGCCGGCCAATTCCGACTACTACCCCTACCTCGACCTGAACGCCGCGCGCTACCGCTTCCTGCAGCGCAGCGCCGGCGACTTCATCACCCTTGGCACCAGCGGAATCCCGGTTCTCGCCATGCTCGAAGGCAGGGATGGCGCATCCCGGGTCGCTCCCTCGCTGGCCGGCGAGGACTATTTCGAGAAGGTCGCGCTGACACGCCGTGCGCAGTACGCACGCGACTTCCTGCTGCGGCGCGAAGGCGTTGACCCGCTGGGCATACCGCGCACGCTGCAAAAGGACCTCGAAATCACCCGTTTGCGCCTGCTCGAATGCCGTGAGCCGGAACGCTTCGATATCTGGTTCCACTCGCTCTACCAGGTAGCGCGCATGGTCAATCCGCTGCTCTCGCGCGACGCCGGGCGCGAATTGTGGGCGCGCATCGCGCGTTCGCCCTGCCTCGCCGGCCTCGAAACCCAGCAGCGGCGCTGGATCGAACTGTTCGCTGCCGTCGGACGGCGCGACGCGGCCGCAATGGCCCGGCTGGCCGAGGCGCTGCTGCCCGAACGCAGCGACCTGCCCGCAGGGCACCGGCAATACCTGGTTGCCGCCGGCATGTCCGGCTATCTGGCCGACGGGCAGCATGGCAAGGCGCTGGCCATGTGGAATCGCCATGCGGCTGAAGTGCACGACCCTGCGGACCTGACGTTGCGCCTGCTGCATGCGCACGCGCGCGTCCCCTCGCGCGATGAGCACTAGGGCGGCCATCGGCGACGCATCCCGGATGGCCGCATTGCGGTTTCCGATTGCGGTTCTCGATCGCGCGGCTTCCCCTTGACAGAAAAACCTGCTGACGCGATAAAGCAGGACACCTGACGAATTGTGCCGTCCCGAATCCAACGCACTGACAGGAGCATCATCATGGCAGCAGATGCAGCGCAGGCCAGCGGCAAGGAAGCCGCGGCGTACACGGACATCCTCTATTCGGTCAAGGACCTGGTGGCCACCATCGCCATCAATCGCCCGAAGCGGCTGAATGCCTTCACCGGGCATACCATGAAGGAAATTGGCCGGGCGCTGGATGCCGCCGCCAAGGACCGCAACGTCGGCGTCATCGTGCTGACCGGCGTCGGCGAGCGCGCCTTCAGCTCGGGCGGTGATGTCGAATGGGAGGCCGGCGGCGGCCTGGACGGCCACGACTGGTACCTCGGACGCCAGATCGTGGATACGCCCAAGCCGGTGATCGCGCGCGTCAGCGGCTACTCCATCGGCGGCGGCAACCACCTTGCCTACTTCTGCGACTTCACGATTGCCGCCGACCACTCCATCTTCGGGCAGAACGGCCCGCGCGTCGGCTCGCCTGCGGGCGGCTACTCGGTCACCCATGCCGCCAGCGTGCTCGGCCACAAGCGCGCGCGGGAGATGTGGATGCTGTGCCGCCGCTACACCGCGCAGCAGGCGCTGGCCTGGGGCCTCATCAATGCCGTCGTGCCGCAGGCCGAGCTCGACGCCGAAGTCGACAAATGGTGCAAGGAACTGCTGTCGCTCAGCCCGACAGTGCTGAAGATCGTCAAGGCATCGTTCCGCACCCACATGGAGCACTACATGGGCCGCAACGTGTCGGACATGGTGCGGCTGCTGAAGCCCGACTATTTCGAGACGGGCGAGCAGCTCGAGGGCGCAAACGCGTTCCTGCAGAAGCGCAAGCCGGACTTCTCGCGCTGGCGCTGACGGCGTCCGGTACAGTCCCCACGAACAACCCAAGCAGGAGGAATCCCATGGGCATCGCACTGCCACTCACCTCGCCCGAGCAAGCCGCGCGCTATCGCAAAATGGGCTTGTGGCACGACAAGACCTTTTACGAATTCTTCGCCGCATCCGCCGCGCGCCACCCAGGCAAGACCGCCATCATCGAGGGCACGCGCCGCATCACCTACGCCGAGCTGTCGGCACTCATCAACAACGTGGCCGGCAACCTGCTCGACCTCGGCCTGCGGCCCGGCGACATCGTCTCCCTGCAGACGCGCAACTCGCACGTGATGCCTCTCGTGCACCTCGCCTGCAACCGCATCGGCCTGCTCTACATGCCTCTCCACGACACCTGGCGCGACGTCGAGGTCAAGCACCTGCTCAAGCGCTCCGGCGCGAAGGTGGTGATCGTCCCGGTGGAATACCGCGGCTTCAATCACGTGCAGATGATCAGCGGCATCCGCGGCGAGCTGCCCGACCTGCAGCACGTCTTCACGCTGGAGGGAACGGCCCCTGGCACGCGCGCGTTCGACGAACTGCTCAGGCCGACGAAGCGGCACAAGGCGGAACTCGACGCCCGCCGCCCGGACCCGGACCTGCCCGCGCACACCATGCTCTCCGGCGGCACCACCGCGCTGTCGAAGATCAGCCGCTTCACCTGCAACGACCTGGTGGTCATGCTGGACAATTTCGTGCGCACTGCGGAGTTCACGGATAACGACATCATCGCCGCGCTCGCCCCCGCAGGCACCGGCGCCACCGGTTATGTGTTTCCCATCCTGACGCCGCTGCTGCACGGAGCGACCTCGGTCATCCTCGAGCGCTGGGGCGGCAACGTGCCCGAGGCGGTGGAGCTGCTGCGTCGCGAGAAGTGCACCTGCTCGGTGGCCATCCCGACGCAGCTCACGCTGATGATCCCGGAACTGGAGAAGTACAAGCCGAGTGACTTTCCGCACTACCGCCTCGCCTACAACGCCGGCGCGGCGCTGCCCTACGATACCGGGCTGAAGATGGAACAGCTCACCGACTGCGTCATCCAGTCGATGTACGGCACGACCGACGGCGGCGTGCCGACCGTCACCGCCTTGAAGGATCCGCAGGAGAAGCGTCTCAGCACCGTCGGCAAGGTCGTACCGGGCTGCGAATGCGAGCTCTGGGGCCCCGAAGGCAAGCCCGTGCCCAAGGGCGAGCAGGGCGAAATCGTCTGGCGCGGCGCCGACAAGTGCTACGGCTACCTCGGCGACGACGAGCAGACCGCCATGCATTTCACCAAGGACCATTTCTACAAGAGCGGCGACCTCGGCCAGTTCGATGCCGAGGGTTACCTGCGCGTCACCGGCCGCGTGAAGGACATGATCCTGCGCGGCGGCCGCAACATCTCGCCGCTCACCATCGAGGAGCAGCTGATCAAGCACCCGGCAGTGGTGGACGTCTCGGTCACCTCCATGCCCGACCCCATCCTCGGCGAGCGCGCCTGCGCCTTCGTGATGCTCAAGCCTGACGCAAGCCTGGGGTTCGAGGAGGCCGTCGACTTTCTCAAGGCGCAGCACCTCGCCGTCTGGCAGCTGCCGGAGCGCCTGGAGATCATCGACGACTTCCCGCGCGGTCCCGGCGGCAAGATTCTCAAGGGCGCGCTGACCAAGCTCGTCACCGAAAAGCTGAAGGCCGAAGGTAAGATCCCGGCCTGAATTCGCGCCGGCACCGTCGCATTGCCCGTCCGTCCCCCGGGCGCGACACACCCGAATCACCGACCCTGAGGAGGATCACGCCATGAAGCTCTACCGATCGATGCTGTTCGTGCCCGGTAACCGTCCCGAATGGATGGACAAGGCCCCGCAGTACAAACCTGACGCGCTCATCGTCGACCTCGAGGACGCGGTACCCATCGCCGAGAAGGTGGCAACGCGCAAGACCGTGCGCGACGGCATCGCCCGCCTTCACCAGCGCAGCGTGCCGGTGATCGTACGGGTCAACGGCATCAACACCGGCCTCACCGGCGAGGACATCGAGGCCATCATGTCGCCCGGGCTGGTCGGCATCGCCATCCCCAAACTCGAGTTCGCCGAAGAAGTCCGCAAGATCGACGCCTGGGTCGAGCTGTTCGAGCAGAAGGCCGGCATGGCGAAGAATTCCGTGGAGCTGATGCTCATCCCGGAGACCGCGCGCGGCATCATGAATGCCTACGAACTGGCCTCCTCCTGCAAGCGGGTCGGCACCATCACCGGCAGCGTCAGCAACCGCTCGGGCGACGTCACCAAGGCCATCGGCTACCAGTCCACGCGTGGCGAGATGGAGAACCTCTACCAGGCCTCGCACACGCTGCTGGCCGCGCGCGCGGCCGGCATCGAATACCCGCTGGCCGGCGCGCCGCTGGAAGTGAAGGACCTCGCCTTCGTGCGCGAGCAGTTGAAGCGCGCCCGCCAGCTTGGCTACCGCTCGGCCATGGTGATCCACCCCAGCGCAGTAGACATAGCCAACGAGGTCTTCAGCCCGTCGAAGGAAGAGATTGAGTGGAACAAGGGCATCCTGCAGGCCATGGCCGATGCCGAGGCCGCCGGCCGCGCCGCGGTGACCTATGACGGCATGATGGTGGATTATGCGCACGTACGCAACGCGATTGACCTCATCCAGCAGGCCAAGGCGTTTGGCATGGATGTCGGGACTTACGCGGATATCAAGGCGCTGTAGCTAGACACCGATTGCCAGACGACACGCTACTTTCTTCTCTTTGGAAAGACCGTTTCGCCTGTCGTCCATCGACTTACACACGATCATCATCCTCGGTGCAATTCGCAAGGCTCATTGCACCCTACGCCCCTACAACTACACCACCTCCCGAAACCGCCGCAGCGCCGTGATGTGCTGGTCGGCCCGCTGCAACCCCACCCACAGGGTATTGAACGAAATATGCGTCGCCCCGATGGCCCGATAGGCCGCCACGCGCTGCGCCCAGCGTTCGGGCGTCTCCCCTGCATGCGAGACGAAACCCTCGATGCCGATGCGGCTGAAGTCGCGTCCGGCCTGCTGCGCCGAGCGGCGCGCCCGGTCGATGAGCTGCGCGGGATCGTCTTCGCGCCAGCGGCCGATGGGCGACATCGGATCGAGCGAGGGGAAGCGCGGGAACCAGCCGTCGGCGAGCCGCCCCACGCGCTCGATCATGGCGTCGGCCATGCCGCCCAGCCAGATCGGGATCGGCCGCCGCAGCGGCAGCGGGTTGATGCCGGCATCGACGATACTGTGGAAGCGTCCCCGGAAAATCACCACCGGCCTGGTCCACAGCTCGCGCAGCAGGTAGATCTGCTCCTCCAGCCGCGCGGCGCGCTGCTCCCACGGGATGCCGAGCGCCGCATATTCGGCGGCATTCCAGCCAATGCCGACGCCCAGCCGGAAGCGCCCGCCCGAGAGAACGTCGACTTCGGCGGCCTGCTTGGCCACCAGCGCGGTCTGGCGCTGCGGCAGGATCAGCACCGCGGTGGCCAGTTCGATGCTGCGGGTGATGCCGGCCAGGAAGGCCAGCAGCGCGAAGGGCTCGTGGAAGGGATGCTGCGGACCGTACCTGCCAACCACGCGCCCGTTCTCGAAACGCTTGGGGTCCGCGCCCGTCGAGACCGAACCGATGACATGGTCGTAGTTGAGCAGGTATTCGAAGCCGAGCGCCTCGGCCGCCTGCGCGTAGTCGCGGATCGCGGCTGCGTCATGCAGCTCGTGCTGCGGGAAGACGACGCCGATGCGGAAGCCGCGG